>Ga0268359_10374_pt1 | contig 31700 bp, 36 predicted proteins | sample BioMet11_FD_194416 | JGI IMG/M metagenome (GOLD analysis project Ga0268359, IMG submission 194416) | Sewage microbial communities from Oakland, California, United States - Biofuel 11 (PacBio Assembly) | ecosystem: Engineered > Wastewater > Sewage > Unclassified | place: USA: California | collected...
TGAAGTTTTATGCATTTCCTGTCCGTAATATTTTCCCGTGATTCCATGGTGTTTTTATTTGCAGTTATTACAGAGCCGCATCACGCACGGCTTAGGGTTTATCATGTCCCAGGCCTTATACGTTCATACTCAGGAGCATTGTTCCTGCTGATTTTTATGGAGTATATTTCTGTTATCGGCAATCGTTCCCATATTTTTTCCTCTTTTGAATCATAAACTATCTTCATGCTGCAATAGCCTGGAATAGATGCCCGTCCAATGTCAACGTATGCACTCTGGCCTGTTTTAAGAGGGGATTCTCCGATAAGGTTATCAGACCACCTGCCTGATTCTCCTGTTGTTATGTAAATCCCATTTATTGCTGTATCAGACTGGTTAATGATTTCAAGATCGCGGGAAACCGAAGCGGTGTCTTTATCATGAGGCAGCTGGATACTGCATATTTCAGCAAATGCAGGGATTGCCAGAATGATGGCGGATAACGCCGCGAATATAACAGCGGGACAGGCTCTGCTCATTTTGTACCCCTTCTTCCGTCATAGAATGAGTATTTTGTATATTTAAATCATAAGCAGCATAAATAATAAAATCAGCCCTGCAGCCATTTTTTCCTTACAAGTAATTCCTCGTGCCATTGATTTTTTTTAAGGAAACCCCTTGCCTCCAGTTCTTCAAAAACAGCAGAAATTTCGCTGCGCATCGAACAGGGAATCTCTGATTTAACCTCTACATTTTCGCCGTAATTTACTGACAGATGCCCATCGGCAAATCCCCATTTGTGAAATAAAGACAGCAATGTTTTTGAATAATCATATCCGCATGCAAGTTCAAGCAGGTTGTGAAACTCCATATCCACCACGCCTGCTTCTTCGATCGCAAGTTCGGCAGCCCCTCCGTAAGCATCTATAAGGCCGCGCACCCCGAGTTTTATTCCGCCGAAATAGCGCGTAACTACTATCAGTGTATTATTTAGCGAATATCTCTTGAGCATTCCCAGAATAGGACGTCCGGCTGTACCGGCAGGCTCTCCTGCGTCGGAACAGTGCTCCAGAGGGGATTCCACGCCTATCCTGTAAGCCCAGCAGTGATGGTTTGCTTTCGGATAAAGAGCCGGGAAACTTTTTATCGTTTCGGCCGCTTCTTCAGCTGATAATACAACCCGTACGGAACCAATGAAACGCGAGCGCTTTACAGTAAATTCTGCATCAGAGTCTCTGCCCGGTGCTTTGAAGATAAAACAGGGCTTTATTTCGGCCATGCCGCTTCTAGCCGTTTCCATGTTGAATTAAGTGCTTCGGATATTACGCGGACTTCTCCTATAACCGGCATAAAGTTTGTATCTCCGTTCCAGCGCGGAACAACATGCATATGCAGATGACCGTCTATCCCGGCTCCGGCAACTTTGCCCAGGTTCATGCCCAGGTTGAAGCCGTGCGGGTTCATCACATCTGTGAGCACACGGTGTGCCGTCTGGCAAAGAAACATCATTTCGGCAAGCTCTTCCGGTGTCAGTCCTGGCATATCGGCTGTATGACGGTATGGAACGACCATAAGGTGTCCGGGATTGTAAGGGAATGCATTAAGTATGACAAAACAGTGCTTTCCTCTTTTAAGAATTAGATGCTTTTCGTCCTCGTGCAGTTTTGGAAAGTCGCAGAAAATGCAGCCGGAGCCTTTTTTTTCATTATCATCAGAGTTTGAAAGTATATACTCCATCCGCCATGGAGCAAAAATCTTATCCATTTGAGCCACCTGCCCTTTGCAATCTGATTATTAGACAATTATAGAGCTTTTTACGTTTCAAAAAAGGATCATTGTGATATAAAGGAATCAAGAAAAACTATACACTAAAAACAGGAGGAAACATGTCTATGAAAAAATTCTCCAAGGCTATTTCGCTTATGCTTTTCCTGTCGCTGGTTCTTATGTGCGCAGGTGCTGCTTGTGCTGAAGAAAAAGCCCACGAAAGACGTATAAGGATGGCTGGCGATCTTGTTATGAAAATGGCAGCGCAGGATGATTCAGGGAGTATGGCAGATGTAATAAAGTCAGGCAAGGGTGTCGCTATATTTCCTGCTGTTACAAAAGCCGGACTTGTTGTCGGAGGACAGGTCGGCGAGGGTGTGGTTCTTTTGCGTAAACCGGATGGAAGCTGGACAGGGCCTGCGTTTATGGGTCTTTCAGGAGCTTCTGTAGGGTTTCAGATAGGGGCCCAATCAGTAGGGCTGGTACTGGTCATTACAAATGAAGAGGGGCTTCGCGCATTTACAGGCGGAAACAGTTTCAAACTTGGAGCTGATGTTGCAATAGCTGCCGGTCCTGTGGGACGCGATGCTTCCGCTGCTACGGACGGCAGGGTGAAAGCTTCAATATACAGTTATTCCATGTCAAAGGGACTGTTTGCTGGCATTTCCGTAGAAGGCTGCGTGATAAATCAGAACAGGGATGCCAACAGGGCATACTGGGGAAGAGATATGTCGGCAGCGGCAGCGCTTAAAAAACCTGCTTCCGATAAAAGGATAAGGACTCTTGTAAATAATCTTAACGCTCTTGTTAAAAAAGCTCCGAAGTAATACTAAAAATAATATACAGGCAGATTTGAAGGTTCCGGCAGATAACAGAGAAAATAGCCGCTGCGAATAAGTCAGCGGCTATTTTTAGTTTTAAGAATAAAATAAAAACCGCCCCGTTCCGGATTACCTTTTATTCCGGACTTTCGCTGTCCTGCAGAAGAAGGTTGGTACTAAGACTCGGGAAGGTGTTTCCTGACCCTTTTCCGCAATACCGTTCTTTTAGGCAGACGGGGCGATTTGCAAATGTATAATATACTGAAAATTCATACATGTAATCAGTAATTTGGCTTGGAATACTTAGTGCAATATAAATCGATATTACAAATATTGAATCACATAATATCTCTGCGGCTTTTTGACTATACCGGCAGTGCTTTAAAAAATGTTTTATATTCCGGTCCGATGCCCATCAGCAGATCAAGCGGCAGAACCTTACTTGATGATCCCAATCTGCAGGACAATATAAACAGACGTCTGTATCAATTGCAGTTTTTACAATCGCGCGCACAGCTTTCAGTCGCTGAAGTATCCTGTATGTTTTTATGGCAGCAGCCTCTGCCTTCCGTCATGATTTCATATACAGGCGCATATATAGAAAGGAGCATAACGGCATTTTCAGCACAATCATGCCCGGACGGATTTGTTTTGGTGCATCCGCATTCATGACACAGGTTAACCATATTTTTTAATGAATCAAGATCTTTGGCACCGGCTGTTACAGCATTCAGCACCATATTTTTAGTTGCGCCCGTCACAGTGCATACCGGAGTCGCCGGCGAAGCGTTCCTCCAAAATTTTTCAAGGTCGTGCATGTTCTGTCTACCCCTCTTTCAGGTTACTGGATCTGATTATATATCATCCGATAACGATAGTATCTGTATCTGTTTCTCTGCGGCGAAACCGAAATTTAGATACATAGGGTATCCGGATTCGGTTGCCAGAAGCACTATTTTTTCAGTTATTAATGAAATCCTCCATACAATATGTCTCATTAACCTGTATGCAAACCCACGGCGGCGGAACAGAGCATGTGTTGCAAAGTAGTATAATCCGCATGTATTTTGACTTTGGTGAATAAGCCCTGTACAAACAGGTTTCCCTTCAAATTTAAGATAAAACAGAATGTTATCATTAGAATTATACATATATTCGGCCAGATTGCTAAATTTATCGGGGGCGTTCTGTTCTTCCGTAAATCCTGCCCATGTTGAGTCAGCCCATTCTGCCGCCTGGAGCGGACATGAAACTTCTATCACATCAGGATCGCAGCCGTTATTTACTGAAGTGTTGATAGACATAGATGTGTAAGTGTGATATGCCTTGAATCCTTGCGAAGCCAGCAAAATTTTTATCGTACCGTTTAAATCAGGATTCTGCGGCACGATGAAAGGGATATTTCTTATTTTAAAAAAATCCAGTACTGACAGCATATCGTCTCTTCCTGCAGAAGAAGAAAATAATGCATAGTTTTCACCTGCATACGGCAGACCGCTAGCCCCTGCCACCGTTCCGGAGGGGAGCTCCAACAGAGCTCCGCCAGGATTTCTGCCAAGCATGCGTACCGTCGAAAAAAGATTCTCCTTCAGCAAATCATGGCTGCGCGTTATCATTGAATCAGCTCCATAAAGATTGTAAGTATAGGCACGTAGCTTTATATTTTCGTAAGGAAACATATCTCAGCTTAAAGTGTAAGGCGGTGTCATTATTATGGCAAGGGGAATAAAAAAAATTACGTCTGGTGAAGGGATCAGTTTGGGGGATCAGAATAATCTCGAAGTATCCATTGGCACATTGATTGGAAAGCAAACTACAAAATCAGAAAAAAATATTGATACAGTTCAGAATGCAGCGGAGAAACGGGATGAATTTAGTCGCCGGACAGAGGATTCAATGCAGAAGGTCGGTAAAATTATACTTCAGCGCCAAAAAACAGGCCGCGGCGGAAAGGTTGTGACCGCTGTGATTTTTGCTAAAGGATCGGCGGTAAACCTGGAATACCTGGCTAAAGAAATGAGGAAAGGATTGGGCTGCGGCTCACACGTTGAAGAAGATATTGTAATACTGCAAGGAGACATAAGCGACAGGGCGGAAAAATGGCTTAAAGGAAAAGGAGTAAAAATCATAATCAGAGGCAATTAATCATAAAAATTAAGCATATTAGACAAAGTGAGATACGCTGAAACGATTACTGTCTACTGGCATCATAAGCATAGGTATTAGAAATTAAATTCCATATAGTCATATGTATTAAAGTGTGTGAGGATCCTGATATTTACTGATTAAAATTTTTAATCAGCAGATAAGGGAAGGCCAACAACGAAAGCCGCTGTAAGTCCCATGCAGATGTATTTATTACCTAATATAAGTACAGTCCTGAAATAAACTGATCATAGCAGCAGGAGAACGGACGGAATATGCAAGCACGGCAATTTAAGCAGGTTTTTAGTTGTGCGGGGCTTTTTAACTTAAGTGCCCGAGTCATCTATGCAAAAAAACCGCACAAAATATAAGATATTAAGTGCGGCTGGTAAAATTTATGCGGAGAACTGGTCCTCATTTTTTGATGAAGCTGTTATGGAAACACTGTTTACTGCGATTTATGCTGCAATGTCCATGTATATATTGAATTTTCTGCATTATTGCGTTACTGGCAAAAAGATACATGATTTTCTGCAGCACAGATCAGTTCTCAAACAATATATTCGCCTTCAATGCGCGTTATGGCGTTGCCTCCGAACAATACCCTGCGGCTTTTAGAGGCCAGTTTGACAATATTGAATACGGTTCCGGCTCTCCCCTGCTCTATTGAAATATTGGAACCGTCCCATATCATGTTTTTTAACATGTAGCAGCCGAAAGCACTGTTGCCTGAACCTGTGGCCGGGTCTTCCAGATACCCGAATTTGGGGGCAAAGACCCTTGTGTGTGCAAAGGCGCTGCTGTCATCAGTTTCTTTTGAAAATACCAGAATTATATCGATATCATTTGCGATGCAGAATTTTTCAAGTACGGCTTTGTCCGGTGACATTGTTATTTCCTGTCTGAGTGAAATTACAGGAACTATAAGCGTTTTTAGCCCGGCATCAATTATGCCTGGCGGCAGCGAATCAGATATATCCTCTGATTCTATGCCAAGTGCCTCCGCAATTACATGGGCATCCGGCACTGTTTCAATGTATATCGGATCAGGCGCTGTTATATATATTGCATCCTCTTCGGGAATTTCATTGTAGACCGTGAGTGCTCCCTTTTTGCCCGTACTTATCTGCACCTGTTTTTTAGCAAGAAGGTCAGGTGAATTTTTGATCAGGCTGTACATGCATGCAACTGTGCCGTGTCCGCAGAATTCACCTCACATTCGGAAGAATAGTAAAGAAGGGTATATCCTGCTCCGTTTTTGTGGCTGCAGAACACCACTTCTGAAACAAAACCCTCATGCTGCTTTGCAATAGCAAGCATTTCTTCGTTCGTCAAAGTTTCTCCGTCTTCAAGGTAGAAACATGCTGCCGGATTGCCTGCTGACTTTTCGGATGTAAATGCGTCGATTTTCTTGTATTTATAGTGTCTCATTATTTTGCCTCCCGAAATAACTTCATTTATACCTTATTAACCTGATACAAAACATATGCGTTATCTGTTGACAAGCCATACGCCGCTGATTATCATGGCTCCTCCTATGAAAAGCCACGGCGTAAAGCATTCCCCCACCAGGTAGTGTGCTACTATGGCCCCCGATATAGGCTGGAAAAACTGAAATATAACCACCCTTGCAACAGGAAATACAGATAAAGCACGAAACCAGAAAAGATAGGCAAGCGCCGACGAGAACAAGCCAAGGAAAAGAACGGCCCCCCATGTTTTCCATGTGAATGCCATTATGGCTGGAAAATCACAGCCGAGCACAATGCTGAGAGGAGTGCATAGTATAAGCGCAAAAAGCATTTCCCAGAAAATAACGAAGTTGGGAGATAAATTTGTTTTAAGCATTTTACGCGAGATTATAAGGAAAACAGCCCAGTTAAGAACAGAAAAAAGCATGATCATATCGCCGGTGGTACCGAACCCAGATGTCTGAGCCGTTTCTCTTACAGTCCCCATGCCTATAACCAGCAAGACCCCTATGATCGACAGCGATAACCCGAATAATCCGGAAACAGAAACTCGTTCTTTAAGAAAATCCAGCCCAGGAGTGCAACCAGTGCAGGTGATGCTACCATCATCCAATTTGCATTCGCAGCTCCGGCGGTTTCCATTGCATAACTCTGAATGCCCTGATGGAATAATATTCCCTGGAATCCCATAATCAACAAAGGCCAGAACTCCTCTTTCTTTGGCATTCGCAGTGATTTATCAGCTATTACACCGGCAAGGAGGACAGGCATTCCTGTAAGCAGCCTGAGCCAGATAACGAGAATCGGTTCGGCCTGCCCTAAAGCATATTTTGTAGAAGCGAAGCTTCCTCCCCAGATGGTGACGGCTGCAAAAATAATTAAATAATCAATCGGCGGTATTTTTACCCGTTCTGCCCCGTCTGTTTTGAAAAAGGCATTATACATATCCATCCTCAATTTTTGTTGGTATTTTAACAGCATCATTATAAGCAGAATGAAGTCACTTTTTGTTTACCAGCCATACCCCGAACATTATTGTCAGGCCTCCGGCAAAAAGCCATACGGTAAAGTGTTCACCAAGGAGCATATACGCGACTATAGCTCCGGCAAATGGCTGTAAAAACTGAAAAGCGACTATTTTTGCAACCGGCAGTACAGACAATCCCCTGAACCAGCAGAAATAAGCGGCGGCAGAAGCACCGATTCCAAGGAATATGACGGCACACCAGGTTTTTGCCGTGAATAGTGTTACAACGGAAATATCACAGCCCAGTGCAAAGACGAATACAGTTGAAAATATAAGAGAAAAAAACATTTCCCAGAAAAGGACAAAGCTGTAGGGAAGGTCATCCCTGAGGACTTTGCGTGAAAAAACCAGAAATATTGACCAGTTAAGCGATGAAAGAAGTATCAGCAGATCACCTACTGTGCCTGAACTGTGGCCGGAAACAGACGTTCTGACCATGCCTAGCTTGAGTACGGTTATAACGCCCAATGCTGAGAGCAGCAACCCTAAAAAACCTATGCCGGAAATACGCTCTTTCAGGAAAATCCATCCAAGGATCGCTACAAAAGCCGGTGAACAGATTATTATCCAGTTTGCAGTTGCGGCGCTTGCCGTTCTCATTGCGTAATTCTGCAGGGCAAGCACAAGGAATATGCCTTGGAAACCCATTATAAGCAGGGGGAAAAATTCCTTTTTTTCTGGTAAACGAAAGGACTTTTGAAGAACGGAACCTGCAAAAAGGACAGGGACGCATATCATCATACGAAGCCACAAAACCACCATCGGATGTGCCTGTCCCACCGCAATTTTCATTCCGACAAAACTTGCGCTCCAAATTATTATGGAGAACAGGACTGCAATATAATCCAATGCTCCCGCTGTTTTTACCGAAACAATATTTTTACCGGACATAGCGGATCTCTTCTTTCCATATAAGCAAAACGTGTAGAGAAAACAGTATGCAGCATATTGTAACATCATGGATGATGGTGTGAAATATACCGCAGATCCTGAAAACAGCTTTTAAACGATATCTCTCTGAAATATGCGTGACCAAAAAAATTAGAAGTAGAATTTATATATCCGGACTCTACAACAATTTGCCGTCAAATAGCATTTTATAGGTATGTATGTAAAATATATTGTCTGTAGTGATAAAATTTAATTAAGGCATGATAAATTATTACAAATAAACATCTGGCGGTGCAATTATATGCTGACAAGGACATGTAAAAAGAAATAATCCGCATGTTCAGCGACGGTTCCTGTGAAAAGATACAGGATGATATGGTTTTGGAAAAAAGTATTACCCTTCAGGTCGACGGAAAACCTGATGCTGCTGCAGTGTTTACGCCGGGAGAAGAAGAACTGTGGGCCCTTGGCAATCTTTACTGCCGCAGGATGATACGCGGCATCGAAGATATCCGGTCGCTGGCAGTTGCTTACGATAAGGTAATTGTTGAACTAAATTATAAAAATTACCGATGCGGATCCGAATGCAATGGCAGTGCAGGCAGCAAGGTTTTTATACCTATCGACTGGCAAATATCATTAAAATCAATAATGGACGGGATTGACTGGATTGCTGAGGATCCTTTGTTTAAGCAGGTCGGAAGTGTCCATGTCGCAGCAATATTGTCACCTGACGGGGAAAAACTTTATCGGACCGAGGATATAGGGCGTCATAATACTGTCGATAAAGCGGTGGGATGGCTGCTTAAAAATAATATGAATCCGGGCGGGGCAGCCTTGTTAACATCAGGAAGACTGCCTGAAGATATGGTGATGAAGGGGCTCGGAGCAGGCATCCCCTTGATGGCCAGTATTTCTGCCCCTACGCTGCAGGGAGCTGCGGCGGCACAGGCAGGCAATATGACTTTGGTGGGATTTGCCAGAAACGGCAGGTTTAACGTATACAGTATTCCTGAGCGTATAAAAAAATAAGGCAAATGAAACAGTCAAGGAGTGGATCTCAATGTTGGAGGATCTGTCCGCGCATGTTCTTGATATTGCGGAAAACAGTGTCATGGCCGGAGGAACGGTCATTGTTATCGAAATAACGGAGGATATGTTGAATGACATGCTTATATTCTCTGTGGAAGATAACGGAAAGGGAATGACCGACGAATATGCGTCAAAGGTAACTGATCCTTTCACTACAACCAGAACGACGAGACGCGTAGGAATGGGGCTTCCTTTTTTAAAACAGTCGGCCGAACTTTGCGGCGGCGGCCTCTGCATAAAATCGAAGGTCGGCATAGGCACAAAAATTATTGCAACTTTCAGATACAGCAGTGTTGACAGACCGCCTTTAGGGGATATGCCTGCGACGATAATGACCCTGGTGATGGGTTCTCCTGGGATAAACTGGATATACAGGCATAAAACTGAAAAGGGTGAATTCGTTCTGGATACTAATGAAATAATTACTGCCCTTGACGGGGATGCAGAAATGCTGCGTTCTGCGGATGTAGGCCTCTGGCTCAGGCAATATGTAAAAGAAGGTCTGGACAATATAGGATACAGCGGAGTCTGAAAATATCAAAATAGAATTAATTTGTCAGTGATGTGCAGATAAATTGATATAAAATGAACTAGCTGCCGGCAGAGCTTGTTATTTTTGCGCAAGAAAGTAGAATATATGCCAGACCATATGTAGTATTACTAAAGTCTTATGGGAGGATGTTCAAAATGAATCTGAATGAAATTGCAGAAATGACCAGTGCCGAGGTTATTGCGAGCGGGAAGGACCTTGGGGAGATATCCGTTCCCAATGCATATGCCTGTGACCTTATGAGTGATGTCCTTGCATTCTGTTCACCCGGTTCCCTTCTTTTGACAGGTCTTACCAATCTGCAGATTATCCGGACAGCACAGATGCTTGACCTTCCTGCAATAGTATTTGTAAGAGGGAAGATCCCGCTTGAGGAAACAGTCAATCTTGCAAAAGAAAACGGGATACCTATAATGCTTACAAAATTAAGTATGTATGAAGCTTGTGGCATTCTTTACGCGAGGGGGCTGAAGCCCTGTTACGTGCCTCAGCAGGGAGCATAGAAAAGTGACCGCTCCTGTATGTATGGAATACAGGATTGAGGGCAATGATTATATGGAAGCAGGTGCTGCGTCCAATAATATAAAGAACACCCTCAAAATGCTGGGCATAAGGTCTGATATATGCAGAAGGGCTGCAGTTATAACATATGAAGCGGAAATGAATCTGGTAATACATGCCGACGGCGGGATTCTGAAGGCTGTGATTTCGGAAGACCGGCTTGTTATATCTGCAGAAGACAATGGTCCGGGGATACCTGATATAGAAAAAGCAATGACGGCCGGATATTCGACAGCATCGGATCAGGCCAGGGAAATGGGATTCGGAGCAGGAATGGGGCTTCCGAATATAAAGCGCAACAGCGACATCTTCGAGATAGAATCAGTTCCAGGCAAAGGGACAAAGCTCACGAGTACTTTACTTTTTAATCAATAAAAACGGCAGGCATTTAAAATAAACATCAGACGGAATGTCCTGCTGTTTCTGTGTCTTCAATTATATCCGACGGCGTAAGTCAAAAAAGAGAATATCCGATATTTTTAAAATGACTTTCCGCCTTTTTTCAAATAAGCAGGATGATCTGGTAACGTAAGCTGTTATAAAAGGGAGTTGAATGCATGATACACAGTGTAAAGATTTCAAAAGAAGCCTGCCAGGGCTGTGTTAACTGCATCAGAGTATGCCCTACGGAAGCCATACGTGTTGTTGACGGCGAAATAAGCATCATAGCGGAGCTGTGCATAGACTGCGGAGAATGCCTGCGTTCATGCGGACGTAAGGCTCTTGGAATAGACGAGGATGACTGGAACAGGATAAAGGAGTCTTCACGGGCGGTTGTTATAGCCGATCCGGTATTTTTCTCACAGTTCAGCCATTACAGACAGCCTGAAGCGCTGGAGAAGGTATTATCATCGCTTGAGCTGAAAGTCCTGATTGATGAGGAAGAGGAAGCGTTCGACCTTTCCGCATATGCGACAGCACAGCTTATCAACAGATCGACAAAAGCCTCGCTGCCTTTGATCTCGGTTTATTGTCCCTCTGTGCTCCGCATGATACAGCTAAGATTCCCGGAACTTCTTGCGAGGGTGATACCGATATCGTCTCCGCTTGAAATGGCGGCAGATCTCTGGAAAATGAGGACCAACAGCGATTCCCCGATAACATTGCTTGCTCCGTGTCCTTCAAAAATAACTATGGTTCGTGAGCCTCAGGGCAGGGAGCGCTCCCCTATAAACTGCGGAGTGACTGTAAGGCGTGTGGCGCGCGGCATAATGGCCGCAGGGGATGTAATGCCTGAAGGTGTCAACGGAATTCTGAAAAGAAACAACAGGTGGGTACAGTGGGCCAGACGAGGCGGAGAATCGCGTCATGTCCAGGCTTTTTCCGACAGAAAGCTGACAATCCTTGCTGTTTCTGGAATGCGCAATACCTTGGATATCCTGCAGGAACTTGAACTGGGAAGACTTCGCGGCGTAGATTTTATTGAATGCCGGGTGTGCGACACCGGATGCGTTGGCGGGATAGGGACCGCGGATTCCCGTTTTCTTGCTAATCTGCGTCTCAGTAATATAGAAACAAACTGGGATGTTTCCGAAAAGGAACTTGCTCGTGTAGAAGAACTTTATGCTATGGATCTGTGGCCTATCCAGAAAGAATACAGCCCGCGCCCGCGTCTTCCTCTTTCCGATAATGTTGCTGATGCTATGGTGAAACTGCAGCAAATGAAAGAGATATACAACGGTTTGCCCCACATAGACTGCGGCTCGTGCGGACGGCCTTCCTGCCAGGCTATGGCTGAAGAGATAGTTCGGGGACACGGCGCTGTAACTGACTGCATATTCAAGCTCAGAGAAGGAATAGCTACTCTGGCTAATAAAATAGTTGCATTGTCGGAATCCCAGCTGCATACCCTTAAAAGAAAGGATGTAGAACATTGAGAATCGAAGAGCTCTGTAAATCACTTGATGCGGAAATTTTCAATGCAGGCGACATTGACAGGGATGTGGACAAGGTAATTGTAGGCGACCTTCTAAGTTTCATTATGGGCACAGCATCTGAAGGTTCTGTCTGGGTCACTATACAGGCGCATCTTAATGTCGCTGCCGTTGCTGTCCTAAAGGATCTTCCAATGATTGTAATCGCCGCGGGACGAAATGCACCGCAGGATCTTATAGATCGCTGTATAAAAGAAAATATTTGTCTTGTTTCAGTAAAAAGCACACTGTACGGCACATGCTGCAAAATGGCCGGACTAGGTTTCGGGGAATAGCACAGCCATTGCTTAGATCGTTCTGGGTTGATCTCCATATACACACGGCGCTGTCTCCATGCGGCGAATTGGAAATGGGCGCGCCTGATATAGTAGCGAAAGCATTGGATGCCGGAATAGATATAATAGGAATAGCAGACCATAACACCTGCGATAATTTCCCTGGCATTTATGAAGCAGCTGCAGGCCGTCCTGTCGTTATTCCATGCATAGAAACGCAAAGCTCTGAAGATATACATATATTGTGTATTTTCCCGGAATATAAAAATGCACTGCAATATAAAGATTGGCTTTGGAAAAAGATCAGGCCTATAAAAAATGATGTTGATCTGTTCGGCTATCAGGTTGTTGTAGATGCGAAAAATAACATATTAAGGGAAGAAGACACGCTGCTGATTCAGGGAGCCGGTTATGAGGTCGACCAGATAGTAACTGAGGTCCACAGCAATGGAGGACTTGCCGTACTCGCGCATGTTGACAGGCCATCATTCTCATATCCTGTCGTTCTTGGTCCGATCCCTGCTGATTACAAGGCTGATGCATTTGAACTGTCATGCAGGATAAACTCTGATCAAGCTGCGGAATGGCGCGCAAAATATCCTGGGAGGACATTCATAAGGTCATCCGATTCACACAGACTTGACGGTATTTCACGAAACAACTGTACCAAAATGCTGCTTGAAGAACCGACATTTGATGAAATAAGGAAAGCTATAAACAATATTGACGGACGCCGCGTGTTCTGGCCATGGGGGTAGTGTTTTTTTGCCCCCTGATGGGCTTATCGGTGATAAAGACATGATAGATACAATTGATATAGCGGTTAACAAAATGATTAAAGATTTTTATTCAGATACAAGCAAAAACATCCCGCCTAATACCCCTTCTCCCCTAAGAAAAACAAATTTTTACTTAAAACCTGATTTTTAAGCACTTGTCCTTATCAGCCTGTCAGATAATTTTTTATCACGCAGCAGCGCCGTGCTGATTTTTTGTATTCAGGCATCATACAGAAAAAACGCACTGTTTTTTTGATTGGAAAATTTCATTCATATGCCGCTTTCTCAGACAGCCCTATTTTTGCGAGGTCATGAGGGGTATTCAGGTTGAAGAAAGAGTCACTATAGTTTTTGTACTCCCTCAATATATCTTCTTTTACTATCGTAAGGCGTATATCATCGTAAAACTGCTTGATCTTCCGGTCTTCCCTTGCAAGCGCCGCATCTACCGGCATTTTGCATGAACGCCTGTAGAAGGCGTGCAGCGGTTCGATATAACCGCCTATTTCTGCTGCAACGGCATCAGTGTAACAGCTGCAGAAATTATACATGGCGCGTATAACTTTCTCTTGCGGCACAGGCATATCGCAGCCGAGAAGAAACCCCCACTCTTCTTTCATGCATGTCAATCCTCTGTAGAGTCCCTCAAGTGGGCCGTGACCGTAATGCCGGTCTTCAATAAGAATAATCCCCCATTTATTGATTAGTCCAGCGAGGTATTTTTCGGCCGCTCTTACTTCGCCTGGTCCTACAAGGAGCACAATTTCATGGAACAGAAAAGAGATCCTGGTCAAAATTCTTTCCAATAATAAAACCCCGCCGATCTCAAGGTAAAGTTTGTTTTTTCCTCCCATACGTGAGCCCTGTCCTCCTGCAAGCAGGAGCAGCGAAGCATTGATACTGCCCCTGGAATTTTCACTCGGAAGGCCTGTAGAAATTCGGTTTATATTTCTGCAGTTGAATAACGCAGCCATAAATAAACGGTTATTTATTCTCTTTCTTGAGAGATCCGGAAAAAACTATATAGTAAAGAACCGGCACAAATAATATGCCGCCGATCATATTGCCTATCGTCACCGGAATAATGTTGCCCCAATAGCCGGATATTGTTAGTTTTGCAAGCTTTTCAGGAAGGACGGATGCCATTTGGACAGTGGCAGGGTCTCCGTTTTTTATGAACAGGCCGAGGGCCAGGAAATACATGTTTGCAATGCTGTGTTCAAAACCCATAGCTACAAAAGCTGACACGGGGATAAGACAGCAGATGTACTTGCTTATTACGTCCATTGCGGAAAATGACATCCAGACAGCCATAACGACCAGCCAGTTGCACAGTATGCCGCGGAATATCATCTGGCTGGTTGTAAGATTGACTTTTGCGACGGCTATTTTAAGGGCGTTCACGCCGCATGCTTCCCCTGCAAGTCCGGTTCTGTATACCAGCCATGCAACTACTACGGAACCGATGAAGTTTGCAATGTATACAACCACAAGGTTTTTAGCTAAGGCCGCCGTTGATACACATCCCGAAAGCACGCCTATCGGCATAAGGCAGTTTCCTGTAAAAAGTTCTGCGCCGCCTATAACTACAAGCATGAGTCCCAAAGTAAAAACTACCCCGCCAATCAATTTGGAAAACCCTATACCCATGTATTGCGCTGTGTCCTGAGTCACAGTTGTCATAAGGAAGCCGCCGAAAGCAATATAAGCACCAGCAAGAAATCCCATTATCAACATTGCTCTGACTGGCATGTTACCTTTTGCCGCTGCAGCATCACATGCATTTTTAGCAATTTCGAAAGGTGGCTTGAAGTTCATTTTTTTGATGCCTCCGGTTTTTATCTGTTAAACGGACAATATTGTACGCCGGATATTTAATTTATTACACGCATAAGCACTTATCTTTTGAAATTTTTACGGCGCTGATCTTAAAAACCCGGTGTCTCGGATGTAGGATCCCAGACAGAGGCAGTAAGCAGATTAGCAGAAGCTTCACCGAAATGGAACGGCAGAAAAAGCATTTTTTCAGGAACAGCATCTGTTATCATGGATCTGCCTGCAACTGCACCGCGGCGAGATGCCACCGTTATCCTTTCCCCGTCCTTTATGCCGAGAGCCTCAGCATCAGAAGGGTGTATCTCGATATATAACTCCCTGACAAATTTGCCTGTAGCGCTTCTGCGGCTCATTGAACCCGAATGATAATGATATAGGTTTCGCCCTGTTGTTGCAAGGAATGGATATTCCTTGTCCGGCCACTCATAGGGCGGCTCCCAGTCACACGGCGAAAAAGCCGCTTTACCGTCCGGTCTGGAAAATTTCTCGGTGTGCAGCACAGGTGTTCCGGGATGTCCTGTATCTGGACATGGCCACTGAAGGTATCCAATTTTAAGGCGTTCATAGGTTATGCCGCTGTATGCAGCATTAAATTTTCTGATATCGTTGAACACGTCCTCTGCCGTAAAAAATTCCCAGGGATGTCCGAAACGTTTAGCCAGTTCAACAAAAACGGTCCAGTCATCTCTTGCTTCACCAGGAGGATCGACAGCTTTATTCAGCATCTGCACGGCACGTATAGTATTCGTGCAGGTTCCGTTTTTTTCAGGCCAGCATGCTGCAGGAAGCACAACATCTGCAATCTGCGCTGTTTCCGTCAGGAAAATATCCTGTACAACCAGCAGATCAAGGTTCTTAAGAGCCTTTGCCACGTGGTTTGTATCCGCATCAGTAACCATAGGATTTTCTCCCATTATATAGAGAGCTTTAAGTTCTCCTCTGGCTGCCGAATCCATCATTGTTGCCACGGATAGGCCTGTTTGTCCTCCCTGAGGGATTTCGCATCCCCATAGTTTTTTAATTTTTTCAACTGCTTGAGGCAGCCCGACCTTGAGATAACCGGGCAGGACGGCAGGCAGACAGCCCACGTCGCATGCACCCTGAACGTTGTTTTGTCCGCGGAGAGGGTTGACTCCTGTTCCGGGGCGCCCCAGCATCCCGCATAAAAGCGCAAGATTGCAGCAGCTCCTGACATTGTTCGTTCCATTCGTATGCTGAGTGATACCCATTGCATAGAAAATCGCTGAGTTCGGCCCTGCTGCGTATATGCGCGCGGCATCCCTGATAATTTCAGCAGGAACGCCGGAGATATTTTCAGCATATTCAGGAGTATATTTGGCTACAATAGATTTAAGCTGATCGAATTTATCAGTACGGCTGTTTATAAACCTTGAGTCATGCAGGTTCTCATTAATTATTACGTTCATCATGCCGTTAAGAAGAGCTACGTCAGAACCGCTTTTCTGGCGTATCGACACTGTGGCAAGCCCATGCAGCTCTATTCTGCGAGGGTCGCATACTATAAGTTTTGCACCCTTCCGGACCCGCTCCTTGATCATCGAACCAATTACAGGATGGGCTTCAGTGGTGTTGGACCCTATAACAAGAATCGAATCCGCGTATTTGATTGAATCATAGTCGTTAGTCATTGCTCCGCTTCCAAAGGTCTCCCCGAGACCTGCAACAGTAGCGGAGTGTCAGAGATGGGCACAGTGATCCACATTATTAGTGCCCATCACCTCCCTTGCAAATCGCTGCATGAGATAATTATCTTCATTGGTGCAGCGGGCTGATGAAATAAATCCCGTCTTGCCCATATTCGTCATGAGTCCTTTTGCTATCCTGTCCAGGGCTTCATCCCAGGTTGCTTTTCGGAAATAGCCGTTTTCTTTTATTAAAGGTGTTTTAAGCCTGTCCGGATGATGTACGAACTCCCATGAAAAGCGACCCTTCACGCAGGTTCGTCCTTTATTGAGAGACTTCATGTCGGTGTGGTCCGACGTAACATTCGCGATTTTTCCGGTTTTTTCGTTAACCTGTACAAGAAGTTCACAACCGACACCGCAGTATGCGCAGACAGTCTTTGTCGTTTTTAGCTCCCATGGACGTCCCTTGCCCAGAGAAGGTTTTTCATAAAGGGCCCCTACCGGACACACTGCTACGCACTGACCGCAGAATTTGCAGTCAGAGTGTTCAAGGTCCCTTCCCACCGGCGGCCGGACTGCTGTTGCAATGCCTCTGTTCTGAAAATCTATTGCGTGATACTGGGCATGCTGATCGCATACACGTATACAGCGTCCGCACAGGATACATTTATTCAGGTCGCGGATATAAAACGGATTTCCGTCGTCAAGTTTATGTTCCCTGCAGGTATCGCCTTCCTCCCGGAAAGGAGAGCGGTCTATTCCAAGGTCGTATGCTATAGACTGAAGTTCGCATTTGCCGTTGCTGCTACAGCTGAAGCAGTCAAGGGGATGCCTAATGAGTAAAAGTTCAATGACAGCTTTTCTTGCCGTCCTGACCTTATCGCTCTCGGAGTTGATTACCATTCCATCCGTGATCGGGGTGGAACATGCGGTCATAAGTTTGGGGCTGCCCTCCACTTCTACAAGGCAGATACGGCAGGCCCCTGCTATTTCAAGCGCAGGGTGCTCGCATAGTACAGGTATATGTATTCCGGCGGTCCTTGCGGCCTGGAGTATGGTCATGCCTTGCTGAAAAGTAACGGTCCTTCCGTTTATCGTCGCGTTAGCCATATCATTCCTACCTCATTCCTATTTTTTCCCGATTGCCTGAAACGGGCAGATTTCTATGCAGACGCCGCACTTTATGCATCTTCCCCTGTCTATTGCATGCGCTTGTTTCACTGTTCCTGAAATTGCGCCGGCAGGACATGCCTTGACGCACATTGCGCATCCTCTGCATTTTACCTGGTCTATCGATATGTCCAGCAAATCCTTGCATGCGCCTGCAGGGCATCTTTTTTCATTTATATGCGCGTCGTATTCATCCCTGAAGTAACGAATCGTTGTTAGGACAGGATTTGGAGCGGTTTGTCCCAGTCCGCAAAGTGAGGCCGTCCTGATTTGGGTCCCAAGGTAAATAAGGTCGTCTATATCTTCTTTACGGCCTTTCCCTTCTGTTATACGCCGGAGAATATCCAGCATTTTTTTTGTCCCTTCACGGCAGGGGATACATTTTCCGCATGATTCACGCTGTGTAAATTCGAGGAAAAACTTAGCCATATCTACCATGCAGGTTTCCTCATCGGACAACGACAAGTCCGCCTGATCCCATTATCGCGCCTGCCGCTGTCAGCGATTCATAGCTGATAGGTATATCAAGGTGCTCTCTTGTAAGACATCCACCTGATGGGCCGCCTATCTGAACCGCCTTGAATTTCTTATTTCCGATAATACCACCGCCTATATCGAAGACTACTTCACGTATGGTCGTCCCCATCGGCACTTCGACCAAACCAGTGTTGTTGACTTTGCCCGTAAGCGCGAACACCTTTGTTCCGCGTGACTTTTCATATCCGTAGGATGAATACCATTCTGGTCCGTGCAAGATTATCTGTGCTACGTTTGCCCATGTTTCAACATTGTTTATATTGGACGGCTTCTGCCACAGACCCTTTACAGCCGGAAACGGCGGGCGTGGACGAGGCGTGCCTCTCCTGCCTTCGATTGAATTCATAAGGGCCGTTTCTTCACCGCATACAAAGGCTCCGGCGCCCTCCTTGACGTGCAGTGTGAAATTGAAACCTGTTCCAAGGATATTTTCTCCGAGCAGCCCGTATGCTTCAGCATCCGCTATGGACTTAAGCAGGCGTTTGATAGCAAGCGGATATTCGGCCCTGCAGTAGATATATCCTTCGTCTGAACCCATTGCGTATGCACCTATAGCCATTCCTTCTATTATTGAATGCGGGTCTCCTTCGAGCAGCGAGCGGTCCATGAAAGCTCCCGGATCGCCTTCGTCAGCATTGCATATTACATATTTTTTAGGTCCGGGTGATTTCGCGCAGAACATCCACTTCATGCCTGTCGGGAAACCGCCGCCGCCGCGGCCGCGCAGTCCGGAAGCCGTTATGTCATTAACGACCTGTTCAGGTGTTTTTTCAGTCAGAGTTTTAGCCAAGCCTGATATCCGTCCATCGCGATATATTCATCCAGTGAATCCGGGTTAATATACCCGCAGTTTCGCAGTGCTATGCGTACCTGCTTTCTGTAAAAAGGCAGATCCCTGTAATGAGGTACCATCTGAGCAGTAAGAGATTCCTTTTGCAGCAGCCGTTTTACTATGCGTCCCTTAAGAAGATGTTCTGCAACTATTTCTTTTGCATCTTCTGTGTTCACGTGAGTATAAAAGGTGCCTTCAGGATAAATTACAACAATAGGCCCGGCCTCGCACATTCCATGACAGCCGGTCTGAATAACATCTATCTCTTTTTCAAGGAAATTTGCCTTGATATTCTTGAGCAGTGTTTCAATTATCTGCGCTGATCCGCCTGAGATACATCCCGTACCGCCACACACGAGTACGTGGCTTCTAAAACATGCCATGCTCATGATCCTCCTATTCGGGCCTTCCGATAACTTTGTCCTCTACTACATTGCCGTTTACCAAGTGCTGCTTTATGATGCGCTGAACATATCCTGGCTTTAATTTCCATATGTAACCCTTGGCTCGCCGGGACGTACTATATCCATAAGGGGTTCATTCTGGCACATCCCTATGCAGCCTGTTGTTTCTATGGAAACATCCTTGAGGCCGCACCGCGCTATTTCTTCCATTGCAGCTTCCATTATTTTTCTGCCGCCCGCCGCTATTCCGCATGTGCCCAGCCCGATTATTATTCGGTAAGTGCATTCATGGCGAGCAGAAATTTCTGCTATGGCCATTTCCCGTAATTTTTTTAATTCGTCCGGGTTTGTTAATTTAGGCATATTATTTTTATCTCCGGTCATTCATATTTTGCGAGCATTTCATGAATTTTGTCGGTTGACAGACGTCCGTGTGTCTCATCATCGACCATTACACATGGTGCCAGGCCGCAAGCGCCTATACAGGATACCGGTTCCAGTGTGAACCTGAGGTCAGGTGTTGTGGCTGAAAGATCTGAGAGGCCAAGTTCTGATTTAACTCGTTCAAGAATCCCTAAACTCCCTCTGACATGACAGGCCAGTACCGCGGCAAACCCGTATAATATGCCCTTCCGCGCGGTTCAAGATGGAACTGTGCGTAAAATGTTGCAACCCCATATAGCTCGGCAAGAGGAAACTTTCGTTTCTTCCGATATTACTTCCATTGCCTTGTCAGGCAGATAGCCGAAAGCATGCTGTACCTCCTGCAGAATCGGGATGATACTCCCCCTTTTTCCCATTCCACCGAGCTGTTATATTTTTAGTTTCCGGCACAAAAATTTCTGGTTCTGCGGACACCGGTGTTTCCCCCTTCAGCTGCTTTTGCCGTTATTGTAATGGGTCCATTTTATTATATGGTGATACAGCGATGACAGTACACATTTGCCTGTTCAGGTATCCAAAGTATGAATTTATTAATGATGGACCTGAATTACCGGACATTATTCATAAAGCACAGACGATCTTTATACTGCAGTATATAATTTTTCAAAAAACAGCAAGAATTTGCTTAAAGCCGGTTTCTTTAATGCCGATACTATTTTTTATTTAATAAAGTACCCTGCTGTTTATCAATAATATTATAATGACAATGTGCAATTGAAAAATTAAAAACATGCAGGCGTTATTTATTATTCAGCTGTTTAAATCAGTAATTCATCATATAAATAAACCATATATCTCTTACGCTGCAAAAGTATTATCAGGATTTTATTATCACAGGTGAAAAACGCAGAGGATAATTTATTGGAGAAAGATAAGCAACCGCCTAAATCAAAAAGTCTAAATAATAAAAAAATTACATCTATTAATATCATTTTATAAACAGGTAAACAAAACTATTACCATAATACAAAAAAATAGACACATACTATATATTTTACGCACCATGCCGTTATGGGCAAAAATACTTAAATTCAATAGACAGCTACCGGTTAATTGTGGTTTTTTTATTTTAGCTTGCCACGTTCTGCTTCACAGGTATATAATAAACCTGCTTTGCGTATTTTTTCGCAAGCGTGACCGACAATATCGTAAAGTCGGAATATGAGCCTTTGCAAGAGGCTCATATTATGTGTGTAAATTTACAACAATATCGCAACACATCACTATTTACACTTTCCGGGCGGGAGGGTCCGGGAAGAAAACAAGGAGGGTGCGTTTTATGGTAGAGACAACGTCGGAAAAGACGTGGGAGCAGTTAACTCAGCTCCTCGACAAATACCGCGGCACAAGAGGAAGTGTAATCCCCGTGCTACAGCAGGCACAGGACATTTTCGGATATCTTCCGAAGGATGTTCTTATTAAAATCAGCAAAGAGATCAACGTGCCTATCAGTCAAGTCTTCGGGGTTGTAACCTTTTATGCCCAGTTCCATCTTGAACCGCGCGGAAGGAACATCATCCGCTCTTGCCAGGGAACAGCATGTCACGTCCGTGGTGCGAAAGCTGTACTTAAGGCTATCAGAGACCAGCTTGGCCTAGAGGATGGACAGGTCACGACCAATGATCTCAAATTTACGGTCGAAACCGTTGCGTGTATCGGAGCCTGCGGCTTGGCACCGACTTTCATGGTAAATGATGATACACACGGCAGACTTACTCCCGAATCCGTAGGTCCTATCCTGGAAATGTACAAATAACTTCAGGTTGATGAAAGGGAGGAACTTAAATTATTATGAATAAAATTACAAGCCTTGAAGACCTTCGTAAAATAAAAGCAGCTTCTCAGGAAAAGACAGAAGCAAGAAAAAACAATGATACCCAGATCATCATAGGTATGGGAACATGCGGGATCGCAGCAGGTGCCCGCGCTGTCATGACCGCCGTGCTGGAGGAGCTTGCCAAGCGCAACCTTACAAATGTAGCAGTGCTGCAGACAGGCTGCATCGGCATGTGCCAGAAAGAGCCCCTTCTTGATGTCGTTCGCCCTGGCGAGGACAGGGTTACTTATGGTCCTGTGAAGCCGTCGGATGTTCCGCGTATAATTGCCGATCATCTGGTGAACGGCGTAGTTGTTGAGGATCTTGTAGTAGCCAAGATCCCCAATAAAGAATAGGTCGAGGGGAGGAATTTTTATGGCTCTTGCTAGAGCGCACGTACTCGTTTGCACCGGGACAGGATGCACGGCTTCCGGAGCAAGAGATATCCTTGCAAAATTCGGAGAAGAAATTAAAGCAAAAGGACTCGATAAAGAAATAAGCGTAGTAGAAACAGGGTGTCAGGGTTTCTGCGAAGGCGGTCCTCTTGTAATAATTTATCCTGAAGGTACTTTTTATACACATGTAAAGGTTGAAGATGTTGCGGAAATAGTTGAGGAGCATCTTCTCAAGGGAAGAGTGGTCGGCCGTCTTCTCTTCAAGGAACCCATGACTGCCGAAAAAGTGCCGAATTACAGTGACATCGGTTTCTATAAGAAACAGCACCGTCTCGTGCTCAAGAACTGCGGTCACATCAACCCCGATTCACTTGAAGAATATATCGGTGCTGAAGGTTATGAAGCGCTTGCAAAAGTTCTTCTTACCATGACACCGGAGCAGGTCGTAGAAGAAATGAAAAAGACAGGTCTTCGCGGCCGCGGCGGCGGCGGTTTCCCGACAGGCATGAAGTGGATGTTCTGCGCGAAATCACCGGGGCCCAAAAAATACATAATCTGCAATGCGGACGAAGGAGATCCGGGTGCATTTATGGACCGTTCCCTGCTTGAGGGAGATCCCCATGCAATACTTGAAGGAATGGCAATAGGGGCCTATGCGATCGGATCAGACGAAGGATACATATACTGCCGCGCAGAGTATCCTCTGGCCATAAAACGCCTCAAACAGGCCATTTCGCAGGCTGAGGAAGCAGGACTTTTGGGTCAGAACATACTCGGGACAGGATTCAACTTTTCCCTTCATATAAAAGAAGGCGCAGGTGCATTTGTCTGCGGTGAAGAGACTGCCCTTATGGCCTCAATCGAGGGCAGACGCGGAATGCCCCGCCCGCGCCCGCCGTTCCCGGCAGTGAAAGGTCTCTGGGATAAGCCTTCAAATATAAACAATGTCGAAACATTTGCAAATGTCCCATATATATTCAGGGTTGGGGCAGAAGAATATGCAAAGCTCGGAACTGAAAAATCAAAGGGCACCAAGGTGTTCGCACTTACTGGAAAAATCAACAATACAGGGCTTGCCGAGGTTCCGATGGGCATAACAATGCGCGAGATCATCTTTGATATCGGCGGAGGCATCATCGGCGGCAAGAAGTTCAAAGGTGTGCAGATAGGCGGGCCGTCAGGCGGATGCATGCCTGAACAGCTTCTTGATACACCGATAGACTATGACTCGCTCATAGCTGCCGGAGCAATGATGGGTTCCGGAGGACTGGTCGTCATGGACGAAGATACCTGTATGGTCGACCTTGCAAAATTCTTCCTTACATTCACACAGTCGGAATCATGCGGGAAATGCACACCATGCCGTGAAGGGACAAAGCGCATGCTTGAGATCCTCACCGCCATTACCGAAGGCAGAGGCCAGGAAGGCGATGTTGAGAAACTGGAAAGACTTGCAAAATCGATAAAGGCCGGTGCCCTATGTGCCCTCGGACAGACGGCTCCAAATCCGATCCTTTCGACGCTCCGCTACTTCAGAGACGAGTACGATGCACATATCAGGGATAAGAAATGCCCGGCAGGTGCTTGCACGGCCCTCATTGGCTATAAAATCACGGCCGACTGCAAGGGCTGCGGTCTCTGTAAGAAGGTCTGCCCTGTCGATGCAATTTCCGGGGAAATGAAAGGGCAGCATACAATAGACCCGAACAAGTGCATAAAATGCGGCGCATGCATGAGCAAGTGCCCGTTCAAGGCAATCGTTCGCGGATAATCTGGGTAGTGGAAGGGGAGAAAAAACATATGGAACTCGTTAAGGTTACTATAGACGGCAAAACTGTATCAGTACCAAAAGATTACACTGTAATTGAAGCAGCCGCCATGGCCGGAATCCGTATACCTCAGCTTTGCTACCATCCCGAGCTGAGCAAGGAAGGCGCATGCCGCGTCTGTCTGGTTGAAATAGAAGGAGCCCGCGCACTTGGCGCCGCATGTGTATATCCGGTGGGGGACGGAATGATTGTTCATACAAATACTCCGCTTATCCGCGAGACACGCAAGGCAGTCGTCGAACTGCTCCTTGCAAACCACCCGATGGAATGCCTTACATGCCAGAAAAACAACAATTGTGAACTGCAGACGATCGCAGCAGATCTTGGCATTCGTGAAATTCCATATACAGGAGAAAAACGTAATGCAGAAAAAGATGCTTCCAACCCAAGCCTTGTCCGCGACCCGAATAAGTGCATCCTTTGCGGACGCTGCATCAGGGCATGTCATGAACACCAGGGCCTTGACGTTTACGCTTTTGTAAACCGCGGCTTTAAAACCCTGGTTGAGCCGGCTTTCAGCTACGGGCTGGATGAAGTTACATGCTCATACTGCGGACAGTGTGCAGCGGTATGCCCGACAGCAGCTATTTGTGAAAAGGATGACACGGAAGAAGTCTTCGCTGCGCTTGGCAATCCGAACAAATATACAATTGTACAAACAGCTCCCGCGACACGCGTTGCACTTGGTGAAGCGCTGGGTCTTCCGGCAGGGGAAATTGTCACCGGCAAGATGGTGGCCGCTTTACGCAGACTGGGCTTTGATAAGGTCTTTGACACCGACTTTACGGCTGACCTTACGATAATGGAAGAAGGACATGAATTTCTCCACCGCGTACTCAACGGAGGGACTCTTCCAATGATCACATCCTGCTCACCTGGCTGGATCAATTTTATAGAAATGAAGTATCCCGACCTTCTGCCGAACCTGTCGACAGCGAAGTCACCGCAGGGTATGTTCGGCGCACTTGCCAAGACATACTGGCCAGAAACACAGGGCATCCCTGTCGAGAAGATCTTCAGTGTTTCGATCATGCCATGCACGGCAAAGAAGTCGGAGCGTATACGTCCGCAGCTTCAGAGCAATCCGGGAATTCCTGATGTTGACGCCGTTCTTACCACACGTGAACTAGCAAGAATGATAAAGAACGCAGGCATCGACTTTAAGAACCTTCCCGAAGAGGAGTATGACAGTCCTCTTGGCAGCTCAACCGGCGCCGCTGTAATTTTCGGTGCGACGGGCGGAGTCATGGAAGCAGCGCTGCGTACGGTATATGCCGTACTCAACGAAGGCAAGGATATTCCAGGAATCAACTTTACACCGGTACGCGGGATGGAAGGTATAAAAGAAGCCAGTGTAGTCGTCCCGATAAATGGTCATGATGTAGAAGTGAAGCTTGCTGTAGCCCATACACTTAAAAACGCAAGGACTCTTATGGATAAAGTCCGTGCAGGAGAAGCAGATTATCACTTCATTGAGATCATGGCATGCCCAGGCGGCTGCATAGGCGGAGGCGGACAGCCGCAGCCTGTTAATGCTGAGATACGCAAGCTGCGTACAGAGGCTATCTACAAGGTCGATGAAACAAGCAAATTGCGCCAGTCTCACAAGAATCCGGATATAATAGCACTGTATGACAGCTGGCTTGGCAAACCGCTCGGCGAAAAATCACATCACTATCTACATACGCACTATACCCCGCAGCCGAGGGAAGTCTGATATTCCAGAAATAACATGGCAAACCCCGGGAAGCTTTACGCTTCCCGGGGTTTTTGTATAATAAATCTTTATGTCAATGGAGGAACACTATGAACAGGAAATATATGATGGTTGATGCAGATTTGCGTGAACATCACACAGCCGGGGATCTATGTCTTCTGGCAGAAATACTTCATCCGGACAGGGAAAAGCTTCCTTTTAAAGAATATTCTCTCGCCCATGCCGAGATACTTCCTTATGGCCGGACCGTTGCGCATAAACTCCTAAAATCAACGGAAGTATATTGGATAATATCAGGATCAGGAGTAATTTATATTGACGGCAGCCCAATAGAGCTTAATAAGGGCAGGGCCGTCGTAATACCGCCCTCATCGGTCCAATATATACTGAACGATAACGACGAAAAGCTTGAATTTATATGTATTGTTTCACCTCCATGGAATAAACCTGATGAAGTAATATGTTAGTTTCAGGCTTTAATACGCAGGCTTTATAACGCTGCCTAGAGTAGAATCAAAGTATCATTGAGTCACCCGGTGCGAAATGGATTAAATATGTTAGTTTTTAATAAGAAAGGACTGGCTGTATTGGATAAGACTGAAATACAGAAAATTTTTCTGGTCCGTCACGCAAAGCCTGAATTGCCGCACAATGGCCGGTTATATTATGGGCATACGGACTATCCGCTTTCAAGCGAAGGGGTCAGCAGAGCTAAACTTCTGAGCAAAGACTTAGAGGGCATAGAATTCGGACATATTTTTTCAAGCAGTTTATTGCGAGCCCGTCATACTGCTGAACTTATAGTTCCCGAACGCACATCGGACATAAAATTGATCAATGCTTTCCGCGAAATAAATTTGGGAGACTGGGAAGGAAAAACATTTGACGAGGTCAGGGAAACATGGAACGAACTTTACGAGGCAAGGGGCAATTCGTTTGATTCAGTGGCCCCGCCGAACGGTGAAAGCTTTAAAGACCTTCAAAAAAGAACAGTTGAAGCTTTTGAAAATATTTTGTGCAAATATACTGCAGGCAACATACTTATAGTTTCACACGGAGGGGTTATGTGGACGCTTATTTGTCACTATTTCGGTCTTAGCCTGAACGATATATTTTACTACCCGACCGATTTCTGCGGAGTTCATCTAATCGACCGCTATGACGGAAGAATGAAAATGATAAGGTATAATTGGAGTTCAAAATTGATATAGCAGTTTTAGCTTTATTGACAGGAGGTTTTTCATTTGAAAAAGCATACAGGTGGTTTTATGACCAGCCTAATTTCAATTATTGCTATTCTCCTGATCTGCGGGAGTTCGGTGCTTTTTATTGCGACGCTTAGAGATAGAAATATAAAAAAGGGAGAAGCTTTCCTAAGAAGCGGAGATTATGCAGCGGCTATGGAAGTTTTTAAACAGGCGGACAAATTTAGTCTGCGCTCCGAAGCAAGAGTTGTAAAAGGGCTTGCTGCAGCAAGCCTGGGACTTGAAGATTATGAGTCAGCACTGAAGTATTATCAGAAATTGACCGGATTGGAACCTGATAATATTGAAGCCCATTTCGCCATAGGACAGCTTTATATAAGGGCTAAAGACTATGGCGGTGCAGAACGGGAAGTCAGCAAATTGCGCAGTATAGGATCGAAAGAAGCAGTTTCCGCAGCCGAGAAGCTGACGTCGCATATGCATTCAGGAATGGTTAAGGGATTCTTTCGGGATATTTTTAATAAAATCGCTCCAAGTTTTCCAAAAGTTCCTGGGCTGACGGAAGATGAACCTATAAAACCGGATCTTGATTCTGACTCGGAATCAGGATCAGACAGCGCATCAGATTAATATCAGGGGTTTTGGATAAAATGCATATGTTTAAAAAGAGCGAAATTTTGAGTTTTTGCCTGATTATAATTCTCGTGCTCTTTTCTGCTTTTACGGCTGTTTTTGCGGAAGAACAGACAAAATCTATAAATACCCAAATGACTTGTGCCCATAAAAACTTATTTAAAATACCGGTTTATATTGTGCCCGCGCCCGGAGTGAATTTCACTGAGACACAGGATGGCTGCGCCGATAAACTCAGGAAAATTTCTTTGGATGCAGTTCGGATCAGGGTTGCTTACAAGGTTTTGCTTCAGGAATTCAGTAAGGAAAACCTTAAAAAAGCCGGGCTGGAAATGAAATTAAAGTCTGAATTTAACTGGAATGGATCTCCGGCAGTTTTGTTCAAAGTTTTTCAGAAAAACGGGACCAGCCTTATCGGAAAATGGATACTGGTAATAGACCGTGAAGATGAAGCATGGATGATAACGGGCCTTTATGATGCACATGATGCTAAATGCAGTGAAGAGGTACTCGCAATGCTTAAAACAATATGCTGGGATACCGGGTATAAATCCGCAGCTACGTCGATGCCGCTTGGAAATATTGAAACGGAAGGGACCGGGCTTCATCTTGCAGGACTGACGGACGGGGCTCTTGTGTATACAAAGGATGGACAAATACCTACAAAGAGCGAGGATGGCTCTGTTTTTGTAATTTCAAGACAAAAAGGTTCGTGTGTAGGATCTGAAAAACAGTCACGCCTTGCTAAAGAAAATCTGTTAACAATTGAAAAAGGTAAAAAGCTTAAGATAATATCCGAAAAAAATGTTGTGATAAATGGAATGTCCGGAATAGAGCTGATAGCGTGCACGGAAGATGAACCAAAGGATTTTGTTTATCAGGCGCTGCTTTTTGACTATAATGACAGCTACGTCCTTGTTGGTATCACTAAAAATGACATTCCTGATAACCTAGAGGTGTTCCATAAACTAGCGGAGAGCTATAAATTAACCCTTTAATTTAAAATCAAAATAATCGGAACGTATTAATGAATAACAAAAGACAGCTTTGCAGGAAATGACATCCTTACGGATTTTCTAACAAATATACGTATAGAAGGATGTATTTTTAAAAATACAGATAACATCAGTCAATGAAGACTTTAACTGTTTTTTCGGTTTAAGAAAGCAGCAATATAAGGTTTCCGGCGATGACATGATTATACTCTATACAAAACGTCATCAAAATGCGCCCAATACAGTGTTTTCTAATGATAGAAGGCTTAAAACTGCAGATATACAACGTCGAAAGCAGTTGCAAAAATGGGGGCATCCGTGCTAGACTACCATTTGCAGTGCGGACTCGTAGCTCAGTAGGATAGAGCGACGGCCTCCTAAGCCGTAGGTCGCCGGTTCAACTCCGGCCGAGCCCGCCAGTTTTTATTTCAATAATGAAAAGACATAGAAGGCTCCTGTTTTTCAGGAGCTTTTTTATATATCCGGGGATTCAGTGTTTATTGCTACAGTGTTTAAAACAGCCCGGTAATATGTCAATGTCTGCTTGGTGCTGACTATGCAGTCATAAAATTGTTTCTGCCCATCTGCCACTATATTCAAGATTGCGAAAAATAATCCACAGTTCATATATTTTAATGTACTGCACATACAGCTGATAAATTTTGTGACCCTTATATTTTTGTCGGATAATGTAGTTTTGCATAAAAATCTTTTATTGAAAGGCAATTAATTAAAATGATATCCACGATTAAACAGTACGATTTATATAGCAATCACATGATTTACAGCAGCTGAATTCCTTAAATTAAATTAAATTATTTCATTGCATTTTTATTCAATATATGTAATACTTTTCAGTAATCGCCAGTAAATATAGCTAATTGTTAATCAATAAAAACCTTTAAGGATCACAAAATTACAGTATTTTAGATTGTCATTTCGGAAACCATTTCTGAGAACAGGAAATATTGCAGCTGATATCCGCAATAAAGTAAAGAAGCTTAATTGTCAGTCTTTGTCAACATACACGGAAATAAAATTCCTTTTTAGCTCCCAAGTTGGTTTTGAAGGGTGCTTGTGTGTTGATTCTTAATTTTTCTTTTAAATTTTATAAAACCAATAAATTCAAAATATTTCTGTTTTATATTAAGGAGGGATAAGCAGAATAGATAGAATGCGTGCTACCCAAAAGGCAGATTCCGCGTATTTAAGCAGCATAGCGAGAGCGGCAAGGAGAGGTGAGTTAAATTTGAAGAAAACCCCTAGGATTTCATTTATAACAATTTTTCTTATGATATTTACATTGTTTACATTTTTTTCTGCAAAATCGGAAGCTGCGTATTACAGCACTATAGTAGTGACATCAAGCGGCTTCTCTGTAAATGGAGGGACAACCCAGCCATTGTCCAGCTTAAACTCATACGTGGGCGATCCCGCAAATTCTATCGGCATACTGTCTTTCGGGGACGCCATAGTTTATCCGATAACAGTTTATGCTGATATTACCGGTTCGCTGTCCGTTGGCTCGGGGACTGCTATTACTCTGGCATCTGATGCAGGTACCTCAGGTGCTGATGTTACAGTCAGCGGAACGATCACAGGTAACGTTGCCGCCGGTACGGGCTTTGTAAAAGTCAACAGCGGAGGTACTATTTCGGGCAATGTCACTACAACTACAGGTTTTGTTTCAGTAGACAGCGGCGGGGCCATAAACGGCAAAATAGGGGATGCTGCGATGTCGGGCAATGTAACAATCGCCAGCAGCGGCATAGTCAATAGCAGCGCCGGAACCCCCACTATTACAACAACGGGGGCAGTTAATATCTATGGCGGAGATGTATCAAACAGAAAGATCTATGATGCATCAAGCGTTAGCCTGACCAGCGGAACTGACCTTTTAAGTACCGGTCAGTACGCCATAGACAGCACCAGGGGAAACGTAAAAGTCGAAGAATCAAATGTTACCGCTCTTATGAGCGCAATAACCGGGACAGGCGGAAATGTCACCGTAACTGATTCCGACCTGACTGTCGGGATATGGCCTGCGCCTATATGGGCGTTATCCAGTATACGTCAGGCAACGTAAATGTCAGCAATTCAACGCTTACTAACAACAACATTGGTGGCATCGGCATCCTGAATACGGACGGAGAGGTATCCATCAATAACTCGGATGTAGATGCCCTGGGACTTGCAATCAGCGGGACCGAGGGGAATGTATCCGTAACAGGTAATTCAGTCATATCTGGCAACACCGGTGGTATTTATGACACGGACGGATATGTCGAGATAGGTGCCGGAGTAGAACAGTTAACGGCGGGACAGGTGCCGCAATTTATGACACGGAAGGTTCGGTATTGGTAGGTTCGGCACTTGGAGGAGCTGACCTTACCGGTACAAGAGGGATAATTGATACAGACGGAGATTTAACGTTAATTAAATCAAATGTCACAGCAACAAGCGGTGATGCAATAAACGGAGTATCAGGCTCCAGCGAGGTTAATATCGACGATTCTACGATAACTGCTTACGGAGGAAGCGGTATTTTAGTAAGCGGAAGCACGTGAGGTAGACATCAATAACTCAACAGTTTCGGCAGATGTTAACGGTATCAACGCATCCGGTGCAGGAAGCGTGAAAATAGACGGATCCAGTATCGGCGACATGACAATAAGGGCTGGGACCGGTTACGGGATCGACGCTTCAAATACCGGGACCGGAGGAGTCACAATAACAATACAGATGTGACGGCCGGAAGTTACGGCATCAATGCATCAGGTTCGGCTGGTTCAATTTCGATATCAAATACCAATGTGACAGCCGGGACTTATGGAATCGATGCTTCTGATGCAGGGACAGGCGGCGTTTCTATAAACAATGTCGATGTAACTGCCGGAAGTTACGGCATCAATGCATCAGGTTCGGCAGGTCCTGTTTCCATATCAAAT
>Ga0268359_13207_pt1:0-10000 | contig 31653 bp, 30 predicted proteins | sample BioMet11_FD_194416 | JGI IMG/M metagenome (GOLD analysis project Ga0268359, IMG submission 194416) | Sewage microbial communities from Oakland, California, United States - Biofuel 11 (PacBio Assembly) | ecosystem: Engineered > Wastewater > Sewage > Unclassified | place: USA: California...
ATTGCAGTTCCATGAGCAGTCGGCGAGCCTGTTCGTCCCGGCCAGAGGCGAAGAGATCGTTGATTTCTTTAAAAAGGCGATAGTGCAGCATGGTTTACTTCCCTATTGCTGCTCTATATCGGAGCCCGGCAGTATATCTTTAGGGGGCGGGAATCCGCCATTGGCGCGGGTTGAAAATTTTTATCCGTATTTTTAGCCCGTTGAAGCGGGAATAATTTTTTAGATTTTTTTTAGACCTGCGGGGGCAGGACGCCCCGGCCATGATGCGCAGGTCCAAAAATGGCGGCTGCGAGCGCTTCAGGCCATATTGACAGCCCGGATACGAGACATTGCGGTTTCGTCCCGTGGATGAGGTCTTGTATGTGCTGTCTCAACAATATCAGCAAAATACAATAATTACATTTTGCGACGCGAAACAGGGTCAAGGGAGCGCAGCATCTCGCGATATCGGGTTTCTTCATCTGCTGAAAGGGACGCTGGCAGCTCCCCGTGGCGCAGCAGTGCCCCGCCCAGCATGTCGGCCTCTTTGCGGGCCCCGGCGCGGCGCACCATGTCCGTGGCAGCATCTGGCACGGGCGTGCTCACCTCAACCGCCTTGCCCTGCTCTATTCTTTTCTGCTCTTCCGCCGAAAGGCGCAGTACTTCCTCCTCCACCAAAATGGGCGCGGCGGCGCGCATGGCGAGGGCGATGGCGTCAGAGGGGCGGCAGTCTATGCGGGTTCTGCCGTCAGGGCCGGAGAGCACCAGCACCGCATAGTACGTGCCCTCGCGCAGGTCGTTGATCTCCACCCGCCGCAGTTCGGCCTTAAAGGCCTTGAGCGTCATAAGAAAAAGGTCGTGCGTCAGGGGACGGGGCAGGCTTTCGTTGTTGAGCACCAGTGAAATGGCCATGGCCTCCATGGCTCCCACCCACACGGGCAGCACCGCATCGCCGCTCGCCTCGCGCAGCACCACGATGGGTGTTTTGCTCTGAGGGTCGATGGTAAGGCCGAAAACGCGCATTTCTACCATGGTTCCCCCAGTCGTTGGGCCATGAGGCTGTGCTTTTTTGCCTGGCTGATGCGTACCCGCACCATGCGTCCCGTGTGGTCGGTCATGGGCGGCAGCTCCACATGCACAGGAGCCCCGTAGGGGTCGCGCCCCTGCCAGCTGGGCTCCGGCCCTTGGCTTTCCTTGGGGCTGGGGTTTTCGATCAGCAGCGTGGTCTCGTCGCCGACCCTGTGCCGCAGCCAGTTCGCCCCCAGCTCGTCCTGCAGGGCCTGCAGGCGCAGCAGTCTGTCCTGCGCCACCTCAGCGGGGATTTTGTCGAGAAACAGCGAGGCCCGCGTACCCGGCCTGTCGGAATAGCAAAAGGAAAAACTGGACATAAAATTGCTGGCGCGCATCATGCGCAGCGTATCCTGAAAATCCTGCTCGCTTTCGCCGGGAAATCCCACGATAAGGTCGGTGGAAAGCGCCAGGTCGGGCCGCGCCTTGCGCAGACGCTCCACCAGATCAAGAAAGGCCGCGCTGTCGTACCGGCGCTTCATGCGGGCCAGGACTGCGTCGGACCCTGCCTGCATGGGCAGGTGCAGGCGCGGGCACAGCTGGGGCAGCTCGGTAAAGGCGGCTATGTCTTCCGGCCCCATATCCTTGGGGTGCGGCGTTACATAGCGCAGCCGTTCAAGGCCCGGCAGGGCGGCCACTTTGCGCAGCAGGGCGGCAAAGCTTGTGCCGTCGCCGCTTTTGTCCTGCCCGAAGGCGTTGACGTTTTGTCCCAGCAGGGTGATCTCTCGCGCGCCGTTGTCGAGCAGAGCCTTGCATTCATCTATAATAGCCGCGCTGCCGCGTGATTTTTGGCGGCCGCGTGTAAAAGGCACGATGCAGTAGGCGCAGAAGTTGTCGCAGCCCTGCATGATGTTGGCGTAGGCCACGGCCCCGTTGACCACGCCGGGCTCGGTGGTGGCCTCGCGCTCCACATACTGGCTGGTAAAGTCCAGCAGCGAAAGGCGTTGGGCGGGGTTTTCCAGCAGGCGTTCAATAGCCTGCGGGGCATTGCCTATGCCGTCGCTGCCAGCCACAAGGCGCACCTGGCTTTCTTTTTCAAACAGGCTCTCGCCAAGCTGCTGGGCCACGCAGCCAGCCACGCACACGAGTACGGCGGGGTTGCCGCCCGAGAGCTGGCGGATGCGGCCAAGCGTGCTCATGACTTTCTGTTCCGGCTTTTCGCGGACCGAACAGGTATTGACCACCACCACCTGCGCGTCTTCGAGCGGCGCTTCAAAAAAACCGCGCGCACTCAGGGCACGCCCCAGCCAGTGGGAGTCGTGCACGTTCATCTGACAGCCAAAAGTGATGATATGGTACGTTTTTTCGATCATGATTGTTGCTACTGCTCTATGTCCAGGTCTGCATCGTACATGCCGGGCGCGCCTTCTTCTTCAAGAGCGGCCACGCGGTCTTCAAGCCAGTCGAGCACGGCGCGGGCCGTGTGGTAGTTGAGCAGTATGCGGCTGTGTATGCAGCGGTTCACTTCGCGCACGTCCGGCTCGCCGGGGGTCATCTCGTGCCCGATGGAACCGTCAGGGGCCACCAGCTGCTCTGAAAACGCGGGCAAGGCGTCACTTTCGTGATAAAAATTCATTTCTATTTCGCCCTGAGGGTTTATACCGCCCCAAACGCCGTGGGCTGTCTGCAGTCTCGCGTTTTCATCCATCTGATATTTATAGCGGATCTTTGCGGGGTGGTCACTGGGCTTGTTCATGCGGCATCCTTGTGGTGGTGGTATCAGGGGCTTGGCCGCAGGCTGAGGCCCCGGTTGCAACGACATCAATTGTGCGGCAATTGCATATGATAAAAAAGAGCCCCTGCCAAGTAAAGGCGGCAAACCGCCCTCTGCGGACACGGTAATGTTCCTGGCCGGACAGACCGTGGCAAACACTGCAAAAAAATAGGATTCAAAAAGCGCTGCGGAGCGAAAAATGCTGCGGCAGCCCGGCTCTGACGCGCGTGCAACAGCCTTGCAGCGGCAAACATGCTCTTGACGATGCCCATTGCATGGATAGAATATCTGCTGCGGCTCATAAGCACGGCCAGGCGCTGCAGCGCGCGGGCAAATCAGGCAATGAGCACCCAAGGAGAACACGTGAGCGAGGCAAGCAGCAAACCGTATGAAATCCGGCGGCATGAAATGCAGCCCTACTTTGATCTTGAAGCCTTTATGTCCATGAGCAAGGAGACGCGCCTTGGCGGGGCCATACTTGAGCGCCTCGTGGGCCTGTGGGGCGAGTGGCTGCCGCAGCTGAACGTGTGCGAAATTGTTACGGGCAAAATTTCGTATCTGGCCGTATGGCTGCCGGAAGACGTGGAAAATTACGTGGACGAAGCGTGGGGCAAGTCAGCCTCTGACGGCTTTATGATTAACAACCTTGCCCAGTTTATGTGCATGGCCGCCGTGCAGGAAGCCCTGCCGCAGGTGGAAGACGCTGGCTGTGCGCCCTCGCCGCGCCCCACAGAAACCCTGCGCGAGGCCCTGGCCTCGCTGGGCATAGAATACCGCGAAGCTTTTGGCACGCTGACCCGTCGCTACGCCGTGGTGACGCATTACCCCTTCAAGGGCGGCTGCGAAATATGCCATTTGCAGTCCCAATGCCCCAAGGGACAAGGACAGACCGAGAGCCCGAGCATTCTTTTGCCGGGCTATGAGGCGGAAAATAAAGAAAACTGATTGCCCCGGCGGCGGCCGTGCCGAAGCGCCGTGTGCGCGTATGCGCAGGCCGCCGCATAATGGCGCGCCGGGGGGCCTGACGGATGCTTTGGTCAACAGCCGCTAGCGGCCTTCCATCACCAGGGTGCGGGCGACTCCGGCAGGCGTGCGCACCACCAGCTCAACGGTACGGGCATTGCGCGCCACAGACTCGACCAGGCAGGTTTCCGTGGCGTCCTTGTCGTAGTTGCGCACATCCACCGTGTCGCCCTTGGTGGGGACACGGTCGGGGATAACTTCGACAAGGTCGGCCGAGGTCGGCGTCAAAGCCGTCCCAGGCCAGAGCGGGTATGGTCATGCAAAGACAGCCCAGCAGGGCTGTGGCGAATAGCAGGTGTTTTCATGCAAGCATGTGTAAATCCATTTGCCCCTCTTGGCAACTGCGCGGCCCCAAACGGCCAGCAGCAGCCATCCGCGCGGGCTGGTCAGCTCTGCGACGGGCATGGCCGCGTGGTGCGGTATCTGCGGCTTTCGGTCACAGACCGCTGCAACCTGCGCTGCGCCTATTGCCGCAGTGATATAAACCAAAAGTTCATACCCCATCCCAAGGTGCTGCGGTATGAGGAGATGGTGCGTCTGGTGGGCATGATGACCGCGCTGGGCGTGACAAAGCTGCGGCTGACCGGCGGCGAACCCTTTGCCCGCAAGGGGTGCGACGAACTTTTGCACCAGCTGCGCGCGCACTATCCCTCCCTTGACCTGCGCCTTACCACCAACGGAACCCTGCTCGAACCGCACATCCCCATGCTGCGCTCGGTGGGCGTAAGCGCCGTCAATCTTTCTCTGGACAGTTTTGACCGCGATACCTTTGCCAGGGTCACCGGGCGCGATATGCTGCCAGCGGTGCTGGACTCGCTGGACGGCCTGCTGCGGGCGGGCATTCGCGTAAAAATCAACACCGTGGCCATGCGCGGCGTCAACGACGGGCAGATGGACGATTTTGTGCACGCCGTGCGCACCATGCCCGTTGACCTGCGGTTTATCGAATTTATGCCCATGGGCAGCGGCACGCTGTGGGGGCCGGAAACATTCTGGGCCGCTGGGGACATCCGAGCCGAGGCCGAGCGCCGGGTGCGGCTTGATCCTGTGCAGGACAACAGCGCCGAGGCTGGCCCGGCCAGGATGTTTGCCGTGCGCGGCGGCAAGGGGCGTCTGGGATTTATCACTGCCGTCTCCTGCCATTTTTGCGGCACGTGCAACCGGCTGCGGCTCACCAGCGACGGCAACCTGCGCACCTGCCTGTTTGACGACAGGGAGTATCACCTGCGCGGCATACTGCGCAGCCAGCACTTTGACGACGGGCAGCTGGCCCGGGTGGTGCGGCTGGCCTGCGCGGACAAACCCATAGGCGCTGATCTGCTCAAAGCCCGTAAAAAGGGCGAGGCCGTGGCCGACAAGCACATGGTGGGCATTGGCGGCTAGCCGCACCGACATGGGCGCCGCAAGTCGGGATGCTGGATCTTGCTGTGCCCAGCGCAGGCGCTCTGTGAGCTGAACTTCTGCTGCTCCTCGCATGGCAAACGCCATTTGAAACGCGCCGTCTTTCAGTCTATGCTCTGGCTGGTCGCAACCTCTACTTTTGCAAGGAATCCATGATCGCCTATCTTGAAGGCCGCCTGGCCGAAATATGGGGCAATGCCTGCCTTGTGGTCACCCAGGGCGGCGTGGGGTACGAAGTGGCCCTGCCCGCCCATACTCTGGCCGCTCTGCCCGGCAGGGGGGAACCCCTGGTGCTGTATACAAGCCTTGCCGTTCGCGAAGACGCGCTGGAGCTGTTTGGTTTTGCCACCTTTGAAGAACGGCAGACCTTTGAGGTGCTGGTTTCCATCTCCAAGGTCGGTGCCCGTACGGCTCTGGGCATCCTTTCCATATTCCGGCCCGACGATCTGCGCCGCGTGGTGCTTGAGGACGACGTGCTGGCCCTCACCCGTGTTTCGGGCATTGGGCAAAAAAACCGCCGAGCATGTCTTTTTGGAACTCAAGTACAAGCTTAAGGTCGAGGATGTGCCGCAGGCTGCGGTGCTGAGCTCGGGGGTGCGGCCAGGCTCGGTGTTTCGCGATGTGCTGGACGGGCTCGGCAACCTGGGCTACGAGCCGGACGAGTGCGCGCCGCTGGTCAAAAACTGCTGCACGAAGAGCCGGATCTTGACGTTACCGGCGCACTGCGGGCCGCCCTTAAGGCGCTCGCCAGAGGTAAGGCCTGATGTCGGATTTTACCAGCCAAGTGTCCCGACCAGTGCGCTGCTGACGGCGCGACGGGCATTGATGAAAGCGTGCGCCCCCGCAGTCTCGACGACTTTATCGGGCAGGACGAGCTGCGCGCCAACCTGCGCGTGTACCTTGGGGCCGCGCGCGAGCGCGGCAAGGCGCTGGATCATACGCTTTTTTACGGCAACCCCGGCCTGGGCAAAACCACGCTTGCGCAGATCATGGCCTCCGAGCTGGGCGTCAATCTGGTCTGCACCTCGGGGCCGGTGCTCGAACGCAGCGGCGATCTTGCCGCCATCCTCACCAATCTCAACCGACACGACATCCTTTTTGTGGATGAAATACACCGCATGCCCATTGCCGTGGAAGAAGTGCTGTACCCCGCCATGGAAGACTTCAAGCTCGATCTGGTCATTGGGCAGGGGCCAGCGGCGCGTACGGTAAAAATCGACCTTGAGCCGTTTACCCTTGTGGGGGCAACCACGCGCATGGGGCTGATTTCTTCGCCATTGCGCGACCGTTTTGGCATTGTGGCGCGGCTCGAATACTATACCCCCGATGATCTGGCGCGGGTAGTGCAGCGCACTGCGCGGATTTTGGGCGTAGAGGTGACGACCGACGGCGCGGTGGAGATTGGCCGACGTTCGCGCGGCACGCCCCGCATCGCCAACCGGCTGCTGCGCCGCGTGCGCGACTTTGCGTTGGTTCACGGCGACGGCATGGTAACGGGCGAGCAGGCCTCGGCGGCGCTCAAACGCATGGACGTGGACGAGCTGGGGCTTGACCAGATGGACCGCAAGCTGCTTGAAGTGCTTATAAAACACTACGACGGCGGCCCGGTGGGCATCAAGACCCTTGCGGTGGCCTGCTCGGAAGAAGTGCGCACCATTGAAGATATTTATGAGCCATACCTCATCCAGTGCGGCTTTTTAAAACGTACGCCACGGGGCCGCATGGCAACCGCTCTGGCCTACAGGCACTTGAAAATGATGCTTTCTTAGGTGTATGCTCTCTCCGGCCAGTTATTTGGCGCACTGCACAAACTGAACAGGGGAGGGAGCATGCTGCTGCAGGTCATTGAGGGAAAATTCAGCGTCTGCAAGGTGGAAAACCTGCGCGCCGTCAATTTTAATGTGCCCTGGCTGTTTGTGGGCAAGACCGATGCCGAAATCTCTGTGGTCTGCCTGACGGCCGATGTCCCCCACGCCACCCTCGCCCGCGAGGACGGCTGGCGTGCCCTGCGTGTGGCGGGGCGTATGGATTTTGGGCTCACCGGCGTCATGGCGGGCTTGTCCACGGCGCTTGCGCGGGCGGGCATCAGCCTGTTTGCCGTCTCGACCTTTGATACGGACTATATATTGATAAAGGCGGACAATCTCGCTCCCGCGCTCGAGGCCCTGGGGGCGAGCGGGTATATGATTGAAGGCGCGGCCCGTTAAGCGGGCCGGCTGAGGCGTCGGCGGCAGAACGCCGAAATTTTTTTGCAGCGGGGGAAGGAGCGTAACAGCACCTTCCCCCGCTGCAGGTTCAGCTGTCTACCTTGCCAGCGCGGGCCGCGTTGAGCACGGCCATAAGCGCCACGCCCACATCGGCAAACACGGCTTCCCACAGGCCGGAAAGCCCCACGATGCCCAGGGCCATAAACAGCCCCTTGATGCCCAGCGCCATAACGATGTTTTGCCACACAATGGTGCGCGTGCGCCGCGCTATGCGCAAAAGCTCCGGCAGGCGCGCTGGGTTGTCGTCGAGGATGACCACGTCGGCAGTTTCAATGGCCGCCTCCGCGCCCAGGCCGCCCATGGCCACGCCCACCCCGGCTGTTGCCAGCACAGGAGCGTCGTTGATGCCGTCGCCCACAAATATGGTGTTCTTTACCGGACCAAGGGCTTCGAGGGCTCCGGCTTTGTCCTCGGGCAGCAGGCCGGCCCGCAGGGTGTCAAGCCCGAGCTGCTGGGCCACGGGGCGGGCCTGCTCCTCTCTGTCGCCCGTGAGCATGGCGATGCGCTGCACGCCCAGGCGGCGCAAGCCCTGTATGGCCTCGGGCGATTGCGGCTTGATGCGGTCCGCCACCACCAGTGCGCCCAGCAGTGTGCCGCCTCGGGCAACGTATACCACGCTGCCGGGCAGGTTTACTTCCATGGGCGCGATGCCTCTGCTTGCAAGCAGGGCGGCATTGCCCGCCAGCAACTCGCCAGCGTTTGTGCCCGCAATTACGCCCATGCCGGGCAATTCTTGCATGCCGGTAAGCGTTGCGTCGTCGGTGGTCAGGCCCGGCGCTGCGCCGCCCGCAGCACCGAGCGGGCAATGGGATGGTTGGAGCGGCTCTCCGCCAGGGCTGCGGCGGCAAGCAGGTCATTGGGCGCAATACCTGGGGCGGGCAGCACTTCGTTTACTTCAAACACGCCTTCGGTGAGGGTCCCTGTTTTGTCCAGCGCCGCCACGCGGATGTCGCGAAGGCTGTCGAGCACCGCGCCGCCCTTGATAAGGATGCCCCGCCGCGAAGCCGCGCCGATGCCGCCAAAATACCCGAGCGGGATGGAGATAAGCAGGGCGCACGGGCAGGATATGACCAGCAGCACCAGCGCACGGTAAATCCACTGCGAGAAGGGCCCAAGCCCGAACAGCGGCGGCAGCACCGCCACCAGCAAGGCAATGCCGGTGACGGCTGGCGTGTACCAGCGGGCCATGCGCGTAATAAAACGCTCGGTAGGGGCCTTGCGCGCCACGGCTTTTTCGACCATCTCAAGAATACGGGCAATGGACGATTCTTCAAAAGCGGCGGTAACCTCGACGCGCAGCGCGGCATTCAGGTTGATGGTGCCAGCCAGTACGCGGCCTCCCGGCGTTACGCTCTGGGGTACGGATTCGCCCGTAAGGGGCGAGGTATCGACCTGCGAGTCTCCTTCAAGCACGGTTCCATCCAGCGGTATCTTTTCGCCGGGGCGTACAAGAATATGGCTGCCAGGGCCAAGGGCCTCAGGCTCAACATCGCGGGTGGGTCCGCCTTTTAGTATTTCATGGGCAACGCTTGGTCGCGCTGCCAGCAGCGCCTTGACAGAGCGGCGCGAGCGACCGGCGGCGCGCTCCTGCACAAATTCTCCCACGCAGTAAAACAGCATCACGCCTACGGCCTCGGGCAGCTGACCAAGCGCAATTGCCGCGATGGTTGCCCCGCCCATCAGGGTAAATTCATTAAAAAAATCACCTTTCAGGATGCTTTTGGCCCCAATGCGCAGCACATTGTAGCCGCACAATACATACGGCAGGGCGTAAAACAGGGCTATGACCAGCCAGTTGGGCATGTAGCTGGCCAAGCGCTCATCCGCGACCATGCCGACGGCAAACAGCACTGCGGATATGCCCATGCTCACTAGCTCGCGACGCTCGCCAGCATGGTCATTTTCGTGGTCATGACTGCAGCAGGCGCAGCCGGGGGCCTCGTGATCGGCAGCTGGAGAGCATGCGGAGCAGCAGGCGTGCGTAGGGAATGGTGTATGTTTGGTGGAATCCATTTGCTTCTCCTGATCTTACGCCTTGTCGTCTTGCGGCAGGGCACCGTCGTCTTCGCTGCCGTCGGTTTGGTCCGCAGGCACGGGAATATGCTTTTGCTTAAGGAACTCGTGGATGCTGGTATTGTGCGAAATACCGGGCAGGGCTGCCTCGTCCTGGAGTATCTGTGGGCTGTCGGCCAGTTCCCGGGTCGTCAGTGCCAGCACCTCGCGCACGCTGTCGCTAGGGGCATGGGGCAGCTGGTAGTACACCCATCGGCCGTTCTTGATGCTTTCAATAAGGCGTGCCTGGCGCAGGATAAACAGATTGCTTTGACGTGGTGGACGCCGCAAGGCCAAGCAGTGTCGTAATTTCGCACACGCACAGGGGGCGCTGGCGCAGGGCCATGAGTATGCGGAGGCGGTTCTCGTCGCCAAGTGCGCGTATTACTGAAATATAGGTGTGCATGATGTTTCCGGCTGTTGGAGGTGGATGTCTTTTTCAATTCGTTGTATGGCGAAATATAGAAACGTCCACCGACAAAGTCAAGCACATTTC
>Ga0268359_13207_pt1:15000-31653 | contig 31653 bp, 30 predicted proteins | sample BioMet11_FD_194416 | JGI IMG/M metagenome (GOLD analysis project Ga0268359, IMG submission 194416) | Sewage microbial communities from Oakland, California, United States - Biofuel 11 (PacBio Assembly) | ecosystem: Engineered > Wastewater > Sewage > Unclassified | place: USA: California...
TGTCTGGTGGGTAGTTTGACTGGGGCGGTCGCCTCCTAAAGAGTAACGGAGGCATGCAAAGGTTCCCTCAGGCTGATTGGAAACCAGCCGTCGAGTGCAAACGCATAAGGGAGCTTGACTGCAAGAGAGACATCTCGAGCAGGTACGAAAGTAGGTGTTAGTGATCCGGTGGTCCCGAATGGAAGGGCCATCGCTCATTGGATAAAAGGTACGCCGGGGATAACAGGCTGATCGCATCCAAGAGTTCACATCGACGATGCGGTTTGGCACCTCGATGTCGGCTCATCACATCCTGGGGCTGAAGCAGGTCCCAAGGGTACGGCTGTTCGCCGTTTAAAGTGGTACGCGAGCTGGGTTTAAAACGTCGTGAGACAGTTTGGTCCCTATCTTCTGTGGGCGCTGGAGAATTGAAAGGGCCTGTCCCTAGTACGAGAGGACCGGGATGGACGCACCCCTGGTGGACCTGTTGTCGTGCCAACGGCACAGCAGGGTAGCTATGTGCGGAAGGGATAACCGCTGAAAGCATCTAAGCGGGAAGCCTGCCTTAAGATTAGTTCTCCCTGGAGCAATCCCTAAAGGGCCGAGGTAGACTACCTCGTTGATAGGCTGGAGGTGGAAGCGCCGCGAGGCGTGCAGCTGACCAGTACTAATAGCCCGTGCGGCTTGTTTTTGAAAAAAACTCCTTCCTTCCCTGTCAATTAATATTTTTGACAAATTTCGTTGATAGCCATGGAGGAGAGGGTACACCCGATCCCATTCCGAACTCGGAAGTTAAGCTCTCCATCGCCGATGATACTGCATAACGTCATGTGGGAAAGTAGGCCGCTGTCAACGATTGCTCCAAAGCCCCTTGCTGCTGCTAGCGCAAGGGGCTTTGTGTTTTGCTGCGCTTTCCCCTCCCTGCTTCGCCTCCTCCGGCCCCCACATATGCTCCGTAGCCGCTGCCTGTAGTTTGACCAGGACAGCAGTACCTGCAACGCCCTGCCGTGTTCTGTCGCCGTTTGCCCTTCCCGCCTCCCTTCCTTCCTGCATCCCTTTTGAAATCCCTTGCCTACAGTTTCTGGTGAGCCTGTCAGGCGCATTTACGCAAACCCGCCTTTTTGGTCTGGCGGCGTCCCAAACTTCGCCGACCGGCGAACGCTCGCGCCCGGATGGCGGCAATACTCCGAGTGCAGGCCTGATCACTCGGGAGGAAAACCCTTCACCCGTGGTTTCCGGTGAGCCTGTCAGGCGCATTTACGCAAACCCGCCTTTTGGGGTCTGGCGGCGTCCCAAACTTCGCCGACCGGCGAACGCTCGCGTCCGGAGGGCGGCAATACTCTCAGTGCAGGCCTAATCACTCGGGAGGAAAACCCTTCATTCGTGGTTTCTGGTGAGCCCGTCAGGCGCATTTACGCAAACCCGCCTTTTTTGGTCTGGCGGCGTCAAAAGCTTTTTTTTAATGCTCACGTACTTGAGTACGCTGCGCTTAAAAAAATGCTTTTTCCTTGCCAGACCAGAAAAATACGTATTTTGCAAATTCCCCCAACACCAACCATCGCCTCGCTCCGCTCCGGCGAGTCAAAGGAAGGTGACTCTACGACCTGCTTTTGATGGCAGGCTGCTAAAGGCAAATGGAAGTAACATCGTAGTCAGTTCTTCTGACTTCGTGCACAACTTAAGGGGAGTCTTGAGTGCCGTCATGATGTGTTCCGCGTAAGGCGTCCCAAACTTCGCCGACCGGCGAACAATCACGCCCGGAGGGCGGCAATACTCCCAGCTCCGGCAAGTCAATGGAAGGCTACCCCACATCCTGCTTCTGCTGACGGGCTGGTAAAGGCAAATGGAAGTAACATCGTTGTCAGTTCTTCTGACTTCGTGCACAGCTTAAGGGGAGTCTTGAGTGCCACAATGTTGTGCGCCGCGCAGGCGTCCCAAACTCGCCGACCGGTGAACCATCACGCCCGAATGACGGCAATCCGCTCCGCTCCGGCGCGTCTGCATAAGGTCACGCCGCGTAAGGCGTCTCAAACTTCGCCAACCGGCGAACCATTGCGCCCGAAGGCGGGCCCGTCCAGCTTAAGGCCTGCAAAAGGGGCAACCCAAGAAGCTGCTTCTGCTGGCAGGCTGTTAAAAATAAATGCAAGCAACGCAGCGATTCGCTGCCACGCCGAAAACTTTGACGAACAGGCACATGCCCTGTAGGTTTTCTATAGCATTGTGGCCGGTCGGCCGCAGCCTACAATTTTGTCAGCTTTTGTCCATAAAAGGGAAGCAGGAGAACCCTCATGAAGTTTACGTCAGTCAATTTGCTGGACGAGCTTGCGAAGCCAGAGTTTTCTTCGCTGCTTTCCGCCTTTCATGAGCGCCGGTTCCCAAAAAACAACATGATTTTTACTCCAAGCTATGATGAAGAGCTGGAAAACCCTGCTAGCAACCTAGCCTCCCCGGCGGGAAAGAGCATCGCGGAAAACTACGTGTTTATTGTCAGACGGGGGCTGGTGCGCGTGTTTCTTGCCTATGGCGACAAGGAATTTACCATCGCCTTTTTAAAGCCGGGCGACGTGTATGTAAGCCATTCCAGCGCACTGGTGCAGGCTGTTGAGGATACAGCCATCCTGCTGGTTGATACGGCAACCTTCAACCGTCGCATGATGAGCGTGCCGCAGTTTACCCTAACGGTGGTTCGCGTATTGGGCGGCATACTTAAAAATACGTTCAGTATCGTGGACGGCCTGGCCCTGCGTGATGTATCCGCCCGCCTGGCCCGGTATCTGATCGCTTCCGCACAGGAGAACGCCCCCGAAAAGGATGGCCGCCGCAGGGTACGCCTGCAGCTTTCGGGCGAGATGCTGGCCCAGACTCTGGGGGCCTCGCGACAGACAATTTCTACCCTGCTGACAGATCTCACCCGATCGGGCATTCTGCTCAAAGAGCAGCGCGGTGTTTACTGCATCATTGATGAGTCGCGCCTGCGTGAACTGCTTGATTAGCCTTGTTTTTTTATTTTTTCTCGCTCCTTCTCCCCCCAAAAAATAGAATCCATTGCCTTTTCAGGCCTCTGCATAACGCCTGCCGCGCTCTCATTTAGTGATGCTTTGTCGTGTATCTGACAGATATCATCTTGTGACTATGATACCACTTGCTCAAAGACGGCGGTGCAGGCTTGGCACGTCGTACAACCTCAAGTTTTGTGGGGCAGTAATGGAAAGCAAAAAGCGCGACATCAATGATATGTCCATATGGGATGATGCCAAACGCATGTTGGCCAAAGCCAGAACCGACGGCGTGGAAACAGCGTGGGACAGGCTGGACCAGCAGACGCCGCACTGCCGGTTTTGCGAACTCGGCACCACATGCCGCAACTGCGTTATGGGGCCGTGCCGCATCAGTGCCAAGGCCGAACCCGGCGGCAAACTTTCGCGCGGCGTTTGCGGTGCGGATGCTGATGTGATTGTGGCCCGAAACTTTGGCCGGTTTATCGCCGGTGGTTCCGCTGGCCACTCCGACCATGGGCGTGATGTCATTGAAGCTCTGGAAGCTGTGGTTGAGGGGCGTGCGCCCGGCTACCAGATTCGCGACGAGGCGAAGCTGCGGCGCATCGCCGCCGAGCTTGGAGTCACAACCGCCGGGCGCGAAGTTCTGGATATAGCGGCTGACGTGGTAGAGGCCTGCTACAGCGATTTTGGCAGCAGGCGCAAGGCTGTCAATTTTGTCTCGCGCGTCCCGGCCAAGCGCCGCGAGCTGTGGGAAAAACTTGGCATCACCCCTCGCGGCGTGGATCGCGAAATTGCCGAAATGATGCACCGCACCCACATGGGCTGCGACAACGACGCCCCAAACACCCTGCTGCACGCAGCACGGTGCGCGCTGGCCGACGGCTGGGCTGGCTCCATGATAGCCACCGAGCTGTGCGACGTGCTGTTTGGCACGCCCAAGCCCAAGATGTCGACGGCCAATCTGGGTGTTATCAAAAAGGATACGGTCAATATCCTGGTGCACGGGCACAACCCCGTGGTGTCAGAAATGATTCTGGACGCGGCCCGCGACCCCGAAATGGTCGAACTGGCCAAAAAGAACGGAGCCGCCGGCATCACCGTTGCGGGGCTATGCTGCACAGGCAACGAGCTGCTCATGCGGCAGGGCATCCCCATGGCGGGCAACCACCTGATGACGGAGCTCGCCATAGTGACCGGTGCGGTAGAAGTTGTGGTGGTAGACTACCAGTGCATCATGCCGAGTCTTGTGCAGGTTGCGGGCTGTTACCACACCCGGTTTATCGACACCGCGTCCAAAGCGCGTTTTACCGGGGCCATTCATTTTGATTTTCATCCCGAAAACGCGCGTGAAGAAGCCCGCAAGATCGTGCGCATGGCTGTGGAAGCCTTTGTGGAGCGCGACCCCAAAAGGGTGGAAATTCCCGCCGAGCCGGTCAGCATCATGACCGGATTTTCCAACGAGGCCATCCTTGAAGCTCTGGGCGGATCGCTCGATCCTCTGCTTGATGCCGTCAAGGCGGGCACTGTGCGCGGCTTTGTGGGCGTAGTTGGCTGCAACAACCCCAAGATCAAGCACGATTCGGCCAACGTGGGCCTCATCAAGGCGTTGATCAAAAAGGATATCATGGTGCTGGCCACGGGCTGCGTCACCACTGCGGCGGGCAAGGCCGGGTTGCTGGTTCCTGGGGGAGCCTCCATGGCTGGACCTGGGCTGCAGAGCCTGTGCGGCGCGCTGGGCATCCCCCCGGTGCTGCATCTTGGCAGCTGTGTGGACAATGCCCGCATCATGCAGTTGTGCGCCCTGATTGCCAATGCGCTGGGCGTGGACATCTCCGACCTGCCGGTGGGCGCGTCCTCACCGGAATGGTATTCGGAAAAAGCGGCGGCCATTGGCATGTACGCCGTAGCCAGCGGCATTTACACGCATTTGGGCCTGCCGCCCAACATCCTTGGGTCGGAAAAGGTGACGGACATCGCCCTCAACGGTCTGGAGCAGCTTGTGGGCGCTTCGTTTGTGGTCAACGATGATCCCGAAAAAGCGGCCGACCTGCTGGATGCTCGCATTCGACTAAAGCGGCAGGGCCTGGGCCTGCAGCCCTAGGTTTGCGGTATTACCGGTGCGGGCAGGCCAACCGCCTGTTTTCGCCGTAGCAAATCACACAGGCAAACCGCAGGAGGCTTGCATGAAGATTGCCGTTTCCGGCAAGGGGGGCGTGGGCAAAACGTCCATCACTGCCTGGCTGGGGGATTATCTTGCTCGACGCGGCGAAAAGGTCTGGATGGTGGATGCCGACACGGCGCTTTCGCTAGGGCAGGCATCCGGTCTGGAACGGGTTCAGTTGCCGGAACCTCTCACGCAACGCGCCAGCCTGATTGAGGAGCGTATACGCCCTGCCGGGCAGGGCGGCATGATGGATCTTGACCCGCACGTCAGCGACCTGCCAGAGGCTCTTTCCGCTGTTTTGCCCGAGTCCGATTCTGCCGTGCCCATGCGGGGCGAAAAGCGTCTGCTGGTCATGGGCCCGCTGACCAATGCCGGGGGCGGGTGCGCCTGCGAGAGCAACGCCCTGCTCAAGGCCCTGCTGGCCCACATGGTGCTTGAACGGCGGGAATGGGTGCTAGTCGATATGGAGGCCGGTGTGGAGCACCTGGGTCGGGGCACTGCCGCGCATGTGGATGCCTTGCTGGTTGTTTCAGAACCGAGCATGCGCTCGCTGGAAACAGCCGCCGAGGTGGCCCGCATGGCAGGCGATCTGGGTCTGCGCCGCCAGGTGCTGGTGCTTAACAAGGCTACGCCCCAACAGGTCGCCAGCCTGCCGCCCCTCGCCGGTCTGCCCGGGCAACGTCTGTGCCTGCCTGATCTTGAGCCGCTGCGCCAGCGTCAGTTGTACTCTGGCTCTGTGCTGGGGCTTGGCCGCGAGGCGGAAAAAACGCTGGATGCCTTTTGCGCGGCCCTGTTGCGGCAACTTGAAGGCACAGCCCGCCCTGCGGAATAGCAGCCGCAAAACCAGACCGGCCAGCGGCAACGCACGTTGCCGTCTTTTGCAAATACATATGATGCCCGCCGCGTGCGGGTCACAGCAAAAAGCCCCGGGAGTTCCGGGGCTTTTTGGACTCATGGTAATTTGTTGCCAAGGGTCAGCGGGGCGTCTGGTCGGCAGCTCGCCCGTTAAAGCTGCGCACAAAGTCCAGGCAGTCCCTGCCCGAGAGAGGTCGGCTGAAGTAATAGCCCTGAAACGTCTGGTAGCCGATCTCGGTAAAAACTCTCAGCTGCCGCTCGTCTTCCACGCCCTCGACCACTGTTGTTATATGCAGGCTGCGGCTCAGGTCGAGAATGCTGCGTACGATCTGCTCCTGCACATTGCTGTTGAGGCTCTCGGTCAGCGAGCGGTCCACCTTGACTGTGGTGACGGGGAACGCCCTTAGATAACGCAGCGACGTGTGCCCCATGCCAAAATCGTCAATGGCCAGACGCACCCCCAATACTCTCAGGCGGGTGAGCAGGTCCAGCGTATGGGTGTCGGGCTCAAGAATGGACGATTCCGTAATTTCAAGCTCGAGCTGGGTTGGCTTGAGCCCCTGGCTGTGCAGCGTCTCCAGCACCATTTTGGCAAATCCGGCGTTGCGCAGCTGGCGAGGGGTAATATTGACGGCAATGACCAGGTCGTGGGGCACGGCGGCACTCCAGGCCGCCCTCTGCTTGCAGGCCTCGCTCAGAATAAACTGACCGAGCCTGTCAATGCGGTTCATATCCTCTGCAAGAGCAATGGTAATGGGCGGCGCTATGGGGCCGTACACGGGGTGGTTCCAGCGCAGCAGGGCTTCTACGCCAACAACTCGCCCGGAGGCATGGTTGCACTGGGGTTGAAACACCAGGTACATCTGGTTTTCTTTGGCATTGAGCGCGCGATCAAGGTCATGGGCCAGCGTGTGCGCCAGCCGTCCCACCTCGCCGGGCAGGGTAAGGCATTTGTGCGTGCCGGGCGAGCCAGATTCGCAGCGGCTGGCCACCTTCAGCAGGGTTTGCATCACCTGCTTGCCGTGTTTTTCACGTACCGCATCCGAGAGGGTGACAAAGGGCAGATAAATCAAAAAACCCAGCATGAGGTTGATGATCTGCACAACCGTGCCGCTGAGGCTGCCGACGGCCGCATATCCGCTGAACAGCGGGGGCGTTGTCCAGGCGACGCCGACGCTGGTATGCGGCAGAAAGCCCAGAACCGTTGCCGCATATGCCACAATGGTCTGCACTGCGGGCACCAGCAAAAAAGGGATGGCAAACGCGGGGTTGAGCACCAGGGGAATGCCAAAAATAAGCGGCTCGTTAACATTGCACAGGGCGGGCACAAGAGCCAGAAGACAAAGTTTTTTTATGCCTCTGTCCCGGCAGCGCACAAAAACCGCAAGGCAAAGGGCCATGGTAGACCCTGAGCCGCCCAGGCGCGTAAACGTATCAAAAAAAACTTTTGTGAAAATATACGGCGGAGGAGTGGCGAGCATGGTGGCCTTGGCATTGGCAAGGCCCGCCGGGGTGAGAATATTTACATCTACCGCGTTGAGTACATTGGGCCCGTGAGCTCCAAAAAACCAGAGCACTTGCGAGGCTGTGCTGTACAGCAGGCCAAATCCCAGTCCGTCCCCGCTGTGCAAAAAGGGCAGGGCCAGCAGTCTGCTTGCCACAAGCTGCAGGTCGGTTATGCCGTAGAACGTCAGGAGCAGTCGTATAAGCGCAAACAAAAGAATGGTGATCACGGCTGCAGGCATTATCATGACCACATCGCGCACCACGGGGTCGTAGCCCGCAACTTCCTCCGGCAGGTGAAATCTGCGGTAGCTGGCAAGCCGCACAAAAACCGAGCTGCTGGACATGGATACAACCATGGCCAGCAGCAGCCCCCGATCCATGGAAAAACTGACAGCCCACGAGCCTGTTTGCTCCGGGGCAACAATGACAAAAAAGCATGACAGAACCACAATCGAGCCCAGCATGGGGCTGATGGCAGGGGCGGACGGGCTGATCATGCTGGCGCGCATGGCGTTTGCTCCGCCAAGGGTGCAGACCAGCGCAAGGGCAGCTATGTCAAATGTTGCGGATATCAGATTGTCGCAGGCGCGCACGCCCACTGGCCCCAGCAGGGCGTCAACGGCCCTTTGCGCTTCCTCGGAGGGCAGATTGCGCAGCAGCACGGTGAAAGAGCCGATCATGATGAGCGGCAAGACTATGAACAGCCCCCTCCGGATGGAGAGAAAAGCCGGGCGTCCGCTCAGATCGTCTAGCAGGCACAAAAGTGAATGAGCCAACGTGTTGCCGTTCATATGTTGTTTGCCGAGCGCGTCAGCTCCTGGGGGCGTTTGTCATGTACTGGCAGTTTGCGGCCGCGGCAATATTTGCTTCTGGTTTTGTCAAAAGTGCGCACAGACAATAATATATTGGCTGGGGAGTCGCGTCAGCCTGCCCATCTGGATGCAACATTGCTGTATTTTTTTTAATTCCCTGTTTGCAGGACACCTATTAGCGCCCTATGTAATATCAGGAGCCAAAACAATCAAGCTTTCAGGCAGGTATGACGCATAAATGTTAAGTTTTTTGCGATAGCGCCAACGATGTTTGCGGGTATTTACGGGATGCAAGGGGCAACGCGTCTGACAATGTATTATTGTAGCAAGAGATTGCAGTTAATTTAGCAGTTGTTTATTAAAAATATTTAATTCAAAAAATAATTTTTGTGGTCATATTTAGCTATGTATATTCAAAAAAATCTATATTCCAGAGAATTTTGTTGTATGGCTGTGTTATTTATTTTTTATAATTTGGTGTTTTATCGAGGATAAAGATGATGCTCACAAGAAAAACAGTGCCAAAAATCATGAATTGTGCGCCAAAAATCCAAAAAACTAAAGGTACTGTAAAGTAGAAAGCCCTCATACCTGTTGAAAAATGGTTCGCCCCCATATTGAGGTACTTTTCTGCCATGTAACCAAGGTGGGCATTGTCCTCGTGCCCGGTCTCCGCGCCAAGCATAAAGCCGACATGCGTGTAGAGCCTGAGTGAAGAGGCAAAGCAAAAAAAAGCCAGAAAAAAATTCAGCAGCAGGGCCAGAACCTTAAAGGCAAACATGCTGGGTTCGACCGAGCCGAAAAAATTCAGCGAGTGCCATGTGTGACGGACATTTTCGCCATTGCCGGTGAGCGAGAGCACCCCCACGGCCAGCAGAACGCTTGTGGACGCCATAAATGTCGAGGCCATGGTAGCGTTACGCAAGGTCTGCACGGCGAGTATGCCGTTTTTGGTTTCAAGTACGGACGTTACCCATTGAACCCTCGCGGTGCGCGATATGCCGTGGATGGTATAGCCCGGGTCAAAGCCCTCGCGCCAGTGTATATAAAGATTGTAGGCGGAATACAGCCCCACGGAGGTGCAAAAGCACAGCAGGTCAACGTGTACATGGGCCTCCTTGCGCGCAGGTGGTCAGGGCAGCTGCGGCTTATTGATATATACTCCTGCAAGCGTCATGGAGGCAACCGTCTTGCATGCGGCAGCGCGGCAGGCGGGAGGCGTACTTTGCCGCCTTGCTGACTGGCTGGTTTATTCAGCCCGTGATTTCCTTTTCAAGACGGCGCACGCATTCGATGATGCCGCCAAGTTTGAAGGGCTTTGCCACAAAGTCAAATGCCCCCTTGCGAAACGATTCCTTGGCCGTGTCCAGGGTTGCAAACCCGGTTATGACCACAATGCGCGCCTGCGGCAACAGTTTGCGGGCGCGTTCCAGCACCTGGAAGCCGTCGGCGCCTTCCATCTTGAGATCGGTAATGATCACGTGAAAGGGGCGTTCTGTCATGCGCTGCAGGGCTGCTGCGCTGTCAGTAAATGTTTCGACATCATATCCGGCTTTTTGAAAGGCCGGTTTGAGGCGTTTGCAGACGATGGGTTCGTCGTCAAGCACCAGAATGCTCAGGGTTGTCATTATTTTCTCCTGTGTTTCGGGCATCGGCGGGCAGTATGGATTTGATCGCCTCCATAAAGGCCTGCGCGTGCGCGGCTATCTGCTCGTCACTGCTCATGCGCGCGTCAAGCTGGCGGGCGTAGCCCACAAGTCCGCCCAGCATATGCATGCGAACAAGCATGCGCGCCGCCGAAAGTTTTTTTATTCTGCCGACTACCAGATCGCCATGCACTTCGATACGAAAATCAAACCTGTCCAGCACCTCGGCCACAAACCTGGCTCGGCGCGACCGGCGCACCAGTTCGGTAACGCCGCCCAAAAAGCGAAAGTAAATGTAGTTGTCGTTGACCTGATCAGAGACATAGGCGTCGATGGTATTGTAGTGGTACCCAAGGCGCATGTTGACGTTCATGTAGTCGCGCAGCGCAACCGCGAGGTTGCGCCCCACCTTGTCCGGCCCTGCCTGCGAGGTCGTAAACGTGCGGGTAAAGCTGGACATGAAACTGCCAATGTCCACAGCAACTGGCGACGTATCCCACATGCCCGACAGGGTCATGCCCTGCAAAAAGGCCAGCAGGGGGACGGACGTTATTTCATCCATGCCCAGGGTGGTCGCGCGCGGGTCGCAGCTGGCGCCGCCGCCAGCGTCGATAACCGTCAACCCCAGGGGCGGGCCGTCCACAAGCCGCCGGGCGGGCGCATGGTGCAGGGCGTCGTTTCTCTGGCTCAGCGCCACCAGCGTTTCAACGGCCTTTTCGTGAATATAGCGGGTGATGTCGTGGTAGGTGCGGCAGGCCTGCGGTCTGAAGTCGTCCGCATGCGGATCAACAAGGTTGAGGGGCACTATATGCTTGAGCAGGCGGCGCAGCAGGCGGTATTCGTACGATTCTTCAAACATGTCCGGCTCGGCGCGTTCAAATCTGTCCAGCTCCGCTATGCGGCCCCGGTAGACCACGTTTTGCGTAGCGTCGAGAGTAATTTCGTCGCCATTCCGCAAAAGGGCTGTGGCGTCCTCTGTATTGACTAGCGCTGGTACGCGCTGCTCGCGGGCAATGGTGGCCATATGCCCGGTGGGCGAACCCACGTCGGTGATAATGCCGCAGGCGCGGCGCATAACGCGGGCATAGCGGGGCGAGGTGTACTTGGAAACAAGAATGCCCCATCGGGAAACTGGTCAAGGTCTGTATTGTGGTCAACCAGCACAACCTTGCCCATGGCCACGCCGCGCTGGGCCACCAGCCCCTTGCCTGCAAAAATGACCTCGGCCTTGCTGGTGGCGGCCTGCACGGGCACGGACAGCCCTGTATCGCCGCCCGTCCGCAGCGGCCGGGACTGAAGAATATGCAAACTGCCCTGTCCGTCAAATGTCCACTCCACATCCTGCGGGCGTTTGTAGTAGCGCTCAAGCGACATGCCCACGCGGGCAAGCTCGGCCAGCTGATAGTCTGAAAGGCAGGGAATCCCCTGCAACGGTTCGGCAACCTCCTGCCATACAAGGTCGCCTCTGGGCGCCGCCGTAAGCATGCGTGTTTTGCGGGCAATGCTGCTGGCAATTTGCCGGTAGGGCGGCGTGCGGCTCAAAAAAAACGTGTCGGTTGCGGTCTCGCCCGCGACAACGGCCGCGCCGCCGCCCCAGGCGGCGCTGACAACCATAGCCTCGCACGCGCTGCCGGAGTTTTGCGTGCAGGTAAAGAGCACGCCGCTGACGTGGCTCTCGGCCATAATCTGGCAGCCTACGGCCATAGCGACCTCATTTTCGCGATAACCCCGGTCGATGCGGTAGCGCCACGCTTCTATGGAATAGGTGCTGGCGACAACGGTTTTGTATGCCTCGACAACCCTGGCGGGGGGGATGTTGAGCTCGGTGGCGTACTGCCCGGCAAAACTCGAATCGCCGTCTTCACCCCAGGCGCTGCTGCGCAGGGCAAGACGCAGGGGGGTGTGGCCGTCCGCGCTCAGCACATCCACCATGGCGTCAATCTGGGCCACAAGCCGCCAGGGCAAGGGCGAATCCATTATGCGCGCCTGCATGAGGTCAGAGAGCTCGTGCAGGCCCTGATCTGTGCCGTCCCACCCGTCAAGGCCGGTTTGGGCCAGTTCCAGCAGCCCGTTGCGCGACATGAATGAAAAAAACGCCGTGGTGGTGATGGCGAAGCCGTTGGGCGTCTGCAGGTGCAGACGGTTGGCCAGGTCGCCGAGCTGCGATATCTTGCCGCCCACCTCGTCCTCGGATTCGATGCCGATGTTTTTGAAGGGCAGCACCAGGGGGCCGCCTTCCACATGGCGGCGACCGGCCATTTCTTCCTGCAAGCGGTGCTGCACCCGTTCAAAAGCCAGAAAAAGCGCGGTGTTTTTGCTCTGGGTGAGCACGCTCATGTCTGACACGAGCTTGAACACCTGGTCATCAAGCTGCGAGCAGGCGTCTTCTATATACTTGCTGTCAAAAATATATTCGCCGCCAAGCTTGTCGCCCATGTCGGCCATGAGTTCAAGTATGCGGTTGTTGCGTTCAAGTATGCTTTTGAATTTTTGAACAGCAGGGAAAAGGTCACCCCATCGTTGCTGCGCCAGCCTGTAAACATGCCGGCAATACGCGCCATGATTCCCACGGCAATCCTCCAGCCGGGGAGCGTTGGCCGCTCCCCGTGCCTCTGTGCGCGAGACTAGTGGGCCCCGCCCTTGCCCTGAAACACCATGCCAATGGCCAGACCTCCCAAAATGGCCACCAGGGTGGACAGGATGCCGTACAGCAGGCTGCTGTTTCTGGCCATGTCGTCAATCCACGCGGGCATGCCCACAAGCCTGACGTTTACCGGAGCCGCAACACTGCCGCTGACGCTGCCGTTGCGCAGGGCAAATATCTCAACCGTGTACGCGCCGGGCGACAGCGTGACGGTATGGGCAGGTTGACGGCAAAGCTGCCGTTGTCGGCCACGGTGATGCCGCCGGCGCTTTCACGGTACAGGCCGTCCTGCTGTTTGAGTTTGATCAGTTCGGCAGGCACATCAAGACTGTCCGGTTTTTGCTCCAGCACCTGCATGCTGCCGCGCACGGCGGCCAGCCCCAGTTCGCTGCCGTTGATCTGATCCAGCGGGCGGGACGACGCCACCAGAAATACCGACGGCACATTGTGCAGGTGCACGGTGCCAAGGTTCATCCACAGCAGTCCAAAAACCTTGCCCTTTTGACGCAGGGCAAGGTCAGCGGCGGCCCCCGTAAAACGGGCCACAATCTCGCTGCCAGTGGGGGCCAGCCCTTCAACATGCATCACCGTGCCCCGGTATGAGGCGGAGATGTTGATGTCGGCCGGTTTGACGCTGAGCTCAACAGATTCGGCCGCGTGGGCGGGCAGGGAGGCGGCGCACAGGGTTACGGCCAGCGCCGCAGCCGCAACAAATTGCATGATAGTTGCACAGCGCATGCCTAATGCCCTCCCGCGTATGCCAGCAAGACATCGGGTCTGGCCAGCAGATCGTAAAGAATCTTGCCCATAACGACCAGCACAAGCGTGGCCAGCAGAATCTTGAGCTGATCGGCCTTGAGCTTTCTGCCGAGGTGGGTGCCCATCTGCGCGCCTATGGACGAGCCTATGAGCAGCAGCAGCGCAAGGATAAATCTACGGTATGGTTTTCAATGGACTGCATGATGGTGACGTTGACGCAGGTAAACAGAATCTGAAAAGGCTTGTGCCAACAACCACATGCATGGGCATGCGCAGCAGGTACACCATGACGGGAACCATGATGAAACCCCCGCCAACGCCCATAATGGCGGCCAGTATGCCCACCAGCGCGCCAAGGCCAAGCGGCATCAGTATAGAAAGACGCACCCCCGAGCGCACAAAATCCATCTGCCAGGGCAGGTTGCGCAGGCCGCTCTTGCAGCTGGCCTCCTGCGCGCAGGGTTTGCTTGCAGGAGCTGCGCCGGACGCGGACGACCGCATGGACTGCAGGCTCTCATAAAACATGTAGCCGCCCACGAGGCCGAGCATGAGCACATAGGTCAGGTTGATAAGAAAATCGGCATTGCCAAGGGCGCGCAGCAGCTTGATGATGCGTACCCCCACGCAGCCGCCAGCCACGCCCCCGGCAAGCAGCAAAAATCCCATTTTGAAATCCACGTTGCCCAGACGGAAGTGGGCCAGCGTGCCCGATGTGGAAGCCCCAATAATCTGGTTGGAGTCTGAAGCGGCGGCGACGGTCGGGGGGATGCCCAGCATGATGAGCAGCGGCGTCATAAAAAAGCCGCCGCCCACGCCAAAAAATGCCCGAGAGTAGCCCGACAACCCCGCCCAACCCAAGAATAGCAGCCATATTAACGCTGTTGCCTGCAATGGGCAGGTACATATACAGCGGTATGTTCATACGTCAGCCTCGCTGTGTTGCATCAACGGTTTTTTGAGGTGTTACTATTTCAACCCTGCATGAAATTCTGTGTCGAACAGACTGCAATACAGAAAAAGCGCGATCATAGGACTGCAAATCCGCATGCTCTATTTCGTGAATAAACAGGGTTATCCCATTGTTATGTATAAAAGAAACGATCGATTCTTCATACCCTCCTTCAAGAATGGTGTACTCAACGTGCACGCCCTCCGATCTGGCGTAGGCCACGCGCAGCTCAAGACCTTGACGTACGCGGTTTCTGACCACGCACGACCGCTTGTGCACAAAAAGCACATACAGTCTGGCCTGGATGCGCTTTGCCAGCGAACATCCGTGGCCCAAGGCTTCCTGCTGCGGGTGCAACCGATCTATAGCCACCAAAATGCGTTCCATGCGCGACCTCATGGGTGGCGCATAGGCAAATGTGATGCCAACCGCTAATTTGATAAAATATCTTTTTATATTAAATTGTTGCGTTAAATTGTCGGCATGGATGGGAAATCCGTTGTTTTCATTTTGAAAAGCATGTAAAAAATACTCGTGAAAAATGTTTCAAAATGGAATTTGAGGGCGCCATGGGTATTGCCGTGCACGCACCGCAGGGGGAGCAATTTATGGAATGGCTGGTGAACAACAGGCTTGCAGACACACGGGGCGTGAGGCGCGCGGTTTTGTGTTCCGGCGGTTTCTTTCATTCCATCAAGGGCAAGATTTTTATTCTTTTTGCCGTGACCTTTCTGTCCATCGGGGTGCTGGCCGGGGCTGAACTACTGGAGCCTGTCGACTGTAAGCAACAGGCTGCTTCTGGGTGAAAAATACGACGACCTGCTGAACAATATTCTTGAAGTGCGCAGGTACGAAAAAAACTATTTTTTCTACAATGATACCGCCCAGTCTTGGCGAGGGCATGGTGTATCTCGACCGCATAGACGCCCTGGCCGTAGAACTGGCTGACGACATGGCCTTGCTGGCGGGCGATGCGCAGCAAAAAATCTTTATGGATATATGCTTGCCCGCTATGGGCAATCCATGCGCACGCTGGCGCAGGGCGGGGCGGCAGGGCCGGTTCGAGCTGCGCAACCTGGGCAAGGCCCTGACCGAGGCTGCCGACGATTATACGGCAGCAAAAGCGCGAAACGTGCGCACAAGGCCCTCAATGCACAACCACATTATGCCTGCGGCCTTTTTGTCGGTGTTTTTGCTGCTCATGGCGCTGGTCATCCAAGCTTATTCGCAGGGCGTGCTGAGGCATTGGGCATGGTGGCGGCGGGTACGGCACGGGTGGGGCGCGGCGACTTTAGCCCCATTGCCACAGGAGCCGAGCAACTGACCGAGATTGCCGAATTTATCCGCGCATCAACAGGATGTCGCACGAGCTTGCCGTTAATCAGGAGCATCTGCTCCAGGCCCGCAAATGGCCGCGCTGGGAACTTTTACCGCAGGAATCGCCACGAGCTCAACAACCCCATCAACAATGTGTTGCTGAGCGCCGAGGCCGGCGTGAGGATTATAAAAAGGCCATCGACGCCGACGGCCAGGAGATGATTGACGACATCATGCAGCAGGCCGAGCGCGCCTCTGACATCGTGCGCAATCTGCTGGATTTTTCACGCACGGGGCATCCGCCTCCGAGGGCCTGTCGCCCGCCTAGTGTTGTGGGGTGCAACGGTAAGCCTGCTTAAACATCAGGTACGGCCTGGCCGGGGTGAACCGCAGGTCGCCGTGCCGGAAAGACCTGCCTGACATCTGCGGCGATCTGCGCAGCTGCAGCAGGTATTCATGACTCTGCTCTGCTAAACGCCATTCAGGCCACGCCCAAGGGCGGCGCAGTCGACATCCGCGTCCAGCCTGCAAGAGGACGGGAACATGGTGCCTTTGAAATACGCGACACAGGCCCCGGCATACCCGAATCCATACAGGAACATATTTTTGAGCCGTTTTTTTCCACCAAGGAGGTCGGCAAGGGCACAAGGCGCTCGGCCTTTGCCGTGACCTATGCCCTGGTGCACCGCTATGAGGGCGAGGATACTGCCTGCGCAGCGCCGAAGGCAGGCGCCGTGTTTACCGTCTTGCTGCCGTGCGTGGGCGTCGCCTTGCCCGCCCGCAAAGGAGTGACCCATGCCCCTGCGTGTTGCATAGTTGACGACGAGGCTATCGTGTGCAAGAGCCTGAGTCAGGCACTTGCCAAAGAGGGGTATGCCGTCGAGGCCTTTATGAGCGCCCGTTCGTTTTTGGAAGCGATGATCGAGCAGCCCTTTGACGTGGTTTTTTCGGACATGCTGCTGCCGGACATGAACGGGCTTGAGATGATGCCCACAAAATCAAGGGGCTGCGGCAGAGACCGAG
>Ga0268359_11078_pt1 | contig 31605 bp, 35 predicted proteins | sample BioMet11_FD_194416 | JGI IMG/M metagenome (GOLD analysis project Ga0268359, IMG submission 194416) | Sewage microbial communities from Oakland, California, United States - Biofuel 11 (PacBio Assembly) | ecosystem: Engineered > Wastewater > Sewage > Unclassified | place: USA: California | collected...
TCCCCATGCATGCGGCGATGGGGGTGGAGGACGCCCGCTACGCCGCGCAAACCCTGCTCGGGATCGTGCGGGGGGCCTGATCGGCCCCAGTTGTGGAGGGAAAGGAGGCCCCATGTCGGAATCCGTCTCCCAGGCAGTCCCAGGGAAAAACCTCGCCGTCATTCCCGCCAGGGGCGGCAGCAAGCGTATTCCCCACAAGAATATCAAGCCGTTTTGCGGCAAGCCCATCCTGGCCTACGCCATTGCCGCAGCTCGGGCCAGCCGGTTGTTCGAGGAGATCGTCGTCTCCACGGATGACGCGCAAATCGCCGCCGTGGCCCGGCAATGGGGCGCGAGTACGCCTTTTCTTCGCCCGGCCGCCCTGGCCGACGACTATACGGGCACCAACGCCGTGGCCGCCCATGCCGCCCAATGGTTCTTGGACCACCACCGGCCCGTGGACCATGTCTGCTGCATTTATGCCACGGCGCCTTTCGTGCAGCCGCGCTTCCTCATACAGGGCCTGGAAATGCTCCGACGACGGCGCTGCCAGTTCGTTTTTTCCGCCACGACCTTCCCGGCGCCCCTGCGGCGCGCCATCCGTCTCGACAGCGACGGTTGGGTCGCGCCCTATTTTCCGGAAACCATGGCCGCCCGTAGCCAGGATCTGGAGGAAGCCTACCACGACGCCGGCCAGTTCTATTGGGGATCGCCCGAAGCCTTTGCCCATGCCGCGTTGTTCGGTCCCGGTTCCTCCATAGTGGCTTTGCCGCGCCATTTGGTGCAGGACATCGATACGCCCGAGGACTGGCTCCGAGCCGAATGCATGTATAGAACGCTCCAGAGCATGGGAGAGCTGGAAATCTGTCCTTTTGACACGGTTGAGCCGTCGTGTCCGAATGCGATCTGATCGACGAGACGACACATGAACATTCCAGAAGATTCTTCGCCCGTCCTCGTCATCGCCGCCCACCCGGACGACGAAACCCTTGGCTGCGGTGCCACCATGGCCAGCTGGCCGCCGCCGGACGGGAGGTTCATGTGCTGTTCGTGGCCACCGGCGTGGCCGGACGCTACCCCGATCCCGGCAACCACACCCAGGCCATCGTCGACCAGGTGGCGGTCTTGCGCCAGGATGCGGCCCGGGCCGGCCAGATCCTGGGGGTCGCCTCCCAGACCTTCCTGGATTTTCCGGACAACCGTCTCGACACGGTGCCGCTCATGGATCTGGCCCACAGTCTCAAACGGCAGGTGCTGGCCATCCGGCCGAGCGTGGTTTTCACGCACCATTTCGGGGACTACAATTGGGATCACGGCCGGGTGCATGAAGCCAGCCTGATGGCCTGCCGGGCCAATCCCGGTGAGTTCTACCCGCAGCGTTTGTATGCCTACGAAGTGCTTTCCTCCACGGAACGTGCCCCGGCCGTGCCCTCTCGGGCGTTTATGCCGAACATCTTCGTGGAAATTTCGGCGACGCTGGAAACCAAAATCGAGGCATTGCGGCAATACGCCTCGGAACTGGGTGTCTATCCGCATCCCCGGTCCCCCGAAGCGGTGCGCCACCTGGCCGGGAGACGCGGCAGCACGGTGGGGATGCGTCAGGCCGAGGCCTTCCAGCTCCTCCGGGAACTGCACTGGTGATCGGGGGCACGCGGGCATCCATGGCAATGCTGGATTGGCGCGAAGGGGGGCGGTATGATCGATAAGAAAAAAATCCAGACGGTCATGAAATATTACGGCGACGCCTGCGTCGAAATGACGGACACGGTGCGCGCCTGGGAGCGGGGAGAACGTCCGGACGACGCCTTTTTCCGCCTGCGCGCCCTTCCGGTGCGCGTTTTCGTGGAGCCGACCAACCGTTGCAACAAGCGCTGCGTGTACTGCGCCAGGCCGGCCATGACCCGCCAGCCCGCTTCACTGGCCCTGGACGACTTCAAACGCGCCGTGGAAGGCCTTCCTCCCGGAGCCTATCTGCAATGCACCGGCAACGGCGAACCCCTGCTCAATCCGGAAACGCCGGCCATGATCGCCCATGCCCGGGCCCAGGGCTTGCTGGTGGGCATCATCTGCAACGGCACCCGGTTCACGCAAAAAACCGCGCGCGCTCTGATTGAGGCAGGGCCGCATCAAGTCCAAATTTCCTTCGACGCCGTGGACAAGGCCGTTTTCAACGCCAGCTACAATTCCCCCAGGGGCGGCTGCAGTTATGAGTCCACCTTGTTGAAAATACTCAAGTTCATACGGATGGCACGCCAGGAGTACCACGCGGACCTCTTTATCAGCATCGCCTCGGTCCTCACCGAGCCGGTCCGTTCGGTCCGCGACGCATCCCGCGCCTACTGGGAAGCCCTGCCGGTGGACAACTATTTTGAGGCGCCCCTGCTGACCCTACAGACGGACTCCGGCTTGGCCCAGGCGATGCCCCCCCGTGAAGAGACCTGGAAGCTGTGTTCCAATCCCTGGAAAGCCGTGAAGGTCAATGCCGATGGCACGGTCAATCCCTGCATCCATGACTTTTCCAGCAAATATGTCATCGGTACTATCAAGGAACAATCCCTCGGGGCCATCATGAACTCCGAGAAGGCGATTGCCCTGCGGAAGGCCCTCTATTACAAGGATACAGCCTTTTTTCAAAAAATCGGCTACACGTGCACCGAGTGCAATGTCTGGCGGGAGGCAACGGGCCATGACCTGCGCGGCTACCTGGCCGGCAGTTTCCCCATCACCTATGGGCTCGTCATTGCGCAGCTGGTCGGGGGGCAGCCCGTCACGGCGGAAAAAATGGACAACCTGCACCGGGCCATCGCCGCGGTCGAAGGCTTGGTTCCCGAGAAATAAGCCATGGAGCATCGAGAGATACGCATTGATGGCTCGCATCGAATAGGCCCCGGCCGGACGTTTGTCATCGCGGAGGTCGGGTCCAACCACTGCCAGGACATGGGCAAGGCCAGGGAGAGCATCGCCGCCGCCGCGGCCTGCGGGGCGGATGCCGTCAAATTTCAATCCATTGCTCTCGACGAACTCTATTTCGCCCCCGGAGCCTCCACCCGGGCCCTGCACGCCCGCATCGACCTGGCCGAAAGCTGGCATGGGGAGCTCAAGGCCGCCTGTGATGGCCAGGGGCTGGTGTTCTTCTCGTCACCGACCTATCTGCGGGCCGTGGACATCCTGGCCTCCCTGGGGGTCGACCTCTATAAACTCGCCTCGGCCCAGATCGGCGTGTTTCCGCAATTGGTGGCCAAGGTGGCCGGGCTTGGCAAGCCGACCCTGATGTCCACCGGCCTGGTCACGCCGGGGGGCCTCGAAGCGACCGTGGCCATGTTTCGCCGGGCCGGCAACAACGCCTACGGCATCCTGCATTGCAACGCGATCTACCCCACGCCGCCAAACCGGGTGTGTCTGGAGCGCATGGACGTCCTGCGGGCCCTGTACGCTTGTCCCGTGGGCTTTTCCGACCATACCGGCGGCACGGCCGTGGCCCTGGCGGCCGTGGCCCGGGGGGCGGAGGTCATCGAGAAGCATTTCACCCTTGACCGGGCGCTCGATTCGCCCGACGCTTTTTTTTCCCTGGAGCCCCACGAGCTGGGCCGGCTGGTGGCGGACATCCGGGAGGTCGAGGCGGCCTGCGCCCCCTGCGACGCCCGTCTGGACATCGAGGCCGAGGAGGACGCCTTCAAGCGCGCCATCCGGCACCGCCTGGTGCTGCGCCGGGACAAGGAGGCCGGCGAGGCCTTTTTCCCCGGCGATTTCGACTACAAGCGGCACGACCGGGGCGTGGACTGCGCCGACGAGACGTTGGTGCTGACCCGGATGCAGGCCAAACAAGCCATCGAGGCCGGCGAATTGCTGGCCTGGGACATGCTGGAGGGCAGGGCATGAAACGTGTTTTGGCAATCAATCTCGGTTGGGAGCAGGAACCCCTGCTCAATCTGCTCGGTTCCCTGGATATCGAGATCTACGGTGTCCACGCCAACGACGATTATTATAAAGGCATACGCTATCATGATATTCTGATCGCCGATCCCAGGGATCTGCCGCGCCTGTTGCAGTTTGCGCAAAAGGTTCGTCCCGAGGCCGTGATTTCCGATCAATGCGACTATTCCCAGTTCGCCCAGGCGGTCATCGCCTCGCGTTTCGGCCTGCCCGGGCCCCGGGTGCGCGACGCCCAGATCGGCAACAGCAAATTGCTGCAACGCCAGGTTCGGGCGGGATGCCGGACTGACCTGTCCGGACTTCAGCCCGTGCCTGGACGTGGAGGACGTGCTGCGTTTCGGCCGGGAACGGGGCTATCCCATCATGGTCAAGCCTGTGGACAACCGGGGCAGTTTCGGCGTCAACCGGGCGGACGACGAAAACGAGGCCAGGGAGGCTTTTTACGACGCCCTTGTCCATAGCCATTCGCGGGGGGTTCTCGCCGAGGGCTACATCCGGGGGCGACATCTGACGGTGGACGGATACGTGTTTCAGGACCGGGGGCCGCGGGCTCTGGCCATCGCCACCAAGGAAAAGCTGCCGCAAAAGAATTCCATCATTGACGGCGAAATCACGTATCCCGGCGAACTGTCTTCCGAACGTTACGCCAAGGCCGCCGACGCCCTCATCCGGGTGGCGACCGCTTTCGACTTTCGTTTCGGGCATCTGCACGGGGAATTCATCCTCACCGAGAACGGCGAGATCTACCTGACGGAAATCGCCAATCGCGGCGGCGGGGTGTTCACCTCGGAAATCATCGTCCCCAACGTTTCGGGCATCAACACCAATGCCGTTTACGTCAATGACTGCCTGGGCGCGCCGCTGGTTCCGGTGACGGGCGATCCGGACCATCCCCAACGCACCCCCACGGTCATGAAACTCTTCGCCTTTTCCGACCTTCAAGACGGCATCGTAAAAAAAATAAACGGGATAGACGCTCTTGAAGCGCGAGACGACGTCCTGCGCCTCAAGATGCTCATCCGTCGCGGAGACGTAGTGCGCGGCATCACCTCCGGCGCCGACCGGCACGGGGTCATCATCATGACGGCCCCGGATCCGGCCGACCTGAAGCAACGGCTCGCCGACGCCCTCGCCATGCTGCAGGTGTCCATTGAAGAACATTAAGCTGCTCGAATGCACCTTGCGCGACGGCACCTACGTGGTCGATTTCATGATCGACACGGAGACGTTTTTTTCGTTTACCCAACAGCTGATCGCAACGGGGTTCCGGGACATCGAGGTCGGGCACGGCCTGGGGCTTGGCGCCTACCGCACCCACTCGGCCGGCTTCACCGACGAGGAGCTCTATAAACGCCTGGCTCCCCTGGCCTCCCAGGCCAGACTGTACAGTTTCTTCATTCCCTACGTGGGGCGGCCGGACGATTTCCGTCTGGCCAGGGAATACGGTCTGTACGGACTGCGCATCGGCACCGAACCGGTCTATCTGCAAGACAGCCTGCCCGCCATCGAACAGGCCAAGGCCTTGGGCTATTTCGTGACGCTCAACCTCATGAAGAGCTACAGCGTGACGCCGGACGGCCTGGCCCAACTGGTCGCCGGGGTCAAGGATCTCGTGGACGTGGTGTATCTGGTCGATTCGGCCGGTCATCTGCTGCCCGACGAACTGCGGGCCTATGTGCGGGCCATCCAGGACCGGGTGGGAATGATCCCTCTGGGCTACCACGGACACAACAACCTCGGTCTGGCAGTGGCCAGCGCCCTGGAATTGATCAAAGAGGGTGTGGAATATATCGACACGACCCTGACGGGCATCGGGCGGAGCGGCGGGCAACATCCCCACGGAAACCATGATTGCGGTGCTGGCCAAGAAGTACGGCGTCCAATACTATCCGGATGCCTTTTTATTGCGAACGTTACGCATTGCCCGCCTGTTTCGCGATTACGTCCTGTCCAAGGGCAAGAGCTTGGACTTCCGCAGCGAGGACATCCTGTTCGGTTACGCCGGATTCCATTCGTCCTATGAATCGCTGCTGCGGCGTGCCGCCGAACGGTACGGCTTGGATTTTTACAAGGCGATCCTGGACGTTTCCCGGCGGGAGCAGGTCCGCCTGAACGAGGACGTCCTGGCTGAAATGCTGCCCGAAATAAAAGCGGCGGAGCGGGACTGATTCGCCTCTCAGGAGAAACGGTCTATGCGCGACATCCCCCAAGACATCGCGACCCGAATGGTCGAACGGTACTCGCGTCGGTATCGGGATCTGGGCTATCACGTCCGCACCCTCGGCTGGGGCAGCCTTGGGCAGCAACGGTATCGGTTCGAACAAGCGTTGGCGTTCGGCCTCGACCTGACCGGAGCCGAAGTCGTGGATTTCGGCTGCGGCTTCGGGGATTATTACGATTTTCTCCGGGAGGCCGGGGTTCCCCTGAAAAGCTATCTCGGGCCTGGACATCAACCCCGATTTGCTGACGGAAGCGCGCCAGCGCCATGCGGACGATCCCCAGGTCGCGTTCGCCCCCCTGGACCTCACGCGGGAGCCGGCCGGCGGACCGGTAGGGGACGTGGGCGTCATGCTCGGCGTGCTCAACCTCAATCTGGGCGATGCCTACGACAACGAGGCCTATTCCCGGCAGTTGGTGTCCCACGCCTTCACGCTCGTGCGTCACGCCCTGGTGGTGGATTTCTTGAGCGCCCGACTGTGCCCGGACTATCCTCGAGAGGACTTCGTCTATTATCACGAGCCGACCCGCCTGCTGGACTTCGCCCTGTCCCTGACCCCCGACTGTGGCGCTCAAGCACGATTACCAGCCCATCCCGCAAAAGGAGTTCATGCTCCTGTTGCGCAAGCCCCTATGAAAACATTCGATTTCAATATCCACTTCAGCGCGTTGGGAGCGGTGGACAGGCCGCACCTGACCAGCGACGAGACACGCATGGGGCCGGACGACCTGGCGGCCTGCTACGCGCTGCAGCGAGCGGACATCAGGAACGCGGTGGACGCGGCCAACTTCATGCTGTTCAACCAGGCGTTGTTTTTCGGTGCCGGCGCGGCCGATTTCATGGACGGGGTCCGGCGCGACCTGCCCGGATCCACCTTCACGGCCTTGATCGATTTTCGTCGGGAGGACGCCGCATCGGCGGTGGACAGCGCCGCTGCCCAGGGCGTGCGCGGGCTCAAGTTCCACTCCTATTTCCAGCGGATCGCGGCGGAGGATTTCCCGGCGGCCCTGGCCCTGGCCAGGTGCGCCCAGGAACGGGGGATGTTCGTGTGCGTGGACACGAGCTACGGGACCTCGGGCATGTACCGCTTCGACAACCTCCGTCTGGCCTGTCTTCTGGCCGATGCCCTGACCTGTCCCATCGTGCTCTTGCACAGCGGTGGGCTGCGCGTGTTCGAAGCCATGCTCCTGGCCGAGGAACATCCCCATGTGTTTTTGGAAACCTCCTTTTCCCTGGACTATTACCGGGGGTCCTCCGTGGAGCAGGATCTGCGCTGGGTCTACCGCAAACTCGGGCCGCAGCGTCTGCTGTACGGTTCGGATCATCCGTACGTCGGCTTGGCGGAAAGTGCGGACGACCAGTGGGAATTTTTCGAACACTGCGGTTTTTCCGAAGCCGATCGCAGCCTGGTCATGCACGACAACGCCCATGCCCTCCTCGCCTGAGCACTCCATGGACATCCTTTTTCGACCAGCCGCCCGAACGCCCGAGGACGCCACCCGTATCCTGGAATGGCGCAACGACCCCATGACCCTGGCCATGTTTTACCATCAGCAGCCCAAGGTCTTTCCGCATTTCTGGGAAGAGTATCTCCGGGACTATTTCCGCTATCCCGATCTGCCGCCGTTGTTTGCCATGGTTGAGGGCAGGGAGGTGGCCTTTGTGCGGAGCAGCCCCTATGCCCAGAGCCCGGTTCCTGGGCGGTGCGTGGATATCGACATCAACGTCGCGCCGCGCTGCCGCCGGCAAGGTCTTGGCGCCGCCGTCATCAAGGCCATGACCAACCGACTGATTACCACCTTCGACGGTGTGGTGGCCGAGGTAAAGACGATCAATCAGGCATCCTTGAAGGCTTTTCAACGAGCCGGATTCCGCCTGCATGACACGATGGACCATCTGGTGGAGGACACGGGGGAGATCGTCCCCATCATTCGCTTGGTGGCCGTACCCGAACTGCGGCACGTGTTCTTTGATTTCGACGGCGTGGTGGCCGACAGCGTGCCCGCCATGTTCGCGGTCTACGCCGCCTTCCTTACCGAGCAAGGCGTCCGTCCGACCCAGGCCGAGTTCGACAGCCTCAACGGCCCGTCCCTGCCGGAAATCGTGGCCCGGCTCAAGGCGACCCACCGCCTTCGTCCGGATGCGGACACCCTGCTGGCCCGCTACACGGCCCTGCGCCTCGCCGCCTACGCCGGCCAGGTGCAACCGTTTCCGGATGCGCCCCAGCGTGCTCGAACGACTCCGGGCGGCCGGCCAGCCGCTTTTCCTTGTCACGGCCTCGGAGCGCGGGCCGGTGACGGCCTTTTTGGAACGCTGGGGCCTGGGGGCCTGTTTCCAGGCCGTCATCTGCGGCGAGGATGTGCTGCGTGGCAAGCCCGCGCCGGACATCTACCGGTTGGCCCTGGACCGGTCCGGGGCCGCCCCCCAAACCGCGCTGGCCGTGGAGGATTCGCCCAACGGCGTTCGGGCGGCCGTGGCGGCCGGGCTGCGGGTGCTGGGCGTCACGCCCGATCCCGGGCTGCGGGAGGCCCTGACCGCCGCCGGCGCCTGGACGACCAGCCCCGACCTGGGGCACGCCCTGGAGACGCTGGAGACCGTCCTTTGCTAGCGGCGGTGGATATCCTGGCCCGGGGCGAAGCCATGGTCCGGATCGTGGAAGATCCGGACTTGGCCGCCCGCCTGGCCGATCGGCAGCGGGAGATCGCCGCGATCTGGCAGGAGGCGCGGCAACGGCAGCCCACCCTTTTCGATGCCCCCCTGCCCCATTACCTTGGCCTGACGGCCGTCGGCGCCGGGAACCGAATTGCGGGCCGCCCGTATCCGGTTCAGCCAGCTCTACGCGGCGCGGCGGCATCCGGAATGGGGGCTGGGGCTCCTGCCCGTCGGCGTCAGTGGGGCGACAGTCAGCCGGAACGGCCAGGTCGTCCTGGCCAGGCGTTCGCCGACGGTCTCGCTGTATCCGGATCACTGGGAGCTGGCGCCCTCCGGACACCTGTGTCCCACCGGCGAGGGACCGGGAGTGCTGGACCACCGCCCCGGCCTGCTCGAAGAATTGGAGCAGGAATTGGGCCTGACCGGCGACCGGGTCCAGGAGACCGCGACCCTGGGCATCCTGCGGGACAACCAGGCCGCCGTGGTGGATGTCTGCTGTCTCCTCCGAGTACGCGCCACGGCCCGGGACATCGAACAGGCCTTGGCCAGCGCGGCCTGCTCCCGGGAGTATACCGCGATTTCCTTCCTGCCGCTGTCCGAGTTGTCGGCCTTTGCCACGGCCGCCGACAGCCTCGTGCCCACCTCGCGCGTGCTCCTGCGGCTCATTGCCGCCGCACTCGCCGGCGGGTGAACATCGGCGAAACTGGTGGGGATCAGGCAAATCGTGCACGGGCACACTGTAGCGGGGGCAGAAGGCCTATCGAAACCATCAATCAATACCTCGAATATGTCAAAGAAGTATCTTAGTAGGACAAGTAAGCTACTCCTTTGGAAGAGATAGACATTTCTTTAGTGCATTGGCCGTAGATTCAGCATAGGAAAAATCATAGTACGTCCTAGCAAGCGAGACTGACAGTGCTATTTGTTCGTTTGATGCGGCTCCTATAAGTATGGCTTTTTTATGTATTCTAGCGCCTCAGGTGCTACCCCTATGCTATCCGTGCATTTTATTATGGCTTCCAAAGAGTCGGGTGATGGCTTTGTTTCAAAGGCAAGGATGGCGTATTCCATCGCATAGTCTGGATATCTTTCTATCTGCAATTTGTTAAATCCAAGGTCGAATTCAAGGTGTAGATCAAAAAATAATTTATATCCAAGCATGCATATATTGTAGTAAACATCTTTACCACTGCTCAAGGCTTTAATGTCTTTGGAGTATTTTTGCAAACTAAATTTTAGCTTTTGTAGTATTGTTAAAAGTTTTAAAGTATATTGGAATAATTTTTTGTCTTCGGCAAAAATAAGCATGAGTTTGAGGGTTGCGTTTAATCCAAAAGTCGTCAAAAAAGATGCGCTTTTTTCTAGGTAGACAATACCGGACTCATGCCGGTTTCGTCGCATATCGATGCTTCCCAGGATACACAAGGCATGAGAAGCTGTTGATGCGGACGTTTCTAAAGAGTCTTTAAGAAGTCTGACTGGTTCATCGATATTTCCACCAAAGCGTAAGGCATGACAATATTTGCTTTGAGCTTCGTGCATTTTCTTGTTAGCTACCGAGAGATAATGACGATGTTGGCTACGGCCGATATCTTCGATGACCGTTAACGCCCGATGAACCGCAGCGTGCTTGAGGGCACACTCCTCCTGACCACATAACGCTATGTGCTCAAATCTATGGTATGATTTAGCAATATTTTTGATGGTTGTAAGGATGTCATTAGGCGAATAACCTACATAATGTCTATCTTCTTGAAAATGAATATTGACCCCCTGCCCATGTCGTTCGGTCAAAAGCAATGAGCCTGAAGCGAGCCCTTGAAAAAATCTTAAGTTTAACCCAGGGAAAAAATTTTCGTTAAGGACAATTTGGGATGATGCAAAGGCATCGATCATTGAAGATCTTGAGATGTCCTGAAGGGTGTTTATGGGAAAGTGTTTGCGGATGTGATTTATTAGATTGGTCCGCTTGATGCGGTAATGTGTCATGCGGCCTACGAATGTAATAAGATATTTTTTGTTTTGAGAACATCGGAAGTCGGTTTTTGAAGCGAACAAAGGAAGCCATCGTGCATTTATGCCTTTTTTCCGAAATTTTATTTCGGAGGGTAGCTGGTCGACATATACTAGATCGAAAAGATTCGCCAGTGGAGCAAGCCAGTACTCATTGAGTGGACTGTCGATGTAATAAGCAGCTGTCTTGTACTTGCAATTGAAAAGTTCTTTCGGAAGCTCTGTTTTACCGAAAAATTCAATAAAAACTACATCAGGCTGGAGGCCGGTTTGTTCAACAAGCTCATTGAGCGTATTTGTCGCATTCAATCGGAGCGGTATGATTTCACAGCCCGCTTCTTCAAAACCTTCTTGCATGAAGTGTCCTGAATAGGCGATCAGCATGGATACTGTCTCTCCTTGGAGTTGATTAACAAACTATGCTCGTTATGATGATATAAAGGCATGCTTATATTGCTTCTGTTTTTGAGGCAGAGTTTCAGTTGACAATCCATTGTTTTTCGGGCTTCATCAGGAGTGGCTTTCGAAGGATGCCTTCACTTCGTAGACTTGGAGCAACTACGCGACCATCCACGTTTTGAGACTGCTGCGTAATTCTCTCAAGTCGCAGCTTGTCCCGTTTCTCAGTGTCCGCGAGGCGGCAGTCGTGGCTGATTTTTCTCCAGGCCCAGGATGTGTTCGCCCCGTTGGCGGCATTTGCCAGCCAAAGGGGGCACGACTTCTTAACAACCGCCCTTGAGGACTGCCTTTTTCAGATTGAAGGCCATGGCGTTGAGGAAGAATTCCAGTTCAACCTTGGCCACCCCGAGATATCTCGCTCGAAAGAAGCCATAGCCCCGCTTAAGGGTGCCAAAGACACGTTCCACCTTTGCACGAACGCTGCTGATCAGGCGATTGGCGGCTTTTTCGGCGAGCGTCAGTTCTCGATTCCGGGCGGCCTTGTGCATAATGCCGTCTGAGAGACCCCGGACCGCAAGCACGTACCGGTTCAGCTGGCTACTGTACCCCTTGTCCGCGTAGACGCTTTCGCCAACCCTGGCTCCGACTTCGTCCAGTACAGTGACGAATTCTTCCGTATCGGACTGATTGGCCGGCGTGGCGTGCCCACCGAGCACAAAACCGTCCCGACTGTCCGTGGCGGCGTGGATCTTGTAGCCGTCATACGCCCGGTTGCCCTTTGCGCAGCCAAGCCGCGTCGGCATCGTCGGAGTAGCTGATGGTCACATCCGGCGCGTCACCGGAATCTTCCTCGCGATCCTCGGGCAGCACGTCGAAAACCTTGAGCGGACGACGTGCAGAGGAAACGACACTGGCATCGACAATGGCCCCTTCTCGGACGAGCAATCCCCGGCGTTCCAACTGATGGTTGAGTTTGTCCAGCAGACGCTTGAGGATATTGCGCTCCACCAGGCTCTGGCGGAAACGGCAGATCGTGGTGGCGTCCGGCACCTCGTCGTGGTCCAGCGAAAGGCCCACGAACCGGACAAAGGACAGACGATCACACAAGGTCTCCTCCACTGCCATGTCGCTGAGGTTGTACCACCGTTGGAGCAGGAGGATCTTGAACATGAGCAGCGGAGGGTATGCCGGGTTGCCGACGGCATTGGCCACTCGCTTGAGTTTATTGCGAAGCACTTTTTCGAGCGGTTTCCAGTCGATGAGGCGATCGATCTCGTCCAGGAAGCAGTCCTTGTGTTTGCGGTGAGCGGCAACATAGTCGGCAATACCGGGCTTCTTGGAAGTGCGTTCGTTCATGGTCGCCTCCATCGTTTCGGATGGGGAAAATATACTTCAACTATATAAAATTGCAACCTATTATCCTCTCTAGGCCGTGCATCGGTCTCAACCTATTACCCGATTTAGACCGTGCATCGGTCTCAACCATACGGCTTGTCCAAATGATTGGAGATATATAATATTCGCTTGTGCCAATATTTCAAAAAATCGTTGCGGTGACAATCCAGACTGAATGTATATAGATTTTACAGAAACAATATTTTCCGTATTAAGAACAAATCCTTTACTGTGCATTTCAAGCCCTCCGTTGCTTGCTCTCCGCTAAAATCCCCGGCAGGGTGGTAGGAGTGCCACCTTTTCGGCCCGGTTCATGACGCCGTGCCTAGCCGGGGGAATAATCTATTCAAGAGTCTTTAGTTTTTTCAATGCTTGTATATAGTTATCCAGGCGTTTACAGTCTTTTTCTGTGACGTTAGCGAGCCGAGTAATATTCAAATTATCTTCAAGGTCGATGATCTTGACGGCAATAGCGTCCTTATTCCCACTCACTCTTTCGATGAACGCATCATAAGATTCGTCTTCTCGCCGTGACAGGCGATCAACGGTCGCAAGCACCTCGATAGAAAAACCCTCTGAACGCAAGGCTTCTAGCGTCCAGTCCGTATCTTCAACCACGTCATGAAGGACGGCGGAAATTCGCTGAATGTCCGTTTCGGCTTTGAGCAATGCAGCGCAGAGGATGCAAAATGTATGGCTGCCCTGCCTTATCTACCTGGCCGGCATGGGCCTCCACTGCGATTTTGATAGCCTTTTCAAGCATAGGAAACTCCCTTGTGCTTTAACAGGTGTCGCCACTGGGCTGAATGATCCTGCCAGACTGCACGGTCAGCAACCGCCGCGGGTCGATCTTCAGGGCCTCGAGTGATCGCCAGACAAAGCCTTGGCCAGGGACGAGGTGCCAAGCACCTCTTCGCGTGGGTATTCCTTCCCGCCCCCCCCGCTACAGAAACACCTTGTACCCAACGCCCAGCGCCTCACCCAACCGCTTGGCCATGGCCTTGCCAATGGGGCGCTTGTTGTTCTCCATCTCGGATATATGGCGAGCGGGAATGCCGGTCCTCTCGGAAAGCTGCTTCTGCGTCAGCCCTTCCCTGGCTCTGGCGCCACGCCGACACAGGCCGGGCAATCCTCATCCTTGAAGGGCAGTACGTCCCGCCAGGGCTTGGAATCGGTGTCCATGGCGTCACAGGAACCGCTTCCACGGCGCATTGAGTGCGGCCCCGAGGCGTTGGGCCATATCCTTCCCGATGGCGCGCCGCCCCCGTTCCATGTCGGAAATATTCTGTGCGGACGCACCCACCAGCTTGGCAAGTTGTGCCTGGGTCAGGGCCTCGCGGTGACGGTAAGCGCGTAGGGTCTTGGCCGGCGACGGGGGGCCGAATACCTCTTCAGGGGTATAGTATTCCTTCTCTTCGTCTACGCCCTCGACTTCCTGAGTCTCGACAAGCGCCCGCATGACCCGCTTGACCAATTCCGCCTTATCCGCCGGAACGCGGAAGGACAGATCAACAAATCCGTCCGTAATCTGCTCCCTCATGGGTTCCAACATAAAGCACCTCCATGGTCCCTTCTTCGATGACCCGCCAAACGACAACATAGGTCGGCCGGCCCTTGCGGGCGTGGCAATGGTGGCAATTCGGTTTCCCGGTAATCTTCCCGTAGTTCGGCCAGGGTGTTTGTACCGGGCCATCGGCTTCAAGGTCCACCACCAGTTGGCCTACTACCTCGACAATAGCCCTTGGCAATCGGCGTACCTGTTTGGCCACTCGATTCGGGATGAGCACTGACCACGTCATGGGTATTCTATACTCATTGAAAGGGTATTGGTCAAGAGAGGGAAAAGGTTCGATGCCTATGTCCCCACCTTAAAGATGTGATCCCCGCAGGCGTGACTACCCTCGACCTGGGGCCAGACGGCCATGGTGCCAGCCTCGCCGTTGAGGAGCCCGCGAACGATAGTAGGCGCGTGCCGGTGGCAAGTACCGTGGATGCGCCAACGGCAGGTGGAGCAGGTGGGGAGGCGCGTACCGGTCGGCTTCTCTGTCGCAATATTGGGACGAAGCATGACGATTCCTCCTCGCCGGGTTGGCCTACCGATCACCGAAGCGCATCAGCTTTTTGTCCTTGGCCTTCTCGCTATCCGCCTCCATGGCCCGGAAGGCATTGGCAATCATGGCGTCGGCAATGTGGCTGCAGCGCTGCGTGACCACGGGCGTGGAGTGGCCCAGGGTCTTTTGCACCACGTACAGATCCGTCCCGGCCTCAATGAGCCAGCTTGCACAGGTATGACGCAAGCAGTGGAAGCTGAAAATTTGCTTGGGATCGTCCACGTCCCTGTTGAGGCCGAGCTTTTCCACGGCAAGGTCAAAGGACTTGGAGATTTTGCCTATGCGTCCCCCTACCCTACTCTTGAAAATCAATTCGTTGGGCGCGCCGTGCACCAACCCCTGAAAGAGTTCCTTCACCCGGGCCGTCATGGGCAGGGAGCGGTCCTTTTCCCCCTTGGCGTTGAGGATATCGATTCGCTCCCGGGCGAGGTCCACGCAACCCCAGGTCAAGCCCGTGACCTCGGAAAAGCGCATCCCGGTATGGAGGGACAGCAAGGCGACGTCATGGGTTTGGGGGCTACGCTCGGCCAATTCCGCCAGTAGGGCGTCAGCCTCGGCCCGGGTCAGGTAGCGCTTTCGCTCGTTATTCACCTTGGGCAGGGCGACACCCTTAGACGGGCTCTGGACCTGGACGAAGCCGTTGTTGCGGGCATGGTTCCAGATAGCCCGAAAGGTGGCGAAAACATATTGGATGGAGCGGGGAGACCGGCCAGCGCCCGCCATGGCCAGCAATACCTTTTGCATGTGCATCTGGTGGATGTTTTTGAGCGGCAGGCGACCGACGACAGGGCCGAGCCAGTTCTTAACGTGCTCTTCGGTCTTGCGGATGGACTCGGGCTTTTTGGTGACGCGGGCGAGGGGAAGATATTCACGTTCGAAGTAAGCCTTGAAGGTGATGGCATCACGGGCACGGGTTTCTCCTTCCTGCCGGGCCTGCTCACGCCGGGCCTCGGCCTGCTTACGCTTCTCGGCAAGAGAGGTGGCGCCCTCGCCCGTGGTGGCCGCTTTTTTCAGTTCCGCCAGGGATTGAGCGGCTTTTGACACGGACCAGCCTTCCGATGACCAACCGAGTCCTTCTTCTCGGCGCCTGCCCTCTGCCTGAAAGCGAATGGCGAAATAGCGATCCTTCTGGACTCCATGCTTCCGGGTGGCGTGTTCATAAAATCTGACGCCTGGGAAATTGGTCTTGATCCATGTGACGGGCATGTCCCCGTGCCTCCTTCGAGAAATCCTCTCCCCGCTCTCTCCCCACTTTTAGCCTGAAATGGGGTGAATTCATGTGAAGCGGCATGAGGAGAGGATTGATCTTAACCCAAGGATAGTCAAGAGTTTCATGACTTCTTATGAACCGGAGTGAATCTATCCGCCGGGGACTGAAAATCCCCGTGTCGGCAGTTCAATTCTGTCCCTCGGCACCACGAATTTCAGGGAGCAAGGCAATACGCCTCGCTCCCTTTTTCGTTTGGCGGGCGTCTTGCCCCCGGCCCCCCCGTAGGGTAGGATGACGTATCATTTTGTAAACAACGACGGTTAGTTTTGAAGAGGAATGCGGGGAATTTAGTGGCTCCCGCGCCCCTCTCCCTGCCACTAACCTAGTGGGGTAAGCCGCCACTTTTGGGTTTGGTGCTCGTCGACAATCCCGTATTCGCCGGCATCGGATTGGATGAGGTACTCCTTGGGGCCAAACTGCTTGAGCCGGCCGATGCTGACGTAATCGGATGACCCGGGCGGCCGCATGGAGGCATCCTCTTCGACCACTTTTGCGGCAAAGACCGCCACGATCCGTGGCACGGAGGGAAGACGATGGCAAGCGGTTGGGCGGGCGATAGCGCGGTACAGGATCAGATTGCCGATTCCATTGCCGACGAGGTGACCCGCGCGCAAAACGCCCTGCCCACGGGCGAGAGTCTGCACGAATGCGAGGAATGCGGCGCGCCCATTCCCGAGGCCCGGCGCAAGGCCCTGCCCGGGGTGCGGCTCTGCGTGGCCTGTCAGGAGGCACGCGACCGCGACCAATCGGTGGCCACGCCCTACAATCGCCGAGGCAACAAAGCCAGCCAGCTGCGCTGATCCCGTCCGACCCGCCGCCCCCCGCCGGGGAGATCGCCGGCAGAAAAGAGACGGGGTAGTGCCTTGCGCCCTACCCCGCCTCGGCAAATGGAGCAACCATCCAAATGCTAAAATTAACATAACAAGAACCCACATGATGCGTAAAGATATTTTTTGGTAATCATTTTAACGGTCTAAACGGTTTTTCAACATCGGAAAATCGAACGATTCGCCCGATTCCATAGACCAAAAGAATTTCCCCATCCCCCGTCCCGCCAGCCGGCCGTCCACGCCGTGGCCGCAACGTCTCCCGCTCCCTCTTGATTTCCCGCTCTGGCCGTATTCTTCGGCGTCGCCGCCTGCAGACAGGCGATAAGCGACACCATATATCTATTAACAAAACAGCAAATTCTTGACCAACCGTTGCGAAAGACTCGAGAAACGTTAAAAATAGCATAGCCATGACGGCTGAACGCGGATGTCCCGCAGGCTGTCTGGAGATTCCGCCCAGCACCTCAACCACAGAGGAGGTTTTCATGTTTCGTTTTCTGCTGACGTTGCTCACCGCGAGCGTGCTTTTCGTCCCGGCCTTCGCCGGAACCAGCCTGGCCGAACCGTCCGGAAAACTCATCATCTTCCATGCCGGCTCCCTGTCCGTGCCGTTTGCCGCCATGGAAAAGGCCTTTGAGGCCAAATATCCCAAGGTGGACATCGAGCGGGAAGCCGGCGGCTCCACCAAGATGGCCCGGCTCATCTCCGAAGTGGGCAAACCGGCCGACATCATGGCCTCGGCCGACTACGTGGTCATCGACAAGAACCTCATCCCGAAATTCGCCTCCTGGAACGCCCAGTTCGCCACCAACCAGATCGTGATCTGCTACACCGACAAATCCAAGTTCGCCAAGGAAATCAACAAGGACAACTGGTACGAGATCCTCCAGCGCAAGGGCGTGGTCTGGGGACACTCCGATCCCAACGTCGATCCCTGCGGTTACCGCAGCCTGATGACGCTGCAACTGGCCGGCATCTTCTACAAGAAGCCCGACCTCTACAAAAAGATTCTGGCCAACCGCCCCCAGGAGAACGTGCAGCCCAAGTCCGTGGGGCTTATCTCCCTGCTCCAGTCCGGCAATATGGACTATGCCTTCGAGTACCTGTCCGTGGCCGTGCAGCATCATCTCAATTATGTCGTCCTGGACGATCATATCAATCTGAGCAACTACAAGCTGGATGACTTCTACAAGCAGGCCAAGGTCGAAGTCTCCGGTCAAAAGCCCGGCACCACCATCGAGCGCGTGGGCAGCTCCATCACCTATGGCGTCACCATGCTGGACAAGGCCCCCAACAAGGAAGCCGCCGAAGCCTTCTTGCAATATATGTTCGACCCCAAGGGCGGCCTGGCCGTCCTCAAGTCCATGGGACAGCCGCCGGTCGAGCCGGTGCGCGTGCCGACCGAGGCCATGCTCAAGAGCATGCCCACTTCGTTGCAGCCCTATGTCACCGTCCAACACTAAGGTCATGGCGCCGGCTACCAGGCGCCGCACAGACCATCGGGAAACGCCGGCCGCCCGCCGGCGTTTCCCGGCGGTTTCGTTCGCCGCCTGGATAGGCTCCTCGTCGGCCCTGGTCCTGCTCTTCATCTTCGGCCCCCTGGCCAACGTCGTCCTGTCCCCGGACCCGCACGTCTTCCTGGAGACGCTACAGGACAAGGAGGTACTGCGCTCCATCGGGCTGTCCATGTCCACCTCGGGCGGGGCCGCCCTCATCGCCCTGGTCTTCGGCACGCCCCTGGCCTACCTCCTGGCCCGGCGGGATTTCCCGGGGAAACGACTGCTGGAGAGCATCATCGACCTGCCCATCATGATCCCCCATCCGGTGGTGGGCATCGCCCTGCTTTCCATCGCCGGGCGCAACCACTGGATCGGCGATGCGCTGCGTCACCTGGGCGTGGCCCTGATGGGCAGCGTGACCGGCATCGTGACGGTCCTCGTCTTTGTCGGCATGCCGTTTTTCGTGGATGCCGTGAAAGCCGGATTCGAGAGCGTGCCGGCCCGCCTGGAAAACGTCTCGCGGTCGCTCGGCGCGCCGCCGGGGGCCACGTTTTTCCGCATCACCCTGCCCCTGTCCTGGCGCCATCTGCTCGTGGGCTTCATCATGTGCATGGCCCGGGCGCTCAGCGAATTCGGGGCCATCATCATCGTGGCCTACCATCCCATGGTCGCCCCGGTGCTCATGTACGAACGCTTCACCGCCTACGGGCTCACCTACTCGCAGCCCGTGGCCGTCATGCTCATCGTGGTCTCCATGCTCTTCTTCCTCTTTTTGCGGATCGTCTCCCAACCGAAAAGGAATGCAACGTGATCGACATCCGCGACCTGCGGCAGGACTTCCCGGCTTCACCTTCGGACCGATCTCCCTGCACGTGGAGGCCGGCTCCTTTTTCGCCATCATGGGACCGACCGGCTCGGGCAAGACCCTGCTGCTGGAAAGCCTGGCCGGGCTGGTCCGGCCCCGGCAGGGGCGCATCGTCCTGGACGGCAGGGACATCACCACGGCCCCGCCCGAACAGCGGGGCATGGGCCTGGTCTACCAGGACAACGCCCTCTTTCCCCACATGACCGTGCTGGAAAATATCACCTACGGCCAACGCTACCACGGCATCACAGCGGCCGACGGCCAGCGCCACGCCCTGGAGCTGGCGGAAATGCTGCGCCTCACGCCCCTGCTCGGACGCAAGCCGGCGGGCTTAAGCGGCGGCGAAAAGCAGCGCACGGCCATTGCCCGGGCCCTGGCCAGCAACCCGGGGGTGGTCCTGCTCGACGAACCCCTCTCCTCCCTGGACCCCCAATTCCGCGAGGGCCTGCGGGCCAGCCTCAAGGCGTTGCACCGCGCCACCAAGACCGTTTTCTTCATGGTCACGCACGATTTCACCGACGCGCTCACCCTGGCCGACCAGGCCGCCGTCATCCACGCCGGACGCATCGAACAGGTCGGCCGCACGGCCGATATCTTCCGGAAGCCGGCCACCACCTTCATCGCCACATTCGTCGGCATGGAAAACATCTTCCCGGCCACCTACGCCGACGGCCATTGCCGGTTCGCCGGCCTCTCCCTGCCCGTGCCCCCCGACGGCCCGCGCCCCGACGCCGGGAGAGGCGACGCGGCCCTGCGGCCCGAGGACATTGCCGTCGGCCTGAACGGCGACGTGCCGTCCGGCTGGATGGCCCTCACGGGCGACGTGACCGCCCTTGACCGCCGGGGCTTCGCCTGGACGGCCAAGGTCCGCTGCGGCCAAGCGCAGTTCGTCGCCAGCCTGGAGCATCGGCTGGTCCTGGAGGGCGCGATCAGGGAGGGCACGCCGGTGCGCCTGGCCTTCAACCCCGCCGACGTCCATTACATTCCTGCCACACCGCCGGCGGTCTGACCGGCGCCCCCAGCCCGGCCGACCCGGAAGACGCCCGACGCTTCCGGAGGACTGGCGTCGACGGCTATCGCCACCATCCACCCAGAATGCCCTGGCATCAAAGGCTGTTTCCAAGGGGCGACGCCCTTTGGCCGGCGGCGGCCCGTCGCGCCGCCGCCGGCAAGGGTGCAAAGATGTCGCACCATCAGGCCACCCGTGCCGTCCGCTCCGGCGAGGGCTCGTTTTTCCGCTTTTTTTTCACCTCGTCCCCCGCCACGCTCCGCCAGCCCCCAGGATGACTGACGCCGTTTTATTGAAAATAGTCTATAAATTCAAAGCTTAATAAGCAACCGCAGCAGGGGAACCGGCGCATCCGGACGGAGCCGGCCCGGCCGGCGTCCGGCCAGGTCGACATCACGAAGACTGGTCTGGCCGGTCTGACCGGTCTTGACAGAAATGACGTTTTTGTGAAATTTTGCCTTCCGAACACACCGAAACGGCATCGTCGAGGAGAAACACGGGTGACGCGCATGACGGCAGACCGAAACGCTGCGGGCGAAACCGCGCCGGGCAAACCGATTTCCCCCGCCCAGAGCACCATCGACGCCCTGCTGGCGCTCATCGAGGAAGGGGGATGGGTCGCCGGCCAGCAACTGCCGTCCCAACGCCAACTGGCCGAACGTCTCGGCGTGAGCCGGCCCACCGTCCGCGAGGCCCTGGTGGCCCTGGGCACCATGGGGCTGATCACCATCCGACCCGGACGCGGCATCTTCCTGCAACACCACCCGTTGGAAACCGGCCCGGCGGCGGGCGACGGGCGGTTCTGGGAGGATGGCGGCCAACCGCCCTCCCGCATGGTCCAGATGTTCCAGTTCCGCTACGTGGTCGAACCGGCGGTGGCCGGCCTGGCGGCCCAGAACGCCACGGCGGCCCAGATCGAGGACCTCAAGCAACTCGTGACCCGGATGCGGGAGGCCCTCGACCGCCAGGACGTGACCGAGCTGTCCCGGCTGGACGGCGCCTTCCATCAGCAGGTGGTCGAGGCTGCCAACAATCCTTTTTTTACCAAGGCCTTGGCCCCGACCCTCGGCCTGGTGATCGAAAGCCAGCAGCCGGCCGCCACCCATCCGGAGGAGGTCGTGGCCGAGCACGAGGCCATTGTGGAGGCGCTGCTGTCCCACGCCTCGTGGAAGGCGCGGCGGACCATGCGCCAGCACATCAACGCCACCCTGGAACGGGAGCATATCACCCTGGACATGTCGCGCTGAGGCATGACGATTTTTGTCAAATAGGTCGGGGAAAGGCCGACAACACCGGGGGAAGGGAACATTTTTCGGCTTCGCGGCCGCGTTGGGGGATTTCGAGACGCGCGGCGGCGAGGCAGCGGCGAGGGTTTCCGTTGTGACGAAAACGTTAACGAAGGGGCATGCAGTATGCGCGTTGGGAAACGGTTTTCGATGTTTTTCTGGAGTATAGCGGTGCTGGCCGGCCTGCTGGCCTCCCGACCGGCGATGGCCGAAGACACCATCAAGGTGGGCATCCTCCATTCGATGTCCGGCACCATGGCCATCAGCGAGACCTCGCTCAAGGACGTGGCCCTGATGGCCATCGAGGAACTCAACGCCAAGGGCGGGCTGCTCGGCAAGAAAATCGAGCCGGTGGTCGTCGATCCCGCCTCCAACTGGCCGCTTTTCGCGGAAAAAGCCCGGGAGCTTTTGACCAAGGACAAGGTGGCCGTGGTGTTCGGCTGCTGGACCTCCGTGTCGCGCAAGTCCGTGCTGCCGGTGTTCGAGGAGTTGAACGGCCTGCTCTTCTACCCCGTGCAGTATGAAGGCGAGGAATGCTCCTACAACGTCTTCTACACCGGCGCGGCCCCCAACCAGCAGGCCATTCCGGCCGTCGAATACCTCATGAGCAAGGACGGCGGCGCGGCCAAGCGCTTCGTGCTGCTCGGGACCGACTACGTCTACCCGCGCACCGCCAACAAGACCTTGCGCGCCTTCCTCCATTCCAAGGGCGTTGCCGACGCCGACATCATGGAAGTCTACACGCCGTTCGGGCACAACGACTACCAAACCATCGTCTCCGACATCAAGAAATTCGCCTCGGCCGGCAAGAAAACCTGCGTCATCTCGACCATCAACGGCGACTCCAACGTCCCGTTCTACAAGGAACTGGCCAACCAGGGCGTCAAGGCCGAGGACATTCCGGTCATGGCCTTCTCCGTGGGTGAAGAGGAACTGCGCGGCATCGACGTCAAGCCGCTGGTCGGCCACCTGGCCTCCTGGAACTACTTCATGTCCATGAAGAACCCGCAAAACGAGGCCTTCATCAAGAAGTGGCGGGCCTACGTGAAGAAAAACAACCTGCCCGGCGGCGACAAGCGCGTCACCAACGACCCGATGGAAGCCACCTACATCGGCATCAACATGTGGGCCCAAGCCGTCAAGCAGGCCGGCACCACCAACGTCGACGCCGTGCGCCAGGCCCTGATGAACCAGGAATTCAAGGCCCCCGACGGCTACACCGTGGTCATGGACGCCAAGAACCACCACCTGCACAAGCCCGTGGTCATCGGCGAAATCCGCCCCGACGGCCAGTTCGAGGTCGTCTGGAAGACCAAGGGCCCCATCCGGGCCGAACCGTGGAGCCGGTATATTCCGGACAGCGCCAAGAAGACGGCCGACTGGACCTATCCGTGGGTGTGCGGCAACTGTGAAAAGCCCAAGTACTAACCTGTAGGAATCGCAAGAGGAGCGGCGCCGTAGCGGCGCCGCTCCCGGAAAATCATATGGTGCGCTTGCTTTCCCAATGGATCCTGATGGCGGTGCTGTTCGTCGCGGTCGCGCCGGCCGCCTGGGGGCAGGAGGCCGACAAAGCGCCGGACCTGTCCGGGCTGTGCGCCGCGTCCCGCTCCGACCTTATCGAGGCCGTGGACCGGCTGGGCGCCTCGGGCCGACCCCAGGACGCCCCGGTGCTGCGTGCCCTGCTCGACTACCGCATCGGCACCGACGCCAACGGACGCTGTGTGATGCTGCCCAAGGAAACGGGCGGCCAGGGCCGCGATCTGGCCACCGGCCAGGCCGTTTCCGGCGTGGACCAGGTCGAACCGCCGCTGATCAACAACCGCGTCCGGCTGGCCGTCAAAAAGGCGGTGGCCCAGCTCCAACTGGCCTCCCCGGACCCGTCGGTCCGGCTCGCCGCCGCCCAGGAGTTGCAGTCCTCGCCGTCGGAGTCGCTGCTGCCCTCCGTCGAGGCCGCCCTGGCCAAGGAAACGGACGGCAACGTCAAGGCGCTGCTCAAAACGATCTCGGCCCAGGTCAACCTCGGCAGCGCCGATCCGGCCCGCAAGCTGCGGGCCATCGCCATCATCCGGGATTCCGGCGACACGGCGCTGATCTCCAACCTCCGGCAGCTGCTCACCGCCACGGACGACGCGGGCTTGACGCCCGAGGTGCGCCAGGCGGCCAAGGCCGCCCTCCATTCTCTGGAGTTCAAGGCCGGGCTGGTCGCCCGGCTGGGGGATCTCTTTTTCGGGGTGAGCCTCGGCAGCGTGCTGCTGCTCACCTCCCTGGGACTGGCCATCACCTTCGGCCTGATGGGCGTCATCAACATGGCCCACGGCGAAATGCTCATGCTCGGGGCCTACGCCACCTACGTGGTGCAGCAGACCTTCCGGTCCTACTGCCCCGGCGCCATCGACTACTATCTCCTGGCGGCCATCCCGTTCGCCTTTGCCGTGCCCTTTCTCGTGGGCATGGTCCTGGAACGCTCTATCCTGCGCTTCCTCTACAACCGGCCCCTGGAAACCCTGCTGGCCACCTGGGGCATCAGCCTGGGGCTGATCCAGTCCGTACGGCTCATTTTCGGCGCCCAGAACGTGGAGGTGCAAAATCCCTCCTGGCTGGCCGGCGGGGTGGAAGTGCTCTCCGGCCTGACCCTCACCTACAACCGCCTGGCCATCATCGTCTTCACGGTCTTCGTGGTCTTGCTGTGCTGGTTCCTGCTCAACCGCACGAGACTGGGGCTGCAGGTGCGGGCCGTGACCCAGGACCGTCCCACGGCCAAGGCCATGGGCATCTTCACCTGGAAGATCGACATGTGGACCTTCGCCCTGGGCTCCGGCCTGGCCGGCCTGGGCGGGCTGGCCCTGACCCAGGTCAGCAACGTCGGCCCCGAACTCGGCCAGGGCTACATCGTCGATGCGTTCATGGTCGTGGTGCTGGGCGGCGTCGGCAAGATCATCGGCACCGTGGTCGGCGCCCTGGGACTCGGCATCGCCAACAAGTTCCTGGAACCCCTGGCCGGCGCCGTCCTGGGCAAGATCCTGGTGCTGGTCCTGGTGATCATCTTCATCCAGAAACGTCCCCAGGGCCTGTTCGCCTTCAAGGGCCGCAGCGCGGAATAAGGCGGAGGAAGCGTCATCATGCGCCGATTGTTGCAATTGCAGTCACGTCCGGCCTGGCTCGTCACCCTGGCCCTGGCGGGACTGCTGTTCGTGGTCATTCCCGTGCTCAACCTGCTCGTGCCCGAGACCTCGGCCCTGCACATCCCGAACTATCTGGTGCAGCTGTTGGGCAAGTTCCTGTGTTTCGCCATCCTGGCCCTGGCCCTCGACCTCGTGTGGGGCTACACCGGCATCCTGAGCCTCGGCCACGCGGTCTTTTTTGCCCTGGGCGGCTACGCCATGGGCATGTACCTCATGCGGACCATGGCCGGCGAGGGTGTCTACCGCTCCAACCTGCCGGACTTCATGGTCTTTCTCGACTGGAAGGAATTGCCCTGGTTCTGGCTGGGCTTCGACCGGTTCTGGTTCGCCCTGCTGGTGATCCTCATCGTGCCGGCCCTGTTCGCCTTCGTCTTCGGCTTTTTCGCCTTCCGCTCGCGCATCAAAGGCGTCTACTTCTCCATCATCACCCAGGCCCTCACCTACGCGGCCATGCTGCTCTTTTTCCGCAACAACACCGGCTTCGGCGGCAACAACGGCCTGACCGACTTCAAGCGGCTGCTGGGGTTTTCCCTGGCCGAACCGGCCACCAAGACAGGACTGTTCGTCTGCTCGGGCTTGGTGCTGCTGCTGTTTTACCTGCTGTGCCGGGCCATTACCGTCTCCAAGCTCGGGCGGGTGCTCACGGCCGTGCGCGACGCCGAATCGCGGGTGATGTTTCTGGGCTACGATCCGCTGCGCTACAAGCTGTTCGTCTGGACCCTGTCGGCCTTCATGTGCGCGGTGGCCGGGGCGCTCTACGTGCCCCAGGTCGGCATCATCAACCCCAGTGAAATGGCGCCGGCCAACTCCGTCGAAATCGCCATCTGGGTGGCGTTGGGCGGCCGGGGCACGCTGGTCGGACCGCTGCTCGGCGCCTTTGCCGTCAACGGGGCCAAGAGCATCTTCACGGCCGTGGCCCCGGACCTGTGGCTGTTCGTGTTAAGCGGCATCTTCATCGTGGTGACGCTCTTCTTGCCGCGCGGCCTGTTCGGACTTTTGGCCTCGCTGCGCCGGGTCCGCGCTCCCAAAAGCAGCGACACCGGGGAGGTCCGGGCATGAAAAACATCGGTACGGCCAGCTACGCCAAGCCCGAGAACATGGTCTCGGATTCGGGCGTCATCCTCTACGTCGAAAAGGTCAGCGTCAGCTTCGACGGCTTCAACGCCCTCTCCGACCTGTCGCTGTGCGTGGACGAAGGCAGCCTGCACTGCATCATCGGCCCCAACGGCGCCGGCAAGACCACCCTGCTCGACATCATCACCGGCAAGACCAAACCCACGTCCGGGCGGGTGGTGCTGGGGCAGAACCTGGTCCTGACGGAGTTAAGCGAATGGCAGATCGCCCGGGTGGGCATAGGGCGCAAGTTCCAAAAGCCCACCGTGTTCGAGAACCTGACCCTGGACGAAAACCTGGAGCTGGCCTTTGCCTGCGACAAGGGCGTGCGCAAAACCCTCTTCGCGAAAAAGACCCCGGCCCTGCGCCGGGCCACCGACGAAACCCTGGAGACCATCGGCCTGACCGCCGAACGCCGCCGACCGGCCGGCCGCCTCTCCCACGGCCAAAAGCAATGGCTGGAAATCGGCATGCTGCTCATGCAGTCCCCCCGGGTGCTGCTGTTGGACGAGCCGGCCGCCGGCATGACGCCCCACGAGCTGGAGGTGTCCGTCGCCCTGCTCAAGTCCCTGGCCGGGCGGCACACGGTGGTGGTCATCGAACACGACATGGAATTCGTGCGGGCCATCGCCCAGCGCGTCACCGTGCTCCACGAGGGCCGGGTGCTGGCCGAGGGCAGCATGGATTTCGTCCAAAACGACCCGCGCGTGGTCGAAGTCTATCTGGGGGCCTGACATGCTGCGTATCGAAAAACTGTCCCAGGCCTACGGCGGCAGCCAGATTCTCTGGGACGTGGACATGGCCCTGGAGCCGGGCGACTGCGTCTGCCTCATGGGCCGCAACGGCGTGGGCAAGACCACGCTCTTAAAAGCCGTCATGGGGCTGCTGCCCCTGCTCGGGGGAAAGATCCTCTTCGACGGCCGGGACCTGGCCAAGCTGCCCGCGCCCATGCGGGCCCGGCTGGGCATCGGCTACGTCCCCCAGGGCCGCGACATCTTCCCGCGCATGACCGTGGAGGAAAATCTCCGGGTGGGCCTGGTCGGCCGCCGCGACGGCCTGCGGACCATTCCGCCCATGATCTTCGCGCTTTTTCCGGTGCTGCGGGACATGCTCGGCCGCCAGGGCGGCGACCTGTCCGGCGGCCAGCAGCAGCAACTGGCCATCGGCCGGGCGCTGGCCTGCGACCCCAAGCTCATGATCCTCGACGAGCCGACCGAGGGCATCCAGCCCAACATCGTCAGCCACATCTGCGACGTCATTTCCAAGCTCAACCAGGAGATGGGCCTGACCGTCCTGTGGGTGGAGCAAAAGCTCCCCATCGCCCGGCGGCTCGGCAAGACCTTCCGGCTCATGGACAAGGGCCGTATCGTGGCCGCGGGCGCCATGGCCGAACTTTCCGACGCGCTGATCGACAAGCATCTCAAGGTGTAGGCCGATGGTCCGACCGGATGTCGAGAGGGGGAACGGGGGCTGGCAGGGCCGGCTGCACCTGGGCTTCGCGGCCCGGGACGGCCGGACGCTGCTGGCCGAGCGGCGCCACGAGGGGCCGCTCGGTGTCCAGCGCCCGTTTTATCCGGAAGGACCCGCCGTCTGCCATGCCTACGTCCTGCATCCGCCGGGCGGCGTGGTGGGCGGCGACGGCCTGCGCCTGGAGATCGCCGTGGGCGCCGGGGCCCGGGCGCTCGTCACCACGCCCGGCGCCACCAAGCTCTACCGCTCGGCCGGCCCCGAGGCCGTCATCGCCCAGTGCTTCACCGTGGCGCCCGGCGCCAGCCTGGAATGGTTGCCCCAAGAGACCATCGCCCACGACGGCGTCCGGGCCGATCAGGAGACCGTGGTGGACCTCGCCGGCGACGCGGCCTTCGCCGGCTGGGAAATCTGCTGCCTGGGACTGGCCGCCTCGGACGAGACGTTCGCCGCCGGGAGCTTCTGCCAGGGCTTTCGCCTGACCCGGGACAGGACAACCACTTTTCGCCGACCGCTGCCGGTTTCACGGCGGCGCGGCCATGTTGGACGCGCCCTGGGGGCTGGGCGGCGGCCGTGTCTGCGGCCTGTTTTTGGCCACGCTGCCGGAGGGAGGGCCGGGGCCTGTCCCGGACGATCCGGCGCTCGCCGCCCTGACCGACGGCCCGGCCGCCTTCGGCCTTCTCGACGGCCTGCTGGTCGGACGCTACGTCGGCGGGGACGCCCGGGAGGCCAGACGCCTGTTCGGCGCGGCCTGGACCCTGTGGCGCGAACGGGTGGCGGGGCGCGCCCCGTGCCCGCCGCGCATCTGGAACACGTAACCACTGTCGGGGGAACACCATGCACCTGACGCCACGCGAAAAAGACAAACTGCTCGTTTTTACGGCCCGCCCTGGTCGCCGAACGCCGCCGGGCCAGGGGGCTCAAGCTCAATCACCCGGAGGCCGTGGCCCTGATCACCGCCGCCATCCTGGAAGGGGCCCGCGACGGCCGCACCGTGGCCGACCTCATGGAATACGGCCGGACCATCCTCGGCCGCGACGACGTCATGGAGGGCGTGCCGGAGATGATCGGCGCCATCCAGGTCGAGGCGACCTTTCCCGACGGCACCAAGCTCGTCACCGTGCATGATCCCATTCTCTAACGAACCGGGGGACGGCCGTGCCGAAGGACGGCGTCCCCCCGGGCCCTTTCCCCCGGGCTTTCGCCGCAACGGCACGGCGAAGGACGTGTGGGAAGGGGAGCGCGCGAGCGGGGAGCGCCCGTTATCGGGGCGGCCCCGCCCGTAACGGCCAACACGAGGAGGCTTCCGTGATACCTGGAGAAATGATCGTGGCCGCGGGGACCGTCGCCCTCAATGCCGGGCGGGAAACCGTGACCCTGGAAGTGGCCAACACCGGCGACCGGCCCATCCAGGTCGGTTCCCATTTCCATTTCTACGAAGTGAACGCGGCCCTGTGTTTCGACCGGCCGGCCGCCCTGGGCCGACGCCTCGACGTGGCCGCCGGTACGGCCGTGCGCTTCGAGCCCGGCCAGCGCCGCACCGTGACGCTGGTGCCCTATGCGGGCGACCGTCTGGTCTACGGTTTCGGCGGCCAGGTCATGGGACCCGTGGATGCCGCCGGGGAGGTGCACCATGGTTGAAGATTTCGCGTCAGGCCTATGCCGAGATGTACGGCCCCACCGTGGGCGACAAGGTCCGGCTGGCCGACACCGAGCTGGTCATCGAGGTGGAGAAGGATTGGGCCATTCCCGGCGAGGAGGTCAAGTTCGGAGGCGGCAAGGTCATCCGCGACGGCATGGGCCAGAGCCAGCGGCCGGACGTCGACTGCGCCGACACGGTCATCACCAATGCCCTCATCCTCGACCACTGGGGCGTGGTCAAGGCCGACATCGGCATCAAGGCCGGCCGCATTGCCGGCATCGGCAAGGCCGGCAACCCCGACGTCCAGCCCGGAGTGGACATCATCATCGGCCCGGGCACGGAGATCATCGCCGGCGAGGGCCTCATCGCCACGCCGGGCGGCATCGACAGCCACATCCATTTCATCAGCCCCCAGCAGGCCTGGGAGGCCCTCTACTCCGGCGTGACCACCATGCTCGGCGGCGGCACCGGCCCGGCCGCCGGCACCAACGCCACCACCTGCACCCCCGGCCCCTGGCATCTGGCCCGCATGCTCCAGGCCGCTGACAGCCTGCCCGTCAACGTGGGGCTCCTCGGCAAGGGCAACGCCAGCCGGCCCCAGGCCCTGGACGAGCAGATCCTGGCCGGGGCCATGGGCTTAAAGCTCCACGAGGACTGGGGCACCACCCCGGCCGCCATCGACTGCTGCCTGTCCGTGGCCGAGCGCCAGGATGTCCAGGTGGCCATCCACACCGACACCTTAAACGAGGCCGGCTTCGTGGAGACCACCCTGGCGGCATTCAAGGGCCGCACCATCCACGCCTACCACACCGAGGGGGCCGGCGGCGGCCACGCCCCGGACATCATCAAGGCCTGCGGCGTCCCGAACGTCCTGCCCTCCTCCACCAACCCGACCCGGCCCTACACGGTCAACACCATCGACGAACACCTCGACATGCTGATGGTCTGCCACCATCTGCACCCCTCCATCCCGGAGGACGTGGCCTTCGCCGAATCGCGCATCCGCCGCGAGACCATCGCCGCCGAGGACATTCTCCACGACCTCGGCGCCTTGAGCATGCTGTCCTCGGACTCCCAGGCCATGGGCCGGGTGGGCGAGGTCATCATCCGCACCTGGCAGACCGCCCACAAGATGCGGGTGCAGCGCGGCCGCCTGGCCGGCGAGACCGGCGACAATGACAACCTGCGGGCCCGGCGCTACATCGCCAAGTACACCATCAACCCGGCCATCGCCCACGGCATCGCCGGCGAGGTGGGCTCGCTCAAGCCAGGCAAGCTGGCCGACATCGTGCTGTGGAACCCGGCCTTTTCGGCGTCAAACCCGAAATGGTCATCAAGGGCGGCATGATCATCGCCGCGCCCATGGGCGACCCCAACGCCTCCATTCCCACGCCCCAGCCCGTGCACTACCGGACCATGTTCGGCGCCCTGGACAACGCCCTGGCCCACACGGCCGTGACGTTCGTCTCCACGGCGGCGGCCAGGGCCGGCATCGGCGAGCGCTACGCCCTGCGCAAGGCGGTCGTGCCCGTCTCGGGCTGCCGCGGACTGACCAAGAAGGACATGGTCTTAAACGACGCCCTGCCCGTCATCGAGGTCGATCCCCAGACCTACCAGGTCCGGGCCGACGGCGAACTGCTGGTCTGCGAGCCGGCCAAGGTCCTGCCCATGGCGCAACGGTACTTTTTATTTTAGGAACGCGAGGGGGAAAAAATGTTTCTCCCAAAATCCGTTCCGCACAGGGCACGAGGGCCTCGCGCCCCGCGTCCGAGAAGACCGGCTATGGTGACGTATGTTCGGGTGCTGCCGCGGGGGCGAAAAAGGGGACGACGGCCGGCCACGGTCATCCGGCTGGACCATGAGGGCCGCCGCAAGACCCGGCAGCGGGTCACGACCGAGGCCGGCGTCGAGGCCGCCCTGTGGCTGCCGCGCGGCACGGTACTTATCGACGGCGACCGGGTCGCGGCCGAAAACGGCCGGGTGGCCGTCATCGCCGCCGCCGACGAGGCCCTGTCCGAGGTGCGCTGCGACGATCCGGTGCAGCTGGCCCGGGCGGCCTTCCACCTGGGCAACCGCCACGCCGCCATCATGCTGTCGCCCGGCCGCATCCGCTATCCGGCGGACCGGGTGCTCGACGACATGCTGCGCGGCCTGGGGCTTGCCCCGATGGCGGTGGTCGGCCCGTTCGAGCCGGAAGGGGGCGCCTACGTGGCGGTCTTCGACGCGGCCATAGGGGGCGTGGGCGCGCCATGGATGCCCTAATCCTGCTGCGGCTGTTGCGCCTGGCCAGCCCGGCCCTGCCGACCGGGGCCTTCGCCTACTCCCAAGGCCTGGAATGGGCCGTGGAAGCCGGCCTGGTGCGGGATGCCGCCAGCCACCGCCGCCGACTGGCTGGCCGGCCTGCTCCGGGAATCCATGGCCGGCCTGGACCTGCCGGCCCTGGCCCGGATGCACGCCGCCTGGACGGCCGGTGACGCCGAGGCGGCCCTCCGGGAAAGCCGGGAGACTCCTCGCCTGGCGCGACAACGACGAGGCCCGCCGGGAGGACCGGCAAGTGGGCGCGAGCCTGGCCCGCATCCTGGCCGACGACGCGGCCGACGCCCTGGCGGCAAACGCCCGGCGCCTGCTCGCGGCCGAGGCGGCCATGACCTACGCCTGCGCCTTCGCCCTGGCCGGGAGCCGGTTGGGGCTGCGGCCGGCGCGACACCCTGCTCGCCTTCGGCTGGACCGTGGCCGAGGGGC
>Ga0268359_13099_pt1 | contig 31563 bp, 35 predicted proteins | sample BioMet11_FD_194416 | JGI IMG/M metagenome (GOLD analysis project Ga0268359, IMG submission 194416) | Sewage microbial communities from Oakland, California, United States - Biofuel 11 (PacBio Assembly) | ecosystem: Engineered > Wastewater > Sewage > Unclassified | place: USA: California | collected...
GCGGTCCGGAACCTATGCTTAAAGCGGTATATGATATTTCATCGGCCGGGCAGTTTAGCTTTGAAGCACGTATGGGCTGCGGTTTTGGAGCATGCATGGGGTGCAGCCGTAAAATGAAAGACGGATATAAAAGGATCTGCAAAGAAGGTCCGGTTTTCGACAGGGAGGATATATTATGGTAGATCTTAGAGTCGATCTGAGCGGTATGATCCTTGACAATCCTGTTATTCCTGCCAGCGGAACATTCGGATATGGAAAGGAATTTGCTGAGCTGTATGATATAAATATACTCGGCTCGATTTCTTTCAAGGGGACGACGGTCGAAGAAAGATATGGCAATGAACTTCCGAGAATAGCGGAATGTGATGCAGGAATGATCAATTCGGTCGGACTGCAGAATCCGGGGCTTCGTGCAGTGTGCTGCAGCGAACTGCCGGCACTGGCGGAGGTATATAAAAAGAAAGTTATTGCCAATATCTGCGGTTCGAGTACAGATGATTATATTGCATGTGCAGAAGCAATGGACGCGCAGGATACGGTAGGATTGATAGAAGTAAATATCAGCTGTCCGAATGTTCACTGCGGAGGCATGGCTTTTGGTGTCGATCCGCGGACGGCGGAAAAACTGACAAAGGCTGTAAAAGCTGTTTCGTCAAAACCTGTTTATATGAAACTCAGTCCAAATGTAACTGATATAACAGAGATCGCCAGAGCATGCGAGAGCGGCGGCGCTGACGGGATAAGCCTTATTAATACACTTCTCGGTATGAGGATCGATATTAAATCGAAGAAACCTGTAATAGCCAATAAAGTCGGAGGATTCTCCGGTCCGGCGATTTTCCCGGTCGCCCTGAGGATGGTCTGGGAGACAGCGCACGCGGTCGATATCCCTGTCATGGGCATGGGCGGCGTCGACAGCGCGGATAAGGTGATAGAAATGATAATGGCGGGTGCATCAGCTGTTCAGGTCGGAGCTGCCAATCTGACAGATCCGTTTATATGCAAAAAAATAATCGAAGAGCTTCCGGAGAGAATGGAATCGCTCATATTAATAATTTTGATGAAATCAGGGGGTGCGTATAATGCCGGAAAGAGATGTCATAATTGCTCTGGATTTCGCAGATGCCGGAGAAACATTGAGTTTTCTGGATCTTTTCAGAGAGGAGAGACCGTATGTCAAAGTCGGTATGGAATTGTTCTATGCTGAAGGACCGTCGATAATAAAAGAAATAAAAGCGAGAGGCCACCGGATATTCCTGGATCTTAAGCTCCATGATATCCCGAGCACGGTCGAAAAGGCAATGACGGTCCTGGCAGGGTTTGATGTCGATATGGTTAATGTCCATGCAGCCGGAACCAGAAAAATGATGAGAGCCGCGCTCAGAGGGCTTGTCAGGGAGGACGGGACCAGGCCGCTTATTATCGGTGTTACTCAGCTGACCTCCACAGATCAGACAAGACTCGAAGAGGATATATTAATTAAAGATAATATTGAAAACGTAATACTGAAATATGCTGAAAATGTGCGTGAATGCGGACTGGACGGAGTTGTTTGTTCTCCGCTGGAAGCGGCTGAGATACACGGAGCCTGCGGAAATGATTTTCTGACTGTGACGCCGGGTATACGTTTCAGAGAAAGCGATATAGGCGACCAGTCACGTATTACTACTCCGTCGGAAGCGGGAAGACTGGGATCTGATTATATCGTAGTAGGAAGACCAATAACAAAAGCTGAAGATCCTGTATCTGCTTACAGAAGATGCAGAGCGGATTTTTTGGGTAAAGCATAAAGTGCAAGGAGGAAAAAATGAAAGCTGACAGAATAAACATCAACAGCACAGAAGAAATCATAGCGGAAAAGCTGTTAAAAATAGGAGCGGTTTTTTTAAGGCCGGATGATCCGTTCACCTGGGCGAGCGGCATCAAAAGCCCGATTTACTGTGATAACAGACTGATTCTTTCTGCACCGAAAGTAAGAAATGTTGTTGAAGAAGCAATGGCGATGGCTATAGATGAATCTTTTCCGGAATGTGAAGTAATCATGGGGACAAGCACCGCCGGAATAGCACATGCAGCACTGGCCGCCAATCTGCTTGGACTGCCTATGGGATATGTAAGAGGCAAGGCAAAGGATCACGGACGGGCCAACCAGATAGAAGGAAAACTTGAAAAAGGGCAGAAGGTTGTGGTTGTGGAAGATCTGATTTCCACCGGAGGCTCTGTCCTGGAAACAGTTGAAGCGCTCCGCGAAGCAGGCGGCGATGTTCTGGGAATAGTGAGCATATTCACATACGGCCTTGAAACAAGCGTTGAAGCGTTCCGCAGCGAGAAAATCAAAGCGATAAGCCTCTGCAACCTCGACGTTCTTGTGGATGTTGCTGTCAGAAATAAATATATTGAATTCGGTCAGAAAAATAAAATACTGAGCTTCAGGAGCAATCCTGAACACTGGTATGTTGGATTATAGAAAGGAGCATTATATGGAGAATAGAAACCTGATAAGTATAACGGATCTTTCTGCCGGGGAAATCGATGAAATGATAAGCCTTGCAGGTGATATCATAGCGGATCCGGAAGCGTATTCAGAGGCTTGCAGAAGGAAAAAACTGGCGACTCTGTTTTTCGAACCGAGCACCAGGACAAGGCTGAGTTTTGAGGCGGCTATGCTCGATCTGGGCGGCGATGTACTCGGATTTTCTTCTGCGGATTCAAGTTCAGTATCCAAGGGTGAAAGTGTTTCTGATACGATAAGAGTCATCGGCAATTATGTCGACATTATTGCAATGAGACATCCTAAGGAAGGAGCTCCTGCAGTTGCCGCTGACAGAAGCATCGTGCCGATAATAAATGCCGGCGACGGAGGACATTTTCATCCGACACAGACTCTGACAGACCTGCTGACGATAAGCCGCAGGGCAGGAAGGCTGGACAATATTACACTTGGTCTGTGCGGCGATCTTCAGTTTGGACGTACAGTACATTCGCTTATTGAAGCGATGCTGAGATATGATAATGTTAAGTTTATTCTTATTTCGCCTGAAGAACTGCGCGTTCCTTCCTACATCATTGACAAGATCAAAGATTCAGGAACGGAATACCGGGAAGTAACAAAGATGGAAGATGTCATGGGTGAGCTTGATGTATTGTATATGACACGTGTTCAGAAAGAGCGTTTCTTTAATGAGGCGGATTATATAAGACTGAAAGACACATACATTCTGGACGCCGAGAAGATGAAGCTGGCCGGGGACGATATGATCGTTATGCATCCTCTTCCGAGAGTAAATGAAATAGCAGTTGAAGTAGATGACGATCCGCGCGCTTGTTATTTCGATCAGACGCTGTACGGAAAATATATCAGGATGGCTCTGATACTGACAATGCTCGGTATCGGCAGGAACGGAAAGAAAGCATAGGAGGTACAGAATGAATATAGACGGAGTAAGTACCGGTATAGTGCTGGATCATATCCAGGCCGGAAAGAGCATGCAGATATATGAGCTGCTCGAACTAGATAAACTGTCATGCAGTGTTGCCGTAGTACAGAATGCCAGAAGCACTAAATACGGAAAGAAAGATATTATCAAAATCGATGCGCTTATAGATCTTGATCTCGATGTTCTGGGATATGTGGATCCTAATATCACCGTAGACATTATCAAAGACAGTAAACTCATAGAGAAAAAACATGTTGCGCTGCCGGAGACGCTGACAAACGTTATTAAATGCAAGAATCCGAGATGCATAACTTCAATTGAGCACGGCATCGATCAGAAATTCAGACTTACAGATAAGGAAAAGAAAATATACAGATGCTGTTACTGCGACGCTGAGTTCAAAGTATGACAGTGGACTGAACCGCAGGTAAAGTTATGGCTGCTGCATTTATTGATGCGGCAGTCTTTTTTTGCCGCAGAAATGACTGAAAATAGCGATTATGACTGACTTTGCTCAATAATTTGATTAAATTTGACCGAAAATGAAAGAAAATGATTGACTTTGATTGAAATTGGTGCTATATTTTAGTTGTTAAATAAAAGAGGCAATTCGATCAGCGGGGTAAAGCTCATGTTACAGAATGTCAGATATAATAAGATACTCGAACAGATACAGCGCCAGAACTCAGTCAGAGTTACCGATCTGGCCGAAGAACTCGGTGTAAGCGAGTCCACGATAAGGAGAGATATCAATGATCTCGACCAGGCGGGACAGCTGAGAAAAGTATTCGGAGGCGCAGTTGCCAACCGCAGCGATATTATCGGTCTGGAATCGGATGTCATGACGAGAGAAACTCTCAACGTTGAAGAGAAAAATGCAATTGCCAGATATGCGGCCTCAATAATAAATGATGACGATTTTATCTTTATAGATGCCGGTACGACAACAGCCAGGATAGTAGATTTCCTGGAATCCAAAAAAGTTACTATAGTTACCAACGGTGTGCCGCTGGCCATGAAACTGACACAAAGCGGATTCAGATCGTACATTATCGGCGGAGAACTTAAATTTTCTACAGAAGCAGTTGTCGGAACAGACGCTGTTGAAAGTCTTAAAAAATACAATTTCACAAAATGCTTTATCGGCACGAACGGTATAGATACTGAAAGAGGGTTCACGACTCCTGACATTGATGAATCAATGGTAAAAACCACAGCAATCGATCAGTCCTATGTTTCATACATACTTGCAGATCACACGAAGTTCGGGATCATCACTTCAGTATCATTTGCGGATATACAGAAAGCATGCATCATAACAGATTACACAACTGATAAAAAGTATATTAAACACACAATTGTGAAGGAGGTCGGAAAATGATCTACACAGTAACTTTCAGCCCGGCGATAGACTATATCGTTTATATGGACGAGCTGATACCGGGAGAAACAAACCGTTCGACCGGAGAAAAGTATTACTACGGAGGCAAGGGCATAAACGTTTCCACGATTCTGAGCAATCTCGGGATCGAAAATGTAGCACTGGGATTCGTAAGCGGGTTCACAGGGGCCGAGCTGGAAAGCGGACTGGCCGCCAACGGGCTCAATACCGACTTCATCCATTTAAAAGAAGGCTTTACACGGATAAACATCAAGCTCAAAAAAAAGGAAGACAGCGCACCGTCGGCGATGGAAGAAACTGAAATCAACTGCCAGGGCGCGGCAGTATCGCCGGAAGCTGTGGAAGAGCTGATGAACAGGCTCGACAGTCTGAAAGAGGGAGATACGCTGGTGGTTTCCGGCAACATTCCGAATACAATGCCGGACGACATGTATGAAAGAATACTCGGCAAACTGCAGGGAAGAGGAGTCATGTTCGTGGTGGATGCCACGGGAGATCTGCTCAGAAAGGTCCTGAAATACAAACCGTTCCTGATCAAGCCTAACAGGAGAGAAATCGAGGAGCTGTGCGGAAGACGGGCAGGCAACAATGAAGAAATCGCAGAATGCGCAAGGATGCTTCAGCAGGAGGGTGCACAAAATGTACTCGTCTCGATGGGAGGAGACGGAGCGCTGCTGCTGACAGCGGACGGAGATGTATATTACCGCGGTTCGATGGGTGACAACATCAGGAACACAGTCGGTTCGGGAGATTCGATGGTAGCGGGATTTATAGCAGGTTATTTCAAAACAAAAGATTATCAGTCGGCTTTAAAGATGGGCATCAGCGCCGGTTCGGCATCAGCTTGTCAGGACGGTCTTGCAACAGGTGAACAGATAATCGAATTCTATCAGAATAATTAATGGAGGAGAAACATGCGTATTATTGATTTATTGAAAGATGGGTCTGTCGTAACAAATGCTGATGTCAGTACAAAAGACCAGGCCATCGACATGATGATCGGGCTTCATGACAAGTGCGGAAATATTTCCGACGTGGTAAAGTTCAAAGAGGGAATACTCAAGAGAGAAGAGGAAAGTACAACAGCAGTAGGAGAGGGAATAGCCATTCCGCACTGCAAGAGCGATGTCGTTGCCAGCCCGGGACTTACTGCTCTGACAGTACCGGCAGGCATCGATTACAATGCGCCTGACGGAAAAGACTCCAACATTCTGTTTATGATCGCTGCTCCTATGGACGGAGATCTTCATCTGGAAGTTCTGGCGAGACCTGATGACGCTTCTCATGGATATGGATCTCAGGAACAAGCTTATTGCAGCCAAAGACGAGAGCGAGTTCATAGCAGCTATCGATGAAGCTGAAAAAGCGAAATATCCTGACGAGGCCGGTTCGAACGAAGTAGTTGATGCGGCTGAAGGTGCAGGTGAGGATGAAGGATATAAGATCCTCGCAGTCACAGCTTGTCCGACAGGAATTGCTCATACATACATGGCAGCTGAATCTCTGGAAAAGAAAGCAGCAGAGATGGGATTCAAGCTGAAGGCTGAAACAAACGGTTCAATGGGGGCCAAGAACGTCCTCACAGCGGAAGAGATCGCTGCGGCAGACGGAATCATCATTGCTGCCGACAAGAATGTCGATATGGCGAGATTTGCAGGCAAAAGAGTATATTCGACAAAGGTCGCAGACGGGATCAACAAGCCGGAAGAACTTATAAATCAGATACTGAACAAGACAGCTCCGATAATGGAAGGCGATGTAAAAGCAGCGGCTGCATCGGGCTCAAACAACGAAAGCAAAGGACATCAGGTATATAAACACCTTATGAACGGCGTTTCATACATGCTCCCGTTTGTAGTAGGCGGCGGCATCATGATTGCACTGGCATTCCTGATCGATACGATCGCCGGCGCGCCAAGAGATGCGTCATTCGGAACATTTACGGCGGCAGCTGCCTTCTTCAAGAGCATCGGCGGCGTTGGATTCGGATTCATGCTTCCTGTACTTGCGGGATTCATTGCGGAAAGTATAGCGGACAGACCGGGACTGGCAGTAGGCTTTGTCGGAGGTTCGATCGCAACACTGGGATGCACATTTGCCAATGTAACAGGCGATGCTGCGGCAGTCTCCGGATTCCTCGGCGCTCTGCTGGCAGGATTCGTAGGCGGATATATCGTCAAGCTGCTCAGGAAAGTCTTTGCATGGCTGCCTGATTCGGTATCACAGATGATGCCGATACTCATCATCCCTCTGTTCGGAATGATCCTCATGGGACTGTTCATGTGTGCGATCAACCCGTTCGTCGGAGCTCTTAATACAGCTATTTCCAACGGACTTAACGGAATGGGACAGTCAAGCGCAGTAATACTCGGATGCATCGTGGCAGGCATGATGGCCATAGATATGGGAGGCCCGTTCAATAAAGCGGCATATGTATTCGGTACAGCGGCTCTTACAACAGGCGGATATAACATCATGGCAGCAGTCATGATAGGCGGTATGGTACCGCCGATCGCTATAGCGCTCTGCACAACAATATTTAAAAAACAGATGGACCAAGGAAGAAAGAAGAGCAGGAGCAGTCAACTATGTTATGGACTCTGCTTTATCACAGAAGGCGCTATTCCGTTCGCGGCAGGCGATCCCGCTGAGAGTCATTCCTTCATGTATTGCCGGAAGCGCACTGGCAGGAGGCCTCTCGATGCTGTTCAACTGCACATTGATGGCGCCTCACGGAGGAATCTTCGTATTCGCAGTAGTCGGACATGCTCCGATGTATATCATAGCTCTTCTCGCAGGTTCAGTGCTTGCAGCACTCCTCCTCGCTATACTCAAGAGACCTCTTTCGAAAGAAGCTCAGGAAGCAGGAGCATCTATGGACGGACTCAAGCTGGAGTAATATAATCATAAATAGAACAGGAAAATGATAGTGCATATATGCGGGGCCGCGTTCTGAGGAGGCCCCGCAGGAAAAGGAGATTCAAAATGGTATCTAAACAGCTCACAGTAACTAATTCACAGGGTTTCCACATGAGACCGGCAACAGTATTCGTAAACGCAGTCAGCAAATATAAGTCAAATATCACGATCAAGTTCAACGGAAATGACGTCAATGCAAAGAGCCTGATGAATCTGATAGCTGCATGTATCAAGTTCGGTTCGAACATTGAAGTAGTTGCAGAAGGGGAAGATGAAGAAGCCGCTCTGGCAGAAGCTGTACAGCTCATAGAAGCAGGCCTCGGTGAGGAGTAAGACAATGTTGAAAGGTATTCCGGTATCCGACGGTATCGGCATAGGGACCGTCAGGATAATAAAGAATAAGGAAGTCAAGTTCGATGACCGTGTAATTCCGGAAAATGAGATCGAATCAGAACTCGGACGTTTTCATTCTGCTGTAGATGTATTTTGTGAAAGAACAAAGATAATGGCCGAGGAAATGGAACAGTCCGTCAATCCCAAAGAGGCGGAGATCATAAAAGGGCATATACAGATGATTTCAGATCCGTTTATGATCGGACAGATCGAAGACCAGATCAAAAATGGAACATGCGCGGAAACTGCCGCGGAAAATACATTGAACCAATTCATAGAAATGTTTTCCGCAGTCGATGATGAGCTTACGCAGCAGCGTGCGACAGATGTCAGCGATATAAAAAAGGAGACTTTTAAGAATACTGCTCGGCATTGAGGAGATAGACCTCGGAAGTCTGCCTCCGGGAACGATAATCGTGACCAAAGATCTTACACCTTCGATGACAACAGAAATCAAAAAAGAGAATATCAACGGTATCATTACTGAAAAAGGCGGGATAACATCACACAGCGCGATATTATCCAGGGCTCTGGAAATACCAGCAGTCCTGAGTGTGCCTGAGATAACAAAGATACTCAAGGATGGAGACAGCGTGATAATAGACGGCAAGGAAGGCGATGTCATCTCGAGCCGACGGAGGCAGACAAACAGAAATATGAAAAAGCACGCGTTGATTTTCTCAAGGAAAAAGAGTATCTCAATACGTTTATCGGAAAAGATACAATGACTGAGGACGGCTATCACAAAGAAGTGTTCTGCAACATAGGAACGCCTAAAGATGCCGTGACGGCAGTCCAGAAGGACGGAGAAGGCATCGGCCTCTTCAGGACAGAGTTCCTCTTCATGGACCGCAAGGCTGCTCCTACGGAAGAAGATCAGTTCAATGCATACAAGAAAGTCGCCGAAACTCTCGGCGGCAGGACGGTGATCATTCGTACGCTCGACATAGGCGGCGACAAGGATATCCCGTATATGGAGCAGTCCAGAGAGGATAACCCGTTCCTGGGATACAGGGCAGTCAGATACTGCCTCGGCGATAAGGAACTGTACAAAACACAGCTTCGCGCCATTCTGAGAGCATCGGCATTCGGAAAGATCTGGGTAATGGTGCCTATGGTCACGAATGTATATGAAATGCGTCAGGTACGCGGCATAGTCGAAAGAATCAAGACAAAGCTGGATAAAGAGGGTATTCCGTATGACAAGAATATCAAAGTAGGTGCTATGATAGAAACGCCTGCTGCATCGCTTATATCAGACATACTGGCGAAAGAATGTGATTTCTTCAGCATAGGAACGAACGATCTTATCCAGTATACTATGTGTGCAGACAGAGGCAATGCGGATGTTGCCTATCTCTATAAACCGTATTATCCGGCAGTACTGAGATCACTTAAAACGATAATCGAAAACGGTAAAAAAGAAGGCATTTCAGTCGGTATGTGCGGCGAAGGAGCGAGAGATCCGATGCTGATACCTCTTCTGCTGGCATTCGGACTGGATGATTTCAGCGTAACTCCTACATCTGTTCTTTCAACAAGGAGCTGCATTTCAAAATGGACTCTCGAGGAAGCAAGAGAAGTCGCAAACAAGGCAATGTCTCTTCCGACTTATATGGAAGTGGAAGAGTATCTAAAAGGGATTATAAGAAAATAAAACATCTGATCATGACTGGAGGTAATATTATGATTAAAGTAGCAATAAACGGTTTCGGAAGAATTGGCAGACTGGCTTTCCGCCAGGTATTTGATGACAGCGATTTTGATATCGTAGCAATAAACGATCTGACAGATCCTGAGATGCTCGCATTCCTGCTCAAGCACGACAGCGTGCAGGGCCAGTATCTTCATGACATTTCTTTCGATGAAAACAGCATTACAGTAGACGGAAAGAAAATAACTATTTACAAAGAGGCAGACGCGAAGAACCTTCCTTGGGGCAAGCTCGGGATCGACATCGTTCTCGAATGCACAGGCTTCTATACATCCAAGGATAAATCGCAGGCTCATATTGATGCTGGAGCAAAGAAAGTACTGATTTCAGCACCGGCCGGCAATGATATGCCGACGATCGTATTCGGAACAAATCACGAGATCCTCAAGAGTGAAGACCTCATTGTTTCAGGCGCATCATGCACAACGAACTGTCTGGCACCAATGGCCAAAGCACTGAACAGCTACAGAGAGCTGCGTACAGGATTCATGACGACGATCCATGCTTATACAGGAGATCAGATGATCCTTGACGGACCGCACAAAAAGGGAGACCTGAGACGTGCAAGAGCAGGCGCTATCAATATCGTACCTGCAAGCTCGGGTGCGGCAAAGGCTATCGGCCTTGTTATTCCAGAACTCGACGGAAAACTCATAGGATCAGCTCAGAGAGTACCTGTAGCATCGGGTTCCATCACTATACTTGATGCGACGCTGAAGGATATGACTGACAGCGTAAGCGTTGAGGGGATCAATGCAGCGATGAAGGCAGCGGCTGACGATTCCTTCGGATATACAGAAGAGGAGATCGTTTCGGCTGATGTTATCGGCATGCACTACGGTTCGCTCTTCGACGCTACACAGACGCTTGCGCAGCAGTGCGGAACACATATTTACGAAGTAAGAGTAGTTTCATGGTACGATAACGAAATGTCGTACGTTTCACAATTAGTCAGAACGCTTAAGTACATGGCAAACATGAACTAAGCTGTTTTAGATATCATTGTAAAAAGCAGGGCGCTGAGCCCTGCTTTTTGCTTGCGGAATTTTCTGCTGCTATTTAATCTTGTTTTCTACATATTCTTTTATTTTATCGAAAGATTCCTGACTGATGTAATGTTCGATCCTGCAGGCATCGGCAGCCGCTGTTTCCTCTGAAACGCCGATAGCTTTCAATGCCTCGGACAATGTCAGGTGTCTTTCATAGACTCCTGATGCGGCCGTCATACCTTCATCCGTCAGTTTGATGTATCCGGAATCATCGATATCGATAAGTCCTTTTTCCTTCAGATGTTTCATGGCGACGCTTACGCTGGGTTTGGAAAAACCCGTTTCATGAACGATATCTATCGACCTGACTTCAGCCTGTTTTTTATACAGTATCAGTATCGTTTCCATGTAGTTTTCTGCTGATTCATATATTTTTTCCATGTTGATCACCACCGTTATAATATGGCTGTTTCAAGAGCCAGAACAATCATATCGCTGTTTGCTTTCGTTCTTTCTTCAACTGTAGCTTTTTCTCCCGTGACAAAATGATCGGTTATTGTCATCATGGCCAGCGCGTCGACATTGTTATATGCCGCATTCATGTAAAGCGCCGCCGCTTCCATTTCCACAGCCATCACTCCCATAGCGGCCCATTTTTTCCACCATTCCGGATCTGCTTCATAAAAAACATCGCAGGAAACTATATTGCCGGCGTTGATGCTGAGTTTCATTTCTTTATTTATTTCCAGAGTTTTTTTCAGGAGATCCCAGCTGGCGCAAGGCGCGTAATTTCCGGGCAGTCTGAATGAATGCTGGTAGTTGGAATCCGTGGAAGCGGATATGCCGAGGACTATATCACCGATTCGGATGTCCTTGTGGAACGATCCTGCAGTACCTATGCGGATTATCCTCTTCACTTTGTATTCGGTCATGAGTTCCCAGGAATATATGCCCATCGACGGCATTCCCATGCCGCTGCCCTGGATGGAGACAGGAACGCCTCTGTACCGTCCGGTGTATCCATACATGTTCCTGACGTCGCTGTAAAGAACCGGTCCTTCAAGATAGTTTTCCGCTATGTATTTTGCTCGCAGGGGATCGCCGGGCATCAGGACGCTTTCAGCTATTTCTCCCGGTTCCGCAGCATTAATATGTGTGCTCAATTGAAATACCTCCTGTAAATTATTAATGCCATTATAGCATATCCGGAGCGGAATGTGATAATCCTCTGAAGATATTGTGAATATATGGAAATTCATTGGAGATTTTTCCTGCATGGTGATAAAATTGTCATAATAAATAAACCTGACGTATAATTATGGCATAAGATGAGAGGAAGTTATGAAAAAGAGAGTAGCTGCAGTTGTATTGAGTATTGCCTTGCTGTTCACGATGTCTGTATCTGTTCAGATGGCAGGGTCAGAGGATGCTGCGGGGATAACAAAAACATCATACAATGATATGACAAAAGGTGTATGGCTTGCATTCTGCGATTTTTCGTCACTTGGATTATATAACAAACCGCTTGCTTCATATAAGAAGAATGTCAACAGTATCCTGAACAAGGCAAAAGCGGCGGGATTGCAATACCGTTTATTTCCATGTCAGAGCTTTTGATGATGCGGCATGGTATTCCACGACATTCAGAGCGTCTGAATATCTCTGCCCGAATGCGCACGATTATGCGAATGCGAAAACAGCATATCAGACAGAACTCGGATATGACCCGTTCGGCGTTTTCGTTTCCTGCGCCAGAGAGAAAGGGATAAATGTTGAGGCATATATGAATCCTTACAGGATCACATATTCCAAATTCCTGGATCCGGCCAGCCCTTACTCCAGATCGAGAGTTTACAGGGCTGTTAAGGAACTGAAAGAGAATTATAATATTTCCGGTATACATTTTGACGACTATTTCTATCATTCGACATCGAAGTATCTCTACACCACTGAGGCGAGCAGATACAGCAAAAACCCAAAGGGGACACTGAGGAGCAGAAAGGGTATTACTGCGGCTGAGAAGCGGAAGAACTGCAATCTGCTGGTGAAGGGTGTTTATAAAAAGTCTCATGCGGTCACCCCGGCAAAAAACTGTCTCTTCCGGTTCTTCGACTGTAAAGTTCGGAATAAGCCCTGCGGGCAATTATTCAAACTGCATGGCCGCAGGAGCAGATGTCAAAACATGGTGCAGCCGGACGGGATATGTGGATTATATTGCTCCGCAGATCTACTGGACAAACACGTATAAGCTTCCGTCAGGTTCCTATACAAAAATGTTCAACAGCAGGCTCAAGCAGTTCCAGAGCCTGAATACACTTGACAAGCCTATGTACGTGGGGCTTGCTCTTTACAGAGCGGGCATCAGCGACAGCTGCGACAAGGGCTGGAAGAAATCCACGGATAATATTGCTTCACAGGTCAAACGCATATACTCGACCGGAGGGGAAGGTTATATTCTTTTCGAAGCCAGCAACCTGAAATCAAAAGCGCAGCCAAGAAAGCTGAAATCAGCAATCTGGAAAAACTGATCACGGAATAAGATTATAATAGTGAAGATACTAAAAAAGATGGCTTGCGGGCCATCTTTTTGATTCGCATTTAACTTATGCGCTGTGGGGACGGGTGAGCATTACTTTGAAGCCTTCGCTTCGTTGAATCTCTTTGTGAGTCTGGAAACTTTTCTTGATGCAGTGTTCTTATGATATGTACCTTTCGATACAGCCTGCATAAGTTTTTTCTCTGCAAGATGGAGCTGCTCTTCTGCTGCTTCGAGATCGTTATCTTCGATAGCTGCGTCGAAACTCTTCAGGATAGCCTTGATATGATTCTTGACTCTCTTGTTTCTTGCTGTTTTTTTGTCTGTAACTCTGATTCTTTTTTTTGCGGATTTAATATTTGCCATTAAAATTCACCCCACTTCTTGTTTCATTTATTTTCGTTTTATAGCAAAACTCGCAATTGACAGTATATATGATATTATCATTGAAATCAAGGGGAAAATGAAGTAGAATGCACTTATGGATTCGTACAAAGACTATATTAGAAATTTCAGTATAATAGCACACATCGATCACGGCAAGTCTACTCTTGCGGACCGTATCCTGGAAAAAACAGGCATCGTGTCGAAGCATGACATGAAAGATCAATACCTCGACAACATGGATCTGGAAAGGGAACGGGGGATCACGATCAAGCTTCAGACAACAAGACTTCTATTCAAGTCAAAAGACGGCAATGAGTATATTTTCAATCTGATAGATACTCCGGGACATGTCGACTTCAATTATGAAGTGTCAAGAAGTCTGGCCGCATGTGAAGGAGCTGTGCTCGTTGTGGATTCGACACAGGGTGTCGAAGCTCAGACTCTCGGCAACGTATATCTTGCGCTAGATGAGGATCTTGAGATACTTCCGGTACTGAACAAGATCGATCTTCCGAGTGCACATCCGGAAGAGGTCAGAGAAGAAATAGAAGAAGTTATAGGGATCGACGCACATGATGCGCCGCTTGTTTCTGCGAAGGAAGGCACGGGAGTCGAAGAGCTTCTTGAAGCCATCGTGGAAAAGATACCGGCACCGAAAGGCGACCCGGACAAACCGCTGAAAGCGCTGATATTCGATTCATATTACGATAATTATAAAGGCGTGGTCATTCTGGCGCGGATTTTTTCAGGCGCTGTCAGGAAAGGCGACACGATCAGGATGATGAACACGGGTACTGTGCACGAAGTCACAGAGGTAGGAACGTATTCTCCGGGACATGTACCGTGCAATGAACTCAGAGCCGGTGAAGTCGGATACATCTGCGGAAGCATAAAACAGGTCAGAGACGCACGCGTAGGAGATACCATAACTCTGAACAGCAACCCGACAAAAACGCCTCTGAGAGGCTATAAGAAGGCTCAGTCGATGGTTTACTGCGGGATATATCCGGCAGGGACCGAAAAATATGACAATGTTAAGGATGCTCTCGAAAAACTCCAGGTAAATGACGCTGCATTCGATTTCGAACCGGAGACATCGCAGGCGCTGGGATATGGGTTCAGATGCGGTTTTCTGGGGCTGCTGCACATGGAAATTATTGTCGAGAGGCTTGAACGTGAATTTGACCTGCAGGTCATCACGACTTCACCAAGTGTTATATACCGTGTAATAAAGACTGACGGAACGGAAATGATGATAGAAAACCCGAGCAATCTGCCGGAGCTTACGGAGATAGATCATATAGAAGAACCTATTGTCAGGGCAGATATCATGATACCTAACGAATATGTGGGAAATATCATGGAATTATGCCAGAACAGACGCGGAAAACTTCTCGACATGGAATACATTACTGCCACGAGAGTCATACTGCATTACGAGATGCCGCTGAACGAGGTCATATATGATTTCTTCGACGCGCTCAAATCGAAGACGAGAGGATACGGCTCGCTGGATTATGAATTTATAAGATATGAAAGATCTAAGCTTGTAAAGCTTGATATTATGCTGAACAAGGAACTGGTAGATGCGTTCTCGATGATAGTGCATGAGTCTGAAGCTTATGCCAGAGGGCGTTTCGTCTGCGAGAAACTTAAAGAAGTTATACCGATGCATCAGTTCGAAGTGCCGATACAGGCCTGTATCGGACAGAAGATCATTGCCAGGGAAACTGTCCGTGCATACAGGAAAGACGTTATTGCCAAGTGCTACGGCGGAGATATCTCGAGAAAGAAAAAGCTTCTCGAAAAGCAGAAAGAAGGCAAAAAGAGGATGCGTCAGTTCGGATCCGTTGAAGTGCCGCAGGAGGCTTTTACCGCAGTGCTCAAGTATGATGATAATAAGGGGAATTAAAATGATCACGTTGAACGTAACATATTATTGTAAACCGGGCAAGAGAGAGGAATTTATTGAAGCGCTGAAAAGGCTTGAAATGCGCAGAAATTCGCGGGGCGAGGCCGGAAATATCATGTATGATTATTTCGTTTCGCTTCACGATCCGAACAGGTTGTTCCTGCTTGAACAATGGAGAGATGACATCGCACTCACGAATCACAGCGGACAGCCGTTTTTCCAGAAACTCGGCAGTCTCAAAGAAACCTATGTTGAAGAAACGGTTATCGAAAAATATTACAGGGATTAATTTCTACAGTCTGCCTATGAGCTCGCAGTATATTCTGCGGGCTTCTTTTATTTTTGAGACTTCGCAGCGTTCATTTGTCATGTGAGCGAGTTTGTATTCGCCGGGGCCGAAACCGATCGTCGGGATCCCCATAGCCACAGGTGTGATCGCGTTCGTTCCGAAATCCCAGAAGTCGTAGCGTGATGGTTCTGATCCGGTCACTTCTTTTACTGCAGAACGGAGCGCTTTGGCCAGCGGCGCATCTTTTGAGATATTCCAGGGGTCGTGCATCGGTTCGTAAACAAGCTCTGCGCCGTTCCAGGAGGTATGTCGGAGTGTGCCGACTTTCCATTCGGCTCTTTTACCTGAAATAAGCCTGTCCATCTCTGATTTAACTTTCTCAAGTGTTTCATCGGGAGCAAGTCTTCTGTCGAGATATATCGAACATTCGCTCGGAACGGCATTCAGAGATGCGCTGACACAGGATATATCGGAAAGGACGATCGTGCCGTGGACAGAGTTTTCACGGAACAGACTGCCGTTAAGTGCTTCGACACGCTGAATTATTTCAGCCATTTCATATACAGCATTTATGCCTTTTTCTGGAGCGGAGCCGTGAGAGGAGACACCGTGCGTCGTGATCTCAATCTGAGCTTTGCCTTTGTGACCAAGTGTGATGATATTGTCGCTCGGTTCACAGATGATGCAGTAATGCGGCTTCAGCGATAGTTCCCGATAAAGGTGTTTCAGATTTTCACCGTCGCAGTATTCCTCGCATACGGACCCCGTGACATATATAGTCTTGCCGTCAGTGAAGCCTTTGCTGCGTGCGTCCGCTGCACCGTAAATGCTCGCGGAGAATGCTGACTTCATGTCGACGCTTCCGCGTCCCCAGAGATATCCATCCTTAATCGTTCCGGCGAAAGGCGGCACATCCCATTCATCAGGGTCATCGACTCTGACTGTATCCATATGAGAATCAAAATGGATGATTTCCGGACCGTTTCCTATAATGCCGACAGCGTTTCCCGTTCCGTCGATAAAGGCTTGGTCATATCCGAGAGATTCCATTTCCGCGACGGCCGCCTGTGCAAAATCACCTTCTTCATCAGAATAACTTCTTGTTCTGACTGCACGCTGTGCGAAGTCTATCATTTTTTCATCATTCTTCATTTTCGATTTCTCCTTCCGTATTGAAAAGCAATATTATTGAATCACCGTTAATCTTCAGTTTTAAACGTTCTTCGGCGTAAGAAGGATCGCTCATGACAGTTTCCAGGATCCCGAGGCCGACGGCTCCGCATTCGCCGGATGAAAACGCCGGGTCATTTCCTACAGGATGCTTTGCACGATCCATGCCTGTATATGTGACAGCATCGCTGCATTTAATAAAAGCATCGGTTCTTGACATAAGGTACGGGTAGTTGACAAAATTCGGTTCGCCGCAGTTCAGTCCTGCCATTGCGGTTTCCGGTTCACCTCCGATACATACCATCATTCCTGTCCGGGCAGATTCGTAATAGCAGGCGGCAGGAGATGCTTCTATTATGCCGATGAAAGGAAGTTCGCTGCCGTATATGCTCTCGAGATAAGCTGTGATGCCTCCGGCGAGAGAGCCGACACCGGCCTGTATAAAGACATGGGTCGGTTTTTTATCAGTCTGTTCAAGCACTTCGCGCATCATGGTCGAATAGCCGTCAGTTATATATCCGGGTATCTCGGTATAACCGGGAAGAGCAGTGTCCTGTATCAGTATCCAGCCGCTTTTTTCAGCTTCAGATGCCGCATATCTGACTGTATCATCGTAATTCATATTTCTGACTTCGACAGAGGCGCCGTATTTTTCTATTTGTCTGATACGGCGGTTTTCCGCGCCTTTCGGCATAAGTATCCTGCACGGAATATTCATTTTCTGTGAAATCCATGCGAGTGCTCTGCCGTGATTGCCGTCGGTGCAGGATATAAAACCGCTGATGCCTTTTCTGTATTTTCCGGCTGCTCTGTAAGCAGCATAGCTTGCCCCGAGACCTTTGAATGCGTTCAGACCGAAACGTTCAGATTCGTCTTTTACCAGTATCGAACCGACACCGAGCCCGGAAGCCAGCGAATCCAGTTCGATGAGTTGTGTCGGCCTGTATTCTGCCAGACTTTTATGAAATTCATATGCCTTATCAAAATCGCAAACGAGCTTATCCGCGGGAGAGCCCTTCATATTGTTTTCTATAATATTCAACTGTTTCATTTTTTCGCCTCCTGATTGTATTATATTGACTTCCTGTTTAAATAATATAATAATGTTATTGAAAAATATCGTAATATTGATATTGGAGGGCCGATCATGCAGATTTATGATATTCCCGTAGACAGTTTGAACAGGGAAACGACAGATCATGGCACAGAAGAATTCCGCTTCGCTTTGTATGATACACGCATAAGCAGTAATGTTCTCGGACGCATTGTCTGGCACTGGCATGAAGAGCTTCAGTTCTGTGCAGTACTTGAAGGCGCTGTGGATTTCCATGTGCACGGCGACAGAATCACTGTATGTGAAGGGGAGGGGATATTTATCAATGTAGGGCAGCTGCACGAAGCGCTTAATCATCCCGGAAGCAGCGGCAGATATTTGTGCGTCGACTTTCATCCCGAGCTTATATCAGGTTCCGCTGTCAGCATAATCAGGTCGCTGTATGTACGCCCCTATATTACTGAAAACAGCCTTCCGTATCTTAAAATAGACAGCAGCGATGTCATCATAAGTGAGCTGCTAGAACTGGCCGGAATATACGAAAAAAAAGAAAACGGCTATGAAATCGATATCGAAATATTGCTCCTTGGAATATGGAAAAAGATTATCATCTCGATGTCGCCTGCAGAAACAGATGAAGAGCCGGACGGCGGGCAGGAGAGGATCAAAGAAATAATCCGCTGGGTAGATGCGCATTACATGGAAAAATTCGACCTCAGCGTACTCGCAGGACATGTCGGATTGTCAAAAAGTTATTGCTGCCGCGAATTCAGGAAGAGAATGAAGTGTACGATTTCGGATTTTTTACTCGCAAGGCGTCTGTCTGCAGCGACGGAAATGCTTACTTCATCGGATGATCCGGTAACAGAGATCGCGTACAGCTGCGGTTTCGGAAGCACCAGCTATTTTATAGAAAAATTCCGCACTGAAAGCGGCTGCACTCCGCTGGCGTACAGAAAGAAATTTTATAATAAAATTAAGTAGCTTATGATGAAATGCAATGTTATACTTTTATCGAGGCAATCTTTATGGAACAGACACTTGGACTATATATCCATATACCGTTCTGCGAGAGGAAGTGTAAATATTGCGGCTTCCTTTCTTTGGATAATGTAAATGAACCCGGACGGAAAAAGTACATCAGCGCACTTGAAAAAGAGCTGGCGATGTATGGTGAACGGTGCTCGGGAATATCTGTAGATACGGTGTTTTTGGGGGGCGGTACGCCTTCTCTTCTTGACGCATCAGTGATCGATGCAGTAATGTCGCTTGTGCGCGGTTCTTTCAATATCGCACAGGATGCGGAAGTTTCACTGGAAGCTAATCCTAATTCACTGACGGAAGAAAAATTAAAAAAATATGCGGATGCGGGAATAAACCGTCTCAGTATCGGCGTGCAGTCTTTTAGTGATGACGTGCTTCGCACGCTGGGAAGAGTACATGATGTAAAAAGTGCTGTATCAGCCTATGAAACCGCACGTAAATGCGGTTTCAGCAATATTAATATCGATCTTATGTCAGGTATTCCGGCACAGACATTCGCCCAGTGGAAACAAACAGTTGATGAGGTCCTCAGGCTCAGACCGGAGCATATTTCATTCTACAGTCTGCAGCTGGAAGAAGGCACGCCTTTTTATGAAAGCTATAAAAACGGAGATATCGATCTTGTCGACGATGCGCTCGACCGCGAAATGTATCATTATGCGGCAGATGCGTTCAGAGAGGAAGGATACAGACATTACGAAATATCAAATGCCGCGCTTCCGGGCAGGGAATGCAGACATAATATGAAATACTGGTCGCTCGGCGAATACATCGGAGCCGGTCTTGGCGCCTCTTCATACTTTGAAGGCCGCAGATATACTGATCTTGCTTCGATTGAGGAATATATTTCAGCTGCCGAAAACGGACAAATCCCGCTGGACGGCAGCACTGTGCATGAAGACACGGAAAGCGACAGTATGGGGATATATTGTTTTACCTCACTCCGTACGTCGAAGGGCATCGATCTGCTGGAATTTGAAAAGCTGTTCGGCAAATCGTTTTACAAAGCATATGGTCAGATAATTGGAAAAATAGGAGGATATATTGCGGACGGATATATGAGTTCAGACGGCCGTTTCCTGTCGCTGACGGAAAAGGGTATAGACTGTTCAAACGATATCATGTCCGAGTTTGTATGAAAGGAGTATTTATGTCTAAATACGTCATGGCTCTTGATCAGGGAACGACGAGTTCAAGATGCATATTGTACAATAAGCACGGGGAAATCATGAGTTCCGCGCAGAAGGAATTCAGACAGATATTTCCTCACCCCGGCTGGGTAGAGCACGATGCGATGCAGATATGGTCCACACAGGTCGGAGTCGCGCTGGATGCGATGTCACGCATAGATGTTTCTCCGGAAGATATTGCCGGCATAGGAATAACCAATCAGCGTGAGACAACAGTTGTCTGGGACAGGGAAACGGGACTGCCGGTATATAATGCGATAGTATGGCAGTGCCGCAGGACGGCAGAACTCTGCGAACAGCTTAAAAGCCGCGGATTTGAAGATATGGTGCGCAGAAAGACCGGACTTATACTTGATCCGTATTTTTCGGGGACTAAGATAAAATGGATACTTGACAATGTAGAAGGAGCAAGGGAAAAAGCCGATGAAGGTAAACTTCTTTTCGGTACTATCGAGACCTGGCTGATCTGGAAACTAACAGACGGAGCGGTGCACGTCACGGACTATTCAAATGCGTCCCGAACTATGCTTTTCAATATCCATGATCTGGACTGGGATGATGAACTTCTGGCAATGCTTGATATTCCGAGGTCAATGCTGCCGAAACCCGTACCGTCGAGTATGGTTTACGGCGAAACGGACAAGTTCGGAGGAAAAATAAAAATTGCCGGCGCCGCGGGTGATCAGCAGGCTTCTCTTTTCGGACAGACATGTTTCTGCCGGGGAGAGAGTAAAATGACTTACGGCACAGGCGGATTTCTGCTCATGAATACGGGCGCAGATCCGATAACATCAAAGCACGGGCTTCTGACAACGGTCGCCTGGGGGGTGGACGGAAAAGTCGATTATGCACTGGAAGGCTCAGTTTTTGTCGCCGGTGCAGCAATACAGTGGCTGAGAGATGAAATGGGACTGATGTCGAAAGCGTCTGAATCGGAAGCAATGGCTGAAAAGGTGAGCGACAGCGGCGGCGTGTATGTCGTGCCGGCGTTCACAGGCCTCGGGGCTCCTTACTGGGACCCGTATGCCAGAGGAACGATAATCGGCATCACGCGCGGTACAAATGTCTGTCACATAGTTCGTGCCACTCTGGAATCGCTCGCATATCAGACAAAGGATCTTGCAGATGCAATGCTGGAGGATACCGGAAATGAGCTGCAGAGTTTCAGAGTTGACGGAGGAGCATGTGCAAATAACTTTATGATGCAGTTCCAGTCTGATATACTGGGTATAAAGGTCATAAGACCGAAAGTGATAGAAACCACTTCGCTCGGCGCCGCTTATCTTGCGGGGCTTGCGTCAGGTTTCTGGGAAGATAAAGAAGATGTCATCGCCAATGCAATGACAGACAGAGTGTTCGAGCCAGAAATGGACATGTCTGAACGGCAAGACAGATTAGATGAATGGCATGAAGCAGTAAAACGTTCGATGGGATGGTGTAAATAATGGCAAATGATCGCAAAAAAAGGCGCAGGATCAAATATCCTGCTTCAATAAGTGAAAGCTACGAGCTATATAATGGTGTTAAGATACCATGCGTAGGTTTCGGAACATATCTGGTTGATGATGAAGATGATGCTATCAGATCGGTCCATACGGCAATAAGAATGGGCTACCGGCATATCGATACAGCTTCGTATTATGCGAACGAACGGTTTATCGGACATGCTGTGAATTCATGCGGAGTGCCGAGAAGCAGTTTATTTGTGACCGGGAAGGTCTGGAACAGAGACAGAGGGTATGAAACGACATTAAAAGCCTTTGACCGTAGTCTGAAAGAGCTCGGGCTTGATTATCTGGACCTGTATCTTATCCACTGGCCTGCAAATCCGAAGCAGTACAGAGAAGACTGGATAACGATAAACCAGCAAACCTGGAAAGCGCTGGAAAAGCTGTATACAGAAGGGCTTGTAAGGGCTGTCGGTGTTTCCAATTTTACTCCGAAATATATTAGAGTTTTGATGGAAACAGCGAAAATGCGTCCTATGGTAGATCAGATCGAGTATCATCCGGGGCTGATGCGTGATGAGACGATCGAATTCTGCGGAGAACAGGATATAATGATCGAAGCGTGGAGCCCGCTGGGAAGAGGAGCGATACTTGAAAATCCGACTATGACAGACCTTGCGCAGAAGTATCATGTATCAGCGGCGCAGATTTGTCTGAGATGGGAGCTCCAGAAAGGAATAATACCGCTTCCAAAATCGGTGCGTGATTACAGAATAAGGGAAAATGCGGATATTTTCCACTTTGAAATCAGTCATGACGATATGAAAAAAATAGACGGCATTGAAAGAGTGCCGGCTAAGCATAATCCGGATACGGCGATATTCGACTGACGGGTCAGCCTTTGTCCTCGGCCGCATTGTGTTCTGTCATGAATTTTATGAAACCTTTGGCAGAAGGCGACAGATTGTCGTTTTTTTCTGTAGGCAATACATACCATATAGGTAAACGGGATATCAAGCGGTTTTGTGATTATCGAACCATGTCTGATGTTTGTCATGGTCTGAGCTGATCTCAATGATAATCCGAAGCCGCTGTATACTCTTGATACAAGATTGATGTCGCTGGAAGTCGTAGCTTCGACGGAAGGGCGTATCCCGTTGTCCTCAAGTATTACTCTGTACATATATTCAGTGAATCCTTCCTGCATGATGAAAGGATAATCCTCGAATGCTCTGATCGGGAATTTTTCGACATCTGAAAGAGGATGTTTGCGCGGCAGAAGCGCTACCGGAGAATCTTCATAAAGAGGAATAAGCTCAATCTTATTATTGCGTCTGATTTCTTCATTGTCTATTACAATGGCAAAATCAGCTTTTTCGTGATCGAGAACAGATTCGGCATCATCGAGTTTTCCTTCATCAATGCGTATCATAATGTCCGGAAAATCATTCCGGAAGTACATGATAACAGAAGAAAGCCAGTTAATGGTGAGGTTCTGGATCGTATAAAGTATGAGAGTGCCTTCGGTCTGCCTTTTTATCTGATGAGCCTTTTCGTAGAAATTATTAGTGGCTTTTATATGAGCATAAACTGTCGGCATAAGTTTCTGACCGTTTGGCGTCAGTCTGGCGCCGCGTTTGTCACGTATCAAAATAGGAAAGCCGACTTCCGCCTCAAGATTCTTGAGCATATGTGTGATGGCAGGCTGAGTATAACCGAGTTTTTCAGCTGCTGCAGTCAGACTTCCAGTTTCAACAATAGTGACTAAAACATCCAGTACTTTGGTATCCATAAAAACCGTACTTTCGCATTTAAGAATAAGCGTTTGCACAATTATCATATACAATTTACAGAATTATTACAATTAAATTCAATTAAATAATGTTATTAAAATTATTTATGTTTATATGTTTTCCTTAGAACAGCAATGTTTTTGACGGTTTCGAAAAAATTTTCATTGCATGCCCGTCGGGCGTCAAAGAGGAAGATAAAAAATATTAAATCCAGAATAAGTCCGACGCCGATCACATATATGACAGTGCCGATGCCGATCTTAGCGCCCATGAGCCAGCCGATGACAAGAACGCAGCCTTCCATAATGATCCTTACCTGTCCGACAGAAAGTTTTTTTACATGTCTTGCGATCGCTACCATCAGAGCATCTCTTGGCCCGGCGCCGAATGCACTGTCAAGGATGAAATAACAGCCTAAATCCTGTATGGTTATGCCGGCCAGCATGACAATGATCCCGAAAAAGATGTTGTCTGTTACAGGCAGTACCCGGAAATAGTCGAGGATAGAGACATAAGTGCCTATGAGAAGGCAGTCTCCTACAGTACCGAATCCAATTTTTTCTTTCATGATTATGTCGGCGGCGATAACAAAAACTCCTATGATGTTTGTCCAGATGCCGTAATTGATCCCGGTGATATTCTGAAAGCCTACAGAAAGGGCCATCCACGGAGCAAGACCGATGTTGGACTGGACCGTCATATACATTCCGACAGCACAAATAACGAGCGCGATATTCAGCTCTGTAAATTTGGCAATATAATCCCCGGCATCCGTTTTAGGATCGTAGCTTTTATGCTCTCTGTTTCGTATACCCATTCTCCTCACGTGGTTTCCCTGTTCTTAATGTAAACTAATAGTATATGTATTTCCGGTTTAATACAAGAGAAAACTGACATATAGTGACAGTCTTGAAATCTAAAAAAGTAGGACAAAAGTGTTGACATAGCAGTAGCATAATGGTAAATTATTATTAGGTTAGCACTCGGTATAAAAGAGTGCTAACAACAAGGGGAAAACATTATGAGTATGAATGAAAGGAAACTGAAAATACTTCAGGCTATTATCCGCGATTTCGTTGATACGGCTGAGCCTGTAGGTTCAAGGACTCTATCCAAGAAATATAATCTCGGCGTGAGTCCGGCGACAATAAGAAACGAGATGTCGGATCTTGAAGATATGGGTTTTCTGACTCATCCTCACACTTCCGCAGGCAGAGTGCCGTCGGAAAAAGCGTACAGGCTGTATGTCAATGAACTCATGAATAAAAAAGATCTGTCCGATGATCAGAAAAATGCTATTGCACATGAGCTATATGACAATGTGACAGAACTTGATCAGACGATTGAGCACGCAGCCCATATACTTTCGAAGATAACGAGCCTGACAGCATTCGCTATGACGCCGAACGAAGAACTGGAAACTATAAAGTTTATCCAGTTCCTTCCGGTAGATGAAAACACAGTGGTGCTGATGATCGTATCAGAGAACGGAAAAGTACAGAACAATGCAGTACGCATAAACTTCGAATACGATGAAGAGATGCTCCGTATACTTTCCAAATCGATGACTTACGACTACAAGGGCAAGACTTTCAGCGAAGCGCTTACAGGAGACATCATCACTTCATTCAAGAGTGATATCGAGGCTATGAACGGACTTACAAGCAGTCTGATGCCTAATTTCATGAAGACTCTGGAAAAAATGCTTGATGCTAATCTGTATATGGATGGCCTGATGAACATATTCAATATCCCTGAATACAATGATCTTGACCGGGCAAAGATGTTCATGGAACTTATCAACAAGAAAGAAGATTTCAAAAAGAAACTTATTTCCAGAGATGACGGCATGATCATTACGATCGGGACTGAGAACAAAGATGAAGATATGAATGATGTAAGTCTCATAACCGCTACTTACCGTGTAGACGGCAAGCTGGTCGGAAAACTGGGCGTCATCGGCCCGACGCGAATGAGGTATGACAATGTTACATCTGTAATCGATTTTATTACTGATAATCTCAGCAAAACATTCAAATTAACAGGAGGCGATGGACAGGATGACGATGAACCAGACGACAAATACTGACGCAGAAGAAAAGACACCTGACACTGAAAAGGCTGAAGAAGAAAAAAAAGAAGAACCTGAGACCGAAAATGTGAATGATACGGAAGCGGATCAGACAGAGGAGGACCAGGACGAAGAACAGGAAAAGCCGGAAGAAAAAAAGAAACCGAAGATGAAGATCTCAACACTAAATACCTGAGGCTTATGGCGGATTTCCAGAATTTCAAAAAGAGAGCGCAGAAGCAGAGAAGTGAAACTCTTGCATATGCGAATGCCGAATTAGTAGGTCAGCTGCTGGAGGTGCTGGACAATTTTGAAAGAGCTCTCGACAAAGATGTCGATGAGGAGGAAGCCGGCTTCAAAGAGGGCATGAGGATGGTCTTTGATCAGCTCAGGGGCGTTCTTGAAAAAGCAGGAGTTGAAGAGATCGAAGCTCTCGGAAGTACGTTCGATCCGAACTTCCACAATGCGGTGATGACAGAAGACACCGATGAATATGAAAGCGGACAGGTTTCGGGCGTTATGCAGAAAGGATATACACTGAAAGGCAGAGTAGTCAGACCGGCAATGGTCAAAGTGGCTAATTAGCCTCAGATGCATATAGATATAATATTTAAAAAAGGAGAAAACTATGGGAAAAGTAATAGGAATAGACCTCGGTACTACAAACTCGTGTGTTGCTGTACTTGAAGGAGGAGAACCAACCGTTATAACAAATGCAGAAGGAATGAGAACAACACCGTCTGTAGTGGGATTCACAAAGGCAGGAGAAAGACTTGTCGGTGAAACTGCCAAGAGACAGGCTGTTACAAATCCTGACAGAACCATCTCTTCTATCAAGAGATATATGGGAACTAATCATGAAGTAGTGATCGACGGCAAGAAATACACTCCGCAGGACATATCAGCTATGATCCTCGGCAAGCTGAAGGCTGATGCAGAAGCATATCTCGGCGAAACGGTAACAGAAGCCGTTATTACTGTACCTGCTTATTTCGCTGATGCACAGAAACAGGCTACAAAGGATGCCGGCAAGATCGCCGGACTCGATGTAAAGAGAATTATCAACGAGCCTACTGCTGCCTCACTGGCATACGGTCTCGACAAAGAAGACGGATCGCATAAGATCCTTGTATATGACCTCGGCGGCGGTACATTCGATGTATCTATCCTCGAGCTGGGAGACGGAGTATTCGAAGTACTTGCTACAAACGGCAACACAAAACTCGGCGGCGATGATTTCGATGAAGTTGTCATGAATTATCTTGCAGACGAATTTGCAAGAGAAAACGGCATCGACCTGAGAAACGACAAGATGGCGCTGCAGAGACTTAAAGAAGCTTCGGAAAAGGCAAAGAAAGAGCTGTCAAGCGCGCAGACGACAAATATCAACCTTCCGTTCATTACTGTGAACGATCAGGGTCCTCTGCATCTCAATATGGATCTTACACGTGCTAAATTCGATCAGCTGACATCAAACCTTGTAAATGCGACGATCGAACCTATGCAGAAAGCCATGAACGATGCAGGCGTTTCCAACAGCGATCTCGCCAAGGTCATCCTCGTGGGCGGATCGACAAGGATCCCTGCTGTACAGGATGCAGTCAAGAGAGTTACGGGCAAAGAACCGTTCAAAGGCATCAACCCTGACGAATGCGTTGCAATAGGCGCATCGATACAGGCAGGCGTACTTACCGGTGAAGTTAATGATGTGCTTCTCCTCGATGTAACACCGCTTTCGCTTTCCATCGAAACACTCGGCGGCGTAGCTACAAAGCTGATCGAGAGAAATACGACTATTCCTACAAAGAAGAGCCAGATATTCTCGACGGCGGCAGATAATCAGACAGCTGTTGATATTCATGTACTGCAGGGTGAAAGAGATATGGCTTCTGACAATACCACGCTCGGAAGATTCCAGCTTTCAGGCATTCCGCCTGCACCTCGCGGGATCCCGCAGATCGAAGTCACATTCGACATCGATGCTAACGGTATTGTAAATGTAAGCGCGAAAGACATGGGAACGGGCAAAGAACAGAGAATAACCATTACCTCTTCAACGAAGCTCTCGGATGACGAAATCGACAAGAAAGTTAAGGAAGCTGAACAGTTCGCTGAGCAGGACAAGAAAAAGAAGGAAGAGATCGAGGTCAGGAACCAGGCGGAGACTCTCGTATATGAGACTGAAAAGAATGTCAAAGAACTCGGCGACAAGCTCAGTGAAGATGAAAAGTCTCAGATCAATAATGCCAAAGAAGAACTGTCAAGGGCTCTGGAGAGCGGTACTGTTGAGGAAATAAAGGAAAAGACCGAAAAACTCACAGAACAGTTCCATACGATATCAGCGAAGATGTATCAGCAGGCTTCACAGCAGAATCCTAATATGGGCGGAGCAGGCCCGGATATGGGTTCGCAGGCCGGACCTGATATGAACTCGCAGAACACGACGAATCAGGCTCCTAACGGAGACGATGTGGTCGACGCGGACTATACTGTAGTGGATGATGACAAGAAGGATAATCAGTAATGGCAGATAAACGTGATTACTATGAGGTGCTCGGACTTCAGAAGGGTGCGTCGGAGGATGAAATAAAAAAGGCTTTTCGAAAGATGGCCATAAAGTATCATCCTGATAAGAACCCGGGAGACAAAGAGGCAGAAGAGCATTTCAAAGAGGTCAACGAGGCGTACAGCATTCTCGGCGATCCCGAAAAGAAAAAGAAATATGATCAGTTCGGATTTGCGGGAGTAGATCCGAACGCGGGATTCGGCGGTTCAGGCGGTTTCGGAGGTTTCGGAGGCGCGAACGGTTTCGGCGATTTCGAAGACATCTTCGATATGTTCGGCGGCATGTTCGGCGGCGGAAGAGGCGGTTACAGCCGTCAGCGCAGAAATGGTCCTATGAAGGGAAGCGATCTTCAGCAGGGGCTCAACATTACTTTCGAGGAAGCTGTTTTCGGCGTAAAGAAAGATATTAAGCTCACAAAGTATGTTGAATGTGATAAATGTCACGGTACCGGGGCAGAGCCGGGGACACAGAAGGTGACATGTCCTGACTGCGGAGGCTCAGGTGAAGTCCATACGGCTCAGAAAACTCCGTTCGGAACATTTCAGAGCGTTTCTCCGTGCCAGCGCTGCAACGGAACAGGTCAGATAATAGAAAAGCCGTGCAGCACATGCGGCGGAAACGGACGCGTCAGAAAATCACTGACCATTACAGTCAATATACCTGCGGGAGTTGACAACGATTCCATCGTTACGCTCAGAGGGCAGGGCGAACCGGGAATAAACGGCGGTCCTGCGGGCGATCTCTATATAGTAATAGCGGTCAAACCGCATAAGGTGTTCAAGAGAAAAGGGCAGGATCTGCAGCTTGAGATACCTATAACGTTTGAACAGGCCGCGCTCGGAGCGGAAATAATAGTGCCTACGCTTAAAGAAAAGCTCAAGTATAAAATACCTCCGGGGACTCAGCCGGGAACGACATTCCGGATGAAGGGCAAAGGTGTAGCAAGCCCGAGAAACAGCAGGATGGGAGATCTTTATGTCCGCGTCATGCTGGAAGTGCCTACTAAACTCAATGCCAAACAGAAAAAAGCCGTTCAGTCTATGGGCAATGCGCTGACAGACGACTGTTATCAGAAAAAAAGCAAGTTTGCTTCAATGATATCAGAATGGTTCAAATAAAATATACAGAGGAAGGTGTCTCGATTTATTATGTGAGACACCTTCTTTTATGGTATAATAAATGTCTGAGGTATGTAATATGAGCAAGAAAAAAAATGAAGAAACTGAAGAACGTTTTGACAGTGATCAGTATGAAGCTATGCCTGAAAATGAAGATATCGGAGATGTCAAGATCGCCGATGAAGTCGTGGCAGTATGTGCGATAAACGCGGCGCTTAAGACAGACGGAGTCGCATATATGTATACCGGGATAACGGATTCGATCTCGCAGACTATTCTCGGTAAGGAATCGGTCTCGAAGGGAGCCAAGATAAGCCAGTCTGATGCCGAAATCGAAATAGATCTGTTCGTGATAGTCGAATACGGAGTTAACATCCCGGATGTTGCGTTCAGTATCCAGAAGAATGTAAAAAAAGAAATTGAATCGATGATAGATAAAAAAGTCAAGGCAGTGAACATCCATGTCCAGGGAGTTGATCTCAATATCGGGGATGATACTGAGGACATGCAAAAGGAAGAGGATGACCGATGAACAGAACCGATGCCAGAGAACTGCTGATGCAGATGATATTTCAGATGGAAGCGCAGGGCGACAGCAGCTACGGCCTGATGAAGACATTGTACGACGATAAAGGGAAAATCCCGAAATCGCAGAAAGACTATATAGAGAGCACTTTTGCAATAGTGAGAAGTCATCTCGATGATATAGATGATATTATAGACGGGCATTCAAAGGGCTGGAAGGCTTCCAGGATGCCGAAAGCAGATCTCGCCATAGCAAGACTGGCAATAGCCGAAATAGTATACGCCGATGACATACCGGATGCGGTTGCTATAAACGAAGCGGTCAATCTGGCGAAAAAGTACGGAAGTGACAATGCTGCGAGATTCATCAACGGTCTTTTAGGAGATGTATCGAAAGGTGAGTGACAGACATGATCAAAGACGGAACAGTCCTCGGTATTGATACGAGCAATTATACTACATCGGCGGCCATTACTGATAAGAGCGGAAATGTTATCCGCGACTGCAGACAGCAGCTTGCCGTACGGGAGGGAAGACGCGGTCTTCGCCAGTCGGAGGCTCTGTTCCAGCATGTCGATAATCTGCCGGATGTACTGCACAACGTTCTTGATGATGATACAAGAAGAGACATCAGAGCTGTTGCCGTATCTACAAGACCGCGGCCGCGCGAAGATTCATATATGCCGGTATTCAAGGCGGGGATCACTGAAGCAGCTGCCGTCTCAGATGCTCTGGGAGTTCCTCTCATCAAGTTTTCACATCAGGAGGGCCATATAGCTGCAGTCAAGGAATTTACGCCTTATGCAGAGGAAAATGAAATATTGTTTTATCATATTTCCGGCGGGACCACAGAACTGCTGAAAGTGACGGATTATTTCAGCAAAAAAGGAATGAAAATAGAAATAATAGGCGGAACGAAAGATATTTCGTTCGGTCAGCTTATTGACCGCATCGGCGTAGCGCTGGGATGCAGTTTCCCTTCAGGGAAGGAAATGGATGATTCCGTACAGAGATTCTGCGAATTAGGCGAGCAGGCTTCGCATGTGCTGACACCGATAACTCTTGACGGTCTGTATTTCAACCTCTCCGGTATAGAATCACAGACTATGAGGTTTATTGAAGAAGATGAAATGAGTTTTATTGACCTTTCCATAGAACTTTTTGATAAGATAGCCGAATGTTTTATTCGTCTGACTGCCGAAGCAATATCGGAAACAGGGATCAACAGAGTGGTTTTCGGCGGAGGCGTATCTTCCAGCAGATATCTCAGGAATTTGCTGAAAGCTAATATGACAGGTCTTGCTTTTGGTGATTACTCGGCTGACAACGCTGTAGGAACGGCACTGCTCGGAAGGAACAGACTATGGCACTGAAACCTATAAGAGTATCTCAGCTGAATGCATATATACACCGGATCCTGCAGACTGATCCGGTGCTGGGCAATATATCAGTTATCGGCGAGATATCGAACCTCAAATTCCACAGCAGCGGTCATGTCTATTTCAGTCTCAAAGATGAAAACAGCAAAATCAACTGTTTCCTGGCCGCTCAGAATCTGACGCATATACGATACGACCTCGAAGAAGGCATGGAGATAATTGCTCTC
>Ga0268359_10429_pt1 | contig 31453 bp, 36 predicted proteins | sample BioMet11_FD_194416 | JGI IMG/M metagenome (GOLD analysis project Ga0268359, IMG submission 194416) | Sewage microbial communities from Oakland, California, United States - Biofuel 11 (PacBio Assembly) | ecosystem: Engineered > Wastewater > Sewage > Unclassified | place: USA: California | collected...
TTTTCGGACAGTGCATCGCAGAGCCTAAGCACATCGGTTATTGTTGAAAAACTGGTGGAAACAATTAAATCGGAAGTGCCGGTCGAGGAAGTTAATGTCTGCCTGGCAAGCCGAGAAGGCTATCAATCTTTTAATGGAAAGCATAAGCTTTCCACACGTCTATTCAGTGTTTTGGCAGACAGTGCTTATGTTAAATATTTGAGAATACAAATAGTTCTTATTATATGATGTCTGATTTCCGTACAGATCCACTATATCGATCTGTCTGGAAGAATGAAAAGATACTGGAAAAACAAATGTCTGTTGCATGTGTATTTGCAATTCGCAGTAAAAATGAGATTTCTGGTCTTGTGTTGCTTTCTGAAAAACAACGCAATCACAGGTATACCTATCTTGAGTTGGATTATATAGCAACCGCAGTATCCATTGCTTCGATTGCACTGAAAAATGCAATTCTCTATGAAAAGATGTATCGCGAAGCTCGCATTGACAGTCTGACCGATACCTATAATTACCGCTATTTTGCTGAGCAGACAAATGTTCAATTTGATGAGTATCAGAAGGACAGCCTAGCACTTTTATTTGTGGATATTGACGATTTCCGTCTCTATAATCAAATTTATGGAACCTTGGAGGGAGATCATATCCTTAAGACTGTTGCCGATATCATGAAGCAATGTATTGGAGAAAGCGGCAGTGTATATCGATATAGCGGTAAGATTTTTGCTGCATTGCTTCCGCATTATGACGGCAAACGGACGAAAAAATTGGCTAAGACAATTCGCCTTCAATTGAGCGAATTTAATGCAAAACCAGAACGAAAAGGCATGCAGGATCTTTCCGTAAGCTGCGGAATCTGTGTCAGCCCATATGGAGCTTCTTCTGCAAAAGAATTGATTGAGCATGCCGATCTAGCAGTTTTTAACGCAAAGAATTTTGGAAAAGATCAGATCAATCAGTTTAGGAATACAGATGAAGCAAACTTCAGTGTATCTGACCGGGTGGCGCATGTAATGGAGAAAATTGACGCAAAATCATCTCCGTTTGGTGAAAATATGGCTACCATACATGCATTAACAGCGGCAATTGATGCCAAGGATCACTATACCTTTCAGCATAGTAAAGATGTTGCTATTTATGCCGCTGCATTAGCAGTAAAGATTGGATTCAATGATGAACAGATTGCAATGATTTATGAAGGCGGTCTGCTTCATGACATTGGAAAAATCAGTATGCCGGAAATGATTCTCAGCAAAACAAGCGCATTAACTGCTTCTGAATATGAAATCATGAAAAGTCATGTTAACAATTCGATTGATATTATTCGTCATCTTCCAGATATGGAATATGTTGTCCCAATTGTTATTGGCCATCATGAACGATGGGATGGCAGAGGTTATCCACGAGGGTTGAAGGGCGAGGAGAATTCCTTGCCTGCAAGATGTCTTTCCCTGGCAGATACATATGATGCTCTGACTTCTGATCGGCCATATCGAAAAGGAATCAGCTGTGAGAAAGCCGCATCTGTTATTGAAGCAGAATCTGGTAAGCAATTTGATCCAGAACTTTCTGCGGTCTTTGTGAAGATGATACGCAGCGGAGAGCTTACAAGCCTTAGATCCATGCAAGAGATTAATTGATTTTCTTTGAATTATATGAAAATATATATGGGTACAATTTGATAAACCACGGTTGAAGTAAGACCTGTTTATTTCAAATGAAACAGAAAATCTTAAAAAAAAGTAGAAAACAGTTAAGTAAACCCACTTCTTTAGACAAAATCGTGATCTAGATTTTAAGCCTTGACTCCTTGCCTCGCAAGGACTCAGGCTTTTTTATTTTCCTGTATTTGCTAGTGATTCTACCATCTCCCGCAGCACTTTGTGGCAAGAATGCATCTTGTACTGCCATCCCTAGTTAGAGTGGAGTATTCGCCCTTTCCGATAATTGTATTTTGAAAATGGCTAATCAAAAATATCCTGTATCTGAAAGTATGCCGCGTTCACGGAGATGTGTTATAGGTAAGATTACAATATCCAACTCGTGCAGGCAGAATTTACCCATATGAATTACTTTTGCGTACCATGACTAGGAAACGAGACCTATTCGCCAGAACTACGAGAAGATCTCAAACCATTGAAGAGAAACGACATCAAACCCAATTGTAGTGGAATTTACGCTATCATACAAAAAAAAACGAACCATTAAAGCAAGGTGTTGGTAATTTCCCGTCCAGGTATAAACAGTTATAATTAATGTGCTAGGCCAAGAAAGGATGTTTTTAAGCAGTAACTCAGTCCTTTGGTTCTTGGTCTGGCGACTTTACTCTAACTGGGTTACTGCTTAAAGATATTAGGGAATACTGATGAGCCAGACCAGAAGTTCCTCGTATAAGAAACTGTTTTCGCAGTTGGAAGAAAGTGAAGACATTTTTGAAAGACAGATTTTAGACCGGATACAGATTGATTATGACCGCTTTCATGAAAATGATCTGAAAGCCTTTATTGAGTTGTTGCCTGACCAAGAAGAGACTGAATGTTTAAACTGTGGGTCTCGCGATTTCATCCGTTATGGAAAGGACAGAAATGGATTCCACCGATATCGCTGTAAGAAGTGTAATCAGACATTCAGTGAGACAAAGAGCTCACTGTTCTTCGCAAGCAAGATAAATATCAAAGCCTGGTTCGAGTTTCTGGAATGCCTATTGAGCGGCACATCTGTCCACGCAGCCTGTCTGGCAGCTAAGATATCACCTGTCACTGGTTCTGTGTGGATGAGGAAGATATTCCTGACTTTGAAGGATTATCAGGACAGTATCTGTCTTGGCAAGGAAGTATTTATTGATGAGACCTACGTACATGAAGATAAATCGAAGATCTTCTATTATGAAGAGCTGGGCAAGATCAAGAAAGTAAAAAAACAGCCACGTGGGATATCAAGGAATAAGATATGCATTCTCTTGGCAACAGATAAAAAGATCTCTTTCGCTGAGATAGAAGGCAAAGGCAGACCACATAGAGATAAGAATTATTCCATCTGTCAAAAACATATCACTGAGGGTTCTCATCTGATCGGTGATGAAGACACATCAATGACTTATACCGTTGAATGCATGAAACTAAAAAGGACGATGTATAAAGGTGGTACGGAAACATCATATAAAGAGCTAGTACCAATTGATCAGCTCTGTAACAGATTCAAATTCTTTATCAATAAACATCGCGGATTCAGGAAGGACCTTCTACAGGACTATATCAATCTGTTCATTTTCATAGATAACGAGAATAACGAAGAAAATGACTTGTATAAAGTAACAATGAAGCTCTTAAAGATGATGTTTGAATATAAGAAAACAAGCAAAGATGCGGGTGAATGAGCTTTTTTCACCAACACTTTGCTTTAATGGTTCGTTTTTTTATTTTTTTATGACTGATGCTAATGATACTTTTTTATCGCTTGTGAGCATGCGTACTTCACAATCAATACCTGTTTCAATAATTTTGTGGAATGTTTCAATCTCTTGTTCATTTGCATACAGTGAATCTGCATATGTTTTACGATTCATTTTGTCTTTATTTACTCTGCCAAAGTTTCCTACATTTAAATAGGGAACACTCGGAACATTTTTGATGATTTCATATGCATCCTCAGGACAATTAACGACAACAAAGATAGATAGCGAATCTGCACGTGGATCATTTAACTGTTTGATTGCATTCTTTACAGTCTTGACAACCACTTTTAATTCCATCCGGTGCAGCCATGTGCAATGACATTTTCACGACCTCATTTTGTGCCGCAACATCATTTGCTACTACAATTGCATTGACCGCAAGTTGTCTAGCCCATTGATTCGCTACCTGTCCATGAATTAACCGTTCATCAATACGCAAAAGTTTAATCATACTTTCCTCCTTTCTTAGAACAATTCATCGTCATGAACTTGTTCTATATCATTGAGATATACCATTGCGCTTTTGGCACCCTCAATTGATTCCCTGATTTCTTCTTCCCCTATGATTCCTTGCTTTAATATCACATCCAAGACAAGAGCTAGATTATAGCCAGCGATTATTTGTATGTTTCGTTGGTCTTCTGATAATTGTCGATATACTTCTTGGGCAACACTTCCACCATGAATGTCGCAAAACACAATCAATTGATCGAACGATCCAATTTCTTCTAATTTTGAAAGCACAAGATCTTGTATGCTTCGATCATCTAGAAACGCGCTTAGGGTATATATATTTTCATTTTGACCCAACATGATGTTCAAAAAACTAACAGTTCCTTCCGAATATTTTCCATGGCTTGCAATTAAATATTTGATTATAAATTTTCCTCGCTAACTACATTCTCGATAATTTACATTCTAGATACCTTCTAAGCGTTTTCAATGCAATCTTTTCCCTTTTAACGCAACAAATAATGCAACGAACTAATTACATGCATCAGTATAATAGGTATATGAAATTTAAATATAGGCAGGATATACTCCACGGCAATGTCACTGAAAATTTGTTACTATTAATGTATCCCATATTAATCTGGCGAATTTTCCAACAACTTTATCAAATGGCTGATGCGATTGTCGTTGGTCAATTTGCAAAAAGTTCTGCTCTTGCAATTGTCGGCGGTTCTGCAAGCATGATGATTGGCATATTTACTGGTTTGTCTGGCGGAATTGTATTTGGTAGTATGTTTGTCACAGCTTTCTTTTCTGGGCAAAGAAATCAAGAACGTGTTCAGTGTAGTACATCAATGTCATTGCTTTTATCCGTTATCTTCGGCGTGATATGTTCTCTAATTATTTTTCTTTTTGGTTATCAAATATTAAGCATTCTTCATGTCCCTACGGATGTTCTATCCGATTCAAATACTTATTTAAAAATATACTCACTCGGATTTACACCTTATTTTATTTTTCAAATATGCATAAACATTTTGCGTGCCTTGGGTGAAGCTCGTCGGCCGACTCGTTATTTAATATTATCTTTTTTGGCTCTTCATCAACACTTGTGGGTAACAGAAATGATGAATGAGCAGTAAATATCTATATCTGCACTTGATTTATACCTATTAAAAATGGGCATGGGATTTTATACTTATTTTTGCGAAGAAATAAGGAGTAAAACCATGCCCAACAAAACTTTAATCAAGCAGCTCCTCCGCGTCAAGAACATTGTGATAGATTCTTATAAATATTGCGCGGAAGATGATAGATTCACCATCTCTGTGCATCCTACAAAGGGACAGCAGTGCCTGTGTCCAGTATGCCAGAAGAAATGCTCATACTACGATTCTCTAGAGACCCGCAAGTGGAGATCTCTGGACATGGGATATACAAAGGTATTCCTTGAAGCACCGGTGCACAGGATCGAATGCCCTGTCCATGGAGTACTCACGGAATATGTCCCCTGGGCACGGCATCATTCATCCTTCACAAGGGACTTTGAGAACACTGCTGCATGGATGGCGCTGTATCTTCCCAAGACCGCAGTGTCTTCCTACATGCGGATCGCATGGAACACCATCGGACCTATCATCTCCAGATACAGGAAGAATGCGGACCCATGTCCAGAGCACCGTTTCAATGGTCTGAAGCACATCGGCATCGATGAGACGAGCTATAAGAAAGGCCACAAGTACATCACCGTCATCGTTGACCATGACACCAGCAGCGTCATATGGGTACATGAGAGACATGGCAAGGAAGTGCTGCGGGGATTCTCTGAACAGCTCAGTGAAGAACAGCGTGCATCGATCGAATGCGTCACAGCTGACCATGCCAGATGGATCAGCGAGACGATGGAGGAATATATCCCCAGTGCACATCGGTGCCTTGACAGCTATCACATGGTGGAATGGTCACAGGCAGCGATAGATGAAGTACGGACAGAGGCATGGCAGCGTGCACGTGCAAACAATCATGAGCCGAAGAAGGGCCGTGGAAGGCCAAAGAAAGGCGAAGAGAAAGACAGGACAGCAGACCAGATCAAGAACACAAAGTTCACCCTTGGGAAGGCTCCTGAGAACCTTATGGCGAGGCAGAAGGCACAATTGGAATTCATTGCCAAGACAGATAAAAAACTTTATAAAGCATACCAGCTGAAGGAGTATCTGCGGACACTGATCCATCTTCCCCTGGAAGAGCTCGAAGGATCATTGAAGGACTGGCTGTGGAAGGCATCGCATTCACAGATCAAGCCGATTTATGAACTGCAGAAGAAGATCAGGAGACATTATGAGGCGATCATCAATACTACCAGGTATCATCTTTCCAATGCACGCATAGAGGCAACGAACAACAAGATCAAGCTGACGGTACGATTGGCATACGGTTTCAGGAACATAGACAACCTGCTTGATATGGTCATGTTGAGATGTTCAGATATCTCTGTCCTGCTGCCATATCAAAGACTCATTCCTGCCCACACTTCCTGATGAAGCCTCAATTCCCCATTTGTGATATACGATACCAGCGTATATCACTTTTTATGTCAATGGAAAAAAAAGACCGGACAGCCTTTGCCAGAGGTATATCCGGTCATATCTATTTGTTAATGACTCAATACAGATTCTTATCCAGGAAAGAAGCCAGAGCACTTTGACTGAGGCCCAGTTCCTGCTGCAGGTAGGCATCGATGCCATGATACTTCTGGTCGATTTCCTTCCATGCAGAAGCAATGTATTCTTCCTTTGTCATCATCAGTCCATGGAGATAATCCAGGACAAACGGGTCAGCGGTATATTTCCGATACTCGTTCATACGGCGTTCATTTCTTGCGGCCATATTCTCTTTGGTCAGCATATAGTCCTGGTTGATGACTTCTTTTGAGACACCGAGCATGGAAAGAATCAGAAGCGTCGCAAATCCCGTGCGGTCCTTCCCGCCGCGGCAGTGATAGATAAGCGGTACATTGTCTTCATCCAGACAGATCCGGATGAACTGCTGATAGACTTTCCGGGATTCTTCCCCGCTCACAAATTCTTTATACTGCTCGATCATTTCGGTCTTCTTGTTGTCCAGGGTCTTACGGCCCTCTTCCGTGGAAGCAATCTGTAATAAATGATGGATCTTGGTCTTATCATCATGGACACCGGCACTGGCAAGAGCTGCGGTATCCGCATGCGGATCGAGACTGGTATATTTCCAATCCGGGCTCAGGATATCCGGTGCTTTGGTACGTTCGCCGATATTCCGGAAATCTACGATAGAACGGATGCCCATTGCCTGCAGCATCTGCATGCCGTCTTCGTCAATGTTGTTCAAGGCATCCGAGCGGAAGAAGCGTCCCCATTTGACGGTCCTGCCATCCTTGGCAGGATAGCCGCCAAGATCGCGGAGGTTGAATGTACCATGCAGAGGTATGGTACGCTCGGCGCAAAGATATCTTTTCCCATTGTTTTCATACACGTAGTAATAGCGCTGCTTGCTGGATACCGGTAAAAGGATCACATCTCCTTCTCCTTTGTCCAGTTCTGTTTTATTGTGGATATCCAGATCTGGCTCTGTCCCATACCATACATGGGATATAGAAGGAGAAAGCTGGTCTGTTGATTGCAGCACCAGCTTTCTATTGCATGAAGTTACTTGAACCATTACTTATCTAAGCTTTCTGCAGCTTGCTTTTCTTTTTCTGCTTCTTCAGCGCACTTCTGCTTATCGAGCAGCTTTACAAATGGGAAGTAGATAGCTACAACAACCGCACACTGAATGATCTCAACAACTAAGCCAGCCCAGCCGCCAGCCATGATGCCATTGATTGGGAATGGAATGTACCAAGGCAGATTCAGACCGACACGCGGCAGGAAACCAATTACGGTAGCTACATACGCAATGACCAGACTGATCATCGGTGTAATGACCATCGGGATCAGCAGGATTGGGTTGAAGACCATTGGAATACCATACTTCATCGGTTCAGAGATACCGAAGAAACCTGGGACAATAGCAACTTTGCCAATGGCTTTCAGCTGTTTGGACTTGCATGCCCATAACAGCAGCGCTGCCATAATAAAGTGTCTTGTCGGGCACTTCCAGATGACCAGGAAGTAGGAATTGAGGATATACGGTAAGGAAGTGCCTACAGCCAAAGCCTGTGCATTGGCAATGGATAACGGCAGATACAGCGTATTGGTGATTGCACTTGTGGCATTGCTTCCATGGATGCCGAAGAACCAGAGCAGTTCTCCTAAGCAGGCAATGATCAGCATTGTCCAGATAGAATCGGAGGCACCTTCTAGAGGCTTTTGCAGGATGGCATAGACGAAGCCATGGGCACTGCCGAAGGAAGTAGAAGCGAAGATACCGTTGATGATAATAAAGATGAAGGCAACGGAAGCAAAAGCAAAGACGGATGCAATAGACTCACTGATAGCCGATGGTACTTCTGCCGGCATCTTGATCTTGATGCCCTTGTCCATGAATACGGCAAACAGTTTTGTTGCCAGAAGGGCAGTGACCATGCCGACAAACATGCCCTTAGAACCAAGATACGTTGTTGTAAAGGCAGAGACGGTAGAATCCTTGACGGTGAAGCTTGTCATAGGAGTCAGAATGAAGAAGCATACAAGTGAGATCAGAATGGCCGCAATCGGGCTCTTCTTAATGCCCTTGGCCATTTCATAAGCCATGGCAGCGACTAAGAAGATCGAGATAATACCATTGGTCATGGTATCCCCTAATGTGACATACTGAAGAAGGTTGGCATTCTTTAACAGATTGGTATAGTTATCAACAATTGTAATCAAAGAAACGAGTGTACCGATCATGGTGATCGGCAGTAATCTGGAGAAGCCATTTGCGATAATATGTATAGTACGGTTGTTGGCAAACTTCGTTGCCCATACAAAGAACTTATCTTTCAAAGTCTTTTTTTCTATGGTCTGATCCATATTTTATTTATCCCCTTTTATTTTCGAAATTGCATCATTCAAAACATTCTTGCCATTCATAGATCCATAATCCTGAAAATTAATGACTAATACCGGCATCGAAAAATCTTTTTGTAATTCCTGCTGACGGTAACCAAGCTGCGGTCCCAGCAGTAAAATATCGGAATCGGAATATAGTTCAATGTCTTCTTCCGCAACAGCATTGATATCTACGTCAATGCCCTGGGCTTTGGCTGCTTCCTTCATGCGGGAGGCCATCATGCTGGTAGAGAAACCACCGGCACAAGCGAGTGTTATTTTATACATTCCATCATTTCCTTTCCTCTAAATTCTTAATTTTTTGTTCCATCATGGAAGCATATGCAATAAAGGTGATCACCATATCTCGGATTGCAATTGCTGTCATCAGATGATCCTGCGCATGGACCATGAGAAGACTGACTTCCTTTTTATTTCCGTTTGCTTCATCCTGGATCATTTCTGTCTGTACTTTATGAGCCAGATTAATCTCCACATTTGCTTGACTGATCAGTGTCTTGGCTTCATCGATCTTTTCTTCATTGATCTTCTGCAGAGCCATCAGGCATTTGGAACGGGCATCTCCAGCATGCAGGATGATCTGCATTTCCGTCATTCCCTCTTCATTTTCCTTATCACATGGTTTGTTTGGCATATAATTTGAACTCCTCGAATGTTCTTGATCTGCTTACTTCCTTGGATATCTGATCATTGGTGATCAGTTTGATGAGGAAATCACCGATTTCCTGATAAATGAATAAATGCTTTTCACTGACATTGATCATGAAGATGCACTGGCATCTCTTTCCCTGATCTTCAATCGGCTTTTTCAGCAAGATCACAGCGATACAGTCTTTTAAGGATGTTTCCCGCAAGCCATGCGGTGCTGCAATACCGTTGTCATATACAGTAGAGAACTTGTTCTCTCTTTCCAGTACCGAATCCGGATACTCTTTTGTAGCATAGCCGAGTTGATAGATCCGGGTACTGTATTTTTTCAGGATCTGCTGGTACGGCATTTTCTTTTCTTCAATGAAGAACAGATCTTCATTGAACAGTCCGGTCAGTTCCGGCATCGTTTCCGTCTTGGTCTTCATATAGTAGATGGCCTGATTGCGGAGATTCCATTGGACATGTTCATCCACGACCGATGGAATATAGATGGCTGTCTTCAGGATGCCGTTTGTTTTTTGGATCGTTGTCAAGGCAAGATCAGCTTCGGCCAGACTGTCTGGCGTGATCGTGCTGCTCTCCGCAACTTTGATCTCGGCATTTGGGAATACCTGTTTGATCTTAAGTTTCAGCAAACTGACATCACTGCGTACCGAGTCGATGATCAAAGCAATCTTTCGGACGCTTTCCAGCGTCAGCTGCATATTCCTCTCTTCATGCGTCGCAAAGTGGAAGGCAATATAGCCAATCTCATCCCGTGAAAAACTGTATTGATTCAAGATACGGTTTTTTTCGATGAACCGCATGGACATGATGAAAGCATTCATATACTGGGCGGATACCGAATTGACCAAGGAGTTATTCAGCTCCAGTCCGGAAGCAGCTCTGAGTCTGAGTGGATATATATGAAGGAGCAGACCTTCAATCAGAAGATTGTCCTTGGCAAAGTCCGTCGCATATTCACTGTCCATTGCCTTTAAGGTCGTGACAATGGATTCTTTTAATTCGTTGTTCTCACCCATCTTCGGATCGATATACTCACATTTGCCGAACAGCTGGGAAGCCATCAGTTCGATTTCCTGCTGCTGTACAGTAACGGCATACTGTTCCTGAATGTAGGCCATCATTTCGGTTGCAACCTTGAAGTATTCTTTATTGATCATCTGGTGATTGATATGGACTTCCTGGATCGTGTTGTTCTGTTTGATCCGGTAGATCATGATAATGGTATGCAGGGCAACCGCATTGATAGAGCTGTCATTAATGGAGAGCTTATGTTTTTGGATGATTTCTTCGTATTTTTTCTTGAGCTGTTTCTTGTCGATCCTTTCAGCAAATTCGAAATATTCTATGGTATTGCCATCTTTTCCGCTGTTCTTGTTCAGCAGATCCGAGATAGCGGTACGGATCTTGATCTCATCGCCACTCACCTTGATGCCATAGTGGCTCTTAGAGGTGATGGCAAGCGAATACGGGATCAATTCTTTCCGGACATCCTTCAGATCATTTAGGATGGTCCTGCGGCTGACGCCGAGGACACTGCTGATCTCATCGATCGTAATGTAGCCGTCATGCCGCATGAAGATGAGCTCCATGATCTTGTTGATCCTTTCGCTCTTATCCGCAAAATCTATGGTCTGCAATGTTTTGCGGTACTTCCGGTATGCATTGACATCATTGATATGCAGGCAATAGCCTTTGCTGCGTATCGTATGGATTGCAAAACCATTCCTGGATGCATCTTTTCGCAGCAGTAAAACAGCATTCCGTATGCTGCGTTCCGAAATGTGAAGCCTCTCTGCTAATTTTTCGACACTGACTGCATCTGTCTTTTCTAGACACTGCAGTATTTGATTGCTATGATCCATTTTTTTCTCTTTCTACTGTTATCATAGACACTTTTCCCGGAATGAACAGGTCAACTTTTTCCATTGCTTTTGGCAGAAAGTGCACTAAAAAAGTGACAGGCTGAAAATACACAGCCTGCCATTTTAGAAGCTTCAGAAACAGATCCCATTACGATATATTTACAGTATATGATATGTGAGAGCTGGGCACGTCCACTATATAACATTGCTTCGCGAGCTTATACACGGCTTGAGCACATTTATGATCCTAAGAAGCCATCCCTCCAGCAGATCTTCAGAGAGAACTGGGATGACTTTTTATCTGACCCTGAAGTCCTGAGAAAAGGTTTACGTCCGATCGTTGTTGAACAGCAGATTCTTTGAAATGCGATTTATCAAAATAAATGAGAGGCTTCATCAGGAAGTGTGGGCAGGAATGAGTCTTTGATATGGCAGCAGGACAGAGATATCTGAACATCTCAACATGACCATATCAAGTAAGTTGTCTATGTTTCTGAAACCGTATGCCAATCGTACAGTCAGCTTGATCTTGTTGTTCGTTGCCTCTATGCGTGCATTGGAAAGATGATACCTGGCAGTATTGATGATCGCCTCATAATGTCTCCTGATCTTCTTCTGCAGTTCATAAATCGGCTTGATCTGTGAATGCGATGCCTTCCACAGCCAGTCCTTCAATGATCCTTCGAGCTCTTCCAGGGGAAGGTGGATCAGTGTCCGCAGATACTCCTTCAGCTGGTAGGCCTTATATAGTTTCCTGTCTGTCTTGGCAATGAATTCCAATTTTGCCTTCTGCCTCGCCGTAAGGTTCTCAGGAGCCTTCCCAAGAGTGAACTTTGTGTTCTTGATCTGGTCTGCTGTCCTGTCTTTCTCTTCGCCTTTCTTTGGCCTTCCACGGCCCTTCTTCGGCTCATGATTGTTTGCACGTGCACGCTGCCATGCCTCTGTCCGTACTTCATCTATCGCTGCCTGTGCCCATTCCACCATGTGATAGCTGTCCAGGCACAGATGTGCACTGGGTATATATTCCTCCATCGTCTCGCTGATCCATCTGGCACCGTCAGCTGTGACGCATTCGATCGATGCACGCTGTTCTTCACTGAGCTGTTCAAAGAATCCCCGCAGCACTTCCTTGCCATGTCTCTCATGTACCCATATGACGCTGTTGGTGTCATGGTCAACGATGACGGTGATGTACTTGTGGCCTTTCTTATAGCTCGTCTCATCGATGCCGATGTGCTTCAGACCATTGAAACGGTGCTCTGGACATGGGTCCGCATCCTTCCTGTATCTGGAGATGATAGGCCCGATGGTGTTCCATGCGATCCGCATGTACGTGGATACCGCAGTCTTGGGAAGATACAGCGCCATCCATGCAGCAGTGTTCTCAAAGTCCCTTGTGAAGGATGAATGATGCCGTGCCCAGGGGACATATTCCGTGAGTACTCCATGGACAGGGCATTCGATCCTGTGCACCGGTGCTTCAAGGAATACCTTTGTATATCCCATGTCCAGAGATCTCCACTTGCGGGTCTCTAGAGAATCGTAGTATGAGCATTTCTTCTGGCATACTGGACACAGGCACTGCTGTCCCTTTGTAGGATGCACAGAGATGGTGAATCTATCATCTTCCGCGCAATATTTATAAGAATCTATCACAATGTTCTTGACGCGGAGGAGCTGCTTGATTAAAGTTTTGTTGGGCATGGTTTTACTCCTTATTTCTTCGCAAAAATAAGTATAAAATCCCATGCCCATTTTTAATAGGTATAAATCAAGTGCAGATATAGATATTTACTGCTCATTCATCATTTCTGTTACCCACAAGTGTTGATGAAGAGCCATAAATGAAGATGTATTTTTCATTGATTGTACGTGTACTGACTAATTTGATATTGAGAGAATCATTAAATTGAAGACGTTCTATATCAAAGAAAGCCCAGACTGTACTGGGCTTTAGAAAGGCATATCTTCTTTTTTGTGCACTGACATTGTGATGCCTTGCTCAGTCAGGAACTTTCTGATCTCTATCAATTCCTGATGTTCCTCTTCTGCACGTTCCAAGACTTCATCATATTTATGTTTTATATTGTTCAAGCTGTCTTCGGCATCCTCAAGCTCGATCAGCCGGTCAATGAAATCATCATCCTCATCTTTTGACCAGCGCACAGCCATCATCAGGTATTCAAATGCTTTTCTGTATTCTGACATGTCCGTCCTCTTCTAGAGATAATCTGAGCTGTACACAGCCGTTCTCCTGTATCATCTTGATCTCCTCTGAACTGTATCCCTCTGACATCAGTGCCTCTGCCATGTGCTCTATGGCATTCCTGCATGAGGCACATCTATCTTCATGACAGTGCCGCATCATTGATGGCATCCTTTGCCAGTTCCGCATTGATCGTCTCTGCTTTCCTTGCGTCGCCGAGCAGGAGGCAGCAGTCACAGATCTTATTGACCTCCCTGAGCGCATTCCCGGATGCGTTCAGGATCGCCCGTTCTGCTTCTGGAAGGAAGACCGGCTGATGGCAGCCGCAGGCATCCAGCTTTCCATGGATGTACTGCAGTCCGTCCTCTTCGCTCAGCGGTGCCATATTGTAGTTCATGATGATGCGCTGCCTCAATGGTTCGTTCGCATTCAGACGCAGCGTATTGTTGAAGATAGGAAGGCCTGTCATCACTACGATTGCACGGTCCTTTGAGTCCATTTCAAAACTGAAGAGGACCTTGATATCGCAGAGGATAGATGAAGAGAGGTGGTCTGCTTCATCCAGGAGTATGACCGGCGTGATATTCTTTTCCAGGACCAGCCTGTTCACCGCTTCCTGGATCTGGTGATAGTTCTCGATCTTCTTATATCGCGATTCCATGCCCAGCTGCAGGGACATCTCGCGATAGAACTCGATTGCTGTGACTGTTGTCAACGAGATATAGATCACCTTGTACTGGGATGGATCCAGTGTCATCTGCCAGTTGCGGATGCTTGTTGTCTTGCCGGTGCCGGCTCCGCCTGTGAGCACTCCAAATCCTTTCATCTCTTTGAGATAGTTCAGACGGTACTGTACTTCTTTATACTGTGCTGTCTCGATCACGGTCTGCTTCTTCGCATTATGGATGAATGGATTGAACTCCATTCCATATCTTGCCTAGTTCATTCGGCTCCACTGCTTTCCTGCGTGAGGAGGATCGTTTTCCGTTTGGCTTTGGCATTGGCGTGCTTATCCAGCAGCTTGATCTCTGTCAGTGAATCATTGTCCTCGATGATATAGATCCTTGAAAGATCTGGGGCATATCGCAGCCGGATCCTCATTTTGCTGTATCTGTAAGGCACTTCATATTCCACCTGGTCGATCACAATGACATTGTCAATTGATACCCGGCGCTCTACTTCGAACATAAAGGAGTCATCGATCTTTTTATCTGAAAGCCGGATGATCTTTTCGCTCTCACTGAAGAACCGCTGGTCCGGTGTCTGCCCATCCAGGGAGCTGTGGGCTGTATGATTGTACTCATTGATGCATCTGAACAATGACTGCCTCAGTTCATCCATATCGTGGTATTCACGCATGTCCAATCCTGACATCCAGTGATCTCGGAGCGTGCGCCAGAAACGTTCCATAAATGCTTTATCTGTTGGCGTATATGGCGCACTGTACTGTATTGTTGTTCCGATCCTTGCCGTAAGCATCTCGATCTGCTGGTTCCGATATGTCTTGCCATTGTCAAAGCACCATCTGGCCGGCTTTCCATATTTTGATACCGCTGCCCTCATTACTTTCATCAGATTGACAGAATTGTCATTGAAGAAGATGTCCATTCCCGTGATCATCCTCGATGCGTTGTCGATCAGCCCGATGAGATATGCCCTGTGCCTGATGCCTTTCTCATCTTTCAGATATGGCCCATAACATGTATCACCGCCCCACACTTCATTGATGTGCTCCAGCATGTACCGCCGCATCTCCTTGTTGCTCGTCATCTGGCATTCCGTTCCGATCTGCTTCGCGTATCTCGTGACCGATGAGAGCGATACATCCTTTGGCGTCACCGTCCCATCGGAAAGCAGCTTCTGATATATCACTGTGGCTGGGATGCGCGGATATGTCTGCTTTACGAACCGGATCTTCTCCTGAAGATCAGTATCCAGTTTCCGCGGTTTTCCAAGATCAGTGCGGCGGTGCGGCTTCAGGCCTTCATAGCCATTTTCCATATAGGCCATGTACCAGCGCCGCATTGTCGAGCTGTCCGGCTGACGTTCTTTTCCAAACGGATCACGGTATGTCTTCTTTGAGGCCGCTCTGAAAAATGCCTCTGCGGTAGGATATGTGTGCTGGCTGTCACTGATGTAAGGCGCAATGATCCCATAGCGGAACATTGCCATCTTATTGGCTGTCTCTTTGTCCATATTGTGTATAGACCTCCTGTCATCTTCACAATATGTCCTCTGGAGCAGTTTCCTATATCATCCTGTGTTGTTGGCTGCGATGATCATGTTCTCCCAGCATCGATAGTGCTGTTCATATGCTTTATATTTCCTGCAGTGCTTCCGTACCTGCATGAACTGGATATGTTCATACTCGATGAAATCCCGCAGGAAATGATAGATCTGTTCCTCAATCAAATGTCTTATTGCCGTCAGTCTTGCGACCGGTCCACGCCCCTGATGCCGGATCCTTGCCAGGTCTGCCTCCGTAAGATTCAAATAGACATCCAGCATTGCCAGATCATTCTCCCTCCTGAGGATCTGGCAATAAACCTTCAGCAGATAGCTCCGATACGGAACAAAATAAGAAGGCAGCAGTGCATGGGTATGAAGGCACAGTTTGCACATAACGCGCTGTATATAAAGCTTTTCCTTATCGCCATCCTCGTCATAGCAGCTGCGCATATAGAATCCCCAGAAGATCAGGCATCCTATGGCGCCACATGTTGGACAGTGCACCGTGCACAATGCTGGCAACATCCCTATGATCTGGTAATAGATTTCCTGAATATTGATGTATTTATGATTTTCAATATTGATTCTTTCATCAAATATAGTTATCATTTTCTTGCTTAAACCAAGCGGCTATCAACTGACTTTCGACGGTGGAGTTGATGGCCTTTTTTTATTTCTCACTTGGGACTCCTCATCATAATGAAAGCACAGTCATTCATTGTGGTTCAATAGGAATCACTCTTATGACTATGCTCTTTCATTTATATTGATTAGATTCCCTTGTTTTTCATTCAATTAGAGAGCTGTTCAACACGATCGTCGCACAGGAAGTACAGAAGATGATGGACTGCGGAACCTTGGCTGCCGGATATGAGATCTATGAATGCCCGAACTGCCATCGCTCCCACATCATCTGCTATACATGCAAATCCAGGTTCTGCCCTTCTTGCGGTGTCAAATATGCCAAGCAGCGCGCTGCCAATGTCTCTTCTCACACCCTTGATGTTGACCATCGACATATTGTATTCACGATCGATGACAGGCTCCGTCAATGGTTCAAAGAGGACAGACATATGCTCAACTTCCTTTTCGATTCTGCCTGGAAGACCATCATGTATTCTTTCAAGAAGAACTGCCGGAAAGATGACACCTTCACTCCCGGCGTCATGATCACCCTCCATACATTTGGAAGGTCCCTGATCTGGAATCCGCATGTCCACTGTCTTGTGACTGAAGGCGGTATGAATAAGAAGCACATATACAAACATATCAGCTACATCAATTATGAAGTGCTCCGGAAATCCTTCATGCGCACGCTCATCAAGGAGATGCGTGAATATATTGCCGCTGCACATCCTGAAAAGCTGAAGGGTTTCAAGATGCTCGCCAATCAGATGTACAGTGAGCACGAGAACGGGTTCTATGTCAATGCGCCAAAGATGGAAGAGAAGCGTGGAAAGGATGCCGTCGTGTCCTATATTGTCCGTTACACTGGACGGCCCGTCATGGCATCCAGCCGGATCACAGAATATGACTGGAAGAACGGCACTGTCACCTATTGGTATGAGGACCATAAGACAAAAGAGCACATCACAGTAAAGGAATCCGTCTTTGCGTTCATGAAGAAGCTCATCCAGCATATACCAGAAGCACAGTTCAAGATGATACGCTACTATGGCATCTATGCCACCTGTGCACATCATCATAAGAAAAAAGTAAAGACGCTCATCCTCGAGCACGGCCATCACTGGGCAGATGCCCCAAAGCACTATCGCCGGGACCTGATCGACACTTATGGCGTCGACCCTTTGAAATGTGAATGTGGTTCCTATATGGTATATATTGATAACTATATTCCATCGAAAGGAGCACAATTCTATGAAACGGGATGAACTTGAGTGCGCTGACATTCTCACTGAGGAAGAACGGAAAGAACTATCTGAGATGCCACGCAGGAAAGATGAGACGATCACAATGAAGTGTATCCACTGCGGCCATGAAGAAGAGATGCCAGTGGATGTATATGGTGAAGAAGCTGACTATCTGATCGATATCGGCGATACTTCCCACCCTGCTTTTCAATGTCCTAAATGCCATAAGGACACCTTGTACCGCAAGCTTTATTATTCAGAGCTCACAAGACATAATTGATATGTCCTTCTATCTTCAATAGATATTTTTATAATGCCCTGCTGATTTTTCGTTGTTTTTCGAACATCAGAGAACTTTCCTTATAGAAAAAAAAGGAGCAGCTGATGACTGATCCTTTTTCAGTTGTTGCTTCATAACCTTTTGCCAACTTTATTATAGCAAGAATTTATTTATTTATTATAAAAGCTGCTAAAATTGAAAGAAGAAAAATTAAGTTAAATACCCAAAATAATTTTTTATAATTTTTCGGACTGATTGTTCTTCCAAATTGAGTGTATGGTTGCAACAAAATGGACATTAGTAAATCTCCAATCAGGAAGAATACAAAGATAATTACTTTTAACATGATTGAGGCATTGTAACATCAAATCTTCCTTCTTTCAACATTTTCCAGAAGGTATCCCATGCTTGAGTTAAAGTTAATTGAGTTCCATAGCGAGAAATCCATAATGATACACTTTGATAAATTTGAGGGTAATTTGCTAAAACAAAAACTAAGATTGTTGCCGCAACTCCAGAAATTGCAAATTCATCTACGTTATCGGTATTAGGAAAATATTGTTCTTCCTGTGGCAGAGCATCTGGAGAAATTACATCAGATGCATAAACTGGACGAATAGCTGTAAATGAAATAATCACCGTTAAAAATGCTGCTAATAATTTCTTCATAATTTTTCTGATCTAAATATTTCCTGTTCATCGATTCATATTTTGTTATTCAGGCACTATTCATTTCTTGCATAACTAAAGACCGTGCCAAATTTGACACGGTCAACATTTCGTATTCATCGATTTTACTGTCATTTCATTTAGCAGTTATTCTGTCTCTGCCATCAGCCATTGCGGAAGGTCATTGATAATGATGCCGTTGAAATCGTATTGTTCATGCCCTGTTCTAGCAATGATCATCTTAGGATAGGCATCTTTAATCGCTAGAAGAGGAGAATATTCTCGTTCAAAAGTATCTTTTTTCGAAATATCATCGCTGACCTGGATATATATTTTCTCATCTCCGCGGCACGCAACAAAATCAATTTCTTTCTTGTAGAGCTTTCCTACGTAGACATCATATCCTCTCCGCAGCAGTTCAAGATAGACGATATTCTCATACGCCCGTCCAAAATCCATGTTCCTTCTTCCATTGACTGCATATCGGAAACTTGTATCGCAAAGATAATACTTTTCGTTATTTCCAAGATATTTCTTTCCTTTCAGGTCATATCTTTTCGCTTCATAGAATAAGAAAGCACGTTCGAGATAACGGACATATGTGGATACCGTTTTTCTGGTGATGACACTCGTATCTTTATTGAGCTCGTCGGTAATATTATTCGGAGAAAGAATATTTGAAATATTGTCCATCATAAATTCTGAAATATGTCGTAGCTCTGTGACATTCCGTATACTATATTTTTGGACAAGATCTTTCAGAAGAATCGTGTTATACGCATCTTTAATATATTCTGTTCTCTTTTTCTTATCGCTGTATATATACGAACCTGCCATCCCACCAACACCTACATATTCATCAAAATGGCGGCTGTAATCATTTTCGTAGCCATAATATTCCATGAATTCAGCAAATGAAAACGGAAATACTTTGACCTCCATTGTTCTTCCGGTAAATAAAGTTGCCAGGTCAGAACTCAATAGAAATGCATTGGATCCTGTCAGATAGATGTCGAACATATGCTTGGCATGAAGGCTGTTGACTGCTTTTTCAAAGTTGGGGCAGAGCTGTACTTCATCTATCATCAGAACATTATGTTTTCCAGGAACATGATGGGTCATCGCGTATTTATGAAGAGCGTGATATTCCAGCAGAGCTTCATTGTCCAGATCCTGTAGATTTACAGAGATCAGATTGAGTTCGGAATCATTTGTTCTCAAATATTCTGAATATTCCTCCATGAGAACAGACTTGCCACATCTTCTGATACCAGTAATCACCTTGATATCGGGTGTATTATTCAACGAAATAAGCTGGTTCAGATAGCGGTTTCTTTTGATATAATCCATGTTATATATCTCCCTGAGCACATAATAACACATATATTACCAAATAATGAAAAAAATTCATTTTTCGGTAATAGAATTGCCAAATGGTGCATTTATAGGCTTTTCAAGCATATTATGATGACATTAAGAATATGTTCCGCCTTATGCTGTCAAGTCAAGAATTGTCGCGATGACTGGGACGGACCAGATGACAACTGCCGCAATCGCAAGCTTAGTCAGCGTCTTTGTGATTGGCTTCTGTTCTCTTTCCTGTTCATCCATGAAGAACCATTTGGATCCGGAGATCAGTGCAGATACAACAAATGCAACTGGTACGAACCACAGCAGGAACTGCCGCAGCGGATCTAGATACGAATTGATCGTACTCTGTGCTGTCCCTGTATCAAATCCAGCGTTGACTGGCATAACTGACAAAAGGAAGCACATGATGCTCCCTCATAACAATGGAGCACTGTCGAAAACCCTATGGGCAATAGAACAGTGCTCTGATGTATTGAGGGGGAACTATGACCGTAATTAATACAAAGGACTACAAGATTGTTGGTGAACGTATTCATGAATTACGCATCAGCAAAGGTAAGACATTGACCGATTTGGCCGAAGAGATTGGTTATACCGATCAGACAGCCTTATCAAAAATCGAATCTGGAAAACGTGGCTGCCCACGATCTAAGCTCTCTCAGATTGCTTATATTTTTGATGTGGATCTGATGTATTTCCTTGAAGGAACCGTTGAAGGAAAGAAATATCAAAGGGAACTGGAAAAATATACAGCACTTAGGAAGACCAGCAATCCTTATTATGAAAAAGAGCAGTTAAAAGAGAAAACCACTGGAGCTTCAGAAAAGCCAGCAGTCCATTTGGAACTTTCGGCAACATGAAATCCGGTGGAATGAGTTTCAATACAATGAGCTTCCGTACACCTCAACAAGATAAGTATGATAAAGTCACTGTCATTCAAGAATTATTGAATGAAGTCTTCGGTAAAGACATTGAAATCACTCTCGACGAGAAAGATAAAAGAAACATTGATGAAGAGAAAAATCCAGAAGGAATTTTATACTATATTGTTTATTTCCAGGGCAAGAAAATCAAAATGACATCCGATGACTTTTACTATATCTATGCATCTGAGAACATGAAAAAGTTCCTTGCTGCGCAACTGTTTGAAGTGAAACAACATACCAAGTAGGAAAATGATTAAGGAATTTGAAAATAGCAATGTCAGATATAATTAATATCATTAGTAATATTTTTAATATCAGTACGTGTATTTCGATTGTATATGTTTTAATTATAGGGTTAACAGTTGAAAACAACAGGTCAATAGTTGTTCTAATGATTCTAGTAATGCTACTACTAGTGAACCTATTCAACAGAGCAACAACACTAGTGATCTTGTTATTACAATATCACTTATTGTTATAATTATAGCCTTTGCAATTTCCAACGTTTGGTTGCAAATAATCCCATGGAAATATTATTTTATTTTTACAATAATGATGGTTTTACAAAGATCTGTAGAAGCTATTCAATCGTTAAAAATTGTTCAAACTGCAATTAGTACTGGCGAAGGAAATCTTTCAACAAAAGAGATGATTTCAATCACAATTGCTGCTTCCTTTATACTTTTGTTAGAGCCATATGTAACTAATTTTAATATATTTAATTTAATAGGATTGTTAAACAATTCAATCCTGTTTGATATACTTACAGTTTTTGCTTTTTCATCTATTATTTTTGTATATACTTTCATGCTTTGTGTATTGTTGCCAGTCAATTTTTATGCATTAGTTTCATTATTTAAATTAGCGTATAAACTTTCGCCGTGTAAACAGTCGATTAACAAAACGATTAATAAGTTCATTGAAAACAAAGATAAACCAGTGGCTCATCCTGATTTGTTGCATCGTTCAATGCTCTATATACATTCAATATCAAACATAAGTGTTGTGCTCAAATTCTTAATAATTATATCTTCTTATATACTCACTTTAATTGAATCTTTTTTAGTGGTTGTCATAGGAATCTTTACAGCAGCACTTGGTTACTTCTTCATGCTAATTTTACTCATTAACGAAAGTTTTTCATCTTTTATAAATGGCTCAAGTCGTTAACAGATAAGCGAATATTGTCCATATCAACAAAATTTGCTGTGATTTTTTCTCTAGCATTCTCCGTTATCATTAATTGATATTATCCAATATTTCGTGATTATGCTGCCAGCACACCGGCATTCGAGTTTACAGCTAGTGCAATAATTATTCCTCTAATATTTGAATGGATTTACTCCATTCGAAACAGAAAGTACAAATAAGTTTTTTTGAATTCATTTAATGATCTCACAATTGAACATACATTAGCTGACGATTAATATGTGCTTATGACTTATAAATGAGTAATGTTTAGTATGATTTTATGGGTTATAATATTTGTATTAGTGTAGTACGTTGTTTAGGAGGAAGCATGTTACAAGAAAGCAACCGCATCGAATTCAAGAGCATTTTAAATGACAAGTTAGAAAAAGAAGTTGTGGCTTTCTTGAACAATCAGGAAGGCGGCATTCTTTATATTGGCCTTGATGATAGTGGGCACCCTGTCACATCCTCTGATTTAGATGCCACTCAGCTTAAAATTGCTGATAGGATCAAGAATAACATTCTTCCATCCACCCTTGGACTATTTGATATTGTAACGGAATCTATTGAAGGAATTGATGTCATAAAAGTTCTGATTTCCAGCGGTCTTGAAAAGCCATATTACATAAAGAACCAGGGCATGTCCCCTAATGGCTGTTTTACAAGAGTAGGTACCTCTACACAGCCAATGACAACAGCCATGATTGATGATCTGTATGCAAGAAGAATCCATACCACATTGCGTAACATTGCCTCTCCGCGTCAGGATTTGAAATTTGCTCAGCTCAAGATCTATTATCAGGAACGTGGGTCAGAGCTTACGGATCATTTCGCAAAAAGTCTGGAGCTTTTGACTCCAGATGGCAAATACAACTATATTGCTTATCTGCTGGCTGATGAAAATGGCGTTTCCATTAAGGTAGCCAAATATGCTGGAAAAGACAAAGTAGATCTGATTGAAAATGAAGAATATGGATACTGTTCTTTGATTAAGGCAACTTATGCTGTATTGGATAAGATGAAGATAGAAAATACCACGCTTGCTAAAGTCACAAGTACAGCACGGATTGAAGAGAACCTCATCGATCCAGTGGCAATGCGTGAGGCTATCGTGAACTGTATTGTGCATAATGACTTCACACGTGAAATTCCACCTGTATTCGAAATCTATTCCGATAAGATCATCATGACGTCCTATGGTGGACTGATTCCCGGTCAGAGCATTGATGACTTCTTCAGCTGCAGCAGTATGCCTAGAAATAGAGAACTGATGCGTGCATTTAAAGATGTTGGATTAGTAGAACAGCTTGGATCAGGTATGAGCAGGATACTCAAAGCCTATGACAGAAATATCTTTCAGATTTCAGACCATTTCATAAAAGTAATATTTCCGTATAAACATAGCGAAAATGTCTCAGATGTCACCAAAGATGTCACCAATAATGTCACCAAAGATGTCACCAATAAAAATTCTAATGGTTCATCACAAATAGATGATGATTCTAACGCTGAAGATACAATATTGAAGCTTATGGAAGATGACTCAAAGATTACAATCAGTCTAATAAGTGATCATTTAAGAATTGGTCCTCGACAAGTAAAACGTATTATTAAAAAGCTGTCGGAAGATAATAAGGTCACTCATATTGGGGCAGCTCGTAATGGCTCTTGGAAGGTCAATCATTAAAGATATTTTATTTTGATGAATTAAAAATGGTGGATATTTTTCCACCATTTTCATTCTCCAAATTTACGTTGTTTGGGCCAAATACTTCCACCTAAGATGCCGCTTTTATTTGATTTGAAATAGTCCTGTTGCGTCTCATCGTCTTCCTTTTTATCCTCTTCCTGCTTTGTATCTTCACCGGCAAGTCTCTTTATTGCCACCATCCTCAAGTACTTCATCATAAGGTTTGGATGCCTTGAAGAGACTGCGAAGAGTGTCTTTACCGTTGTGATTTTGTAGGCATCAAATTGAATTCCAAAGGGACATTCTATCCTTGACCGCTGCCAGCCGTACTTCCTCCAATGTCTTTTTTTCAATGTTCAGGAGTCTTTTGTGGCGGCGGTCTGAGCATTGAAGTAGGGCTCTACGATTGCCCTCAGTGTAGTCTCCATCATGTCCATATAGGCATCTGATGTAGAACTATCAATCACTTTGGCGTAGTATTCACGGATGCATCTGGTGATGATATCAGCACGTTTGACTGGGATTGGTCCCATCATATCTTCCTGTGCTGCTGCTTTTGCCTCAATCTCTTCCAGCATCTGCTGGGTCTTGGCATCTGTCTGACTTGAAAATACTCCAATATTTTCTCATATGACTACCATACCTTCATTGAAGAATAGTAGTATTATTTCCTGTATACTTTGATTCTGTTTGTGGCTGGTTATTGTGAAATAAATTAATAGTATATATGAATGAAGAAAGATGCACATCAAAGAAATAAGATTTTTCAATTATGCAATCAATATATGATTTCTTTTTTTGAAAACGAGGAGAATCAAGCCAGCACTGCCACAATCAATCCAGTTACAAACAATCCGACAGGAGAGAAATATATATACTGCCAGCCACCATATTCTGCCATCAACTTGCTGAGTTGATAGTCATAGTCACTCATTCGTCCAAAGCCGAAACCAGCCAATCCAGCTCCTCCTCCGAGCATAAGAACACCAAATATTTTCCCTTCTATATCATTTCCCTTTTATAAATCTGAGTAAAGAAGAAAATGGACACCACTAATATTGCTATCAGAATCAATAAAGTCTTAACTTCAATCATAAAATCTCCTTATTATTTATGATTAATAATAATATATATCTGCACATTACTCTACTCATTTATCAAATTTTCTTGTTCGAGTTTAACCAAACATCGCAAGAATTCCCCCTCCTCTAAACAAATGTGAAGGTGGGGGATGAATAGCGCACAAAAGTGTGCTATAATCTATTCAGTCGTAAAGGAGCGGATCGTCTGCAGGTTCGCATAATAATTATGAAAATGGACACAAATAATCATTCAGTGTTTTTATTGTATTATCATCTGATCCTGGTGGTGAAATATCGCCGGAATGTCTTCAATGACGATATGTCAGACTATGCACGGGACATCTTCGCAAAGATCGCACCTGATTACAACATCACGCTGCTGGAATGGGACCATGATGGTGACCATGTCCATGTGATGTTCAAGGCACAGCCGAACTCTGAGCTCTCCAAGTTCATCAATGCATACAAGAGCGCCAGTTCAAGGCTGATCAAGAAGGATTTCCCGGCAGTGAAGAAGAGACTATGGGAACAGAATTTCTGGAGCCAGAGCTTCTGTCTGTTGACAGCAGGCGGGGCTCCGATTGAAGTGATAAAAGAATATATAGAAAGCCAAGGTGAACGATGATCCTAAGAGCGGCAAAGTACAGGCTGTATCCCAACAGATCTCAGGAAGAGTTCTTTTCCAAGTGCTTTGGCTGCTCACGCTTCATCTGGAACAAGATGCTTGCGGACAAAGAAGAATATTACAAGCAGAATGGCAAGACATTGAATGTCACACCAGCAAAATATAAAGAAGAGCACCCTTTCCTGAAGGAAGCGGACTCGCTCGCCTTGGCCAATGTGCAATTGGATCTCAAGAAGGCCTACAGTGCATGGCTCAATGGGAATGCTAGAAAGCCAAGGTTCAAATCAAAGAAGAAGTGCCGTGCAGGCTGCACGACCAATAACCAGAAAGACACTGTCGCTGTGAAAGAGGACCATATCCGTCTGCCAAAGGCCGGACTGGTCAAGGCCAGAATCCATCGTCCAGTGCCAGAAGGAGCCACATTGAAATCGGCGACTGTCAGCAGATCAGCATCGGGCAGGTATTACTGCTCGGTCCTTTTTGAAATACGGGAAAAAGAGAAGTCACCAAGGGGCGCCGTCGAGAAGTACCGGGTCATCGGGCTCGACTACAGCTCCCCTCATTTCTATGTGGACCAGGATGGGCATGCATGTGATGGGCCGCACTGGCTCCGTCAGAAAGAAAAGAAGCTGGCCCGTTTGTCGAGACAGCTTTCAAGAAAGAAGAAAGGATCCAGCAACTGCAGCAGAGCCAGAAAGAAGCTGGCCATTCTCCATGAACAGATAGCCAACAGCAGAGAGGACTTCTGCCATCAGCTGAGCAGGAAGACAGCCAATTCCTGTGACGCCGTGATCGTAGAGGACCTCAGCATGAAGGCAATAGCAGGCAGCCTGCATCTGGGCAAGGCAACAAATGACAACGGCTTTGGAATGTTCCGCCGCTTCCTCAAGTACAAACTCGAGGAACAGGGCAAGTACATGATCACAGTTGACCGGTACTATGCAAGTACACAGACCTGCAGCGTATGCGGCACAAAGAACCCAGAGACAAAGGACCTGAAAGTAAGGAAATGGACCTGTCCTGTATGCGGCACAGTACATGACCGCGACAGGAACAGTGCTGTCAACCTGAAGCAGGAAGGGATCCGTATCTTAGAAGAAAAAAATGTCATGGTGCTGTAGGACATCATGACTGAGACAAGGTACCGCAGGGACTGCGGGAACCAATACGCCTGTGGAGACTATGTAAGACGTGCTATCGACAGACACTGGAGACAGTGAGGCGCAGCAGTCATTGAAGCAGGAAGCTCCGACCTCTTAGCGTATGCGTAGGTCGGGGTAGTTCACCTCGTCATTGCCTGTACAATTTCTGTACTCTTCCCTGTTGTAAGTATCCAGAACAATGCATTAGGAATAAGTCCTTAAGCAGCTTTTAGCTGACTATCGAGAATATTCTGACCGCGTTCCACTGCACACGGCTTGGCAAAGTTGATTTCCTGCGTTCCTTTTTTGACAACAATCAGCATCACACTCATATCAAACTTTTTCCGCAGCTTCTTCAGATTAACGGTCACAATTGGATCACCTGCTTTTACACAGTCTCCCTGATGTTTCAAGATAGTGAACCCATCTCCATTAGCCTGTACAGTATCAATTCCAATATGTACCAGCAGTTCAGTGCCATCTTTCATTGTAATACCATAGGCATGACCGGTGGGGAACAGTACACTGAGAATTCCGTTGGCTGGAGAACTGAGAGTCACTTCATCTTGTAAGAATGCAAAAGCCGTACTAGTACCCATCATCTGCTGGGAAAACACATCATCCGGTACCGCAGCGATATCAATCATTCTGCCGTCCGCAATCGCAACGATTGACTGATCATCCACCTGCAGCGTACCGCAGTCTTCTTTTTTCTTAAACAGTCTCATCATAGGATTACTTCATGACAGCTGACAATATTGCTGCAGCTTCATCTCTGCCGAAAGTCTCTGCATTGATCAACAGATCATAGGTCTGCTTATCTCCCCAGGCAGTGTGACTGTGTGCTTTATGATAATTGATCCGGATGTTGTCTTCTTCCTGAATCTTGGCTGGAATCTCTTCGGAAGGCAGATCTTTATACAAAGGACTCAGCTTTGCCCTCTCAATCTTGGCTTGCATATTATCTGCATAGGTCAATACAGAAATGCAGGAGTATCCCTTCGCTTCAATCATTTCCTTTACTGCCCGGTCATGGATCAAGCACGGTCCTTTCGCTAGAGCTGCATCAATTGCTTGATCAAATGCCGCATCGATCTTCTGATATTCTGGATCCGTCACCAGTTCTTCTTTAGAATATTCCCTTTTACGATATCTTTCTTCAAATGCTTCCACTTCTTCAAGTGTAATTCCGCTTTTTGGGCTTTCTTCCAATAGGATCATTGCATCATAATAAGCGTATCCCGTCTGTTGGCATGCAATCATACCAATCATCCTGCCCATGGAGCAATATTCACTGTCCAATACAACGCAGTAAGGTTTTGTATACTTTTTTTCAAATTCTTTTTTCCCGGCGGTACTTGCCATGTTCCGAATGTCTTCTGCCATAATTACACCTCTATAGTTCCTCTCCATTAGAATCACATACGTTCTGATACCATGCGTAACTGTCTTTCTTGATTCTGCGGTAGGTACCATTTCCTTGATCATCTCCATCGACATACAGGAAACCATATCGTTTGGACATTTCGCCGGTAGACAAAGACGGAAGATCCAAGGCTGCCCACGTCGTATAACCGATGACTGGAATACCATCCAGATCTACTGCCTTCTTCATTTCCAGGATATGATCACGAAGATAATCAATCCGATATTGATCATGGATTCTGCCGTCTGTCACAGTGTCTTTCGCACCGATGCCGTTTTCAACAATCATCAAAGGGAGTTGATATGTATCATAAAGATAATTCAAGGCATATCGAAGTCCTTTTGGATCAATTGCCCAGCCCCATTCCGTCTCCTTTAAGTAAGGATTCTTATATCCGGTCTGAATCCCATTCAAACCTTTATAAACTCCGTTCGTCTTTTCTCCTGTAACATGCGTCAGATAATAGCTGAAGGAAATAAAATCAACGATCCCTTCTTTCATAATTCTAGCATCCCCATCCTGTTCTGGCAGAACAACATGATTCCGTTCCATCCATTTTACACGGTGCTGCGGATACTTTCCTCTTGTCTGTACATCAACATAGAACATCATCTGATGATCAAAATCCACGGTATGAAGAACATCTTCCGGATTACATGTATTCGCATAGGTGAAGTGACCGCAGTACATCATACCGACCTGATTCTGCGGATCAATCTCATGGGCTGCTTTGACAGCCAAAGCACTGGCAAGAAACTGATGGTAGGAAGCGGTCGCTCTTTCCTGCTCACTTGGATTGAGAAGACCCCCAGCGACCCACGGTTGTGTAGACATACAGTTGATTTCATTAAAGGTCAGCCAATACTTTACCAAGCCCTTGTAACGAAGCAGAATTGTACGTGCATATTTTTCAAATAGACCGACTGTCTCTCTGCCGCCCCAGAAGCCATATTTTTTTAAGCCCAGCGGGATATCAAAATGAGACATCGTTACGATTGGCTCTATCTGATGTTGACGGAGTCTCTGAAAGATATCCTCATAGAACTTTAATCCTTCCTCGTTCGGCTCTGCATCATCGCCGTTGGGAAAGATACGGCTCCAGGCAATGGACATCCGAAATGCCTTGATATGCATGCCCGCCAGCAGTTCAATATCTTCTTTATATTGATGATAGAAATCCGAGCCCTTGCGGCTTGGATAAATCTCATTTTCCAGGATTCCTTCTGTGATCTTTCGCTTAACTTCTTTTGTGCCAAGGGTCATAACATCTAATGTTGTGAGACCTTTTCCGCCTTCGTTAAATCCGCCTTCATTCTGTCCAGCGCACTCTGCTGTACCCCATAGAAAATCCTTTGAAAATGGCATGACCGTTCTCCTTTATTTTTATGCTTCTTCTTTGATTCCTAAGATAAGCTCTGCAACGAAAGCCGCCGCAAAGGCAATCGCTGAACCAATTGCTGCATAGATCATGACCTGCATTGATCCGTTCTCCGGGATGAAGGATGGCAAGGCAAAGATACTTGGCGGTACCTGTGCATATCTGCCAACATTCATAATGCCAAGGAAGAACCCTCCAATGGCGCCGCCAATCATCGTTGCATACAACGGTCTGCGGTAAGGAAGTGAAATGCCATATAAAGCAGGTTCTGTAATGCCACAAACAGCTTCTACAGCACAGGATGCTGCAAGTGCTTTCTTTTCCTTATTCTTTAGTTTGAAGGATGCTGCAAGATTGGCACCACCAGCGGCAATGTTGGATACCAGCATGCCTGGCCCTGCAATATGATCAATTCCTGATGTTGCAAGTTCATTGACACCTAGTGGGATCAGTCCGTAATGCATGCCAGTCATGACAAGCAGCGGCGTCAATGCACCGACTACGGTTGGAATCAGCCAGGAAGCAATCCCGTTCAATGCTGTAATCCCCATTGCGAATACCTGGCCTAATTCATTGCCCAAAGGTCCAAGGACTAAGAATGTAATTGGCGCAACAATCATAAATTCGACCATCGGTGCAATGACCATACGGATTTCTTTGAACATATGCTTCGTAATAAATGGTTCCACGTACGACATCAGCCAGATTGCCAGCATGATTGGAATGATCGATGAAGAATAATTTACACTTGGTACGGTGATGCCGAATAGTTTAATTGCTTCTCCGGACTGTTTCGCCGCAGCCATCATGGAAACAAACGTCGGTGAGATCATCATTGCCCCAATGGAAGCACCAAGGTAAGGATTAACCTTGAATTTCTTCGAAGCAGAGAAACCTAAGAGCACCGGCAGAAAATAGAATGGTGCATCGCCAATGAAGTTAAGCATTTGATAAGTCGTGGAAGCTTTTGCCAGCCAGCCTGCTGCAGCTAGAACGGCAAGCAGTGCCTTGATCAGTCCGCCGCCGGCAAGTGCTGGTACGATTGGAAACACAGAACCAGAAATAATATCTAATGCTTTTGTCAGAAAGTTGCCTTTTTTTATTTCCGCAGCAGGCTCTTCTTCATCTGGCTGAGTTCCGGATGTCTTATCTGCATCTACCAATTTACTGATTTCATCATAGACGAATGTCACATCGTTGCCAATGACAACCTGGAATTGTCCGCCTTTATTAACACATCCAACGACACCTTTGATATTCTTGATGGCAGCCTCATCTGCTTTTGCTTCATCTTTCAGTGTGAAACGGAGTCTTGTTGCACAGTGCCCGACATTAGCAACATTCTCATTGCCGCCAATCTTTGCGAGCACTTCTGTAGCGATTGCTCTGTAATCCATATTCCCTCCTGTACCAGCCGTTGACCGGTGTTGATACCAGAAATATAGAGATTTATAAATTTCTTTGCCAGAATTCCGTAACCGCTTTCAATTCTGTTGCAGGAATTGTCATAAGAATACCGCTTTTCCTGCAACAGTGTTGTTTTATCAGACCTCGTACTGACGATGTCTGCGCATTAGGAATATAGTGAAAATGCTATAATAGAGAAAATGATTCAATAAAGGATGTGATAAATATGATGCTCTATGAGATTCTGGAAAATCACGAAGATTTCACGGAAATTGAACAGTCCATTTCAACGTATGTATTGCATCATCCCAACGAGTTGGAAATAAGCAGTGCCCGAAGCATTGCTAAAAATCTTTTCGTCTCTGCATCTGCGGTCACAAGATTTACGCAGAAACTCGGTTATGAAGGTTACAACGATTTCCGCAGAGCATTTTTGGAAGAAGACAAGTATCTTCATTCACATTTTCAGAACATTGATCCAAATCGTCCTTTCCTCAGCAATGA
>Ga0268359_10204_pt1 | contig 31451 bp, 27 predicted proteins | sample BioMet11_FD_194416 | JGI IMG/M metagenome (GOLD analysis project Ga0268359, IMG submission 194416) | Sewage microbial communities from Oakland, California, United States - Biofuel 11 (PacBio Assembly) | ecosystem: Engineered > Wastewater > Sewage > Unclassified | place: USA: California | collected...
TGCTGCAATCATTGATGAACTGGAATGGATCCAGGATGAAGAAATTCATCAGGTCAGCACGGACATCTGCATGTATCACCATGAAAAGTGGGATGGCAGAGGATATCCAAAAGGCCTGAAGGGTGATGAAATTCCGATTTCAGCGCAGATTGTTTCGATTGCGGACTGTTTTGATGCCTTGACCAGCGTACGCTGCTATAAGCCGCCATATACTGCGGAGGAAGCGTACAACATGATCCAGGAGGGACAGTGCGGTGCCTTCTCACCGCAGATGCTCAAATGTCTGACTTTATGCATGCCTGAATTCAAACGCATTCATGATCAGTACGCAGACGACTGAGCAGGATTAAGAAATTGCTGACGAAAGATTAGATTGGGGGCTGTTTTTCATGTGGCATGTTGAAACGGATGTATTTGCACTGGCTGTCTTTATTGTCTTGCTGGTGAGAAATCATAAACTAAGAACGGAACATACCCAGCAGGACCGCATATACAATGCAATTCTGTGGGTCAGTATTTATCTGTCATCAGTGACATTGTCTCTTCAGAGGCGATGAATGGATGGGGAGGCTGGTGGTTCTATCAGATCTCATTAACGGCATACTTCTGTCTTCTGCCTGCATTGGCAGTCATGTGGATGTGCTATGCCTTTTCCATTATCAGCAGTGATGATCAGGCAAAGTTCCATCGTGAGATCCTTGCAGCCGTGGTGCCATATGCTGTTTATTTAGGTATCACTATTTCAAATCCAGTTACGAACAACATTTTTTCTTTATCATCGGATATGGTATATGCGAGAGGGCCGCTGTTTTTGATTATATGCGTCTGCTTTTCTTTACTGTATCCACTGGCAGGTATCGTTGTTGTCCTTGTGAATCATAAAAAGATCCAGCCAAAGTCGAACATCTGCCTGCTGACTAGCTTCTATGCAGCAGCTATCATCGCTTTTTGGATTCAGTACTATACAGGTCTTCTGATTATCTGTGCGGCATATGCCATCGTCTATCTGACTTGTGATCTGACCATTGAGCAGGAACGGCGCAATCAGCTGTATGAAAAGCTGGAAAAGCAGAATCAGTCTCTGGCACAGGCAACTGCGATGAAATCACAGTTCTTTGCCAGAGTATCTCATGATATGCGTACGCCGATGAATGGAATTCTCGGTCTGACTCAGCTCTCTTTGGATGAAACTGATCCAGCTGTACTGAAAGATAATATTCAAAAGATCCAGGGAGCCGGTAAGTACATGCTCGGTCTGATCAATGACACGCTGGATTATCAGCGGATTGAAGGCGGCAGCTATCATCTGGATCCGAAAGTCGTCAGCTGGCGGCTGATCCTGGACAGTGTCATTTCGATGATCAAGGAGACGGCTTCTCAGAAGGATGTCGGCTTCAGTGTCGAAATGATCAATACCGATCAAAGTGAATACATCTTTGTCGATCCAATGCGGATCAAGCAGGTGCTGATCAATCTGCTGTCTAATGCTGTGAAGTTCACACCTGCCGGCGGCAGTGTAGATATGATCATTGATCAGACAGGGAAAGAAGGAAATATATCCCACAACTGCTTTACCATTCAGGATACAGGTATCGGCATCAGCGAGAAATTCATTCAGGAACAGCTGTATACACCGTTTGCTCAGGAAAGCAATGAGTTCTCCGGTCAGTATGCAGGATCTGGTCTTGGCTTATCTATCACCAAATCTATTGTGGAAAGAATGGGCGGCCGCATTGAAGTTGAAAGTAAATTAGGAAAAGGTACTACATTCCGCGTCTATTTAGATCTAGAATGCAGAAGTGAGGAAGATAAGCAGCAAGTACATGCAGATGTACCGTGGAATGTACCTCACGATAAGTTGAAAGATAAGAAGATCCTGCTGTGTGAAGACAATGTCTTGAATGCAGAGATTGCAAAGAGGCTGTTGGAAAAAGCAGGATGTATTGTTGATATTGCTTGTGACGGTGCGCAGGGAGTTGACCTTTACCGTCAGGCAGATAATCGATATGCTGCTGTAGTTATGGATATCAGAATGCCGGTAATGGACGGGCTGGAAGCGTGCCGTCAGATTCGAAAGCTGGACAATATCAGCAGGCATGTCCCAATCATTGCCATGACGGCAAATGATTATGAAGAAGATGTCAGGGCTTGTTTGGAAGCAGGAATGGATGCGCATCTTGCAAAGCCGATTGATACAAAGCTGATGTATCAGACATTAGCTGATCTGGTCTGAGCAGTCGGACAGATTGGAAAGGGGCAGTTATGAAGTGCCGCGAAATTAAAACTGGTCTTGAAGTGAAGCACCAGGGAGAAACGTTGAGGATTGAAGCATGGGGCAGTGATGCATTGAGAGTGCGTGCCAGCATGTATCCAGCCTTTACTGATCATAACTGGGCACTTACGGAAAAAATCAGTCATATCCGCCCAGCTGTTCAGATTGATGCTGAACATGCATGCATCAGAAATGGGCATCTCAGAGCTGAAGTCAATGAAGCAGGCATCATCACGTTTTATCGCGATGATCAGATGATCCTGCGTGAATATTATCGGAATTATGACGGCACCATTTCAGAAGAAAGCAGATGCCTGCGTGCACTCAACCGTGAATACAAGCCTTATGTCAGCGGTGACTATCAGATCATCCAGAAGTTTGAAAGCAATCCAGACGAGAAGATCTTTGGCTGCGGACAGTATCAGCAGGAAAATACAGATCTGAAAGGATGCATTTTAGACATGGAGCAGCGGAACTCTCAAGTGAGCGTACCTTTTGCCTTATCCAGTCTGAACTACGGTTTTCTGTGGAATAATCCTGCTGTTGGCAGAGTATCGTTTGGCAAGAACATCACGGAATGGCATGCTTTTGCGGCCAAAGAATTAGACTATTGGATCACCGTCGGTGCTTCACCAAAGGAGATCCTGTATAAATATACAGAAGTAACTGGGCGTTCCCCAATGATGCCGGATGATCTGCTTGGCTTATGGCAGTGCAAGCTGCGCTATCGGACACAGGAGGAAGTTCTTTCAGTTGCCAGAGCGTGCGCACAGCACAATGTGCCGATTGATGTAATCGTGATTGACTTCTTCCACTGGACCTATCAAGGGGACTGGAAGTTTGATCCAAAGTACTGGCCGGATCCTAAACAGATGATCGATGAGCTTCATGCCATGGGCATCAAGGTCGTAGTCTCTGTCTGGCCTTCTGTCGACAAAAAGAGCGAGAACTTCAGTTATATGAGTGAGAACGGCATGCTGATCAGGACGGAAAGAGGTTCCGCGCAGACCTATGATTATCAAGGCGACTGTGTTGAATATGATGCGACCAATCCGGAAGCCAGGGACTATGTGTGGAACGTATGCCGGAAGAATTATTATGATCTGGGCATTGACGGCTTCTGGCTGGATAACAGCGAACCTGATTACGTGAAATACGATTTTGATCATTACCGGTATTACCTTGGACCTGCATTGGAATGCAGCAATATCTACCCGCAGTGGTTCAGCCGTACTTTCTATGATCATCAGACTGAACTTGGAAAAAAACCGGTCAATCTGCTCCGCTCAGGATGGGCAGGCAGTCAGAAATATGGCAATGTCATCTGGTCCGGTGATGTACCAAGCACTTTTGCGTCCCTGCGTGATCAATTGTCAGCAGGCATTAATATGGGCTTGGCAGGCATTGCGTGGTGGACGACGGATATCGGCGGCTTTATGACCAAAGACTGCAGTGATCCTGATTTCCAGCAGCTCTTGATCCGCTGGTTCGAGTTTGCGGTATATACAGCAGTTCTGCGCATGCATGGTGAAAGAGGACCGCTGAATATCCCACCGCTGGATGAACGTGATTTCGGCGGAGGATACCTGCATACAGGACATGAAAATGAACTGTGGTCCTATGGCGAGGACAATTTCAGGATCATGAAGAAATACCTGGACATCCGCCTGGCAATGAAGCCGTATATTCAGCAGCTTTATGAAGAGGCACATCAAAACGGATCACCGCTTCTTCGGGCAATGTTCTATGAATATCCTGATGATGAAAAATGCTGGAATCTGTATGACCAGTATATGTTTGGACCGGAATATCTTGTTGCGCCAATCCTGGCTCTGAATACATTTGAAAGATCTGTTTATCTGCCGCAGGGCAGGTGGCAGGATACCAGAGATGATCAGGTCTATGAAGGCGGTCAAATGATCGCTGCTTCAGCACCAATTGATTCCATTCCAGTCTATAAAAAGATATAATCTACCTAGGAAATGCTGTAACTAAATTAAGGGATAATTCATATGCGCAAGGAAAAAAAGAAAAGAAAAACATGGCAGTCAGTACTGATCTGGCTTGCCAGGATCGTGGGTGTCATTGTTGTTTGTTTGCACTGCTGCTGGCTTTCTTGACAGTATCAGAATACCGTCCGGCAGCTCAGGAAACACTGGATATCAAGTCTGGTGATACAAAGACAGTACTAAAGGAAGGTTCCTCTCTTTCTGTGATGACTTGGAATGTCGGCTATGGTGCCTTAGGAGATAATGCTGATTTCTTTATGGATGGCGGCAAGTCAGTGCAGACAGCGGATACCGCAAGAGTCAATCAGAACCTGACCGGCATTGCGGATGAAATCAAATCAGTCAGCCCCGATATTGTTTTCCTGCAGGAAGTTGATATCAATTCATCACGATCCCATGATATCGATGAAGCTGAAACAATTGAAACACAGCTGCAGGCAGCGAATGCCGCAAAGCTTTCCAATTCTACATTGGCATACAACTTCAAAGTTGCTTTCATTCCATATCCAATTCCACCAATTGGCAAAGTCAATGGCGGCATTCTCACGCTGTCGAATTATTCAATTGAATCTTCAGATGCGCTATGCGCTGCCAACACCTTTCAAATGGCCGGTGAGATTAGGAAATCTCAAACGCTGCCTGATGGTCGACAAGATCCCAGTAAGCAACGCGGACGGCAGTGCATCAGGCAAGTATCTGGTCATGGTGAACCTACATCTGGAAGCGTACGATGACGGTGAGGGCAAGAAAGCACAGACTGAGATGCTGAAGGAGGTCCTGCAGGAAGAAGCAGACAAAGGCAATTACGTCATTGCCGGCGGAGATTTCAACCAGACATTCTCCGGAACAGATGACAGCATGTATCCAGAATATGAAGGAAAATGGCACTGCGGTGAAGTGGACCAAAGCGAATTCTCATCTGACTGGCAGTTCGAGATGGATAACAGTGTACCAACATGCAGATCATTGGATCAGGCATATGCCGGTGCGGATCAGACAAATTTCCAATATTATATGATTGATGGATTTATTGTCTCGAAGAATGTGAGCGTCAGCAGTGTAAAGACACAGAGCAAGTCATTTGCCAACTCTGATCATAATCCTGTTGTTATGCAGGTGAAGCTGAACGCTGACTGAATAATCAAGAATAATACAGCAAATCCCGTTGATACTTTGCCGGGTTCTGCTAAAATTGAAAATAGACATTACCATAGGAGGAAAATTAAAATGACAGAATTAAAAGGTTCTAAAACTGCAGCTAATCTGCAGACTGCATTTGCAGGCGAATCTATGGCCCGCAACAAGTACAACTGGTATGCAAGTCAGGCTCGCAAGGAAGGCCTGGAACAGATTGCTGCTATCTTTGATGAGACAGCAGGCAATGAAAAGGAACATGCAAAACTCTGGTTCAAGTATCTGAACGATGGTATTGGAAACACATCTGCTAACCTGGCGGATGCTGCTGCCGGTGAGAACTATGAGTGGTCTGATATGTATGCAGGATTTGCGGTAACAGCTGATGAAGAAGGATTTAAGGAAATTGCTGCAAAGTTCCGTATGGTAGCAGGCATTGAAAAAACACACGAAGAGCGCTATAAGAAGCTGCTGGATAATCTGGAGAATGGAAAAGTATTTACAAAGGATGGACAGCAGGTCTGGATGTGCCGCAACTGCGGTTATATCTATGTTGGTGAAAAGGCTCCGGAAGTATGCCCATGCTGCAATCATCCACAGGCATTCTTTGAAGTCAAAGCTTACAATTATTGAGATAAGAGAAGACCTTGTTGAAGAAACAAGGTTTTTTTATGGGATGGAGTTGTAACTGTCTGGAACAGCGTTTTACAATAAGCAAAGAGGGACAATAAAATGACAGATCAAGAAAAAATACTTCATGTGCTGGCTCTGGCTGCCCATGAATTGAATGAGCAGAAGATCACGTGGGCTGTTGGCGCATCCATGCTGCTGTATTTTCACGGCATTACAAATATGTTCCATGATATTGATTTGATGACAACATCGCAGGATGCAGAGAAGGTAAAGAATATTTTATTAAACCTTGGTGCAGTGCAGGAGAATTCTGCCGCCAATAGAATGTATAAGACAGAACGCTTTTATGAATTCAATCTGCAGGGCGTTGAAATTGATGTCATTGCAGGAATGATCATTGTATGCAGCGGCAGGGACGAAAACTGTTCACTGAAGAAAGAAAAAATTGAAGGATATGCATCCTTGGAGAATGAGAGGATTCCTCTGTATTCCTTGCAGGAATGGCGGCATTTCTATGCCTTAATGGGCAGAGAAAAACAAAGTGGAAATGATTGACAAAAATATTGGTGAAAATATTTTTGATTGATGATTGATAAGAAGAAATTTGTGCTAAAATATTCTTTTCCCCCGTGATGTCGGCTGTATGGAATGTGGATGATATACATTTCGATGCAGCAATAAAAATAATAATATGGAGAATGGTATGGAAAATACAATTTGTGTCATTGGCGGCGCAAACATAGATATCTGCGGCTCTTCTTTGGAACCGCTGAAGAACTATGATTCCAACCCGGGCACCATTGCGGTCTTGTACGGCGGTGTCGGCAGGAATATTGCGCAGATCTGTGCTCTGCTGAAACAGAAGACAAAGTTCATCACTGTTTTTTCCAGTGATGAATATGGTCAGATGATGCGGAAAGACTGCGAAACATTAGGCATGGATACGAGTGACTGTGCGGTGGATAATGATCTGCCTAGCTCCATGTATATTGCCATTCTTGACAACAATCGGGACATGAAGATTGCGATGAGCGATATGCGCATCCTGCGCAGCATGACGGTTGAAATGCTGGAGCCGATCCTGAAGCGACTGTCAAAAGATGACATCATCATTATTGATTCCAATCTGGATATGCAGTGTATTGACTACATTCTCCAGAATGCACCATGCCGGGTGGCTGCTGATCCAGTATCAACTGCAAAGGCCGTGCGTTTGAATGACTCTCTTGGTTCCTTATCGATTTTCAAGCCGAATCAGTATGAAGCAAAAGAGCTGACAGGTATCTGGATCCGCGATGATAAAAGTGCAAGAGAAAGCTTGGACTGGTTCCTGGACAAGGGTGTTGATGAGATTATCATCTCTATGGCAGACCGCGGCATTCTGCTTGGTACAAAGGAAAAGAAAGTATGGCTGACGCATCGGACGATATCATTGGAGAACGCGACCGGCGGCGGTGATTCCCTGCTTGGCGCATATGTATCCAGAAGAGCGATGCAGGAAGAACCCCTGCAGGCGATACGGTTCGGCATCAGCACTGCTGTGACAGCAATTGAGCAGGACGCTGTCAGACGCCGGAGCTTAGACAGTCAGAAGATCCTTGACAGGATTGAAGATATGAACATAAAGGAGAGAGAATTATGAATGTCAGAGTAAACCCAGAAGTAGAAAAAGCATTGAAAGAGCACAAGCCGGTGATTGCCTTGGAAAGTACAATCATTTCACACGGCATGCCATATCCACAGAATGTGGAAACAGCAATGAAGGTTGAAAGCATCATCCGCGAACACGGCGGTGTGCCGGCAACTGTCGGACTCGTTGACGGCGAAGGCGTCGTCGGTCTGACTCCGGAAGAAATTGAAGAGATGGGCAAGCGGGGAATGTCGATTCCGAAAGTATCACGCAGAGATTTGCCGATGATCATTGCCGAAAAGAGCTGGGGAGCAACAACCGTTGCAACAACAATGATCCTGGCTTCTATGGCAGGAGTTGAGTTCTTTGTGACCGGCGGTATCGGAGGTGTCCATAGAGGCGCTGAATCAACCTTTGATATCTCTGCTGATCTAGAAGAACTTGGAAGAACAAACGTAACTGTGATCTGTGCTGGTGCTAAGGCAATCCTCGATCTGCCGAAAACATTGGAAGTTCTGGAGACAAAAGGCGTGCCAGTTCTTGGCTACCAGACATCAGAACTGCCTGCTTTCTATACACGTACAAGCGGCTTGAAAGTCGACTATGCCATCAAAGATGCAAAAGATGCTGCAAATATTGTAAAAGCAAAGAGAAATCTTGGCCTGAATGGTGGTATCCTGATTACGAACCCTATTCCTGAACAGTATTCCATGGATCCGGAAGTAATCAATAAAGTCATCGATGAAGCAATCAAGGAAATGGATGAAAAGGGAATCAAGGGAAAGCAGTGCACACCGTTCCTGCTGGCAAAGATTGCTGAAATTACAGAAGGAAAGTCCCTGGCTGCAAATATTCAGCTGGTCTTCAACAATGCAGCAGTCGGAACTGAGATTGCAAAGGAGTATAGTAAACTATAATGTCTGAGAAGAAAGAAATTGTACAGAACCCTGTAACGAAAGATCAGCTGAAGGCAGCGCTTGTTAAGCTCGGCGTAAAAAAAGGTCAAATTATTGAAGTTCATACAAAGCTTTCTTCTTTTAATTGGATCATCGGCGGTGCGGAAACAATTGTTGATGCATTGCTGGAACTGGAAGCAGAAGGTGGAACAATTCTGATGCCTGTGCAGTCCAGCGGCAATAGTGAGCCAAGTGACTGGATCAATCCGCCGGTCGCACCAGAACTTTATAAAGAGGTCCGTAGAGCAATGCCTCCATTCAACCCAGAGCATTCAGATATCTGCGGGATGGGAGAGGTTGTCGAGAACTTCCGCCACAGAGAAGGTGTTGTAATTTCTCATCATCCAAATTGTGCTTATGCGGCATGGGGAAGATATGCAAGACTGTTATGCAACCGCCAATCACTGCATTTTGCCTTGGCAGAAGAATCACCAACTGCCCGATTATATGAATTAAAAGGATATGTTCTTCTGATTGGCGCTGATTTTGACTCTACAACATGCATGCATCTGGCAGAGTACCGCACCGACTGCAGGCCAATCAAGATCATGGGTGCCTGTGTGGATGACGGCAAGGGTGCAGAGTGGAAGAAATATCTGGATTTGGATATCAACAGCGATGTCTTCATTAAGATATGCACACAGATGGCAAGAAAAAACATGATCCGTGAGATCATGCTTGGCGGCAGTCATATTCAGTTCTTCTCAGCGCCGGCTGCGATTGATGAAGCAACTTCATATTTTGAAAAAACTTCGGTCTACGAATTATATCGTTAGAATGTCCAATGATGCTGGAGGTAAGCACGCGCAATGTCGTCTGCTGCTTCCAGCATTTCTTTTTCCATTTCTTCCGTAAAGCGGTTAGTTTCCGGCGAATCCAGATCAATCTCACCGATGACCTGACCATTTATAAGGATTGGCACACAGAGTTCAGAACGGCTGGCACTGTCACAGGCTATGTGACCGGCGAAGGCAAGTACATCGTCGATCCGCTGCGCTTCTTTTGTTGTGCAGCATCTGCCGCAGACCCCTTTATCAAACGGGATATGCACGCATGCTACCTTTCCCTGGAATGGACCAAGGACCAATTCGTTTCCGCGTACAATATAGAACCCTGCCCAGTTCAAACGGTCATAATTCTCTTTGATGCATGCACTGATATTTGCTAATGCGGCAATGCCGTCAGTTTCGTCGCAGAATAATTTGATCTGCTGATTGATTACGTTTTCCATGGATGTATCGTATCACGGAAGCCGCCTAAATTGAAAGTTGAATCTTGTATATCATCGTGCTACTATATAAACCGTGAACAGGGGTGCTCGCAAGAGCTGAGAAAATGACCCTTATCACCTGATCTAGGTAAGACTAGCGTAGGGAGTTCCGTTATTTCCTGCGCCTGCCAACAAAACATTGGGAGGTGTTTTTTATGAAACAAGATCCGATTCGCAACATGGCCTACATGGCCTTCTACGCAGCATTGTACGTGGTTCTCTGGTATGTCAGTAAATTTATTCCATTCCTGGTCATGCCGGACGGCGGTTCAATTGAACTGCAGTACATTGCTCTGTTTATCGCTTCGTATCATCTAGGATGGCAGAAAGGACTGGGCGTCGGTGCGCTGAGCTGGGTGCTGGTCTTCATCTTCGGCGGTGAAAAATTCTTTGTTGCACCAATTCAGTACTGCCTTGATTACTTCATCCCATTAGTCGTTATCGCCATTGCCTGCATATTTGCGGGACACAGCAAGTATAACTATGCAGTCGGCGTCGTAGTTTCAATTGTATTTAAGTGGCTCAGCAATGTTATCTCTGGTGTATTCTTCTATTTCCCTGAAGGCTCTGCTGCTGGTTCACTGCCGGCATGGAGCTATTCTGTTGCTTACAACACCTGGTATAACCTGGCTACAATGATTGTATGCATCATCATTGTTCCTGCCCTGGTCGCTGCTTTGAAAAAGACAAATACTAAATTTTCGGTATAAGCACTGAATCTTTCCTGAAACGGCAGGAAAGATTTTTTATTTGCATGATGCGCATATGATAGTAAAATGGTAAAGCTCAGGAAAAGAGGAATTATGTATCCAAAAAAAGGCACCTATATCTATATACAGAGCTTTAAGCATGACGGCAGTCTGCACCGCACCTGGTGCAAGGCTTTTGTGCTGGAAGCAGATGAAGACCATACGGTAGCTGTAACCGACCGCGCCTGGGTGATTGAAGCCGACGGCAGAAAATGGGTGACCAGAGAACCGGCGGTATGTTTCCTGTACCGGAAGAAATGGTTCAATGTCATTTCCATGATCCGTCATACCGGTGTGTATTATTACTGCAATCTGGCTTCTCCTTCTATATATGACGGCGAAGCAGTGAAGAATATTGACTACGATCTGGATGTAAAGCTTTATCCAGACGGCGGTTATCAGATCCTTGATGAGAACGAGTATGCGCAGCATGCAAAAGAGATGAAGTATTCTCCGGAAATCATGAAGATTGTTGAAACGCAGATGGATCAGCTGATCACCATGATGAAAGAGGGAGAAGACCCGTTCAATCAGGATTGTATTGACCGCTATTACGGCATGTATTTGGATATGGCAAGGGACGAAGAGTAAATTTTCGTGAAATTTTGAAAAAAGTCCTTTACAGAAACAAATAACCATGGTATCTTCATTCCTGCACCCACTAAAAACATCAACCAATTCGAATTAAAAGTTTCTAAAAAATTTCGTTGACATTATAAAGACTGGGTGATAAGATTTATCAGCACGCTTCGAGAAGGAGCGATGTGAGAAGCTCTTTGAAAACTGAACAGGAATTAGACAAGAATAGACACACATTAACAAACGAACGTCAACATTTTATGTAAGAAATCTCAGACGAAGATCTGAGTAAAACGAGTCAATCAAATGAAGAGTTTGATCCTGGCTCAGGATAAACGCTGGCGGCGTGCCTAATACATGCAAGTCGATCGATGGAAACCTAGCTTGCTAGGTGGAAGTAGAGGCGAACGGGTGAGTAATACATAAGCAACCTGCCTACAAAGACTGGGATAATCTCTGGAAACGGGGACTAAGACCGGATAGGTAATAGGACCACATGATCTTATTATTAAAGGTGAGAAACACTAGTAGATGGGCTTATGGCGCATTAGTTAGTTGGTAAGGTAACGGCCTACCAAGACGATGATGCGTAGCCGGGCTGAGAGGCTGAACGGCCACATTGGGACTGAGACACGGCCCAGACTCCTACGGGAGGCAGCAGTAGGGAATTTTCGGCAATGGGGGAAACCCTGACCGAGCAACGCCGCGTGAGTGATGAAAGTCTTCGGATTGTAAAGCTCTGTTATAAGGGAAGAACGTCCCGGATAGAATTCCGGGAGTGACGGTACCTTATCAGAAAGCTACGGCTAACTACGTGCCAGCAGCCGCGGTAATACGTAGGTAGCGAGCGTTATCCGGAATTATTGGGCGTAAAGGGTGCGTAGGCGGCTTGTTAAGTTTAAGGTGAAAGCGTGGGGCTCAACCCCATAAAGCCTTAGATACTGACGAGCTAGAGTACTGGAGAGGGTAGTGGAATTCCATGTGTAGCGGTAAAATGCGTAGATATATGGAGGAACACCGGTGGCGAAGGCGGCTACCTAGACAGAGACTGACGCTGATGCACGAAAGCGTGGGGAGCAAATAGGATTAGATACCCTAGTAGTCCACGCTGTAAACGATGAATACTAGGTATCGGGGCAACTCGGTGCCGCAGTTAACACGATAAGTATTCCGCCTGTGGAGTATGCACGCAAGTGTGAAACATAAAGGAATTGACGGGGGCCCGCACAAGCGGTGGAGTATGTGGTTTAATTCGACGCAACGCGAAGAACCTTACCAGGCCTTGACATCCCTCGCAAAACTATGGAGACATAGCAGAGGTTATCGAGGAGACAGGTGGTGCATGGTTGTCGTCAGCTCGTGTCGTGAGATGTTGGGTTAAGTCCCGCAACGAGCGCAACCCTTGCCTTCAGTTACTAACATTAAGTTGAGGACTCTGAAGGGACTGCCGGTGATAAACCGGAGGAAGGTGGGGATGACGTCAAATCATCATGCCCCTTATGGCCTGGGCTACACACGTACTACAATGGCTATTACAACGTGAAGCAACACTGCGAAGTGGAGCGGATCACTTAAAGATAGTCCTCAGTTCGGATTGAAGTCTGCAACTCGACTTCATGAAGCTGGAATCGCTAGTAATCGCGGATCAGCATGCCGCGGTGAATACGTTCTCGGGCCTTGTACACACCGCCCGTCATACCATGAGAGCTGGTAATACCCGAAGCCGGTGGCCTAACCGCAAGGAAGGAGCCGTCGAAGGTAGGACTAGTGATTGGGGTCAAGTCGTAACAAGGTATCCCTACGAGAACGTGGGGATGGATCACCTCCTTTCTAAGGAGAAAGATGTACAAACACGTTCGGACACGACAAGAGTGGAGATTCTGATTTAGATCCTGTTCAGTTTTGAGAGGGCCTCTTAGAGGAAATCTCAGAAGACGTTCTTTGAAAACTGAATAACAAGAAAGACATAACAGATAAATTATGAGATTAAGATATTATCGAGAAAGGTCTTTCTGAAAAGTTGTGATAACAAAAGATTAACTAAAAAAATTAAGTTTGCATGTAAAATGGCATATTTACTGAAAAATAGTTAACAGTTCTCAAGTAAGAAGTGATTAAACGAACAAGAGCGTATGGCGAAGTGTCTTGGCATATAGAGAAGAAGAAGGACGCAGAAAACGGCGAAACGCCGCGGGGAGATGTACACGATCAACGATCCGCGGGTATCCGAATGGGGCAACCCGGTCAGGCTGAAGGGCCTGGCCATCCTCTAGCGAACACATAACTAGTGAGAAGTCAACCCAGGGAATTGAAACATCTTAGTACCTGGAGGAAGAGAAAATAAAACAATGATTCCCGGAGTAGTGGCGAGCGAACGGGAAGAGCCTAAACCAGCTTTCGAGCTGGGGTCGTAGGACCGCAACGTGGTATCTGAAATGGTAGTCGAATGAGATTGAAAGCTCAGCCGCAGGAGGTGCAAGCCCTGTAGACGAAACCACGACAGAACCTAGCGGCATCCTGAGTACAACGGGGCACGAGAAAACCCTGTTGGAATCCACCGGGACCATCCGGTAAGGCTAAATACTCCTATATGACCGATAGTGCACCAGTACCATGAGGGAAAGATGAAAAGAACCGCGGGAGCGGAGTGAAATAGATCCTGAAACCATATGCTTACAAAAAGTCAGAGCACATTAATGTGTGATGGCGTGCCTTTTGTAGAATGAACCGGCGAGTTATCCTTGCATGCGAGGTTAAGCAGACAATGCGGAGCCGCAGCGAAAGCGAGTCTGAACAGGGCGAGCAGTATGCAGGGATAGACCCGAAGCCGTTGTGATCTAGTCATGATCAGGTTGAAGACTGGGTGATTCCAGTTGGAGGACCGAACCGACCCCCGTTGAAAAGTTGGCGGATGAATTGTGATTAGCGGAGAAATTCCAATCGAACACGGCGATAGCTGGTTCTCCCCGAAATAGCTTTAGGGCTAGCGTTGAACGGATTACCTTGGAGGTAGAGCACTGAAATCACGCGGGTGGGCATCTAGCCATACCAATTGATATCAAACTCCGAATGCCAGGTGTAAATATTCAGCAGTCAGACTGTGGGTGATAAGGTCCATGGTCAAAAGGGAAACAGCCCAGATCATCAGATAAGGTCCCAGAATCTACGCTAAGTGGAAAAGGATGTGGAGACGCGCAACAGCTAGGAGGTTGGCTCAGAAGCAGCCATCCTTCAAAGAGTGCGTAACAGCTCACTAGTCGAGTATCTCTGCGCCGAAAATTAACCGGGGCTAAGCGTAGTACCGAATCTATGGATTTGTGCAGCAATGTATAAGTGGTAGGGGAGCGTTCCTGTCAGCGTCGAAGCCATACCGTAAGGAGTGGTGGAGCGTCAGGAAGTGAGAATGCCGGTGTGAGTAGCGAAATGTAAGTGAGAATCTTACACACCGATTGACCAAGGTTTCCAGGGGAAGGTTCGTCCTCCCTGGGTAAGTCGGGATCTAAGGCGAGGCTGAAGAGCGTAGTCGATGACCAGCAGGTTTATATTCCTGCACCCGCGATATAAGTGATGGAGTGACAGACAAGGTTATACTGAGCCCTTAATGATTGGGCAAGGCAGCGAGAGACAGTGGCAGGCAAATCCGCCACGGACGTCAGAGCGCTGACCTCGAGCGAACGAGCGATCAAGTAGTGAAGAGGTTGATACCAGGTCTCAAGAAAAGCTTCTAGCGTTAATTATATAGCGGCCCGTACCAAAACCGACACAGGTGGTCAAGGATAAATGTCCTGAGGTGAGCGAGAGAACTGTTGCAAAGGAACTCGGCAAAATTGACCCCGTACGTTAGCTATAAGGGGTGCTCGAAAGAGCCGCAGTAAATAGGCCCTAGCAACTGTTTAACTAAAACATAGCTCTCTGCTAAGCCGCGAGGCGAAGTATAGGGGGTGACACCTGCCCGGTGCTGGAAGGTCAAGGGGGATTTGTCAGGCGCAAGCCGAAGCATTGAACTGAAGCCCCAGTGAACGGCGGCCGTAACTATAACGGTCCTAAGGTAGCGAAATTCCTTGTCAGGTAAGTTCTGACCCGCACGAAAGGGTGTAATGATTTGGGCACTGTCTCTGCAGCAGACTCGGTGAAATCTTAGTACCTGTGAAGATGCAGGTTACCCGCAACTAGACGGAAAGACCCCATGGAGCTTTACTGTAGTCTGCTATTGAGTTTCGGTTAAATATGCACAGGATAGGTGGGAGGCTTTGATGCTGGTACTTCGGTATCAGCGGAGCCCACTGTTGGGATACCACTCTTATTTAACTGAAATTCTAACTCATGGCCGTGATCCGGTCAGAGGACCGTGGCAGATGGGCAGTTTGACTGGGGCGGTCGCCTCCCAAAGAGTAACGGAGGCGCGCAAAGGTACTCTCAGAATGGTTGGAAATCATTCATCGAGCGTAAACGCAGAAGAGTGCTTGACTGCGAGACATACAGGTCGAGCAGGGACGAAAGTCGGCGTTAGTGATCCGGCGGTGCAGTATGGAATGGCCGTCGCTTAACGGATAAAAGCTACCCTGGGGATAACAGGCTGATCTCGCCCAAGAGTTCACATCGACGGCGAGGTTTGGCACCTCGATGTCGGCTCATCGCATCCTGGAGGTGAATTCGCTTCCAAGGGTTGGGCTGTCCGCCCATTAAAGCGGTACGCGAGCTGGGTTCAGAACGTCGTGAGACAGTTCGGTCCCTATCTGTTGTGGGCGTTGGGAATTTGAGAAGAGCTGCCCCTAGTACGAGAGGACCAGGGTGGACGTTCCTACGGTGCACCAGTTGTCACGCCAGTGGCACAGCTGGATAGCTGAGAACGGATCGGATAAGCGCTGAAGGCATCTAAGCGTGAAACCGACTTCAAGATGAGATTCCCCATCAATTCAATTGAATAAGACCCCTTAAAGACGATGAGGTTGATAGGTCAGGGATGTAAGTGCCGTGAGGCATTGAGTTGACTGATACTAATAGGTCGAAGGTTTATTCACACGAGAGAACTACGTCCAGCGAAGTAAGAAAGACTAAGGAAATTTATCTATTGAGTCAAAGATTGTTATTCAGTTTTCAGGGAATGTAAATTTCACTGAATATCTGGTGGTCATAGCGGAGTGGTCATACCTGTTCCCATCCCGAACACAGAAGTCAAGCACTCCCGCGGCAAAAATAGCCGAAAGGTGAATCAAGCTCGCTGCCAGGTCATCAAGAGAAGAGCAATCTTCTCTTTTTATTTGTTTCAAAATGCATGTAATAGAGACAGATGAAAAATGCCGAATTAAGCGCATTTCGTGAGCTTTACATGCATATTCGGAGTATAATATCCAAGCGTGAGGCAGAATATTATGAGAGAATTCAAAACACAGACAAACAACTTAGAAGAAACACATCTGCTGGGAGAAAAGCTTGGCAGAAACGCCAGTGAAAATATGGTTTTTTTACTTGATGGAGACCTCGGTGCCGGCAAGACAACGCTGACCCAGGGCATTGCTAAGGGACTTGATATAAAGAAGAATGTCACCAGTCCTACCTTTACCATTCAGAAGATCTATCACGGCAGAATGCCTCTGTATCATATTGATGCATACCGTTTAGAAGGAATTGATCAAGACCTTGGCTTTGAAGAATATTTCTATGACGACGGACTGACAGTTATCGAATGGTCGCAGTTTGTACCGAAGCTGATCCCGGATGAATACATGCGCATCTCCATCAAGCTGCTGGAAGAGAACTCCAGAGAGTTTGTCTTCACAGCTCATGGAAAACAATATGAAGATCTATTGGAGGAATTGATATGATCACATTATGTATGGATACAAGTCATACGTGGCTTGTCGTTGGATTGATCAAGGATGATAAAGTGATTGCCAAGGTCCAGGAAGCCTGCTGGAAAAAGCAGTCGGAAGAACTGTTCCCGAAGCTGATCAAGATGATGGATGGAGTAAAGCTGCAGCCGGAGGACATCGATCAGATTGTTATTTCAGAAGGTCCGGGTTCCTATACAGGTGTCCGCATTGCGATGACAGTTGCTAAAGTGTTCTGCGCGATGAGAGAGCTTCCTCTTTATACAATCGGCACCCTGCAGCTGTATGCTGGCATGGAGAAGTGCCGGGTCGTAACAGATGCACGCGGAAATCGTGTTTATACATGCACGTATGAAAACGGAAAGGCTGTCGGAGAACTGGAAGCAGTTGAGATTGCTGATCTGGAGATTGATGAAAATGAAAAGGTCATCGGAGACGGTGCCCTGGTTGGACGCGAAAATGTCTGGCCTGATATTGTTGAGAACTTTGCGGCTCTGCAGAAGGAATGGAAAAAGGCAGAGAATGTTCATCTGGTCGTTCCGGAGTATCTGAAGCCAAGTGAATCCTACCTTGTCAAGAAAGCATGATCCGCATCAGTGAGGAAAAAGACATTCCGCTGCTGGTGGAAATGGAAAAGGAACTGTTTCCGTCTTCCCCATGGCCGGAAAGTGAATTCATCTATGAGTTCACTGAGAATCCTTTCTCAACAATTTATATTTATGAAGCAGATGGCGTACCTGCCGGCTTTGCGGATCTTTGGATCACATATGAGCAGGCACAGATTGCTAATATCGCTGTCAGTAAGAAATATCAGGGAAAAGGCTATGGAGATGCACTGCTGAGGCACTGTATTCAGCAGGGAATCAAGAATGGCTGTGAGAATCTGACGCTGGAGGTAAGGGTCTCCAATGACCGTGCCATTCAGGTTTATGAAAGAACGGCTTTATCACCGTGAATAAAAGAAAGAATTACTATGATGATGGGGAAGATGCCTATCTCATGGTCAAACCATTAGGAGGTCTAGAATATGACAATGATACTGGCGCTTGAGTCGAGCTGTGATGAAACAGCATGCGCAGTAATTAAGGACGGAAAGGATATCCTCTCTTCCGTTGTATCAAGTCAGATCAACGTACATACACAATACGGCGGCGTTGTACCGGAAGTTGCCAGCCGCATCCATGTTGAGAATATTTCCACTGTTGTAACAGAAGCCATTACCAGAAGCGGTGTCACGATGGATGACATCGATGCCGTTGCCTTTACACAGGGACCTGGTCTGATTGGCTCACTGCATGTCGCTGTTCAGGCAGCCAAGACGCTGGCCTGGGAATTTCACAAGCCGCTGGTGCCAATCAACCACATGACCGGACATATTTATGCCAACCGCTTTGCGCTTGACCATGATCTGAAGTTCCCATTGCTGGCATTGGTCATCTCCGGCGGACATTCACAGCTGGTCTGGATGGAAAATGACTGGGACTTCAAAGTCTTGGGCACAACCAGAGATGATGCCATCGGTGAAGCATACGATAAGGTATCCAGAGTCCTGGGTACAGGATATCCTGGCGGACCTGTCATTGATAAGATGGCCAAGGAAGGGAAACCGCATTATACACTGCCGACACCAAAGGTTGACGGAAAGTATGACTTCTCCTTCTCCGGTCTGAAGACAGCTGTCAGCCAGCTGATTGCCAGAGAAGAAAAAGCAGGCAGACCGATTGTCAAGGAAGATGTTGCCTATGCCTTCCAGGAGACTGCTCTGCAGTCCATGGTCGGCAAGACGCTGCAGGCTGTTCAGGATCTCCATCCAGCGATGGTCATCACTGCCGGCGGGGTTGCCGCAAACAGCCGCCTGAGAGTCATTCTGGCAGAAGGCATGAAGCAGTTCCCGGAAATTGAACTGTCTCAGCCGCCAATCAAGTTCTGCACGGATAACGCTGCCATGATCGGCGCATCCGGCTATATTGCATACAAGCATGGGCTGTTTGGAACATTCGATGTCGCTGCTGATCCGGGTCTTTCTATGCCTGGTGAAGAATAATTGTACAAAATCGTGTAAAAATTCACAAAATTTTTCACAAATTACACAATCAGTGATAAAATTGAACCGGTGATGAATATGGAAAGTAATGAAAGAAAAGTACCTCGTGCTACATTGCAGAGATATCCGGTTTATCTGAAAGCACTCAGAAAACTGAAGACAGACGGCGTGGAGAGGATCATGTCACGTCAGCTGGCAGATTATGTAGGGATTGAATCGACGACAATCCGCCGTGATTTCAGCTTCTTAGGGAATCTGGGAAAGCAGGGCTACGGCTATAACGTGGATTCTTTGATTCAGATCTTTTCAGACCAACTGGGTGTCAGCTTCGATGAGAAGATCATCCTGATCGGTGCCGGCAACTTAGGAAGAGCACTTTTGAACTACAATCACTGGAACCATGTGGTCGGTGAAATTGTTTGTGCGTTTGACCTGAAGCCGGAAAATGTAAAGGGTTCCTTAGTTCCTGTCTATGATATCAAGGATCTTTCGGAAAAAATGCCGAAGGGATGCAGAATAGCTATTCTCTGCATCAACCAGAATGTACAGGAAACAGTGGACCTTTTAGTCAAGGAAGGCATCCGTGGATTTGTCAGCTTCTCGCTGGAGCATTTCTCTGTTCCGCAGGGCGTCTATGTCAGATCGGTCGATGTCGTATCTTCCATTCAGGAACTTGTCTTTGAGACAAACTCCATGAAGGACTAATTAAAAATTTTGATATTAATAGGAGAGTTTTAATATGCCAACAGAAATGAGTATCCGTGAGCTTTATGAGCTCACCAAAGAAGGAACAGAACTGGAAAAGGACCAGATTGAATATGTTCAGCTGCAGGGCTGGATCAGAACGAACCGTGCCGGCAAGAATGTATCATTCATTGCATTGAATGATGGTACCTATTTTCAGAATGCTCAGGTCGTATATTCGGCGGATACTTTATCCAACTACGACGAGGTCGCAAAGTTCGGTACCGGTACATCAGTCAGTGTCATCGGCAAATATGTCGTTACAACGGATGCACCGCAGCCATTTGAAATCCAGGCAACAGAAGTTGTTCTGGAAGGTGCATGCGATCCTGCCTATCCGCTGCAGAAGAAGAGACATTCCTTTGAATATCTGCGTGAGATCGGCCACTTAAGACCGAGAACAAATACATTTGAAGCTGTCTTCAGAGTGAGAAGCTGTCTGGCAATGGCAGTGCATCAGTTCTTCCAGGACCAGGGCTTTGTATATGTCAACACACCGCTGATCACCTCAAATGATGCAGAAGGTGCCGGCGAGACATTTACTGTTACAACTAGAGACGATGCCGAATATGATGAAGATTTCTTTGGCAAGCATGCAAGCCTGACTGTTTCCGGTCAGCTGCAGGCAGAAGCATATGCGATGGCATTCCGTGATGTCTATACTTTCGGACCAACCTTCCGTGCGGAGAATTCAAACACTACAAACCATCTGGCAGAATTCTGGATGATTGAACCGGAAATGGCATTCGCTGATCTGGATTATGATATGGATGTCATCGAAGATCTGATCAAGTACTGCATTAACTATGTTTATGACAACTGTCCGGAAGAAATGAAGTTCTTCAATGAACGGATTGATACAACCCTGAATGAAAGACTGAACAAGGTCAGAAATTCTGATTTCAGAAGAATGACATATACAGAAGGAATTGAACTGTTGAAGAAGGCTGTCGCAGACGGTGTCAAGTTCGAGAATACAAAGATCGAATGGGGCATGGATCTGATGACGGAGCATGAAAGATATCTGTGTGAGAAGATTGCGGACGGACCATTGTTCCTGACGGATTATCCAAAAGATATCAAGGCTTTCTATATGAGACAAAATGAAGATGGAAAGACGGTCGCTGCGGTTGACTGCCTGGTTCCGGGTGTTGGTGAACTGGTCGGCGGATCACAGAGAGAAGAGCGTCTCGACGTCCTGGAAGCACGCATGGATGAACTTGGCATGAACAAGGACTTCCTGCAGTGGTATCTGGATCTGAGAAGATACGGAGGCTGTCAGCATGCTGGATTTGGTGTCGGCTTTGAAAGACTTGTCATGTATGTGACCGGCATGGAGAATATCCGTGACGTTATTCCATTCGCAAGGACCCCACGGAATCTGCAGTTCTAAAAGAATTGAAATCAGAACAGGAATGCGGTAACCTTACAAGGCTGGCATTTCTGTTTTTTATTGGTAAAGGAAAGGAGACTGCATATGCTGTATTCAATATCAAAAGCATCCAAAGCGTATGGTGCGGATGAGATCTTCAGCGATGTGACCTTTGAAATTAAAGGTACGGAGAAGATTGCCATCGTCGGCCGCAACGGATGCGGTAAAACAACATTTCTTCGCTGCATGTGCGGTGAAGAATCCTTTGACAGTGCGAATGTAGCCCGTCAGAACGGGACTGAGATCGGCTATCTGTCGCAGAAAGTACTGGCACATGATGACTGGACAGTCGAACAGGAATTGATGACCATTTATGCACCGGTGTTTGCACTGCAGAAAAAGATGAATGAACTTGAAGACAGAATGGCCGAAGACTATTCCGAAAAAGTCATGAACCAGTATGCGGAGGCACAGGAAAAGTTTGAAGCAATGAACGGCTATCACTGGGAGTCTGAGATGAAGACAGTATTTACGCGCTTCGGATTTCCAATTGAACAGCTGTCAAAGAAGATTGGTGAGTTCTCCGGCGGTCAGAAGACTAGGATTGCTTTTGTAAAGCTGCTGCTGTCAAAGCCGGATATTTTGCTGCTGGATGAACCGACAAACCACTTGGATATTGATGCGATTGAATGGCTGGAAGGATATGTCAAAAACTATCCAAAGGCTGTTGTTATTGTTTCGCATGACCGCATGTTCCTGGATCATACGGTAGACTGTGTCTACAGTATGGAATATGGAAAGATGAAGCGGTATACAGGCAACTATTCCAGCTTTGTAGTAGAGCGTGAGAATGATCTGGAACGGCAGCAGGCTGCTTATGACCGCCAGCAGAAGGATATAGAACGTCTGCAGGCATTGATAGAAAAGTTCCGCTATAAGAAGAATAAGGCCGCCTTTGCACAGTCTAAGATCAAATATCTGGACCGTATGGAACTGGTGACCGTCGATAAAGGTGACAGCAGAAATTTTCATGCCCACTTTACCCCGAACTTAAAAGGCGGCGAGAAGGTCCTGGAGACAGACCATCTGGCAATCGGCTATGATCATGTCCTGACTGAAGTCACAATGAAGATGAGAAGAGGCGACAGGATAGCCGTCATCGGTCCAAACGGGACCGGCAAGTCAACATTTGTCAAGACTTTAATGGACTTGATCCCGTCATTAGGGGGAGCTTTCCTGTTTGGCCATCAAATTGAGAAGGGATACTTTGATCAGCAGCTGGCACAGTTCTCTTCCGGCAAGACAGTCATTGAAGAACTGTGGGATGACTATCCAGAATTGGACCGCACAGCTGTCCGTTCTGTGCTTGGACAGTTTTTGTTCAGTGCAGATGATGTCTTCAAGTCTGTTGATGTCCTTTCCGGCGGCGAGAAGGTGCGTCTGTCCTTTGCTAAGCTGCTTCTGCAGCACAGCAATCTGCTGATTCTGGATGAACCGACCAACCATCTGGATATTCCTGGCAAGGAAGCGCTGGAAGAGGCGCTGAAGGGCTTTACAGGCACCATTCTGTTTGTCTCCCATGACCGCTATTTCATCCAGCAGCTGGCGACCGGCCTGCTGAAGTTCGAGAATGGCAGCGCTGAATTCATCGAGAAGAGCTGGAATGAGTATGAGGAAAATGAAGTTGCCAAGGCCTCCATGGTCATGGCAACGGAAAAGAAGGCTTCGGAAGAAGAAAACAAGGCGCAGGAGACAAGACGCCAGCTTTCTCCAGAAGCGATAAAACGTGAGATCAAGAAGCTGGAGGAGCAGATCACTGATAAGGAAGCCGAGCTGGAAGACCTCCGCGACCTCCGCTATGAACCGGAGTATTATCAGGACTATCAGAAAATGAATGCTCTGGACCAGGACATTGATGATGTGCACAATGAACTGGCTCATTTATACAAACAGTGGGAAGAACTCAGTGAAGAAGCATAGAACAGAGATGAAAGTCTCTGTTTTTTTTTGCTTAGGATTGTTATAATGGAAGCGCAATAAAAGGAGAAAAAGATAGATATGTCAAATTGTATCGTAGCACAGTCCGGCGGACCAAGTTCCGTCATCAACGCAACCGTTGCCGGTGTTGTTAAGGCAAACCAGATGAACCCTGTATATGAACATGTATACGGCGGATTAAATGGTATTGAAGGAATCCTGCAGGAAAGATTTGTTGATTTAACAAACATGCCTGAACATGAGAACCTTGTTCTGCGTCAGACACCGTCTTCTGCTTTAGGCTCATGCCGTTATAAGCTGAAGAGAGAGAATGTAGAAGATTTTGAAAAGATCATCAATATCATGGACAAGTATGATATTGAAACACTGTTCTACACAGGCGGCAACGATTCCATGGACACTGTCGCTGCTTTATCTGAATATGCTGCAAAGAATAACATTACCAACCACAGATTTGTCGGCTGCCCTAAGACAGTAGACAACGATCTGATGGAAACAGACCACTGCCCAGGCTTTGCATCTGCTGCAAAGTTCATTGCTACAACTGCTCTGCAGTGCTGGTATGATGTCAACGTATATCCATCTACCCGTAAGGAAGTCTTCATCCTTGAGACAATGGGAAGAGATGCAGGCTGGTTAGCAGCATCTGCATGCTTATGCGGCAAGGTCGATCTGCTGATTGTTCCTGAACAGCCGTTTGACAAGGAAGTCTTCTTAAAGAGCGTCAAGAAGATTGTTGATGAAAAGTCCAAGTGCTTCGTTGTTGTATCTGAAGGTGCTCACTATGCAGACGGTTCCTACCTCGCTGCTGGCGAAGCTAAGAATGATAAGTTCGGACATGCAGTGCTCGGCGGTGCCGGCAAGGCTCTGGAATCCATGATCCTGGATGCTGAAGCAGCTCCAAGATGCAAGGTGCAGGATCTTTCTACAGCACAGAGATGCCATGCAACAGAACAGTCCCTTGTTGATGTGACAGAGTCCTTCAGACTCGGTATGTCCGCATTGAACAGATCTGCTGACAAGGCATTCACAGGCAAGATGGTCGGTGTCAAGAGAAGAGCCGGCGAAGTATATGATGCAGAATTCTTTGCTATCGATGCTTCCAAGGTTGCAAATTTTGTCAAGAATTTCCCAGTTGCATGGCTGCTTCCTGAATACAAGGGAATCACAGAAGAAGGTTACAATTATCTCAACCCGCTGATCAGTGGAAACCCAGTCATCCTGATGCAGGACGGCGATGGTCTGCCTGAGTATGTACAGCCTTACTACATGAGAGGCGAAGAAGCTTTAGTAGCTAAGAAGTAATCCAAGAAGAGCACTGCGGTGCTCTTTTTTTTCTGCAGTTCTGGCATGTGACGGAACGTATCAGTTGACATCGGAGGTTAGTTAGCGTAGACTAATCACTGTTAAAGGAGAACTCTATGAACCTGAAGGAACTGAAAATAGGACAGACTGGAAAAATCACTGCTATTGGAGGTGAAGGAGAACTCCGTCAGCATTTCCTTGATATGGGCATGATTCCAGGCACTGAAGTGACGGTGACTAAATATGCTCCGATGGGCGATCCGATTGAGATCATGCTGCATGGCTATGAGCTGACGATCCGCCTGGCGGATGCTGAAAAGATCACGGTCGAAAGAATCACTGCCAATCAGTTGAAAAAGAATCAGTCAGTCAGAAAAGAAAAGCTGCATCCTGGCCTTGGTGAAGGCGGCAAATACCATGACCGCAGAACAGCGCATCCGCTTCCAGAAGGCACTACACTGACTTTTGCCTTAGCCGGCAACCAGAACAGCGGCAAGACAACATTGTTCAATCAATTGACAGGATCCAATCAGCACGTCGGCAATTTTCCCGGCGTGACTGTTGACCGCAAGAGCGGTGAGATCCGCAATCACCACAATACCAGCGTCACTGATCTTCCTGGCATCTATTCACTTTCACCTTACACAAGTGAAGAAATTGTCTCGCGTGAATTTATCTTAGAGGAAAAGCCAACCGGTATCATCAATATCGTCGATGCAACAAATATTGAAAGAAATCTTTATCTGACCATGCAGCTGATGGAGCTGGATCGGCCGATGGTGCTGGCTCTCAACATGATGGATGAGATGCGCAATAACGGCGGTTCTGTGCTGATCAATGACATGGAAGATGCGTTAGGCATTCCAGTTGTTGCCATCTCTGCTTCCAAGAATGAAGGTATAGATGAGCTGGTTGATCATGCACTTCATGTTGCTAAATATCAAGAGAAGCCAAGCCGTAAGGATTTCTGTGATGAGAACGACCATAATGGCGCAGTGCACCGCTGCCTGCACGGCATCATGAATCTGATTGAAGATCATGCAAAAGCGGCTGGCATTCCGCTCCGCTTTGCGGCAACCAAAGTAGTTGAAGGTGATGAACGCATTCTAGAAGCACTGCATTTTGAGCAAAATGAAAAAGATATGCTGGAGCATATCATCACTCAAATGGAAGAAGAAAGAGGACTGGACAGAGCGGCAGCAATCGCTGATATGCGTTACAGCTTTATCGAAAAGCTCTGTGATCAGACAGTTGTCAAGCCAGTGGAGTCGAAGGAACATGAGAGATCGAGAAAGATTGACCGTATTCTGACGGGCAAATATACAGCGATTCCATTCTTCATCGGCATTATGGGTCTGGTCTTCTATCTGACCTTCAATGTAATAGGTGCATACCTGCAGACGCTGCTGGAAGAAGGCATTGGTGCCTTGACGAATGCAGTTGATGCATGGATGACATCTGCGCAGGTCAATAGTGTTGTACATTCCCTAGTGATCGACGGTATCTTCAATGGTGTCGGTACAGTTGTCAGCTTCATTCCAATCATCGTGATCCTGTTCTTCTTCCTGTCTATTCTGGAAGACAGCGGCTATATGGCGCGTGTTGCCTTTGTGATGGATAAGCTGTTGAGAAAAATCGGTTTATCCGGACGCAGTATTGTGCCGATGCTGATTGGCTTTGGATGTACGGTGCCTGGTGTCATGTCTGCCCGGACGCTTCCTTCTGATCGTGACCGAAAACTGACGATCCTGCTTACACCGTTCATGAGCTGCAGTGCAAAGCTGCCAATCTATGGTTTCTTTGCAAATGCATTCTTTCCTTCGCAGGCAGGATGGGTCATGCTTGCATTGTATTTCCTCGGCATCCTGATGGGCATCATTGTTGCACTGGTATCGAAGGAGACAGTGTTTCATGGTGAGGCAACGCCGTTTGTCATGGAGCTGCCGAACTACCGTCTGCCAAGTGCCAAGTCGACCTGGATGCTGATGTGGGAGAAGGCAAAGGACTTCCTGCAGAGAGCGTTCACAGTTATTTTTGTAGCGACCATCATCATCTGGTTCCTGCAGCACTTTGATCTATCACTGAATTTGATTGATGACTCTTCAACCAGCATTCTGGCAGTGGCAGCTGGCGCGATTGCTCCTATTTTTAATCCAATCGGTTTTGGTGACTGGCGCATTGTTACGGCATTGATCACTGGCTTCATGGCAAAGGAATCTGTTGTATCGACTATCTCCGTGCTGTTCGGCAGCACCGCTGAGATCATGAGCGCCATTACACCGCTGGCAGCTTTTTCTCTGCTGGTCTTCTGCCTGTTGTATACGCCATGTGTTGCGGCTGTTTCCGCCATTAAGCGCGAGCTCGGTGGAAAATGGGCGTTCTTCATTGTAATCTTCCAATGTGCTCTTGCCTGGGCTGCTGCATTCATAGTACATTTAATTGGTATCCTGATAGGACTGGTATAATTCATGGAACCTTTAAAGAAAGAAAGAGAATCTGTTGAAAATTATCTGGCATCAATCCTTGATCTGCAGAAGCAGAATGGGATGTGCTTTTCAGTGGACGTAGCCCGCGACTTGGGCTTCTCCAAAGCCAGTGTCTCAGTAGCAATGAAGAAGATGAGTGAAGAAGGCTATGTCAGTTTTGGTGAGTCGCATGAGCTGGTCTTAAGTGAAGCTGGTCACAAGATTGCCAAGGAAGTACTGGCAAAGAGAAAACTTCTGAAGGAAGCTCTGGTAGCAATCGGCGTCAGTGAAAAGAATGCTGAAGCAGATGCTCATCAGATTGAGCATTCCATCAGTGATGAGACAAACCGGAAGCTGTATCATTATCTAAAGAGCCAAATGAAAAAGAACTGACGCGCATCAGTTCTTTTTTTTGTTATGGCGGAGAAGGAGGGGTTCGAACCCTCGCACGCTTTCACGTCTGCCGGTTTTCGAAACCGGTCCCTTCAGCCTCTTGGGTACTTCTCCAGACAGCTTTAAAATTATACCATAGACATAGTTATGAAAATGATGAAAAAGTTTTCAACAAATATCACTGAAAATTACACTGTAAATTGTGAAATTTATTGACACAATTTATGAAAAAATCTACAATTTTATCATACTTCAGGTCTATCACCTGAACGGGAGGAAAGAATTATATGAAGATGAAGAAGGCTTTATGCGCTTCAATGGCTCTTGCTATGCTTGCAGGATGTTCTACAGGCAGCTCATCATCAAGCAAGAAGTCTTTGGATGCGTACTATGTGTTCACATCAGATGTAAAGACAACTGACTATCTGATCACACAGAATGCTTCTGACCACGAAATCAACCAGAACCTGGTTGACGGACTTGTTGAAGTAGATTCAAAGAACAAGTATGTTGGCGACTTGGCAGAGAGCTGGGAGCACAACACAGACTCCACAGTCTGGACATTCCACTTAAGAAAGGATGTCAAATGGGTCACAAATACTGGCGAGCAGTATGGCACTGTAAAGGCTGACGATTTCGTTGCCGGCTTACAGCACGCTACCGAATTCAACTCAGCTACATTGTCTCTGGCAGCAATGCATATTAAGGGCCTGCAGGATTATGTTGACGGCAAGACAAAGGACTTCTCAACAGTCGGTGTCAAGGCAGTTGATGATCTGACAGTTGAGTACACACTGACTCAGCCAGCTACATATTTTGATACATTGACAGCATATACAATTTTCTATCCTGTCAACCGTGAATTCCTGGAAGCTCAGGGCACAGGATGCAAACTGGGTTCCCCAGATGTAAACAGCTGCAAGTTCGGTCAGCCGACAGAACCAAGTTCCATTCTTTATAATGGTGCTTATATTCTGACTTCATTCGTTTCCAAGTCTGAAGAAAAGTTAACTAAGAACAAGAACTACTGGGATGCTGAACACGTCTACATCAACAATGTTACACGTGTTTATGATGATGGATCTGATCCAGCTTCTACAGTTAAGGGATTTGAACAGTCTGAGAATCCTTATTATCAGGCAGTCCTGCTTGCTAAGTCCGACAACTTCAAAGAATATCTTTCTAAGTATAAGGACAATGCATACACAGGCATGCAGAACCAATATACATTCGGCATCAACTTCAATATGAACCGTATCACATATACAACAACAACAAAGACAGAAGCACAGCAGGCTGACACCCGCAATGCTCTGCTGAACAAGAACTTCCGTCTTGCTCTGAAGTATGCTCTTGACCGTGTATCTTACATGGGAACAGCAGTAGATTCTTCTATCGCTGCAACAGCATTACGCAATATCGAGACTCCTTGGAACTTCGTTAAGACAACTGACGGCACAGCATATGGCAAGCTCGTTGAAAATGCTTCTGCATTAGGTGCTGACTTAAGTGAAGGACAGGATCCTTTCTACAACCCAACAACAGCTAAGAAGTATGTTGAATCTGCTAAGACAGAATTAACAGGTGCTGCATGGCCAATCCACCTTGACCTGCTGGTTGAGGAATCTTCCAAGACATTAGTCGCACAGGCTTCTTCTCTGAAGCAGTCTATCGAAGCTTCTCTTGGCACAGACAATGTTGTCATTGATCTGCACCCAGTAAGTGATGATGCTTATGAAAAGTCTTCTTATACATCAACTGGTCCAGTAGATGCTGACTGGGATATCTCCACATCTACAGGCTGGGGCTATGACTACATCGATCCTAAGACATATCTGCACATCTTCAGCCCTAAGGACGGCGATATTCTCCGTACAAATATGGGTCTTGAATTCGAAGCAGACGGCGATGCTCAGAACACAGCAGCTATCCAGAAGTCTGGTCTGGAAGAATTCCAGAAGCTCTACGATGCAGCTGATGCTATCACAGATGATCTGGATGCACGTTACAAGGCATTTGCTAAGGCGGAAGCTTACATCCTTGACAATGCAGTATACATTCCTGTGCAGACACAGACAGCTTCTGTTAACTGGAGAATTTCCAGAGTAGTACCGTTCTCTCAGGCTTACCAGAGTGTCAGATTCAAGGGCATGATCATCCAGAAGGATATGATCACAGCAGCTCAGTATAAGACTGCTCTTGAAACATGGCAGAAGGGCTGATCTCTGATCAACTTTGAAAAAATTTACATTGTAATGTAAAAATCGTGATTAGGGGGCTGAAAATGCCTCCTAATCATTTGTATTTTTGAGCTGTATATTATATCCTTATAGGGCGAATTTAAAAGCAGGGGGTTTCTATGAAACGATATATATGGGGCCGAGTCATTCGGGCCATCTTATCTGTCTTTATCGTTACCGCGGTGGCTATGGTCATGATCTACACCTTGATCCCGCGGGAATTGATTTTTAAGACGGACGCAACGTATCAGAAGCTGGGCGGCAAGGAAGACGACCGTGCCAGATATAAGTACAATGCCTACGAGAAATTAGGGTATGTTGATTTTATTGAGCAGTCGGATATGTGCGAAGCGTATGCTTCTGACAACTATGATGCCTGCATGGTGGTTGATTCCACCGAGATCAACAATATCCTGCCTACATATAAATCAGAAGGATATACGGTTGAACAATACAAAGCCGGTCTTTACTATGCCTACAAGGACACACCGATCATGTCAATTGTCGGGACCTTTTCGGCAACCTGATTCAGATCGACCATCCATGGCGGATGATGGACAGTGATAATGCTACTCTAGATTCCACCCGCGGTATTTACTGGGGACTTGATTATAATGGACTTCCTGCATTGATGGGCAACGGTACGCTGCACAAGTATTTAATTTACATTGACGGCAGTTTTCCCATTCATCCATCAGAATATCATTCAGCTGAACCTCGGCACTTCCTATCCAGCATATTCATATACGCCGATCACACAGGTCATTTCTTCTTCACAGGGAACGGAAGATACACGTGAGCAGACTTTCCCGACCGGGCAGACTGTTGACTCTGCAATCATCCAGCATTCCTGTGAATATAAATACACATCAAGTCTGGACCGTCTGGATCAGAACAAGTTCACTGACAACTATGCTGAATGTCTGACGCAGAAATCTGATCCATCCATGATCCAGGATTCCATGACCATCGGCATTCTGGCATTGATGATCGGCTACGCCATCGCAATTCCTGCCGGCATGGGCATGGCAAGACACAAGGGCAAGCTGGGAGACCATATTGGCACAATCTGGATCAACTTCATGATTGCTGTTCCGTCACTTGCATTTATCTTCTTCGGCAGACAGATCTTCTATCTGTTAGGCCTGCCGCAGTCGTTCCCAACATTTGGAGCACATGATATTCGTTCTTATATTCCTGCCGTTGTCATCTTAGGCCTGATGAATACAGCTTCCCTGATGCTGTGGACAAGACGTTATATGATCGATCAGGAAAGTGCTGACTATGTCAAGTTTGCGAAGGCAAAGGGATTGTCTGAAAAGGAAATCTTCCGCAAGCATATCTTGAGAAATGCAATTATTCCTATCGTTCACGGCATCCCGGCAAATATTATTCTGACAATTACCGGTGCTGTCTTAACAGAAACAGTATTTGCAATTCCGGGCACAGGAAAACTGCTGCCGGATGCAATCAACGACCACAACAATCAGATGATTGTTGCATTGACAATGATCTTCACAGCTCTTTCTATCATTTCCGTATTGATTGGTGACTTGCTGATGACAGCTATCGATCCGAGAATTCAGCTGGAAGAAAAGGAAGGAGGCGCACATTAATGTCAGAAGCAGAGAATAAGTTTGTGTTCGTCAAGAATGACGAAAATGCATCTGAGCACATTGCTGCACCGAAATATTCCTACTGGTCTGCTGTGTTCAAGAAGTTCTTATCAAATCGATCCACTGTTGTCATCCTGATCATCGCAATCACTGTTGTTACATTATCAATCGTCGATCCGCTCATTTCTCATTATGACGGACTGTCTCATAT
>Ga0268359_10634_pt1 | contig 31445 bp, 32 predicted proteins | sample BioMet11_FD_194416 | JGI IMG/M metagenome (GOLD analysis project Ga0268359, IMG submission 194416) | Sewage microbial communities from Oakland, California, United States - Biofuel 11 (PacBio Assembly) | ecosystem: Engineered > Wastewater > Sewage > Unclassified | place: USA: California | collected...
GCGCGCAACGCCGACCAGTGGGGCGCGCCGCATGCGGTTATCCTGCCGGGAAGCCGCAATACCGTAGACGATCTGCGCTTTTTGCGGCGCACCGGTCTGGCGGCCTGCGTGCTCGATTTGCCGACCAGTGCCTGCGGCATGGGCGCGGCGCGCTGGTGGGCGTTTGCGGGGGCCTGCAGATGCTGGGGGCAGAAATTGTCGATCCCCTGGGGCTTGAAGAAGGCGGCCGCGAGGCGGGGCTTGGTCTGCTGCCGCTCGGCACAAGCCTGCAGGCGGCCAAGCGGCTGTGCCGCTCAAACGGGTGGGCGCAGGCATGCCTGACCGGGCAGGGGCGGCAACAGGTCTGGGGTTACGAAATTCACCATGGGCAGACCGCGCCTGTGACCACTGTGGCCCGTCAGCGTCCCGACGGTCTGGCGCAATGGGCGTGCGCCCCAGTGCAGGTGGTAATGGCGGACAGCGAGGGGCAACCCCTGGGCTGGGGCTTGTGCGATGCGCGGGGCCGCGCCCGGGTGTGGGGCAGTTATCTGCACGGGCTTTTTGACGCGGATGCCTTTCGCCACGCTTTTTTGCAGGGCCTGCGGCACGAGGCCGGTCTGCCGTCAGAGCCAAAGACCGTGTACAGCCTTGGCCCGGAGCTGGACAGGCTGGCGGACGCCGTGGAGTCGGCGCTGGATATGCCCGCCATCCTCAGGCTGCTGGGCCTGGACTGAAGCCTGGGCCCACAGCTAGCTCGCGGGGTTTGCCGCAGCCTTGCCCCTCCACTGGCTCAGCAGTACGCCAAGCACTATGAGGGCAGCCCCGCCGTATTGGGCGGGGAGCAGTTTTTCGTCCAGCAGGGCAATGCCGAACAGCAGGGCAAAAACAGGGATAAGGTTGGTGTAGGCGGCGGCCCGCCCGGCGTTAAGGCGCTTGACGCCAAAATTGTACAGGCCGTATCCGGCAAAGGTAACTATGCCGCCAAGATAGAGCAGACAGGCCCATGGCGCCCAAGCGGGAAAGGTCCTGCCAAGGCTGACAAACGCGGCGGATTCAGGAACGGTCGCGGCCAGCAGGCAAAAAAAGACCATGCCTACAAAGGCCTGCACGGCCGTGATGCACAGTGCGCTGTACTGGGCCGAAAGGTGGCGGGCCAGCACGGTGTACCCGGCGGCGCAACACATGGCGACGCCTTCAAGGATGTTGCCCAGCAGGGGGTTGGCCGCTTTTTCGTCCGGCACGGCGGCCAGGGTCAGCCAAGTGACGCCGCATACCGCCAGCAAAAAACCCAGCCACATGCGCAGACCGGCGTGTTCGCGCAGCGTGGCAAAGGCGGTTGCGGCCACCAGCAGCGGCAGCAGGGAAGTGATCATGCCTGCCTGCGAGGCGGTGGTGAGCCGCAGGGCGTTGGTTTCAAAAAGAAAAAAAAGACAGGGTTCGCACAGGGCCATGAGGGTGAGCGTGCCCAGATGCCCGTGTGCTTTCAGTTCGCGCCACAGCCGCGGCCATAGGGGCAAAAAAACAATGCAGGCCACGAGCATGCGCCCCGCCATGGTTTGCAGGGGGCTCAGGGTGGTCAGGGCAATGCGCAGCACGACAAAGGTGGACCCCCAAAAAGCCATGGCGGTCAGCAGTGCCAGATGGGGCAGCAGATTGGGAGCGGTGGGGGGCATGGCGGTTTTTCGGTTTCTCCAGAATGGTCGCGGATGATTTTTGACGCAGCCTATGGTAAGAAGCCCAATACTTCAAGGTTCAGCTGTACCAGTCGATTGCGCGGGGCATTGCCTGACGGTCTGCGGTTTGCGGATGGCAGCCTTGCCTGCGGGAGCACGAAGCATGAGCATCAAAACCATCATCAAGACTTCCAATCTCGCGCAGTTGCTGCTTCTTTTGCTGCTGGGGCTTTGCCTTGTATTCTTTGGGCGCGGGTTGCACGAAAGCAGGCGGACGCTTGAAAACTATTACAGGCTCGATTCCCTGCTGGTGGATGTGGAAACCAACACCCGGCAGAGCTATGAAGAAGCCCATGCCTTTATTTTTACCGGCAGTCCTGAAAGGTACGCCAACTGGCAGATACTGAGCCAGGCGAGAGCTGGGACGCAGCAGGATTCCGCAAGGCACGGCGTGTCTTTTGAAGACACGGCGCGCAATCTCAGTCTGTCCTCAAGCATGCAGGCGCAGGTGCAGTCGCTGCTTGCCCTGCGCGAACACCTGGACACTCTGCTGGATACAGCCGTCAGCATGGCCCTGGGCAGCAGCGGCCCCCCGCAATGGGACAGGGATAGCCTTGATCTGAGCGGTGCGCAAAACTGGGCCGACAGGGTAAATCTGGACAGCGAGGTGCAGCAGGTGCTGTTCAGCGCCCAGGCCCTGCGCGAGGTGCAGTACCGCAGTTTTCTCGACCAGGTAAGCATGCAGGAAGCGCCGCTCGTGCAGATGCTCTGGGCCATGGTTATCGCCTTGCTGGCCCTGGCCGCCAGCGCGGTTGCCAACATTTATATTTTCCAAAAAAGGGTTGCGCAGCCGCTGGACGAAGTCAGCCTGTATGCCGAGGGCGTGGCTGCGGGCGAGGATCCCCAGCCGGTCAAGCTCAGATACAGGGACGAGCTTTCGGGCATGTTTGGCTCGCTGCAGCGCATGAAGGGAACCCTGTTTACACGCATACGCGAGCTCAAGGAGGCCGAACGCCGGGCGCGTAAAAGCAAGCAGCAGGCTGTGCTTGCCAGGGCGCAGGCCCTGACCTCGCTGGAGCTTGCCCAAAAGGCCTCGCATGTGCAGGAAGACTTTTTGCGGCGAATGAGCCACGAAATACGCACGCCCCTCAACGCGATCATCGGCATGAGCTATCTCAGCCTGCAGACGGGTCTCAGCGGCGTGCAGCGCGATTATATGTTGCAGATCAACAAGTCCGGCAGCGTGCTGCTGGACATGGTCAACCGCATCCTCGACTTTTCCAGCGTCAACGAGGGTTTGCTGCGGCGCGAAAGCCGCGCTTTTCTGCTGCCCCGGCTGCTGGAGCTGCTGCGGCAAAGTGTTGCGGGCAGCGCCCTTGATAAGCATCTGGAACTCCATTTTACCATTGATCCTGACGTGCCGACGGTTATAGAGGGCGACGAGCGCCATCTTGAAGAAGCGCTGCGCATCCTTTTGGACAATGCGGTCAAGTATACCCGCACGGGTTCTGTGGAGTGCCGCGTGCAATACGCGCACGACGGCGGGCAGGACGATGCCTGCCGCCTGCTTTTGTAGTGGCGGACACCGGTCCCGGCATGGATTCGACCTTTCTGGAAAAACTGTTTGAGCCCTTTGCCCTGGGCGACGAATCGATGACCCGCTCGACCAGTGGCCTTGGCCTCGGGCTGGCGCTGGCCCGTCAGCTGGTCAACCTGCTGGGCGGTGATCTGTCTGTGGCGAGCTCGCTGGGCAAGGGCAGCCGCTTTTTCTTTGAACTTTCGTTTGGCCGGGTGCAGCAGGGCGAAGCGTCGGAATCCCTCTCCGCCCAGGAGGAGGCGCTCGCCGCCGTAGAGAGCATTTTTACCCCCGCCGATGTGCAGCAGCAGACCGTGCTGGTGGTAGAAGACAACGACATCAACGCCCAGATCGCCAGCGAGCTGCTTGCCCAGGCCCGGCTGGCAGTGCGTGTGGCCTCCAACGGCCTGGCGGCGGTGGAAGAAGTACGCCGTGGAGGCGTTGACCTGGTGCTCATGGACGTGCAGATGCCGGTGATGGACGGCCTCGAAGCCACCACGCGCATACGCGAACTGGGCTATACGCCGGAAATTTTGCCGATTTTGGCCATGACGGCGCATGCCGACGCAGCCTCGCGCATGGACGGAAAAAATGTGGGGATGAACGACTACCTCACCAAGCCGGTGGATCCGGCAGCCCTGTACGCGGCGCTCAAAAAGTGGCTGCCGGGCGGGCTTGAATTCAACCCGCTGACCCAGGGCGGCGCCCTATGCGTCGCAACGGTGGAGGAGAGCGCAGGGCAGGGGCTGGACGTCATGCGTTCAGCGGATGCCGCCGTGGCTGAGCCGGAGGGGCTGGCCGTCAACGTCGAAGCGGGGCTTGCCACTGTGGGCGGCAACCGCGACCTGTACCGCGAGCTTTTGCTGCGTTTTGTCGACCACTATGGCGAAAGCGCCAGAGAGCTGCGCGGGATGCTGGCCTGCGGCGACTTGCGGGGAGCGGCGCGGCTGGCGCATACGGTCAAGGGCGTTGCCGCCCAATCTGGGCGTGGAGCGCGTCTGCCGCCTCACGCGCCGCATGGAAAGCTCCCTGCCGCTGAACTCGCCCAGCGAAAGCCTGATGGATGAATTTGAAAAGAGCATGGATGAAGTGCTCATGCGCGTACGTTGCCTTGAGGGCACAAACGCCATGACCACCACCGGCACGCTGCACCTGGACGGCGAGCACCGCGAGGCTCTGACGGCCCTGCTGGCGGAGCTGCCGGAACTGGTGGAAGTTGACTGGGGCAATGCGGAAAGCACGCTGGAAAGCTTTGTGCCGTTTGTGGACGGCACGCCGTATGCGGAAGATCTGGCCGCCATCCTTGCTTCGGTAAAGGACTTTGACAACGGGGCGTTGCAGGGGCAGGCGGCCGCCCTGCAGATCCGCCTGCTGGGTGATCGAGCGTGAAAACCGTATTTTGCCTCGACGACAAGATCCAGTACCTGACGCTGCTCAAGGTGGCTGTGCGCTCCCTGCGCGCGGTCCAGGGCAGCGAAGCCCCCTGCCTGTGCGTGTATGCGGGCAGCGACGCGGCCCTGCTGGCCGAGCTTGCGGCCGAAAACATCCCCGTGGCGCGGTATGCTCCGCGTCTTGACCCCAGTGGCTTTACCCCTTTGGGGCAGGCCTGCGCTGGCTGTTTTCTCAAGCTCGAGCTGGCGCTTGTGCCCGAGCTTGCCCAGGACGACCGGGTGCTTTACTGCGATACGGACGTGCTGTTTTACCGTCCGCTTGATGAACTTTTTGCGCAGCAGCCGACGTATGTGGGCATGGCCAGGGAATACACGGCGCCCTTTTTTCACCAGTACCAGCAGCTGTCGTACGAATACAGGGGCGCCAGCTACACGGTGCCCCTGCCGTTTCCCATCTGGACATATTCGAGCGGCGTGGCCCTGTTTAATCTGGAAAGGCTGCGCAAGCGCGATTTTATCGGGCACTTCATGGCCTTTTGCAGAGAGAACGAATCGCGCATCGGCAACCTTGACCAGTCGCTGATCAATTATTTTTTTGGCAAGCGCATCACCCGGCTGGACGACTGCTGGAACTGCCCGCCGTACCGTGAGGAATGCAGGGATGCTGCGCGGATAGTGCACTTTCACGGGCCAAAACCATGGGAGCACAACAGGCCCGAGCTGGCCGACCTGCGCATCAACCATTACACCTACATGCGTGAGCGCTGGATGGAATACCTGACCCCGCAGGAGCGTGCGCTTGTGCAGAGCTGGGCCTGAAAACGGGGTTGCGTCAGAATGCGCGGCAGGCGGGGCGGACGGTCTGGATTTGTTCTGGCCTCTGAAGTATTTTGCGCATTGACCGATAAGAATGAAAACCGGGCCTTAAAAACCCCAATTAACGCAGTCGGCAACGGCGCGTAACAGGCCGGGCCGCAGCGGTTGCGGCGGTTCAAGGGCCGAAAACGCCCGCTTATACCATGGAGGCCATCCCATGACGGATACAATGGACGCGGCGCAAGCGCCGAGGCTGGAGGCGCAGGACTCTGGCCAGGAACATGACGGCGATCTGCTCCAGCTCGTCACCTTTCGCATTGGCGAAGAAGAATTCGGGGTTGATATCCTTTCTGTTCAGGAAATCATCCGGCTCATGCAGATTACCATGGTGCCCCATGCCGCAGCGTTTATCGAAGGCGTCATCAACCTGCGCGGCAAGGTTATTCCCGTCATCAACATGCGCACCCGGTTCAGCATGCCCGCAGTGGAGCATGACGCCAACACGCGCATTGTGGTGATGGAATTCAACCAGAAGATCGTGGGTTTTCTGGTTGACGGCGTGTCCGAAGTGCTGCGCATCCCCGCCTCAACCGTCGAACCCGCGCCCCCGGTAGTGTGCGGTATCGGCTCGGAATACATACGCGGGGTGGGCAAGCTCGAAGACCGTCTGCTCATTCTGCTTGACCTCGACACGTTATTGAGCGACATGAACGCCGATGCGGGTTAGCATGGCGGCCAGGCGCGCACCCCTGAATCTGCACGGACGGCGGGTTGTTGAAGCCCGGCGGCCTGCGCTTTTTTGAGTGAACGACGCGCAGCCTGAAGCCAAAGCCAGCCGGAGCGGCCCAGCCGCCACGGTCATGCCGCCGCAGCAGGAGGCCTTATGTCCATGCGTCTTTCCCGTTCCATTGTGGGTGAAGCAGAAGCCCGCGCCGTCAGCCGCGTCATCACTGAAGACGGCTACCTCGGCATGGGCAACGAGGTGCGCCTTTTGAAGAAGAAGTGGCGCACTACATTGGCGTCAAGCCCAGTCAGGTTATCACGGTCAATACCGGTACAGCGGCCCTGCATCTGGCTGTGGACGCCGTTGCCGCGCAGTGCCGCGTAGACGGCAAACCCGAAGTCCTCGTTCCATCGCTTACCTTTGTGGCGTCTTTTCAGGCCATTACAGCCGCAGGCTGCATGCCTGTGGCCTGCGATGTGCTGGCAGAAACCGGCACCATTGATCTTGCCGACGCCGGGCGCCGCGTGACCCCCCGCACCATTGCCATCATGCCAGTGCACTATGCCAGCAACCCCTGGCATCTCGATGACGTGTACAGTTTTGCACTCGACAGGGGCCTGCGCGTTGTGGAAGACGCCGCTCATGCCTTTGGCTGCAAAAGCCACGGCCGCATGATCGGCAGCTTTGGCGACATGGTCTGCTTCAGCTTTGACGGCATAAAAAATATCACCTGCGGCGAAGGCGGCTGTCTGGTTGCCTTTGACGAAGAGGCCGGGCAGCTGGCTTCGGACGCCCGCCTGCTCTCTGTGGCCAACGATGCGCAAAAGCGCTTTACGGGCGGGCGCTCGTGGGATCCGGACGTCAAGCGGCAGGGCTGGCGCTACCATATGAGCAACATCATGGCCGCCATTGGCCGCGTACAGCTTGGACGCCTTGAGGCGGAATTCATACCGGCCAGGCGGGCGCTTACGGCCATTTATGAAGAACGGCTCGCCGGGGTGGACGGTCTGGCGCTGCTGGCCACTGACCCGCAGGACTTTGTTGTGCGCCACATCATGCCCGTGCGTGTGCTTGACGGCCGCAAGGACGCGGTCAAGGAATTTTTGGCCGCGCGGGATATCCCCACCGGCGTGCACTACAAGCCCAACCACCTGTTGAGCTGTTTTGGCGGGGGAGCCCAGTCGCTGCCCGTAACAGAGCAACTCTATGCCGAGCTGGTAACCCTGCCCCTGCACCCCGGCCTCAGCGTCGAAGATGTGGAGAGCGTGTGCGACGCGCTTGTTGCGGCACTGAAGTAACCGCATCCGCAAGGGCTGCCCGACGTGGCTAGCGGCTGGCAAAACCTGCCGGGCTGCTCCCGGCTTGCGGCGCTGGCGCGCGGGCTTTTGGCCCGGCGCTGGGTGCGCTTTGGCATTGTGGGCGGCGCGGCTTCGGCGAGCTACTTTTTGCTGGGGTTGCTGTTTGTCAACGTGCTGCAGCTGCCTATACTGGCGGGCAATGCCCTGGCCTTTGCGCTCAGTTTTATCGTATCCTATCTTGGGCAATGCCTGTGGACGTTCCGCGCGGCGGATGCGGGCGCGGGCATTGCCACCCACCGCTCCATGCTGCCGCGCTATGCGGCTACCCAGGCCGTGGGCCTGGGCCTGAATTCAGCCATTATCTGGCTGCTCATGCAAATGGGCGTTCCCTATGCCTGGGCCATGCCTATAGCTGTATTGCTTGTGCCGGTTATGGTCTATATGCTGTGCAAAATCTGGGTATTCAAAAAGCAGGCGTCGTTTGCCCCGGCCAGGGCCGGGCAGACGCCTCCGCAACCATCGGCCGTCTCCGGCCCTGCCCGCAACAAGGATAACGCATGAATGCCCCAGCTGTTTCGGTTATCATGAACTGCCTGAACAGTTCCCGCGATCTGCGCGAAGCCATGGACAGCCTCATGGCCCAGACCTTTGCGGATTTTGAAGTCATTTTTTTGGGACAATTGCTCCACTGACGAGAGCCCCGCCATTGCCCGGAGTTACGGTGACAGGGTGCGCTATTTTCGCGGCGAGACCATCGTGCCCCTGGGCGAGGGGCGCAACCTGGCGCTGGCCCAGGCGCGCGGGCGCTATCTGGCCTTTCTCGACTGCGACGACGTGTGGAAACCCACCAAGCTGGAGCGTCAGGTCGCCCTGTTTGAAGCCAACCCCCGCGTGGGGCTGGTATGCACCGATACGGAAATTTTTGACGGCAGGCGGGTGCTCAAACGGCTGTTTGCCGAAACCTCGCCCGCAAGAGGCATGGCCTTTGCCGCGCTGATGCAGCGGCAGTGGATATCCATGTCGTCGGCCATGGTCAGCCGCGAGGCGTTGACGAGCCTTTCGGCGGATAAAATTCCCTCCGGGCAGGGCTGCAACGGGGGCTGGTTTGACCAGAGCCTCAACGTGTGCGAAGAGGCCGACGTTTTTTATCGCATTGCCCACGACTGGGAACTGGACTTTGTGGATGAGCCCCTGACCCTGTGGCGGGTACACGGCAACAACACCACGTTCAGAAAATTTGGGCAATTTGCCGATGAAACCCTGCGCATACTTGAAAAACATCGGATGCTTTATCCCGGATATGATCAGGAATATGCGGAGCTTGTAGCTATGATGACCCGCAGGGCGGGTTTTCAGAAAGCCGTGGCGCTGTGGCGCGAGGGGCGCAACAGCGCCGCCCGCGAGGCCATAAAGCCCTGGCGGTACAGCGGTCTCAAGTTCAAGATTTTCTGGTGGGCCAGTTACCTGCCTGGAGTTTTTTTTGACATGGCTGCCCGCCTCTATTTCGCGCTACCCGCCAATTTTCGACAATAGCGCTAAGTTTTGTGTCGTCAATATAGTAAAAACGTGTTGTTTTTTTGGCTAAAAGATTATATTCGCTCTCAATGGTCTTAGAGGGGGATAGGGTAGTATTACAGGGTCGCACGGAAGGGACTCCGCACTGCCATAAGCCCCCTAGTAACACATAACAGTTGAGGGTCTGTTATATGGCTTGGACACAAGTGTATGATCCGGTTGGCGGAGCTGTGGTTTCCGCCCTGCTGGCAGGTATCCCCCTGATCAGCCTTTTCTACATGCTGGCCGTGCGTCGTGCTAAGGGGCACTACGCTGCGGCTCTTGCCGTTGGCCTTTCTTTCGTTCTGGCGGTTGCCGTCTGGGGCATGCCGTTCGGCACCGCCTTCGGCGCTCTGACCTACGGCGCGGCCTTCGGTCTTTTCCCCATCATCTGGATCGTTATTACGGCGGTCTGGGTGTACAACATGACTGTGGAATCGGGCGAATTTGAGTACATCAAAGAATCGCTCGCCCGTCTGACCGACGACCGTCGTCTGCAGGCCATCTTTATCGCCTTCGCCTTTGGTTCCTTCATTGAAGGCACCGCCGGCTTCGGCACGCCTGTGGCCATTACCGCCGCCATGCTCGTGGGCCTTGGTTTCCGCCCCCTGTACGCCGCCGGCATCTGTCTGATCGCCAACACCGCCCCTGTGGCCTTTGGCGCCATTGGTATCCCGATCATCGTCGGCGCGCAGGTTTCCGGTATTCCGGAAATGCACGTCAGCCAGATCGTGGGCCGTCAGCTGCCCTTCCTTTCCGTGCTTGTGCCCCTGTGGCTCTGCGTGGTTATGTGCGGCTTCAAGCGCGCCATGGAAGTTCTGCCCGCCATTGTTGTGGCTGGTGTGAGCTTTGCCGGTTCGCAGTACCTGTTCTCCAACCACCACGGCGCGACCCTGCCCGACATCATGTCGGCCCTGATCACCATCGTCGCCATGGTGTTGTTGCTGCGCGTGTGGAAGCCCAAGACCGTTTGGCGCTTTGAGGGTGAAAAGGAAACCGTGCTCAGCGGCGCCGCCCCCTCTACGGGCGTTGTGCTGCGTGCCTGGCTGCCCTATATCGTGCTGGCCGTCATGGTATTCTTGTGGGGCCTGCCCCAGTTCAAGAACATGCTGAACGCCGTGCCCGGCGCGGTGCTCAAGTTCTCCTGGCCCGCTCTTGACGGCATGGTGAACAAGGCTGCCCCCATTCTGGCCGCCGGCAAGGACCCCAACTACCCCGCAGTGTTCGTGTTTAACTGGCTCTCCGCCGGTGGCACGGCCATTCTGCTGGCTGGGTTCTTCTCTGTGCCTTTCATGCCTGGTTATTCGTTCGGCAAGGCCGTCAGCTGCCTTTTCCGCACCATTCACCAGCTGCGCTTCCCCATCGCGACCATCGCCATGATTCTGGGTCTGGCCTACCTCATGAACTACTCCGGCATGAGCTCCACCCTGGGTATCGCCTTTACCCTTACCGGCCCGCTGTTCCCGCTCTTCTCGCCCCTGTTGGGCTGGATGGGCGTGTTCCTGACCGGTTCGGACACCTCTTCCAACGCCCTGTTCTGCGGTATGCAGCGCTCGACGGCTGAAGTGGTGGGCATGGATCCGGCCCTGGCCGTTGCCGCCAACTCTTCCGGTGGTGTTACCGGTAAGATGATTTCGCCCCAGTCCATCAGTGTGGCAACTGCTGCCACCAACCTGGTCGGTCACGAAGGCGATCTCTTCCGCTTTACGCTTGGGCACAGCTTGGCCATGACGGGCTTTATCTGCGTGCTCACCTACCTGCAGTCCAACGTGCTGCACTGGATGCTGCCGTAAACGTGGTTTACCTTCCGTAATGCGACGCCGCCCCGCAAGGGGCGGCGTTTTTTGCGTTTTTGCGGCGTATGCAGGGATCGGCCCCCGCGTAAAAACCGGTCTCTCGCTATGCCTTGCCGGGCAAGCATTTTGGCCAGTCTTGCCAGCCGGGCTTGCGTGCTTTATGGTGCGCTGCAATGCTTGGAGGAGTAAATGGATTCGCAGCAGGTCTCTTTTTCTACTATCATCAAATCGCTGGGCCTTGTGTTTGGCGATATCGGCACAAGCCCCATCTACACGCTGGCCGTCATATTTTTACTCACAGAACGCACGGAGGCCCATTTTATCGGCATCTTGTCGCTGATAATCTGGACCTTGCTGCTGCTTGTGACAGTGGGCTACGCGTGGCTCGCCATGAGCCTGAGCAAGGGCGGCGAGGGTGGAACCATTGTGCTGCTTTCCATTTTGCGGCCGCTGCTCAAATCGTCCAAAAAGCTTGGTGTTGCTTCGGTGCTGGCCTTTGTGGGCGTGTCGCTGCTCATCGGCGACGGGGTCATCACACCCGCCATTTCCATTCTCTCCGCCGTGGAAGGCCTGACCCTTGTGCCCGGACTGGAAGATACGTCCAAGGGCGTCATTGTGGGGCTGGCGCTGGCAATCACTGTAGTGCTGTTTGCCGTGCAGCGGCGGGGCAGCGGTGCTGTCTCCGTTGTTTTTGGCCCTGTCATGGCCCTGTGGTTCGGGGTGCTGGCTTTTTCGGGCGGGGTCTCCATTGTGCAGACGCCGCAGGTGATCAAGGCCCTGAACCCCTGGTACGCCATTGATTTTATGATTCACAACGGTCTGGTGAGCTTTTTTGTGCTTTCAGAGGTCATACTGTGCGCAACCGGCGGCGAGGCTCTGTATGCGGATATGGGGCACATGGGGCGCAAGCCCATCATTGCCGCCTGGGGCATTGTGCTTCTGGCCCTGATTGCCAGCTACATGGGACAGACTTCGTTTCTGATCCGCAACCCAGGCGCGGAAAACGTGCTGTTTGAAATGATCAACAGCCAGGCGCACTATCTCTACGTCCCCTTTCTTGCGCTCAGCCTGATGGCGACAGTCATTGCCTCTCAGGCGCTCATTAGCGGGCTGTTTTCTATCATGTATCAGAGCATGGCCACCCATATCATGCCGCTGTTTAAGGTCGATTACACCTCCAAGGAGCTGCATTCGCAGATCTACATCAATTCGGTGAACTGGGGCCTGTTTATCGCGGTGGTGCTTGTGATCTGCGGCTTTGGCGAATCGCACAAGCTGGCCGCCGCCTATGGTCTGGCGGTTACGGGCACTATGACCATCACCGGTATTTTTATGGTGTGGATATTCCACCTGCAGGGCAGAAACTTTAAAGCCGTGATTGCGGCCTTTGTCTGCGCTCTTGATTTTGTCTATCTGCTGGCAAACTTCTATAAGTTCCCGCACGGCGGCTACTGGTCCATACTTATTTCGCTTATCCCGCTTTCGGTTATCCTTGTGTACACGCAGGGGCAGAAGGCCGCCTACCAGCGCATGCGCCCCATGGGCAAAGAGCAGTTTTTAAAGAAATTTGCCGAAGAAAAAGCCCAGGGGCACACCATACGGGGCACAGCTATCTTTTTTTTGCGCAATCTGGACAAGGTTTCGCCCTACATTGTCAAAACCATGTTCAGCAACGGCATCATTTATGAGCAAAACATCATGCTGTGCATGGCGCGTACCTATGAACCCACGGGCGTGATCTGGCGCTTTGCCGAAGACCCGGCGGAAGGTATCCGCGTTTTTGAAGTTTCTGCGGGCTATATGGAAGTTGTGGACATCGACCACATCATGTCCGAGGCGGGCATAAAGCCGCGGGTTATCTTTTACGGCGTGGAGGACATCCTCACCAGCTCCCCGCTGTGGCGTATTTACGCCCTGATCAAAAAGTTGGCCCCGTCGTTTGTGCAGTTTTACAAAATGCCGGTGCACGCCGTGCACGGGGTCATAAGCAGAATTGACATGTAAGGCTGCCGCCGTGCTGGGCAAAAGGAGGCTCCGGATGTACAATTACGCGCGCCCTGTGCGCCTGTTGCTGCTCTGCCTTACGGCTGGACTCTGGCTTGGGGGCTGTGCCCAGCAGCAACGGCAACCTCTCTCGTTTGACGACCAGCAGGCACTGGCTGCCAACAGGCAGTGCAGGGCCGAAGCCACGCAGATGAACAACGAGTGGCGCGGGGACACCAGTTATTTTCCCTGGCGATCCTATTACAATATGTGCATGCGGCGGTTTGAGGTAAGTGATGAACAGATGCGCAGACTCCGGCTGCCGTAAACGGCCTCGTCCTGCACGGTGGCTGCCGAATTGCCCTGCGAGGCATGACGTTATCGGCTAGCTGTCAACCGGGCGTCTCTGGCGGCGTTATAAGGCTTTTTTTAAAAATTTACGACCACCGCTAGCCCTTGCAGGCAATGGCGCCGGGAAGGCCGTTTTTGCTCCAAATTTGCCAATGCCTTGAAGCGGGCAGGTGCTGATGCGCATATAAACAAAGGGTGACTTTTCAGTCACCCTTTTTGCATTTGCTGGTTATTCGTCCCCGACTTTAAGCGCCGCCAAAAACGCTTCCTGCGGCAGCTCGACGTTGCCCATGCGCTTCATGCGTTTTTTGCCTTCCTTCTGCTTTTCCAACAGTTTGCGCTTACGGGTGATGTCGCCGCCGTAGCACTTGGCCGTGACGTCCTTGCGGAAAGCCGAGACGGTCTCGCGGGCGATGATCTTTTGTCCGATTGCCGCCTGAATGGCCACCTGGAACAGCTGGCGCGGGATGCTGCGCTTGAGCTTGAGCGCCAGTCCGCGCCCGTAGGTGTAGGCACGGTCGCGGTGCACAATGACCGCCAAGGCGTCAACGGTTTCGCCATTGAGCATGATGTCGAGCCGCACGAGATCTGAGGCGCGGTAGTCCAGCGGGTGGTAGTCCATGGAGGCGTAGCCGCGCGTGGCCGACTTGAGCCGGTCAAAAAAGTCGTAAACAATTTCCGCAAACGGCAGCTCATAGGTCACGACAACGCGGTTGGTTGCCAGGTAGTGCAGGTTTTTTTGCGTGCCGCGCTTTTCTTCGCACAGTTTCATGACATTGCCCACGTAGTCGTTGGGCACGTGGATGTCCATGGTTACGTATGGCTCGTACAGCGCACGTATCTTGGTGGGGTCTGGCAGGTGGCTGGGGTTGTCGATGTCCATGCTTTTGCCGTCGTTGGTGTCCACCTTGTAGACCACCGAGGGCGCAGGTGGCGATGAGGCTGACCTCAAATTCGCGTTCCAGCCGCTCCTGAATGATCTCCATATGCAGCAAGCCCAAAAAGCCGCAGCGAAAGCCAAAACCAAGGGCCTGCGAGGTTTCCGGCTCAAATGAAAAGGCCGCGTCGTTGAGCTGCAGCTTTTCCAGAGCGGTTTTGAGGTTCTCGTATTCGTCGGATTCCGTGGGGTACAGACCGCAAAAAACCATGGGCTTCACTTCGGTAAAGCCGGGCACGGGCGATGAGGCCGGGTTGTCTGCAAGGGTGATGGTGTCGCCCACGCGGGCGTCGCCCAGGTCCTTGATGGAGCCGCACATAAAGCCCACTTCGCCAGTATGCAGTGCGGCGACGTCTGTGGCCTCGGGCGAAAAAAACGCCCAGCCGCAGCACTTCATATTCTTTGCCCGTGCTCATAAGACGCACGATCTCGTTGAGCTTGATGGCCCCGTCCATTACACGGAAAAGAATCACCACACCCTGATAGCTGTCGTACCAGGAGTCGAAAATAAGCGCCTTGAGAGGAGCTTTTTCGTCGCCGTGGGGTGCTGGCAGGCGGTGCACAATGGCTTCTAGCACTGCGTCCACGCCCATGCCGGTTTTGGCGGAGACGGGCAGGGCGCCTGCGCAGTCGAGACCGATGCTTTCTTCAATCTCGGCCTTGACGCGGTCCACTTCGGCGCTGGGCAGGTCGATCTTGTTGAGCACGGGGACGATTTCGTGGTCATGGTCAAGAGCGAGATACACGTTGGCCAGCGTCTGCGCCTCGACGCCCTGCGTGGCGTCTACCACCAGCAGCGCGCCTTCGCAGGCTGCCAGAGAGCGCGAGACTTCATAGTTGAAGTCCACATGGCCGGGCGTATCGATGAGGTTAAGCTCGTACATCTGCCCGTCTTGTGCGGTGTAGGGAATGACGCACTGTCTGGGCCTTGATGGTGATGCCGCGCTCCCGCTCCAGATCCATTTTGTCTAGGTACTGTTGGCGCGCCTCCCGCTTGCTGACAACCTGGGTCAGTTCAAGAATGCGGTCGGCCAGGGTGGATTTGCCATGGTCGATGTGGGCGATAATGCAAAAATTGCGGATATTTTCCTGCTTGGGCATGGTCATGTCCTGGAAAACCGGATGGGGTTGGCGGCTGTTTTCCGCGTTTGAACCTGTATCAATATCCAAGATTCGCGCGGAAGTCTATTTGCTGTTGGGTGGAACCTTGCAGCTACCTGTCGGTGGTAATGGGCAAGGAGCAGAGAAAAAATAGATCGAACGTAATTTTCTTTTTTCGTATTTCAATATAGCTTGAATCATTGGTAGAAATTTCTATTGACGATCTGTTGTCTTCACGTTGATGAAAAACAGATGCCGGTGTGGATATGCTATTTTCTGGAATAAAAAATACAAGTAATTTATTATTACTCTCATTAAGGACAATAAAAAGGTCATGTAAAATTTTTATTGTCCGGCGTTATCCACCAAACAGATTTACCTGCGTTTACATTAGCAAAAACTGTATTCCGAGACGTGATTGCTAGCTCCGGTAATGGGTCATGAGAAAGCTGACAGCCCACTTTTTGTCTACATTCCCGTTCATTGGAACCCTCTGAAAATAAGCAAAGCCGCAACAGCGCGGAAGCATTCCACGCGGCTGCGGCTCCACAAATCTGAAAATTGGTAGCTCAGCGAAGCTGGGCCAGCTGCAAGCGCACAATTGCGCGTTGCAGAGCGGCTTCAGCGCGGGTGATGTCCACCTTTTCGTCATGACTGGCATGATGCGCTTTTCGGCGCGTTCCTTGGCAGCCATGGCACGGGCGGTGTCAATGCTGTCCGCCAGCTCTGCCGATTCGGCAAGCACGGTGAGCACATCATTGTTCACATCGGCGAAACCGCCAGAGATGAAAACATGCTCATCCTTGCCGCCGGTGCGGTAGCGCAGGCCACCGATCTTCAGGGCGGAAAGCAGGGAAACGTGCTTGGGCAGCACGCCGAATTCGCCCTCAATGCCAGGGCAGACGGCCATTTCCACTTCGCCGCTTACCACGGTTTTGTCCGGCGTAACCACTTCAAGTTGCAGCGTGCCCATAGGTACTCCTTCGCTCCTGATATACGCAGATGGCCAGGTTTGGGTCGCGCCTGACCGGCGCGACCCATAACCTCAAAGCGTTGCGGTTAACGCCTTACTTTTCTTCCTGCAGCTTACGCTGCTCGTACTTGGCAACGGCCTGTTCAATGCCGCCCAGCATGTAGAAGTCGCCTTCCGCCATGTGGTCGTAATCGCCGTCCAGGATGCCCTTGAAGCCCTTGATGGTGTCTTCAAGCTTCACATACTGGCCAGGGGTGCCGGTGAAGGTTTCGGCCACATGGAAGGGCTGCGAGAGGAAGCGCTGAATGCGGCGCGCGCGCGCAACAGTCAGCTTGTCTTCGTCAGACAGTTCGTCCATACCGAGGATGGCGATGATGTCCTGCAGTTCTTTGTACTTCTGCAGCACCATCTGCACACGACGGGCCACCATGTAGTGATCTTCGCCCACAACATTGGGGTCGAGGATGCGCGAGGTGGAGTCGAGCGGGTCCACGGCGGGGTAAATGCCCAGTTCCGCGATCTGGCGGGAAAGCACGAGCGTGCCGTCCAAGTGCGAGAACGTGGTGGCCGGGGCCGGGTCGGTCAAGTCGTCGGCAGGGACGTAAACGGCCTGCACCGACGTGATCGAACCGTTGTTGGTCGAGGTGATGCGTTCCTGCAAGGCGCCAAGGTCAGTACCCAGGGTGGGCTGGTAACCCACGGCCGAGGGCATGCGGCCAAGCAGAGCGGACACTTCGGAACCAGCCTGCGTGAAACGGAAGATGTTGTCGATGAAGAGCAGCACGTCCTGGTGTTCTTCATCACGGAAGTATTCCGCGCAGGCAAGGGCCGTAAGGGCCACGCGGGCACGGGCTCCCGGAGGTTCGTTCATCTGGCCGTACACAAGTGTGGCGCGTTCCAGAACGCCCGCTTCCTTGAGTTCGTGGTACAAGTCGTTGCCTTCACGGGTGCGTTCGCCCACGCCCGCGAAAACCGACGAGCCGCCGTGCTGCTTGGCGATGTTGTTGATCATCTCCATCAGAATAACGGTCTTGCCCACGCCAGCGCCGCCGAAGAGGCCCATCTTGCCGCCCTTGGGGAAGGGAACAAGCAGGTCAACGACCTTGATGCCGGTTTCAAGCAGTTCCACCTTGGTGTTCAGGTCTGTAAAGGCCGGAGCAGGACGGTGGATGGGATAGTATTTTTCAGCGTTAACCGGGCCCAGTTCGTCAACGGGGCGACCGATGACGTTCAGGATACGGCCAACAGCGGCCTTGCCAACGGGAACCATGATGGGGTTCCCGGTGTCGACCGCGTCCATGCCGCGGACGAGACCTTCGGTGGCGTCCATGGCGATGGTACGAACGACGTTGTCGCCCAGGTGCTGCGCAACCTCACAGATGAGGCTGGGAGCATCGCTATTGTTCGGGTTGGTTATCTCCAGGGCGGTGAAGATATTCGGCAGGTTGCCGTCGCTGAACTCTACGTCCACCACGGCGCCGATAACCTGAACGACTTTACCGATGTTTTTGCTCATGTTTGGCTCCTTAACCCTTCAGCGCTTCAGCGCCGCCGACGATGTCGATGAGGTCGCTGGTGATGGAAGCCTGCCGCGTCTTGTTATAGAGCCGCGTCAGCATGTTGATCATCTCGTTGCAGTTACGGGTGGCGTTGTCCATAGCGGCCATGCGGGCGGCGTGCTCGCTGGCCGAGGTGTCCAACATGCCACGGTAAACCTGCACTTTGACATAGCGGGGCAAAAGCTCCGCCAACAGCTTTTCTTCCTGCGGCTCGTACACGTATTCACAGTGGGGTGTACCAGCTGTGTCGGCAACTTCTTCGGCTTCCGGCGTTTGCAACGGCAGAAGGCGAAGGGTGCGCGGGGGCTGGCTGCCCATGGATACAAACTCGCCGTAAATCAGCCACACTTCGTCGAGTGCGAAGGTTTCGTAGCCGTGTATGACTTCCTGAGCCACTGAGCTGGCCAGAGGGAAGTCAATGCTACCCATGCGGTCGCCATAGGCAGTGAAAATCGTGTGACCGGCAGAACGAATGGCGTCGCGGCCTTTACGTCCTACACAGGCAAAGCTGATCTCCATTCCTGCCTCGGCCTTTTCCTTCGCCAGCCGCAGAGCGGTGGCGATGATATTGCCGTTAAAGCTGCCGCACAGGCCACGGTCTGATGTAACCAGCACGATGGCGCAGTGCTTCTTTTCCTCATGCTCTGCCAGCAGGGGGTGGGCGTTGCCCTCCACCTTGCTCGACAGTTCGGCGAGCACGTCGCGGTATTTGGCCGCGTACGGCCTGAAGCGCTCGATGCGGGCCTGGGCGCCGCGCAGTTTCGCCGAGGCCACCATGTTCATGGCCTTGGTGATCTGCTTGGTCTTACCGACCCCCACGATCTTCATTTTTACGTCTTTGAGTGAAGGCATGCTTATCTCCCGTATGGAGGGGGCCCCTAGGCCTTCCAGCCCTGCTTGAAGGCGGTAATGGCCTCGGTGAGCGCTTTTTCCACAGCCTCGTCAATGACTTTCTTATCTTTGATTGCGTCAAGCACATCCTTACGCGTGTCACGCATAAAGGTGAGCATGTCGTCTTCAAACTTGCGGATACTGTCCACCGGCACGTCATCCATGAAGCCACGGGTAGCGGCAAAAATGGAAGCCACCTGCTCATGCGAGGGCATGGGCTTGTACTGGGGCTGCTTGAGCAGTTCCACCAGACGTGCACCACGGTCAAGCTTGGCCTTGGTGGTTTTGTCCAAGTCAGAACCGAACTGGGCAAAAGCCGCAAGTTCACGGTACTGAGCAAGGTCGAGACGCATGGTGCCGGCGACCTGCTTCATGGCCTTGATCTGCGCGGCGCCACCCACGCGGGACACGGAAAGGCCCACGTTAATGGCCGGACGCACACCGGCGTTGAAGAGGTTGGGTTCCAGGTACACCTGACCGTCGGTGATGGAGATCACGTTGGTGGGGATGTACGCGGAAACGTCGCCTGCCTGGGTTTCAATGATGGGCAGAGCCGTCAAAGAACCGGCGCCCAGGCTGTCGTTCACCTTCGCGGCGCGTTCAAGCAAGCGCGAGTGGAGGTAGAACACGTCGCCGGGGAAAGCTTCACGTCCCGGGGGGCGGCGGAGCAGCAGCGACATCTGGCGATAAGCCACGGCCTGCTTGGAAAGGTCGTCGTAAATGATGAGGGCGTGCTTGCCGTTGTTGCGGTAGTACTCGGCCATTGCGCAGCCGGTGTATGCCGCAATGTACTGCAAGGGCGCAGGATCGGACGCCGTGGCTGAAATGATGGTGGTGTATTCCAGTGCGCCGTAACGGCGCAAGGTGTCGGCCACCAGAGCCACGGAAGACTTCTTTTGGCCGATGGCCACGTAGAAGCAGTGAATGTCCGTTTCTTTCTGCGCCAGGATGGCGTCAAGGCAAACGGCGGTCTTACCAGTCTGGCGGTCGCCAATGATAAGTTCGCGCTGTCCGCGGCCGATAGGCGTCATGGCGTCGATGGCCTTAAGGCCGGTGGGCATGGGCTCATGCACGCTCTTACGCGCGATGATGCCAGGGGCCTTGATTTCCACCGGGCGCACTTGCGTGGAGTCGATGGGTCCAAGGCCGTCGATGGGCTCACCCAGAGGGTTGAGCACGCGCCCCATAACGCTGTCGCCCACGGGCACGGAGAAGATCTTGCCGGTACGCTTGACCGGGTCGCCTTCCTTGATGCCCACGTCCGAACCGAGCAGGGCCACGCCGACGTTGTCTTCTTCGAGGTTGAGCACCATACCCATGACGCCGCCGGGAAATTCCAGCAGTTCCATGGACATGGCGTTCTGCACCCCATAGACACGGGCGATACCGTCACCGACGTAGAGCACGGTGCCGGTTTCGCTCATTTCTACGCGCTGCTCGTAGTTTTGGATTTGATCCTCAATGATCTTGCTAATCTCTTCCGCTTTGATCTGCATGTGCTATTCACCCCTCTTGAATGTCTCCCGAAGGATTCCCAACTGCGCGCGCAGACTTGCGTCCAGCACCCGGTCACCCATTTTGAGCACCATACCCCCTAGTATGTCTTTGTCCACGGCAAAGGTCAGCTCGATATCGGTTCCCGCCTTCTTTGGAGGGTATCCTTGAGCTTAGACTGTTTGTCTGCGGAAAGTTGTACTGCGGTTATACACTGGCCGCGGATAATACCCTTGGCCTCGTCCAGCAGTTTGCCGTACCACTCTGCGATCCCTTTGAGAAAGGCAAGCCTTTCTTTGTCTGCCAGCAGAAAGCAGAAGTTGCGCATGGTGGTGTCGGCCTTAAGCTTGCCCAGCAGTTTGTCGAGAACTGCCTTTTTTTCTTCCACGCCGATAACAGGGCTTTTCAGGGTAAGGTCAAGCCCAGGCGCAGTGGCAAGCAGCTTGCCAAGAGCTGCCAGGCATTCACCGTGCGAGCTCAGGGCTGCTTCCCCTTCCTTTTTGCCCAACGCAAAGATTGCGTTGGCGTACCTGCGTGCAACCACGGTGTCGATCAATGGAGCACCACCTTGTTAAGGGAGTTGGCGATAAGCTTGTCGTGCTCGGCCGCGTTGAGCTTAGCGCTAAGGGCCTTCTCGGCGGCGTTCACGATTTCATCGGCAATGGAGGCGCGCACTTCAGCGAAGATGGCGCGGCCTTCATTTTCCGCCGTTAGGCGCGCCTGCTCCACAATCTGAGCGGCCTGGCGGTGAGCCTCTTCCACAATGCCCTGCTTGAGGGCTTCGGCCTGCTGGCGGCTTTCGGCCAAAATGGCCTCGCGCTCAACATTAAGGTTAGCAATGCGGGCTTCTACCGAAGCCAGTTGCTCCTTGGCCGTCTTGCGACGTTCGTCAAGATTGTCCAGGGCATTCTTGATACCTTCGCGGCGGTTCTTAAAGAAACGCTTGGCCAGATCGCCGACGAAGTGCCAGAGGATGCCGGCAAAAATCACGAAGTTGAGCACGCGCCAGCCGAAGTCGCCCCAACGCGGCGCTGCATGTCCCTCAGAAGCCATGGCTCCTGCAGGAATGGCCACCAGCGCGGCAAAGGCAATAACGAGCGGCAGGATAAACCCCGCGTGTTTCCATCTGCTCAAAGCCCACCCCCTCTGTTCGATAATATGCCGATTCAAAACAGTTCCCAATGATGCCCGCAACGCGCAGCGCTGCGGAGCGGCCCGCAAAGGCCTGAGTCAGCGCCGCTTGCTAGCTCTTGATCAGCCGGTCGGCAAGGCGGGAAGAAAATTCGCCCACCTGCTTGCGCAGCGCGTCAAGAGTTTCCGCAGCCTGTGCCTGCAGCGAGGCGCGGGTTTCAGCCAGAATGTTGCGGGCGCTCTGCTGTGCTTCGCCCACCAGCTTCTGCTGTTCTGCCACGCCAGCGGCGCGGCCGTCCTCACGGTTGCTGCCTGCGTCCTGACGGGCGCGGGCCAGTTCGGCCTCATAGTTGGTGAGCCGTTCGCCAGCCTGATACTCGAAAGAGCCGGCTTCTTCGGCCATGTCATCCATGACGCCGTTGCGCTTTTTGATGATTTCGCGGATGGGGCGAATCAGGAGGATGTTAAGCACGTAAATAGCGATAAAGAAATTCGCCAGCTGAAAAAGCAGGGTGACATTTAAGTCCAGCATGCCGCATCCTCCATATGAATTGCGGATTGAAGGAGTTGAAAATACATAAAGCCCTTGCAACATAGCCCCTTGCCCCTGTTATGTCAAAGGGTATTGGTGACAAATTTCGCAAACTCCGCAATTTTTTTCCCGCGAGCCTCGTTCAGGCTTCTGGGAGTCGAGGAAAATGCCAGCCTTGATGTTCGTCGGCGTGCACTGCATCGACCGCGCAGAAAAAATGCGTTGGTGTTGGCTGTTTAAACAAACAAATAAAGTGCAGCGGCAACAATGGCGGCGCGTGCAGCAGCCAATTGTGTGGTAAGCAGCAATGCAATTGCAGTGTTGCAGTGTTGCAGGCGGGGCAGAAAGGAAAATGTGTTTGAGAAGAAAGACACAAAGCAATGCAAAATCTGATTTAACAGGTCTGCATTATTCCTGGTTTGCCAATCATACGATGATCGAGTGGGCCGGGTCGTACCCGGCCTGGGCGAGCCACTGGGCGGCTTCTTCCGCTGCGCCGTGAACTGTCAGGGCGTTGAGAATGCGGCAGCGGCCTGGCGGAGGCAGCGCGTTGCGGCCCTTGACGGGCACCCCCAGCACTGTGTTGCCGATCTTGCGCGGATCAACGTCTACATATGCCGCAGGTACAACACCCAGACGCCATAGCGGGGCGAGGCGCTGGCGGGCAACCCGCCCCGCGCCGATCACCCATACATGTGGATGAAAGGGGTTGTTGCGTTCAAGCCAGCGGGCCAGCCAGACTGCCCGCAGGTTGTCGCAGGCCGCGCGTGCGTAGCGTTGGTCGGCACGGGTCGCACGGGTGGGGGCGTCGTTCCACACCAGCAGCCGTTGCGGCAGTTTGTCCATTACCGCGCCGCTGTCGAGCCAGCGCAGCCATATTTCCCAGTCTTCGGCAAAGTCGCCGTGGCGGTACGCGCCCCATCGATCAACGCACTGGCGGCGAAACATGACCGAAGGATGACAGACTGGCGTATCCCGAAAGCGGGCGCGGCTGATCTGTTCATGGTTCAAAAGGCAGTTCTGCCAGTCCACAAAGTGCGCAAAGCCGTACGCCGACTTCCGGTCGCCGCCAAAAGCCACGCAGGTGGCGGAAAGGTCAACGCGGGATTGTCAAACAGGTGGGCCGCCTGCAGGGCCAGCCGCTGCGGATGCGCTGCATCGTCCGCGTCCATGCGCGCCAGGTATGCGCCGCGAGCGGCGACAAGCCCGGCGTTGAGGGCGGCCACAATGCCGCCGTGGGGCAGGTGCAGGGAGCGCAAACGGTGGCCTAGAAGGCGCGCCGAGCCCCAGTGCCGCAAAACCTGCCGGGTGTCGTCAGTGGAGCCGTCGTCGACGACAACGACTTCAAAATCCGGCAGGGGAGCGCTGGCGGCGGGCTGCTGGTCGAGCAGGCTTTGCAGGGCCGCAGGCAGGGTGTCTGCCGCGTTGTATGCGGGCAAAACCACAGATACCAGCGGCAGGGCCGGGGTTTCAGGGTTCGTGCTCAACGCTTCGACCATAATCAATATTCAGGGCTGGCTGCGACCGCTGGCGTGGCAAGGGCAGCAGTGCCGGTCATGCCTGGTCCGCGTGCGCGCGCCACAGCTGGGCAATGCGGCGGCAGATGGCCGAAAGCGGCCGTGATGCGTCCACCACATGGTGGGCCGCCGCTTCGTACAATGCGCGGCGCTCGGCGAGCACCTGGCTGATTCTTCCACAAGGCCCTGGCCCGTCAGCGAAGGCCGCTGGCTGTTAAGAGGGTTGCGCCCCAGACGCTCGGCCAGAACCTGCACCGGCGCGTCAAGAAAGACGACCATGCCGCGTTGGCGCATGAGCTGCCGGTTTGCCTCGGCCAGCACCATGCCGCCGCCGGTGGCTACCACGCAGCCACCGCGGTGGGCGTCGGCCACGTCGCGCAAGGCAGCGCTCTCGCGGGTGCGAAAGCCGGGCCAGCCCTCCTCGGCTACAATCTGGTCTACCGTGCGGCCCGCGCTGTCCAGCAGATGCTGGTCGGTATCGGCAAAAGGCAGATCAAGTTTTTTGGCCAAAGCCTTGCCGATTGTGGTCTTGCCCGAGGCTCGCGCGCCCACAAGAAAAAGAATGCTCATCCTGCCCCCAGAGAGGATCAGCGCCGCAATGCTAGCAGCGCTGCAACGCGGTTAAAGAATGCGTACGCCGTCCTCTTCGACCAGCACCGTGTATTCCCAGCGGATACCGCCCCACTGCGGGTAGTACAGCCCCGGCTCGACAGTCACGACCATGCCGGTCTCAAGCGCACCCTCGGCCCGCGGCGAAAGGCTGGGCGCTTCATGGGTTTCAAGCCCTACGCCGTGCCCCAGGCCGTGGGTAAAGGCGCTGGCCACGCCCGCCTTGGCAAAAACATCGTGCGCCAGGGCGTAGACCATGCGCAGGGGCATGCCGGGGCGCATGCCCTCGATGGCGGCAGTTTGCGCCTGCCGGGTGAGGTCGAGCGCACGGCGAAAGGCGTCGGTGGGCGCATCGCCGACCCAGAATGTGCGGGTCTGATCGGAGCAGTAGCAGCCCACGCGGCAGCCCACGTCAACAAGCACCGGGCAGTTGCCGGTGACGGCGTCCCCGCCGGGGATTGCGTGGGGCAGGGCGGCGTTTTTGCCGACGGCCACAATGTTTGCAAAGGCAAGCTCGGATGCGCCGTTTTCACGAAAGAACTTCTCGATCAGCCAGCTGATGTCTGCCTCGGTGCGGCCCGGCTCCAGCTGCCCCTCGACCCACTTCATGAGTTTGTGGTTGAGGGCGAATGATTTTTCAAGGGCGGCTATTTCGCAGGGTTCCTTGATGCGGCGCAGGCGCTCCACCATGCCGTCGGCCGCTTCGCAATACAGGCCGGAGCCTGCGGCGGCAAGGGCGCGTGCAAAGGCCAGGCTGACGCCCTGCGACTCAAGGCCGATGCGGCTGCCGCAACGGCGCAGCAGGCCGTGCAGCTCGCGGGCCGCGCTGCCGCCGTAGATAAAAATACGTTCCCGGTCCCAGATGCGGGAGGCGGCGTCAAGATAGCGGGCATCCGTAGCCAGCCAGTCGTGCCCGTCGGCGGCGATGACAAGCCTGCCTGCGCTTTCGTTAAACTGCGGGTCGTGCAGCTCAAAGCCGGAGAGATAAAACCTGTTGGCTGCCTGGCTGATCAGCATGGCGTCAAGACCGCGAGCGCGCATGGCGCTGCGCAGCTTTTCACGACGGGAGGCGAAAATGTCTGTCATAAAAATCTCCTGAGCGCAGCATACCCGGCGCGGGCCCCCGTGAAAAGTTGAAAGTTGGCGATGTTGCGGGAGGGCGCGGCAGGAAAAGTTTGGCCTTGCGTTGGACAACTGATACTTTTTTTGTATAGATTAGCCATGAGGCTTTGCACCGCTGGTCAGTTGACCTAGAACCCAAGTAGGACTATATTTATAGACATGTCACAATCAACTTCTTGCGAACTTGACGTACTTGATCTGGTCCCCTTTGGCCAGACCGGCAATGAAAGTCGCTTTTTTGCGTTGCGCCTTTCACGCCCAGACTGGACACGGTGGCGGCCGGGTCAGTTTGTGATGGTGCGTCCGCGAAATTTTGGCCTGGATATTCCCTGGGCCCGTCCGCTCGGCATCTGCCACATGACATCACGGCACATGATCTGCTTCTTTCAGGTGCGCGGCAAGGGTACGCGCCGCATGGCCGAGCTGCGTTCGGGCGACAAGGTGCGCGTGTGGGGGCCGCTTGGCAACGGGTTTGCCGTCGAGCCCGAAACCCCGACGCTGCTGCTTGCGGGCGGTATGGGCATTGTGCCCTTTGTGGGTTACGTGAGCGAGCACCCGAAGCCCTGGAACATCTCCATGCTCTTTGGCCACCGCGAGCACATCAGCTGCTACCCGGTAGACAGCATCAACGAGCATGTGCCGCTGGACAGCCTGCGCGAGGCGGAATCGGGCGATCTTGACGACTTTATATTTACCATCCAGGAGCGCATGAGAGAATACGCCGAGCAGAAGGGTCTTGTGCTCGCCTGCGGCCCCACGCCCTTTATGCGCACAGTGCAGAAGTTTGCCGCCGAGCTTAACGTGCGCTGCCAAGCTCTCGCTTGAAAACCGCATGGCCTGCGGCGTGGGCGCGTGCCTGGGCTGCGTGACCAAAACCACAGAGGCCTGGCCGGTGGAAGAAAAGCGCGAAGGGCTGGTGCAGGTATGCAACCACGGCCCGGTGTTCTGGTCTGATCAGGTCGAACTGTAATCTGCCTGCGCTCAATCGATTTCAGAAACGACGCTTGACGCCAACACGCGGCAACCGTTGCGGCCATAGCGCGCCGCGCCGCCAACAGGCGGGCGCATTGCAGCTCGTGTGCCAGTACTATCGGGCAAAGCCACGCATAAAATGCCGGATGCCGGCAATCTGGAGAATGCGGCATGGATTTTTCTGTTACGCTCAAGGGGCAGACGCACGATCTGACCCTTAAGAACCCTGTGCTCACGGCTTCAGGCACCTTTGGCTACGGAATAGAATTTGCGACCTACGGCAACCTCGCGGCTTTGGGCGGCATGGTGGTCAAGGGGCTCTCACTGCTGCCGCGCCAGGGCAACGCCACGCCGCGCATTGTGGAAACCACGGCGGGCATGCTCAATGCCGTGGGCCTGCAAAACGACGGCGTCGAAAAATTCTGCACCGACAAGCTGCCACGTCTGCCCTGGCAGGAAACAGCCGTTATCGCCAACATCTACGCCGGTTCCGTCGAAGAATTTGCCGAGCTTGCAGCCCGCCTTAACGAAGAAGAAGGCGTGGCCGCGCTTGAGGTCAATGTTTCGTGCCCCAACGTCAAGGAGGGCGGCGTGCTTTTTGGGCAGGACCCCGTCCTTGCCGCTCAGGTAACGGCAGCCGTGCGCCGCGCCGCGCCGGGCAAGCACGTCATGGTCAAGCTTTCGCCCAACGTGACGGATATCGCCCTGATGGCCCGCAGCGTTGAAGACGCTGGCGCGGACAGCATCTCGTGCATCAACACCCTGCTTGGCATGGCGGTTGACCTGCAAAGCCGCAAGCCCTCGCTGGCCAATGTGGTGGGCGGGCTCTCCGGCCCGGCCATCAAGCCGGTGGCCCTGCGCTGCGTATGGCAGGTAGCCAGGGCTGTGGCTATCCCCGTGGTGGGGGTCGGCGGCATCGCCACGGCTGAAGACGCGCTGGAATTTTTGCTGGTGGGCGCCAGCGCCGTACAGGTGGGTACGGGCAATTTTATGCGGCCCGACTGCGCCTTTACCCTAGTGGAGGAGCTTCCCGCTGTTTGCGAACGGCTGGGAATTGACGATCTTGGCGCCTTTCGCGGCAGCCTGAATCTGGATTAACCATGTCGCTTACCATCATCCCCGCCCGCTCCAAGCAGGAGTTTGCGCTGTTCATGGATCTGCCCTGGAGCCTCTATGAACGCGATTCCCTCTGGACGCCCGGTCTCAAAAGTCAGGATGCCGAGCTGCTTACTCCCGGTGAGCATCCCTTCTGGGAGAGCGCGCGGCGCGAACTTTTTCTGGCCATGCGCGACGGCCGCCCCGTTGGGCGCATCGCCGCCATTGTGGACGAAAAATACAATGCCTACGCCAACGAAAAGTGCGGGGCGTTTGGCTTTTTTGAATGCGCCAACGATCAGGAAGCCGCCCACGCGCTGCTGGACGCGGCGCGCGACTGGCTTGCCGGGCAGGGCATGACCTTTATGCGCGGGCCGTTGAACCCCTCGGCCAACTATACCTGCGGGCTTCTGGTGGACGGCTTTGAGCATGCCCCCACCATCATGATGCCCTGGAACCCGCCCTATTACGCCGAGCTGCTCGAGACCTGGCACTTGCGCAAAGAGCAGGACCTGTTTGCCTACCTTATCGAGCGCTCGCGCATCGCGCAGCCCGACTGGCTCAACGCGGAGGTGGCCCGCCTCAAGGCCGAGGGCCGTTTTACCTGCCGCACCTCAAGCAAGGCGACCCTGGCGGACGACATCCGCACCATGCTGGATCTGTACAAGATTTCGTGGGCCAAAAACTGGGGTTTTTCGCCGCTTTCGGACGGCGAGGCAGAGCACCACGTCAAAGAGCTCAAGGGTGTTCTGGATCCCGAATTTTTTGTGCTGTTTTTCCACAACAACGAGCCAGCGGCGGGCATGGTGGCCCTGCCGGACATGGCACCGCTGCTGCGGCGGCTCAACGGCAAGCTGGGCATATCGGCCCTGTGGCACTGGTGGCAGTCGCGGGCCGAGATCCGCGGCGGCTACCGCATTATCCTGTTCGGCATCCGTGAAGAATTCCGCCTTATGGGCCTGCCCTTGCTGCTGCTCGACTTTTTGCTGGAAAAAGCCCGCCAAAAGCCAGATTTTCAGTGGGTTGAAGGTTCGTGGGTGCTCGAAGACAACGTGCCCGTCAACGAACTGATTGAAGATTTTTCGGGTCAGCTCACCAAACGCTACCGTATTTATCGCAGGGAGATACAGCCATGACCCCGGCGGCAGGCAACAACACGGCCCCGCATCTGGCGGGAAAAAAGGTGCTGCTTACGGGCGGCACTGGTTTTGTGGGCCGTCATCTGCTGCCGCAGCTACTGGCGGCAGGGGCCGAGGTCACCTGCCTCACGCGGGCCGTATCGCGCACCGGGCATCTGCCTGCGGGCGTAGCTACGGTTCAGGCCGACCTGACCAGCGGTCAGGGGCTGGAAGAAGCCCTGCAGGGCAAGGATGTGGTCATCCATATGGCGGCCCTGCTGTTTGGTCTGGGCTGGCAGGATTATTTGCGGGCCAACGCGCTGGCCGCCCGCAGCATGGCCGCAACTCTCGCGCGGTTGTCCGCCGGGGCCGGGCTGCCGGATAATTTTCGCTTTGTGCTGGTCTCGAGCCTCGCGGCGACAGGCCCCAGCGGCCTTGCCCCCGGTGTGGACGACGCCACTCCGCCCGCGCCGGTTTCGGCTTACGGCTGGTCAAAAATGCTTACAGAGCAGGTGCTTGGCCGCGCCCTTGGGCAAAGCCTTGTAACCCTGCGGCCCCCCATCATTTACGGGTCGGGCGACAAGGGGTTGCTGCCGGTTTTCAAGGGCGTGCTGCGGGCCGCCACGGCCGTGAGCCCCGGTGCGGGGCGCGAGTTTTACGTCAGCGCCGTGCACGCCGACGATATGGCCCAGGCCGTGTTGTGCGCCTGCAGGCCCGAAGCTCGCGGGGTATATCATCTCAGCGACGGCGAGGCCTACACCATGGCGGGGTTTTGCCGCACCATGGGCGTCGCCATGGACAAGGTCATGGGCCAGACCTCCCGCAAGGGGCGGGCTGTGCGCATAGTGCGCATGCCCCTGCAGGTCATGGCGTGTACCGCCGGGCTCTCCACGGCCTTTGCCGTGGTGGCCGATGCCGTAGCCAACCGCCTGCTGGGCCATGGCCTGCGGCGCGCTCCGGCGTGGAATCTGGACAAATACCGCGAGGCCCGTCAGGCGGGGTGGCTGTGCGACAACAGCCGCATCTGCAGCGAACTGGGCTTTGCGCCGCGCGTGAACCTTGAGGCGGGCATGACCGAAGCCATCGAGGGCTACCGTCGAGAGGGCTGGTTGTGAAGATCACCATACAGGAACTTTCCAAGGCATTTGGCGGCAGGGACATCCTCAGCAATTTTTCGCTGGAGGTGGACTCTGGCGTGCGGCTGTGCGTCTGCGGCCCCAACGGCACGGGCAAATCCACACTGCTGCGTCTGCTGGCAGGTGTAGAAAGCCCCGACGGCGGCAGGGTCATCTTGCCGCGCGGCTGCCGCCTGGGCTTTGTGGAGCAGGAGTTTGCGGAACAGGTTCTCGATACGCCCCTGCTGACCTATGTGCTGGACGTGCTGCACGACTGGAGCGACTTTTGGTCAGAGTGGGAGGAGGCCGCCGCCAGCAAGGACGAACCCCGGCTTACGGCCCTGATGCACCGTCAGGGCGAGCTTGAGGCGCTCTACGGTTACAACCCCGAGCACAGGGCCAAGGCCGTGTTGTCTGGCCTGGGTTTTGCCGAAAGCAAATGGGGCCGTACCCTGCGCGAACTTTCGGGAGGCTGGCGCGAGCGCGCCAAGCTGGCCCGGGTGCTCACCGCCGGGGCCGACGTGCTGCTGCTGGACGAACCCACCAACCACCTGGATGTTGAAGCCGTGGAATGGCTCGAGTCGTTCCTCATGGACTTCAAGGGCGCGCTGGTTTTTGTGGCCCACGACCGCATGTTCATGGACAATGTGGGCACGCACGTGCTCTATCTGGGTCTGTCCAAGCCCGTGTTCCGCAAGGCGACCTATACGCAGTTTTTGACCCTGCAGGAAGAATACAACGCCCAGCGCGAGCGCGAGGCCCGCGCCCTCAGGGAAGACCTTGACCGCAAGATGGCCTTTGTGGAGCGGTTTCGTGCCAAGGCCACCAAGGCGCGGCAAGCCGGGTCGCGCCAAAAGATGGCCAAAAAAGCTCGAAAAAGAGCTGGAAGACTACAGACCTGAGCCCAAGCGCAAAGAGCTGAATTTCAGCTGGCCTGAAGCTCCGCATTCCGAAAAAATCGTTCTGGCCGCCGCTGATCTGGATTTTCGTTTTGACGACGGCAAAACCATGTGGCCGCCGCTGACGTTTACCCTGTTTCGCGGGCAGAGGGTGGCGCTGGTGGGGCACAACGGTTGCGGCAAATCCACCCTGCTCAAGCTGCTGGCCGGTACGCTTGAGCGCCGGGGCGGCAATCTGGTTACCGCCTCGCAGATGCGCATGGGCTACTACACCCAGCACCAGATGGACACCCTGCGCGGCGACACCACCGTGCTCGGAGAGTTGCGCCGTCTTTCTGACCCGCGCACCACTGAAGAAGAGCTGATGAGCGTGCTCGGCCTCTTTTTGCTGGGGCAGGAGTATTTTGAACGGCAGGTCAGCGCCCTTTCGGGCGGTGAAAAAAGCCCGCCTCGTGCTGAGCTCGCTGTTTTTGAAGCGCTGCAACTTTTTGCTGCTGGACGAACCCACCAACCACCTTGACCTTGAAAGCCGCGAGGCTCTTGTCAGCGCGCTGCAAAAATTTACCGGCACGCTGCTCATGGTGGCGCATGACCGCTGGCTGCTTTCGCAGGTGGGGGCTGAGGCCTGGGAGCTCAACGAAAAAGGGTTGACGGTGTTCCGGACTTTACGTCCTATGACGACAACCGCCGCGCCCGACTGAGCGGAGCCATGGACGCGCAGCCCGCAGCGCCGGGCGCTGGCGGACAGACAGGGGGAAGGGCCCGGCAGGCCGATGCCCCTCCGGCCCAGCCGCTGTCGCGCGACGAGCAAAAACGCATCAAGCGCGAGCAGGCCGACAGACGCAACGCCCTGCACAAGGAACTGAAGCCCCTGCAGAGCCGTTACGAGGCGCTGGAAACGGAGCTTGCAGCCGTGCTTGACCAGCAGGGCACGGTAGAGGCGCAGCTGGCAGATCCCGGCGTGTATGCCGATCACGCGCATTCCGGCGAGCTGCTCAAGACGTTTGAGGCTTGCAAACAGCGCAGCGAAGCCATACTGGAAGAAATGACAGGGCTTGAAGAAAACATGGGCGGCGGCGCGGGCCAGGTGGCACGTGGAGCAGGACTGATTGACCCGGCTTGCGGGCAGGGGCGTTTAACTGCAGTTGGCAGCCATTCAGATTCGGGCCTGCGCCCGATGCGGAGTAGTGCATTGCAGCATATAGAAGTAGCTGCCGGTATCATTTGGCGGGGCAAACG
>Ga0268359_10051_pt1 | contig 30992 bp, 34 predicted proteins | sample BioMet11_FD_194416 | JGI IMG/M metagenome (GOLD analysis project Ga0268359, IMG submission 194416) | Sewage microbial communities from Oakland, California, United States - Biofuel 11 (PacBio Assembly) | ecosystem: Engineered > Wastewater > Sewage > Unclassified | place: USA: California | collected...
ACAGTTACGTAGTCTGCTGTCCTGTAAGCCCGGAAAAAGCGGTCTCTAATTATTCAAACGGTGTACTTAAAGTAAAGGTACCTTATCAGCAGCTTTTTGAGAAAGCAGTTGACATTAAAATCGAGTAAGGTAAGAGATTTGAGGGGGAACTTCTTTAAGGGGAGAGAATACTATGGAAAGTGCAATACCCAGAATATTGAAAACTCCAATACTAGCAATGTATCATGATGATAAACATCAACATCTTATTATGGAAGTTGAACTTCCCGATGTAGACAGTGAGAATATCACACTTTTAATGCATGAAAACAGCTTTTATATAAAAGCGTTCAGTAAAACCGTAGAGTATTTGGGGTCTTTTTTTCTGGATGGGCCCGTAGATCCCGAAAAAGCAATTGCAGTCAACGATAACGGAATGCTTACTATCAAAGTCCCTTACAAAGAGGGTTTTACGTGTGCAAGGTATGTTCCAATTGAGTAAGGCAACGAAAGACTCAGTACCAAAATCTAGTGATGAATGTAAAGTTCAAAATCACTAGATTTTGTAATTGGTCACAATCCTTGTGATACAATTTAAGAATTAAAGTCTTTAGATGTCGAATGTTGATTTTAATGATAACCGGATTCTTCTTGCGAATTCAGATTTTCAATCAAAAAACGCAAAAATCACTAGATTTTGGAACAGAGTTCAACGAAAGAATAAATTATTGTAAAATAATTCTAAAAAACTTAATTTTATATCCTATTAATCTTTATTATATTTTTATTTAAATCAACAAAGACCGTTTCTATTAAGATTTGTTTGCGTAGAGGAGATTTTATGAAAATAATAAAATGCGGCGATCTGGGGTTCAAGTGTAACTTTATGGCTGCTGGCAACGAACTGGAAGAAGTTGAAAACGCTATACTTGATCATATAGAAAAAGAGCATAAAAAAGAGCTTCAGAATATGTCAGAAGACGATATTCATCATCTGAAGCACCGAATATCGACCCTTCTAGGAAGAAGCTGTGGCTGTGGAGCTCTGTAATACGATAATATTAATAATATTTGAAAAATGAAAGTTTACCCTGGATCTCTAGGCATACTTTCTTTACAGCTTTTTTAACGATTAAAGATTTCATTCAAGGGTTCTACTATAAAATCATGGGTTCAGGGAGAATAAAATCGATATTGATAAAAAAAAGTTTTGAATAGGTTAATTTTAAACAACCAGTTTTGAATAGGTTAGTTTTAAATAATCAATTTTAAATAAATTAATTTTAAATAAATAAGTTTTAAATAATACTTTTTATGAGAATAAGTTTGAATAGCTCAGAAATTCAATAATAAGTTTCAAATCTTGAGTCATGAGTTCAGAATCCATAGATAGTAATTAAGTAGTGCAGCGAAGCTAACCCACAGGATATACGGAAATAGTAGATAAGAAGCCATTTTTGAAATTTCCTTGAATTTCAATATTGTCAGGAAGATTGCAAGCCAGAGCAAAATAATCTCAACAAAAGCATAGTAAGGAGACTTTAGCCCAAAAAAGAGAAAAGACCAGAGAACATTAAGGCCTAACTGAACTCCGAAAATAAGCATTCCTTTTTTAACTTTCTGTTCTTGCAACCCTTTTTCCCATACAAGATAAAATGAGATTCCCATAAGTGTATAAAGTGTGACCCAGGCCGGAAAAAATACCTGGGATGACGGGGTAAAAGCCGGCTTTTCCAGCAAAAGATACCAATTTTCAAGAGACGATGCTGTAAATCTCGAACCTATTGCCCCTGCAAACTGGCAGAGCAATACAGAGACAAGAAGCTTGAAGAAGTTGATTCTTTGAACCATACCAAACCCGAAAATTGTTCTATACCCCAATAGTTATTAATATTAAAATTGGAAAAAAAACTGTAACTATTCAGGTACCCTAAATAAGTCAACTAACATCGATTTTGGTCACAGGGATATGTCTAATAAGGAATTCATAGCAAAATTAAAAATGACCTCAGTTGTCATCAATTTATAAAATTGACTAAAGTAAATTGTAAATGCCAAACATTCTAAATTACGGCTTTTGATGTCGATTTAAGGTACCTGAATAGTAACAAAAAACTTTAAGTTTTTGCGACTGCTTTTTACAGCATTTTTGCAAACACATGCTGTGGGAAAATAACTCAAATCGCACTAATAATTTACTCTTTTAGAATTAACTTTAATGAGCTTTATATACATGAGATTAGAAATATATTCACTGAATTGGGGATGACGCACATAACTACTTTCAAAGATAATAATTCAATTTACTCTGTATTTAAACAGTTTCATATTTTCTACAAGATTGGGAAATGTATATATAATATCATATAGGTAAAAGGATACCTAATGCCTAGTTAGGATGGGAAATCAAAATGGTGCAGATAAAAAAGTGTATGACCAAAGAAGATGTGTTAGAGGCTGTAAAAGAAAGAGACGTAAAGTTTATCCGTACCCAGTTTACGGATACACTTGGCATCATCAAAAGCTGGGCAATCCCTGTTGAACAGTTAGAAGAAGCCTTCGAAAGCGGGGTAATGTTTGACGGGTCTTCGATCCAGGGCTTTACAAAGATTGAAGAATCTGACATGAAACTTGTGCTTGACCCGTCTACTTTCAGAATCCTTCCATGGAGACCTACAACTGGCGCAGTAGCCAGGATCCTTGGAGATGTGTATCTTCCTAATGGTCAACCGTTTGAGGGAGACCCCAGATATGTTCTTAAGAGCGCAATTGAAGAAGCCAAAAAAATGGGGTACTCAATGAATGTAGGTCCTGAAATGGAATTCTTCCTCTTCAAACTTGACGCAAACGGAAATCCGACCACAGAACTTACGGATCATGGAGGATACTTCGATTTCTCCCCCCTTGACCGTGCACAGGATGTACGTAGAGATATTGACTATACTCTCGAAAGTATGGGCTTCCAGATTGAAGCCTCTCATCACGAAGTCGCACCTTCTCAGCATGAGATTGACTTTAGATTCGGTGACGTGCTGAGCACCGCAGACAATGTTATAACCTTCAAGTATGTGGTAAAATCAATTGCATATCACAAAGGATATTATGCCACCTTTATGCCGAAACCTCTCTTTGGAGTAAATGGCTCAGGCATGCATACCAATCAATCTCTCTTCAAGGGAGACAAGAATGCATTCTATGATCCAGAGAGTGCAGATCAGCTTTCTCAAGAAGCAATGTATTATATTGGTGGTCTGCTGAAACATATTAAGGAATTCGCAGCCGTTACAAATCCGGTTGTTAACTCCTATAAGAGAATTGTACCCGGATATGAGGCACCGGTTTACCTCACCTGGTCTTCAAAGAACAGAAGTTCCCTTATCCGCATTCCTGCAACCCGTGGCAATGGGACAAGAGTTGAACTAAGATGCCCAGATCCATCGTGTAATCCTTATCTTGCCTTTGCCCTGATGCTCAGAGCTGGGCTTGACGGTATAAAGAACAAGATCGATCCTGGAGAGCCAACTAACACGAACATTTTCCACCTTACGGAAAAAGAACGAGAGGAAAAAGGTATTCGCTCCCTACCTGCAGACCTTAAAGGGGCAATTGATGAAATGAAATGCAGCAAATTCGTAAAAGAAGTGCTAGGAGAACACGTTTTCAATCATTACCTCTGTGCTAAAGAGATGGAATGGGATGAATACAAAGCAAATGTTCACCCATGGGAACTTGAGAAATATTTGCATATGCTGTAAGCATACCAGAAATCCTAAAATTCATGTGGATACTGAAAAAATTTACTGTGGCAAAATTGTGGCAGAATTAAAAGTTTGTTTGAAGAGACACACTCCTTCCGGGAAGTGTGTTCTCATTTTCTAAAATAATCCCACAAACTAATAAAATATTTTTCATTGAGTTTACTGGTCAGGGTATTGAATGTTTTTTAATATTTTTCAAAACTAATGCCTGAACTGAATATTGATATAAAAATGCTTCCCTTCTGAAAAATCCTAGTGTCTAGAAAATTTAGTTTTGCGTCCTTAGAATTAAGAAAAGGATTATGGATGATGTATTTCTAAGTATTAATGCTCAATAATTAAATTGCCATGACATTAGTATTCAAGAGCACTACTTTTTTTTAAAGAAATTAAATCAGATATGCACTACAAGCAAACGGCACAGAAGTCCCTAAAGACGACAGTGGGGAGTCTGTTAAAAAGGAATATTCTATGATAAAAATGCAGAGGGTTCTAAAATAACAGTTCAAACGAAAAAATTAAACGGTTAAACCGTTGTGCTTTGCAGCATTACCTCAAGAACTTTTAACCGGAAAAAGAAAAATATATATATCGTCAAATAGGTACTAAATTACTTACTTCCCTTAGTGGTGACCCTCTCGATGTATGAAATGAAGTAGAACCATATGTGGAAGCGTTGCTATATACTCATATTATTTAAATAATTTACATGAAACAAACTTAGTTAAAGATCCGTAAATTATGGAAATTGATAAAAAGTTACCCCTAAATCCAGTTTCTCAGCTGGCAAGTTTTTTGAACTAATTCTCAAAAATGAGCCACGGAAATAATTCAGAAAATTATTGATGAATATTACATTCATTCCTATCCATTTTTAGAGTGATCAAAATGTGTGGAATAATAGGCTTTATAGACCGAACAAAGTCCAGAATGGACGGGTCGAGCATAAAAGCCGCCCTCAGCCTCATGAATGAAAGAGGTAGTGGAGATGGGGCAGGCTATGCTGCATATGGAATTTATCCGGAGTATGCAGACTACTATGCTCTTCATGTTTTCTTTGACAATCTAGGTGAATCAAAAAAGAAGGTAGATGAGCTCCTCGAACAATGGGGAAAAATTGTTCACCAGGAAGAAATCCCGACCACCCCGCAGCCGAGCATAAAGAAGGTACACATCCCATGGAGATACTTCTTTAAGCCCTCAGAAGACCTGATGGCAGGGAAAATGGCTTCTGAAAATGATGTTGTCACTTACATAGTCATGGAAGTAAATGCCAATGTAAAAGGAGCTACAATCTTTTCCTCCGGGAAAAATATGGGAGTCTTCAAGGCTTCCGGCTGGCCTGAAGATGTGGCAAACTTTTACAGAATTGAAGATTACAAGGGATACATATGGCTTGGCCACAATCGTTATCCCACAAACTCTCCAGGCTGGTGGGGAGGCGCTCATCCTTTCAACCTGCTTAACTGGTCAGTAGTACATAATGGAGAAATTACTTCATATGGCACAAACCAGCGTTATGTCGAAGGATACGGATACAAGTGCTCCCTGTTTACTGATACCGAGGTTGTAGCCTATCTGTTTGACCTGCTTGGAAGACAGCATGGGCTTTCGTATGAGATGGTTGTCAAGGCTCTTGCCCCGCCTTTCTGGGACGATATTGACCGGATGCCTGCGAAAGAAGCAGAGTTGAACAAAGCAGTTCGCCTTACATACGGGTCTGCCCTCATGAATGGACCCTTTGCAATCGTAGTTGGGACAGAGAATGGCATTGTTGGTTTTACTGACAGAATTAAACTGCGCCCTCTCGTAGTTGGTGAGAATGGAAACCGGCTCTACATATCCAGCGAAGAAGCTGCAATAAGAGTACTTGATCCCGAAGTTAAGAACGTATACACTCCCAGGGCAGGAGAACCAATTATAGGGAGGTTTATTGAATGACTCTCGGAAGTGTGCCCCCAAAATTTAAGGTCAGTATTGACCGCGACCAATGCATGGACTGCGGGCGCTGTATTGAAAACTGTTCCTATGGCGTGTACAGGAGAGAAGGCGACAAAATCCTGATAGAATCCAGGAAATGTACAGGCTGCCTTCGCTGTGTTGCTATGTGCCCAAGGGATGCGATCACGCTTACAGAGAAACCTATAGATTACCGCAGCCATCCCCTCTGGACAAGAGAAGTCAGAGAGGATATTATTAAACAGGCTCGCAGTGGAAAGATTATTCTTTCAGGAATGGGAAACGCCAGGGATTTGCCAGTTGTCTATGACCGCCTTCTCCTTGACGCCTGCCAGGTTACAAACCCGAGCATTGACCCCCTGAGAGAACCAATGGAGCTCAGAACTTACATTGGAAAGAAGCCATCCAAACTCAACTTCAGAAAGACCGAAAGTGGTGACGTAGAGCTCGAAACAAAGCTTGCTCCAAATCTTAAGCTTAATACCCCTATCATGATCGGCCACATGAGTTTCGGAGCTATCAGCCTTAACTCTCAACTCAGTATGGCAAAGGCTGTTACAGAGCTCGGAACTTATATGGGGACAGGAGAGGGAGGATTGCACAAGATCTCTACCCTTACCAGGACCACATGATTGTCCAGGTCGCTTCAGGTCGTTTCGGTGTAAATATTGATTACCTTGAAAGGGGCGCTGCCATTGAGATCAAGATTGGTCAGGGAGCAAAACCGGGTATAGGTGGACATCTGCCTGGAGAGAAAGTAAGCGAAGAAGTCTCAAAGGCTCGCATGATCCCTATTGGCAGTGATGCGATTAGTCCAGCACCTCATCATGATATTTACAGTATTGAAGACCTTGTTCAGCTCATTAGAAGTCTGAAAGAAGCGACTGAATGGAAGAAACCTGTCTTCGTTAAGATTGCAGCTGTGCATAACGTGGCTCCAATTGCTGCTGGTATTGCCCGCTCTTCTGCAGATGCGGTAGTGATTGATGGATTCCGTGGTGGGACTGGTGCAGCTCCCAAGGTCTTCAGGGACAATGTGGGAATTCCGATTGAAGTTGCAATTGCAAGCGTTGATCAGAAACTCAGAGAACAGGGTGTAAGAAACGAGATCTCAATTATTGCAAGTGGTGGGATAAGGACCAGTGCAGACCTTGCCAAGTCAATTGCTCTCGGAGCAGATGCTGTTAATATCGGGACTGCTGCTCTTGTCGCTCTGGGCTGTAGGGTCTGCGGCAATTGTTATAGAAACCTTTGCCCCTGGGGTATTGCTACCCAGCGTCCAGATCTTGTGAGCAGGCTTGATCCTGAGATCGGAGCAGTTCAGGTCTCAAATCTTATTAAAGGTTGGACTTACGAACTCAGTGAACTTATGGGTGCGGCGGGAATCAACAGTATAGAGAGCCTGCGTGGCAATAGAGACCGTCTGCGTGGGTATATGCTGGACGAACAAATGCTTAAAATCCTTGATGTACTGCCAGCGGGGGCCTGATTGAAATGAAGACGGTAAAAATTGATGCCAGAGGTATGCATTACACCCCCTTAAACCAGAAAATCAGGGCTGCGGTTGCAGATGGAGCAGAGGAAATCATACTCGACAATATACTCGGGCAGCGCTTTATAGGTGATGGGCTTAGAGGCAATGTCCGCATCATAGTCAATGGGGTTCCCGGAGGAGATCTGGGAATATTTATGAGCGGGCCGACCTGTATTGTACATGGAAATGCCGAACATGCTCCGGGAAACACAATGGATAAAGGAATGCTTGTGATTCACGGAAGTGCAGGAGATGCAGTTGCCCACAGTATGCGGGGAGGAAAAGTCTTCATAAAGAATAATATTGGTTATAGGGGCGGCATCCACATGAAACAATATGAAGTGGAAGCCAGACCTATACTTGTTGTAGGCGGCACAGCCCATTCCTTCCTCGGTGAATATATGGCAGGTGGACTGGTACTCGTGCTTGGTATTGGCAAGGATAAAGCCATGACAGACAGGGGTATCGGAAGCGGAATCCATGGTGGAGAAATTATTATCCGTGGGGAAGTAGATGATTACCTGCTTGGAACAGGAGCCAAGAAATTCAAGTTTACCGAAAGTGATCTTGAACGCATTGCTCCGACTATAAAGAATTTCTGCGAGCAGTTCGGATATGATCCTGCAGAGTTCCTGGACACCAACTACACAAGGATCGGACCTGCAAGTAGCCGTCCTTTCGCAAGCAAATATGTATGGGAGTGATCAGAAATGGCAGAACAGAAACCAATTAGCAAAAGTTACCTTGACCTTAAGTCGAAAGTCTGGGACGAAGGCCTTTGCTCAGGCTGCGGGGCCTGCATTGCAGTCTGCCCTGCTGATGCTCTATACTTCGAAATAGGCGGGGATTCCACACATCCGAAGAGCAATAATTACTGCAAAGCTGCTGTTGACGATGTTCCCTGCGGAGCCTGTTACGAGGTTTGTCCGAGACTCGAAGAACAGCCCTCGAGCCTGCTCGGAGACTATCTTGAAATTACTGCTGGAAAAGCCGAGTTTGATGTCCCGAAAAAGCAGAGTGGAGGAGCAGTAACAGCAATTCTTGCAAACGCCTTGGATACAGGCCTTGTAGATGCTGTAGTTACGGTTACGGAAGATCCCTGGACCCTCAAGCCGCATTCAATGGTAATTACCAGGAGTGAAGCCCTTGTCGGTCAGGCAGGAAGCCGTTACAACTGGTGGGTTCCTCTTGTTTCCTCTCTTAAGGAAGCGGTTGTAAATAGGAAGTACAGGAACATTGCAGTCGTCGGAGTTCCCTGCGTAGTTCAAGCAGTTCGCAAAATGCTTGAAACCGACCACCAGCTTGTGGGCCCATACAAAAAATCCATTCGCTTCGTCATGGGGCTTTTCTGCACGGAAAGTTTCGACTACGAAAAACTTATTGCAGGCAAGCTGAAAAGCGAGTACGCTCTCGAACCCATGAAGGTTTGCCGCATTGATGTTAAGGGCAAGCTCGAAATCACCCTCGATGATGGTACACAGTATGTAATCCCACTTACCGAACTTGAGGATACTACCCGCCCAGGCTGCAGTGTCTGTACGGACTTTACCGCTCTCAAGGCTGATATTTCAGCCGGCTCAGTTGGAAGCCCTGACGGCTACACCACTCTTGTTGTCCGTACTATTGTAGGACAGCACATTCTTGAAAGCGCAGTTGCTAACAAGAAATTGAGTATCGGCGGCGAAGTAAGCCTGGGGATCATTGAAAAGCTTGCAAAGAAGAAGCTTGCAAGAAAACCGGAATAAAAGCGAAATAATTACTTCAAAACAGATCTGGATGGAGTTTGACTCCATCTCTTTTCTCTTTTCATATTCTCAATGGTTCTCTAAAGTGACCAGCTTTTTAAAAATTATTAAGCCTTATTTCCTGGATAAGCATAATTAAAGCTTTCCCAACAAAAATACATGTTTTAAATACTTTATTTGCTATTTTAATAGTTTAGCTATCTCAACTATTAATATTTAATATTTAATATTATTTTTCCCCGTATTTTTTACATAATTTTGTATAAAGGAAAATGTATCAGGTCATGTTTTCCATGCACATTTCGAACCCCTGCCAATATAGGACAATAATATTTGACTATTGGATATTTTATTGACCTTATATCAACAAAATGACATTTTAGTATAGCATAGTGGCACAAGAGTGTCATGGTTCGAAATGTGCATTTCCAGAGTATTTACATTGATATTCTGCTTTCATACTCTGCTTATGTACACTAAATTTTCTGTGCACGGTAAACTCAGAAGACAGATAAATTAAACAAAAATCCTCAAAGACAAAAATATCAATTATTTACTGATGCACTATCCAAAAATTAAGATCATAATATATTGCAACCTTAATTCGGATTACAACCTGAATTTGGATTACAACCTGAATTCAGATTTTTTGAGCATATAAACTTCTATTGATGCCAAAATATATGCTTAACCTTAAACAAACAAAACCGAGGCTTTAATTTTTTAAAACCATGGGCGTTTGTTAAAGTTTTATTCCAGTGGCATTAAGAAATGCGTCTTCTAATGAAAGAGAATTTTCTATAAGTTTAAAAACCTGACCTCCACTTTCAACAATTAATTTGTTAATTTCCGGCTTGACATCTTTATTGGAATTTACAAAAATTTCAAGGGTATGTTCGGATTTCAGTTCAGTTTTTATGACAAACTCCAGACTCTCAATTAAATGAACTATTTCAGAAGATAGATTGTAAATTCCAACTGTAATTACTCCACTTGACTCAATATGGCGGATCTTTTCAATTGTACTTTCGGCGATAAGCTTGCCTTTATCCAGAATTCCGACATAGGTACAAATCTCCTGTATTTCCAGAAGGTTATGGGATGAAAGAAATATCGTGATCCCATTGTTATTGCATTCAAGAAGAATTTGCCGGATTTGCCGGATTCCAACAGGGTCGAGGCCATTAGTAGGTTCATCAAGAATCAGTATTTCTGGACTATTCAAAAGAGCCTGCGCAATTCCCAGCCGTGTTTTCATGCCATGGGAAAAATAGCCTACTTTTTTGAACATCTCATTTCCAAGCCCAACCTGATCCAATAAAACCCTTGATTGTTCCAGGCTCTCTTTTTTACTCAGGCCTTTTAATCTTCCGTAATATACCATATGGCTTAAGGCTGTCCGTTCATCATAAAAGCCCGAATCCTGCGGGACCAGGCCCAGAACCTGTTTAACTTTTTCTGATTCGGAAGACAGGTCCATACCATCAACAAAAATTTGTCCTTGCGTAGGTATTGAAAGCCCTGAAATTAATTTTATTGTAGTTGTTTTTCCGGCACCATTCTGGCCCAAAAAGCCATAAATACTTCCTTTTTCTACATTCAGGGAAAGACTTTCTAGAACAAAGCGAGAGCCGTATTTTTTGGACAGGTTTTTGGTAGAAATAGCCACAGTAATTAGAAATCCCTCCTTTTAATAGCTACCAAACTCATGGACAAAAAAACCAGTATGTACAGGAACATTGAAAACAGGCTTTCAAAAACCGTAAGGTATCCATCTTCAACCGGGAAGCCTTTCATGAACTCCATATTTTAATCCCGTAAAAAAAAGGAGTGATATATTTTAGATAACTTTCATTTCCCTGTGAAATAAAAAATATCAAAATTCCAAGAAAGACGACCGACATTGTAAATGAAATTTTATTGTTTGTAGACAGTGTTGAGATAAATAAAAAAATACTTATGAAGCACCCAAGGTAAAGGCTTGAAGAAATCCAGAACAAAACGACGTTTTCTAACTGAAAAGAATTACCTGCAGAATACTGATATATCAGGTTTATAAGTGTAATTCCAGTGGAAACGATGATAAATACCAGAAAAAGAAATAAAAACTTTCCTAAGATAAAAGATGATCTGTGGACTTTGGAGATAATATATCTCACCGACCCGGTTTCAGTTTCACTGCTTACGATATCAAAAGATGCTATCAAAGTCATAAAAGGTCCGACAGACAACACCACCAGATATGAAATTAAAGTATATGGGACACCTTCTGAATTTGAAAATAAAAAGGATATATAAGTACTATAGTGCATTGCTAGTAAACAAAGAAAGATAAAAATTCCGCCAAAAAGCCATACATATCTACTTTTTGAACCCCTAAATGTTTCATCTTCCCCAATAACCTGTACTTCATAAAAATTCATAATCCTTCATCCTGTTTATTCCTGCTTAGGTTGGAGATAACAAATGCTCCAAAGAACCCGATTATTGAATAGAAAAAGACCATAACGAGCACAAAGCCGATGAGAGCAGACAAAGCTATACCCCCATATTGTAACGCAAGCTTTCCATCGGAGGTAAACAAAAATACTAAAATCCAGCCAATCAGATTATACGTAAATATTATAAAAAAAGCATATTTCTCCGATCCTTTGCCTATATTTTTACCAATTAATGTACCTACAATAACCGCACCTATAATTCCTCCGTATGTTGGATCAAGCCCTAATAATTCAAAAAATCCGAATAATACAAGCCCAATCAGTATCCCTATAAACAATAACTTCCCGGTTTTCATTTTCTCACATTCTAAAAATGCTGAGTTTAAAAACCCCGCAAGATATATGGTCAATTTAAAAATGTACTTTTATAACTAATTTGTGACCAAATCATCCAACTGAAATCATACTCAAATCTAAATTTGAGTTTTTGTTAAGATTTATAGAGATGTTAGCTAGATAGTTAGATGGTTTAACCATAAAATTTAAGTAAACTCTTTTGACACGTATTAACAGGAGAGTTAAAAATGTCAAGAAAAATATTATTCATTATATTGATAACCCTGCTTTTTTTATCTGCAACTACAGCGACAGCGGCTGAAAATGTGGAAAAAGCGGAAACCCCGAGCAACTATACTGTAGAATCCTCACCTGGTACTGAAATTGGAATCGCTGACAAAGATATAGGTATTCTGACCGTTTATGATACCATCAGTCAGGGAGAGACAAACCTACATGAGAAAAAAGTTAGCAGTGGTCTAACTCTTCTCGTTGTGGATCTTAACTGGGGAGATTCGACTGATTCACTACGGCTCAGGATATATACTCCTAGCGGCTCGTTGCTAGGTTCCTATTATGATAACGCTGATGGAGCAGTTAACGGTAGGATTCGCCTGTATATTAAAAATTCAAATGGAATTGAAGCGGGAACCTGGAAATATCAAGTATATGGGTATAAAGTGGCCGGAAAAGAAGGTTATACGATCTGAATTTGATAACGAAATTACTCAAATTATAGACCAGTTATGTGGAAGATGAGATTAATTTTTATTCTACTTTTTATTCTGGTTCTGAGTGCCGCAGTAGGTATAACCAGTGCAGATACCGGAGGATATACCGTTGGTCCCTGCCCACCCGAAGAGGAGCTCAAAAAATTGGGTGATACGGTTGACATGAGCGGGGCGGATAGGACTCTCACCTTCTGGGAATTTCCCTTGTCATTCAAGGTAGCTTATATATTGGGATACCTGGCTGCTTTCATTTCCTTATTCAAACTGGCTCCCATAATTCTTGGTCAGATAAGGAGTCTAAGTAAAAATGTTACTCAAAAGAAAATTATTTGTTATGTGCTGAGGAAGCCAGGGTGTACGCCGTCTGAAATTTCAAGAAACCTGAAAATTAGTCTGGGATCTATAAGATATCAGATCAAAACACTCAAAGCCGAAGAGGAGTTGACTTTAACGAAGGAAGGAAAGTTCACAAGAGTCTTTCAAAATTCCAATGTTTTCACAAACAACGATAAAACAATAATATCACACCTCAAAGGCAGTACAAGAAAACAAATACTCCTTAATATTCTGGAAAATCCCGAGATTACAAATCAGGAAATTTCAGAAAAGCTGAACTTAGACAAAAGCACTACTCACTGGCATATAAAAAAATTAAGGGAAGATGATATTATTTCCTCCGAAGTAGAAGGCAAGTTTACAAAATATTTTGTGAACCCGGATGTGGAGTCGGAGTTGCTGAAATGGCTCAAAACATAAACCTCGAACAGCTTTATCTCAATGTCAGTTTTCTATGAATCGATTAAACTTTGGCTTTATACAGTATTTTAGTAATCAATATACAGGAATCAAGCCAGGATTGTCGCCGGTAATGCAATCTCCACCTTTAGTGGTTACTATAAAAGTGTTTTCAATCCCTACCATTCCAATGTTTTCTATTCCTTTTTTAGGTTCGAGAGCAAATACCATTCCTTCTTGGAGGGGTTCATCAAAGCCTTCTGCAATTACAGGCAGCTCATCGATTAGCAATCCTACTCCGTGCCCAAGGAATCTTACTTTACGGTTGCCAAAGCCCATAAAGTTCTGTAGAAATTCCGAATCTAGATTGTTCATTATGGTATTGTAGATTTCCGAGGGAATAGCATCTGGTTTTAACATTGAAGCAGCTTCGTTCTGTATCTCCACACATTTATTATGGGCATCTGTCGCATATTGAGGAAGTGAAGAACCAAACATGTATGTGGTCGTTTTATCCGTGTTATAACCTTCAATCCCACATCCGATATCAATGAATACCAGATCTCCTTTCTCGAGTTTTCTGTCACGACTTCCAATCAGGGGAACTGCAGGACTCATTCCGTACATTCCGCCAGGCCCGTTAAAGTAAGAAGGATAAATCGAGCTTTCACCAAAACAGACATTTCCCAGGACCATCTCGGTATCGAACATCCCAAAACGGCATAATCCGTGATGGCCTTCTTCGACCATAACTGAAAATAGTTCGGTTGACAGGTCTACTTCACTCATTCCTTCCTTTAGCATTTCGGGTACAAGATCTTCCAGTACATGCTGATGAATCCTGCCAGCTTTTCTTGTTAGCGAGAGTTCATATTCGCTTTTTACTGCTCTTACAGCGCAAATTTGAGAGTCAGCAGATTTGACATTCTTAAAAGGGAAGTATTTTTGAAATCTCTGGTACAAAGCAAGAGGAACAATCTCGGTTTCAAGGTATACCGTGTTCGGAAGTTCACTTATACTCTTTGCAGCATCACGAAAACTGTTCATAGGTTCTATATTTGGAAATAAAGATTCGTCCAGGGCTCTTTCGTAGCTGCGGCGTACCCAGAAAGTTGCTTCTCCGTGCTTAGGGATAATCAGCATTCCATCCTGCATCGTACCTGTAAAATAATAAAGATTTATTTTGCTAAAAATAACAGCTATCTCCCATTGGGAATTTGATATATCCATCCGTTTTCTAAAATTTCTCATCCGGTTTTTCAATTCGGTTAAAGGTACTTTTTTAATCATGTAGATTCCTTTAATAATTATCTGTTATCACTTAAGAGATATCACTTACAGTAGTGAATATGGCAAGAATTTATGAGCAAATATAGATAGTAAATATATGTAATAATTTTTGTTTTTCATAACAAAACTATATTTCTCTCAGTGATTTTTAAAAAATATATCTCTTGCAGTGATTTCTTAAAAGGTAATAAGTAACTTTAGGGCTAGTTAACTTTAGGGCTAGTAATATCTTAATTCGTTTCTCAAAATAGAAATAATAATTGGAAAGAATATAAATTAAGAAGAAACAAGAAATAAAAACAAAGGGTTTTTTGAAAAGGGGCCATCATGTTAGGAAAATTCGAAGATCTTATTGAAAAGGCTTCAGGGTTGGGGCTCAAGGCTTACCTTGTGGAGGCAGAAGACATTCCGGTTGAAAACAGGATTGCTCTGAAGTGCGCTTACGGCTGCAGAGGTTATGGAAAGAGACTGAGCTGTCCACCTAATATTATATCGGTTGAAGAGTTTAGAAAAATCATAGGAGAATACAATAGTGCGCTTCTACTTATCGATGAACGCGATACTTCACAGGTGTCGGATATCCTTGAAGCCTGGGGAGAAATTCGTAAGGACTCCTTCCATAAGATGTTAAAGCTTGAACATGAAGCTTTCAGAGAAGGCTTTACTTTTGCGCATCTTCTGAGACCCGGCTCCTGCAACGAATGTGATATCTGTAATCTGGAAGAATGCATAAAGCCAGAATTGAGGCGTTTTGCACCTGAGGCTGTAGGAATAAATCTCCAGAAGGCAATGGAAAAGGCAGGACTTGTACTTGAGTTTTGCAAACCTGAAAAAAATGTATGTGTCGGAGTTTTACTGCTTGAATGAAAATTCAAGCAAAAATAAAATACGTATATTTCAAAATCTTTGCAATATCTGCTCAGATTGTTGATAAATCAAAAGAAATATTAAATGAGAAAAGCGAAATTAATAAAAGAGTTTAGTTTTATAGTCCTAGATAAATATTCAGATTAATGAAGTAATTATAGAAATTTGGAGTCGCTATGAATAATATTCTAATTTAATTAGCGATTTTAATTTAATTAACAAAGACAGAAGGTACATTACTTTCCAACATATTTTATGGAAAATATAGCAAACTGGAGGTTTTTTCAAATTGAGTTCTGAAAAGTTAAAAATAGCTGTCTTAGGAGGAACTGGCAATATAGGAGAAGGTATGGTGCTCAGGCTAGCCCTTCAAAACCTTATGGCTGATGGTGTAAAGAATGAGATCATTATAGGGTCCAGATCCAAGGAAACTGCCAATGAAGCTGTAAAAAAAGCTATATCCGAACTTGAAAACTGCGGGTTTGATACGTCCAAGATAACTATCACAGGAAACAGCAACCATGAAGCTGCACAGGCAGCCGAAGTAATAATTCTTACTATTCGTTTTGGCCACGTTTTGCCTTTGCTGCATGAGATTCGTGAGGCTCTTGAAGACAAGATTCTTATACTCCTGTAGTCCCGATGGTAAAGGAAGGAGACCTTTTTGTATATAAACCTCCAGAGGAAGGTTCAGCCGCTCTTGCAATTCAAAAAAATGTCCCAGCTTCTACAAAAGTTGTTGCAGCTTTCCACAACATCCCGGCAGGAAAATTGAGGGATATTGTTAAGTGCAAAGCTGTATACCATGCGCTGGTATGTAGTGATGATGCCGAAGCAAAGAAGCTGGTCATTAAACTTACAGATCATATGGGATGCATGAAACCCCTGGATGGAGGGCCTCTTAAGCAGGCAAATACTATGGAATCGCTTACACCACTGCTGATCAACCTTGCAAAACTTAACGGATTTAAAGATCTCGGAATAAATTTTTCATGATAAAACCTTATAAAATCACTGTATATGCAGGAAAAGACTAGAAACAGAAAAATTTTGAGTCTGGAAAAACGAATATCTTTTAGGAACCTTATTTTTATATATACATATAAATAATATATCTAAAGGCACAGGTTTTAAGAAATATATAAAACAAGAACCTCTGCCTGAAGGTATAAAAACAAACTCATTAACAGATTATAAAACCTAATTCATTAATGGATGACCAGCAAAACCTAATTCATTAATGGATGACCAGCAAAACCTAATTCATTAATGGATGATCGATAAAAAGAAATTCGAAAATTCGTGATTGTCAACCTTGTGCCAAATTCTTCACTCCTGTTATTGAACCCGAACAAATTTAGTTTATGTTAAATATTATGAGATTAATAATTAACATGAAAAAAATTTGTAAGAAAAGGACTTGTCAGTGAAGAATCTGGAAAAGGACTTATTACATAGAGCTTGTCAGGAAAAACCTGTTTATCGTAAAGCTCTAAAAATCAATTTCAGTTGCGGAATTTTCTCTTTATCTGATTATTTTGCTTACTTTTCTTTTCTAATAAAGACGAACCGACTAAATCAGACAGTGAACCTGTATGAGTGAAGAATTGCCAAAAGTGTTAAAGGATGCAGGGCTTGACTTACTTTCCTGCATGCAGTGTGGCACATGCACAGGGAGTTGTCCTTCGGGACGGCACACCGGGCTCAATACGAGAAGAATTATTCGGGACGCACGCAAGAATAGAGTATCGGTCCTCTCCGATGATGCCCTCTGGCTCTGTACAACCTGCTATACCTGCCAGGAACGCTGCCCGCGCGAGATACCAATTACTGATGCTATCCTTGAGCTCAGGAGACTTGCAGTAAAAGAAGGTTTCATGCTTCCAGAACACAGGAAGGTCTCGGAAATGGTCATGGAATTCGGGCATTCAGTCCCTCTGGATGAAGAAACAAAGCAAAAGAGGGAAGAACTGGGTCTCGATCCAATACCTGAGACCGTCCAGAAGTATCCTGAAGCCCTTCAAGAGGTAAGGAATCTTCTCAAAGCATGCAAATTTGACGAGCTAACGGCTGAAAAATAAGGAGGCAGAATATGGAAAAACTATCGCTATTTCTTGGATGCATCGTACCCAACCGTTACCCTGGTATTGAAAAAGCAACTAAGCTCTGCCTGCAAAAGCTTGATATAGATGTATCCGATCTGCCAGGAGCCTCCTGCTGTCCTGCTCCAGGAGTCTTCAAGTCCTTTGATAAAGCAACCTGGCTTGCTCTTGCCAGCCGGAATATAGTTCTTTCTGAAAAGATGGGTAGAGATGTACTTACGGTCTGCAATGGTTGCTACGGCTCTCTGGCAGATGCTAATCTGGAACTGAAAAAAGATCCTGAATTAAAGGCGTGCACGAATAATTGCCTTAAAGAAATCGGCATGGAGTTCAGAGGCACTGTTGAGGTCAGGCACATAATCGAATATCTATATAAAGAATTTGGGCCTGAAAAGCTCAAGGAGTATATCACAACCCAGTTCGACATTAAAGTGGCATTACACTATGGATGTCATCTTATCAAGCCTTCAAGGGATAGAAATCTTGGAGAAACGGAGGCTCCGGTTTTCTTTGACGAACTCGTTGAAGCCACAGGTGCAAAAAGTGTAGATTATACCGACAAGATGATGTGCTGTGGAGCTGGAGGGGGAGTACGCTCAGGGCATGCTCCCGAATCCCTTGAGATGCTTGAGCACAAGCTCGCCTGTATTCGGCAAGCAGGAGTTGACTGTATTGTTAATGCATGTCCTTTCTGCCACCTGCAATTTGATAGGGGGCAGCTCGCAGTCAATGAAAAATTCGGAACGGATTACTCGATTCCTGTCCTTCACTATTCTCAGCTACTGGGTCTTGCTCTTGGCTTTTCTCCATCTGATTTGGGAATAGAACAGAATGCGGTTCAGAATGTCGAGTTTCTTGCAAAAATCTATGAGATCAGTGCAGGTTTAGAATAAAAGTCAGGAAAAAATATTCAAGAACAAAATTCCAACTAAAAGGTGAAGGAAGATAATGGGAAAGAGAACATTTCCATTTTTTATGCCGAAATTCCCTTTTGCCTGGGCAGGACTCACAGACTACATCACATTCGGATATAAGTTCCAGAGGTCTTGAAGGAAAAGCCTTAATATCTGAAATTACGACCCTCAAATTTGCCACAAAAATCGGGCTGTACCCATAGCCCTGAAAGCCCTGGATGCAGCAAAGGTGATGAGCTCTGATCTTCAGGCATTTAGACACGGTTTTAAAACCCGGTTCAGATGTGTTCGATTTTTTGAGCATATTTTTCTCCAGGACGTCAACTCACAGAACCAAATAACTAATTCTAAATATTAACTTTGAAAACTCATTCTATAACATCAATTTCAGAATCAGCTAAATGGGGTAACTCTTCAATAGGTAGCGTTATCGCAGGGGCCTCAGAGTATTTTGCAAAGAGGATGTCATAGCCTGTTTTAAGCCCCAACATGATATTGAGATTCGTAAGATCATCGTTCAGTAGCAGCGCCTGACCAATAGGATTACAGACTGCTTCAAACTCAAGGTCCTCGGATTTTTTAATTCCTAGACTGGCTTTTTCGAAGCTACACACTTTACAGCAAACCGAAAATACCTCAAAATATCTTGAAAGAATATCATAAACCAGCCTGGCTTCTCGCTCATACTCAATACAGAAAGCGATTCCTATTTTTGTATACCCAAGACTTTTTGCATAAATAGCTATCTCTTCAAGTTTCGTCCTTTTCACGCCATTAGATTCAAGCCAGGCAGAAATCTGAATTGATTTCAGATTGTCGCCTGTATACTCAAGACCAGATTTAATAACAGAACAATTTTTGCCTCTCACGCAGTCCTTAATCCGGCATAACGCGCACTGCACATTTTTTTCTCCCGGGGTTTTTTATCATGGATAGGGAATTATAGTCACAGATAAGCTGTGAAGGTATAAATATTTCTACGAGGGATATCGAAATACAAGATAGAGTTCCAGGTAAAAAGAAGAATATAAGGAAAAATTATAGTAAAATTATAAAATAAGACACTTTGCTTAATGATGAAGTTCATACTCTCATCTATAATCTTCATAGACATTTTCTGTTGTTGCCTTTTTGAGGAGATCTGCGTCCCGATAGCAAGCCTTTTAAAAAAGGCTTGAGCGAAAAAACAGATCTTTGAGGAGATCTGCTCCAAAGGAAGCTAAGTTTATCTTACTGCGCCTTTGCGCCTACAGCCCCTTGACTCCCCAGGACTTAAACACATATGAAGCGTTTTACCGCTTCATTTTTAGGTATGCATACTTTTATAAGAACTTCTTCTAACTTTGTAACAGGCAACTTCAATTTCCCTCATTTATTCAAAAATATATATATTTTACTGTTGGAGGAGAGAAATTGTTATATATTTATTCCGCAATGTGCATAAGTGACCTATGAAAAAATGCAGAGGAAGACCAAAGTGTCCGAGGCGTGTTGAGCAAACGCCCGACATTACATATTTCAAGCCTAGAGGAGTCCCGCTGGCGGATCTTGAGGTTGTATCCATTACAGTAGAAGAGCTTGAGGCACTGAGACTTGTAGACGTTGAAGGTTTGAAGCAGGAAGATGCAGCTATCAGAGTAGGAATCTCAAGGAGAGCTTTCTGGGAAGATCTAAAAGCCGCGAGAATGAAAATCGCTCTTGCCCTTAGCACAGGAAAAGCAATCGAGATAAAGGGCGGTAACTATATCAGCGCTGAGAGCGCTGACATTAGTGAAGATACTGATACGTAAAAGAAAAATCTGAAAAACCGGGATAAAATACGGAAATTTTACACAGGCGATAAAAATGACAGATAAGGTTCAACCACTTGAGAGCTTATCGAAAAAGCCAGAAGAGCCAAAAATAGTAGTCAATCTCAGGCGCATTAAACGCAAGATCATGGTAATGAGCGGAAAAGGAGGAGTAGGGAAAAGTACAGTTGCAGCAAATCTGGCTGCTGGGCTGGCCCTGCGGGGATACAAAGTCGGGCTTCTGGACTGTGATATTCACGGTCCTACAATTCCTACGATTTTCGGTTTAGAGTCTCAAAGGCCCGATGTTAATGAAGAGGGCATTCTTCCAGTCTCGGTACTTCCCAACCTTTCTATGATGTCTATCGGTTTTCTGCTCGGAGACAAAGATTCTCCTATAATCTGGAGAGGGCCTGCCAAAATGGGGGCAATCAAACAGTTTCTGGAAGATGTTAGCTGGGGAGCACTCGATTTCCTGATTATAGACTTGCCACCTGGAACAGGAGACGAACCACTGAGTGTGGCCCAGCTTATTCCCAATTGCGACGGCTCAGTGCTTGTTACAACTCCCCAGGATGTAGCCCTTATCAGCGTTCGAAAGTCAATAAAATTCTCTGAAAAACTTGATGTGCCTATCATAGGGCTTGTTGACAATATGCATGGGCTTATTTGTCCCCACTGCGGCAAGCCAATAGAAGTCTTTGGAACTGGAGGCGTGGAAAAAGCCGCAAAAGACTTCAATATTCCGATTCTTGCCAGACTCCCTATTGAGCCAAAGGTCGCAGAAATGGAAGATAAAGGCACTGTTGTCCAGGGCCTGCTTGACCACAATACGGAATGGCAGAAGAACTTCGAAGCTGTTATAACCGCAGTAGAAAAAACTCTAGGAGAGGAGTAAGGCGAAATAAAAAGAGGAAAGATTAACACGTTTCCGTGGTCATATAATTTTCTCGATTGGTTAGTCTCTCAATCGGCTAACCTCTCTTTAATAAGCTAAACAGCAAACCTGGTGTTCTTTGGAGGAAACCTCCTCTCTTCAATCAGTTAACTTTTCTTCAATTGGCTGACCCGATAATTCTAATTAGTCTTTTAAGACCTCTTACTCCTTTCCTGTACTTTTTATATCACTCATTATATCTATTTTTAAAGTTCAGCCTTTAAGGTTTTTTATATATTTTCAACAGACCAAAAGTCTCTTAAACTAGGTATATATTTTCTTTCCTTAGAGTTAATTATTTGAGGTTTATCGATAATTCTACTTCAGAACTCTAATTTCACAACCAGTGGAAAATAAAGGCTATCTTAAAATGAAGGTTATTTTTGAAAAGAGAAGATTATTACTATATAACATAATTGCTAAATAATATGTAAAATAATATAAAATAAAAAATTAACGTTGAGAACATGAAGAAATTATTTATATTACTGATCATGCTTGCAGCTGTAATCTTTACTGCGGGCTGTACTGATGAAAGCAAGGGAAATTCCACAGATACCCAGGCAGTTCAGGAGAATAACGGTATTGTCGAAGCAAACGAATCTGAACAGAACACAACTTCTCAGGATATCCAGGAAGAAAACGGCATTGTCAAAACAAACGAGTCTGGACAGAACACAACTTCTCAGGAAGCTCAGGAAGAAAGTAGTGTTCTTGAAGTGACCTCCCTTGAACAGATAAATGCATCCCTCGAGCAGGGGCCGGTTCTTGTGAAAATAGGATCTAAACACTGCGGGCCATGCCAGGCTATGAAGCCCATGCTTAAGGAACTGGCAACAGAATACAGCGGGAAAGCCACTATTGCATCTATAGATATAACCGAGAGCCCTGACCTTGAAGCTTACTTTGAAATCGGATACGTCCCTGACACTTCTTTGATCGTGGGTATTAAAAACGGGGACTATGTGTATATGCAAGAGGATGGAACAGTCACTAAGGATAGATTCGCGGCTAGAATTCAGGGACAAATGGATAAAGAGGTGTATGAGAATCGTATAAACCTTGCCCTTCTCAAAGAAGGAAAAAGTAAATCATAATAAAAATAAACTTAATAAATAGAACTAATTTCTAAACTCATTAAATTATAAGTTCAAATTTATGGCAAAATCCGGAGTTCCGGAAAAAACACTATAGTAAATAAACTACAAAAGAAATTGTAACCATGTATTATGAAGTTATTTCCCCTGTGGCTGCATTTGGAGCAGGAATTATCAGTGTCCTGTCCCCTTGCATCCTTCCTCTTCTGCCTGCTGTCCTGGCAACATCCGCAGGAAAAAACAGATTGAGGCCTCTTGCAATAGTGCTTGGAGTTTCAATATCCTTCACCATAATGGGGGTGGCAACCTCTGCCTTTGGGTCAGTATTCAACGCATATACAGATCAACTAAAGATTCTGGCAGAGGTCTTGATTCTCATAATGGGTTTCGCACTACTCTTTGACATAACCCTGTTCAATGCATTTTCAAAGTTCCCTCTTCTGGGCAAAATGAGTGACGAAGGACCTGTTTCAGGCTTTTTGCTTGGCCTTTCCCTCGGTGTTCTCTGGATCCCTTGCGTCGGACCAATTCTAGGCTCGATCCTGACCGTGGTAGCTTTAAAAGGGAATACTATTACAGGAGCCCTTACCCTTTCAGTTTATTCGCTTGGATTTGCGGTGCCAATGCTCTTGCTCGCGTACTCAGCCCACTTTTCCTCTTCAAAAATCCGGCTTATTTCAAAGTGGGACGTGGTTTTCAAAAAGGGAGCGGGAACAGTACTGGTACTCTTCGGACTTTATATGATCTATCAGAACCATTATCAATGGTTTGTTTAAAAATCCAGATTTGGAGAATTAGAGAAACCAGGTAATGGGAGATAAACCAGGTAATAGGAGATAAACCAGGTAGTAGGAGATAAACCAGGTAGTAGGAGATAAACCAGGTAGTAGGAGATAAACCAGGTAGTAGGAGATAAACTAGTGGTTAGATTCTGATATCTACCCATAAAAATAATTAGTTAATTGTTCTATAACTAACCTTATGTCTCGTATAAGCCGTCGCCCCAAATTATCATTTACTCAAAAAGATTTAGACTATCTTATCAAGCTTAGCCGATCTAGAAATCAAGCAGCAAGTATCATTGAGAGATCTAAAATCATACTTTTAAGCTATCAGGGGAAAAATGATACTGAAATATCCAGAGAGTTGGAAGTAGATTATACAACTGTCAGAAAATGGATAAAAAGAGTTTTAGATTTAGGGGTTAAAGAAGGTTTAATAGATAAGCCCAGAAGTGGGAGACCTCAAGACATTAGTGCCGAATCACGAGCTTTTGTAATTTCACTTGCATGTATGAAGCCGAAAGATCTTGGTTATCCTCATGAAATCTGGACTCAGAGACTTCTTGCGAAACATATCAGGGAGAATTGTGTCAAAGAAGGATACCCTGATTTATCTTCGATAACTCAGGGAACTATTTCAAAGATTCTCAATGCAAGCAACATAAAACCGCATAAGATAGAATATTATGTTGCTAAGGTTGACCCAGAGTTTGATCAAAAAGCAGCCAATGTCTTCGCTACATATAGAGAGGCTAATGAATTAAGTGAGAAATTTAAAAAAAAGAAAAAATTGAATCAGTAATCATTTCCTACGATGAAAAGCCAGGTATTCAAGCAATTGGAAATGTTTACCCAGATCTAATGCCGGTAGAAAGACATTATTCTACAATAGCAAGAGATTATGAATACAAAAGACATGGAACTCTTTCACTGTTAGCTGGAATTGATTTGATATCAGGAAGAATCACTTACAAAGTATTTGAACAACATAAAAGCTGGGAATTCATTCAATTCCTTAAAGAACTTGAGTTAATTTATCCAGAAGAAAAAATCAAAATTATCATGGATAATCACAAAATACATACCTCAAAGGAAACTCAAGAATACCTGAAAACTGTTCCTGATAAATTTGAATTTATATTCACACCCAAGCATGCTTCGTGGCTAAATATTATTGAAAGTTTTTTCAGTAAAATGACAAGAAGCTTATTGAGGGGAATAAGAGTTGATTCAATAAAAGAATTAGGGGAAAGGATTAGTCAATATATAGACCAGATTAACGAAAAACCAGTTATTTTTAAATGGAAATATAAAATTGAAGAAAGGGACGAAATGCCTGGCAGAATTATGATCTAAAAAAAGAGGAATTAATTAGGAATCGATGCACTAGATAATAGGTACCAGAAAAACACTTGCCTATGCCCCTAAAGACGTAGAATTCAAACCGGACTAAGAGAGTAGTAAATCTAACTAAAAATTAATAAGCCAAATTACTATTTCCTGAAAAGGGAAAATATGAAGGATTTGTCAGGCCCTGAGGGTCAGTCTATTGAATAGAAATACCTGTGCAGTAGGCTATTTTCTTCACCCTCTGGACTTCTGAAATCCTTCCAAATTGTTATAATACGCTTATTTCTCCATACTCATATAGGCAGACTTGAAATTAGACATACCTGCGTCAGTACTTATCCCAAGATCCAGGCCGTTCATATTGCCTGTGGCCGAAGCTCCCCTGCATTTTGAATTTTCGCTGCTCCTCCACACGTAGTCGCCAGTTCTTGATTTAGAGTTAGAGGACCCAGTTGAACTCTCTCCTGTACCAGTCCAGTCGGCTCCGATGGTTACAGTATCCATTTCCCCTGTATTCCAGTCAGAGACCTCAAGCTCAATCTCAGACAGACTTGCAGAGTTGAGTTTTTTATCTATGCTGAAAACATCATCCTCTGTAAACATGTATCCCGACTTTTCGGACCAATAATCTGGCCCATATGTGTAAGTTGATACGTAGATATCAGTGCCATCTTTGGTTTCAGTTACGGATAGATACGTACAGGTAGTTACGTCACCGTTTGTCTCATACCAATTTGCATATGCAGATGAGCCACTTTGCCTTTCTATTGTTTTAGATTCCAGTGCCTGTGCGCTCATAGTTGTTGAAATCAAGACTATAAGTGTAAAACACATTATGTACAGTTTTCTCATTACATACCTCCTTGAAACAATAATTCGGGCTGATCCCAAAACTCAAAATTAGTTCTCTATCTCATTCTGTAAGTCACTAATTGAGCTTCTTGGTTTTGGATTCTGATTAAGAATTTAATGCCCGATTGAATCCCAAACATCATAACTTTGAAACATCCATATGAATTTTGTTACCAATGTATCTAACAATTGACACTTTACTCAATTTTCTAAAAACTAGTGTTCTGGCAACTTAATTATGATACACAATATAGACAATTTCTCATCAACATAAAGTGATTTTGAGTTTATTCAGGTGATTCATAATTAAATGGTTGAGAAACCAGTGACTGAAATTAAATAGCGTGTCAATATTTGGCAGTCAGGTTTTAGGATAAGCTCATAAACAAAAGAAATTCATGCGTCTTCGGTTAAGTGAGGAATCGTGACAAATTGCGTCAATTTCCTCAACATTTATCAAATATTTTGATAAATTATGAGCTGGAGCAGGGTGTCGATTTCATATGAATAGGCCAAAATTTAAGTCCGGCTTCTAATGCAAAATCGATAGCTTTCAGGCAAGAAAATTCCTTAACCGATGACCAATGAAAAGAAATTAGAAGAAGAGCTGATCCCAAAACTCAATATTTATTCTCTGAATATCATATTCTGGATTCTCAATAGGACTTCTGATCCTGAAAACTAATTCTGAAACTCTTCCTGATGCGGGAATAAAACTGGTTTTGGGATGAGCTCGAATAATAAGAGAGGATAACCAATAAAGGTAGATAGTAATGAGATTGAATGAGGTTTTGGGACAGTTCCTTCAATTAAAGTACATAGTCGTGTATGAAAAAAATAAAATAATGAAATAGTTGACAGCAAAAATAAGACTGAAAAATAGTTTTATAGAAATTCTCTTTGAATAAGTTCACAAAGTTAAACTGGAATTATAAAGCCCAGGAGTAGTAGTTCCAGCAGGTGTTCATGAGAAATTAGAGAACTTCTATAAAGCCAAAGAATTCAACCATTTAAGAATATTCGTTATGCGTTTACTTTTCCATGCTCATATAGGTAGACTTGAAGTTAGACAAACTTGCATAGGAACTTGCTCCAAGATCCATGCCATTTATACTGCCTGTGGCTGAAGCCTCTCTATAGGTTGAACTGTCACTACTCTTCCACACATAATCTCCATTCTGTGAACTATATGAAGAAGATCCTTTTGACATATCTCCCATACCAGTCCAGGTAGCTTTTACAGCCATAGTTTCGGTTTCACCCGTATACCAGTTATTGACATCAATATTAATCTCAGACAGGCTTGCAGAGTTGAGTTTTTTATCTATGCTAAAAACATCATCCTCTGTAAACATATATCCCGACTTTTCGGACCAATAATCTGGTCCATATGTGTAGGTTGATACGTAGATATCAGTGCCATCATTGGTTTCAGTTACAGATAAGTACGTATAGGTAGTTGCATTGTTGTTTATCTCATACCATTCTGCGTATGCAGATGCGCCATTATGTCTTTCTATCGTCTTAGATTCAAGAGCCTCTACACTTGTAGTCGTCGAGATTAATACTACAAGAGTAAGTAATACTGTGTATAATTTCCTCATTTTTATCCAACCATATATGCCTTTGTTTTAATTTATACCTATATTAACTTTAAAGTTCATTCTAGATTATCTAACTTCAAATTTGACTTTTCAAAGTCACATTAAAAATAGTGTAAAAGTACTAAAACACATAAGAAATTATTTTTCGAATTTAAAATACGAATTGGAAAAAATAATACTGACCTTCCGCAGATCTCCACTCAAAAGTAGTATTTTTCACAATTTTCCCCCATCAACCTTATTATCTTGCTCTTAACTTCATCCATGTTGGCAATTTTGGTTATCACCTTTGAATCAACTTCCACTTTTACTTCTGTAATTCCCCTCATCAGCACAAAAGCCCACTTCAAAGTGGGCTTTTGAGTTTGCTTTTTAACCTGATTAGGTACTGTTTCCCCTGTTTCTTTTAGCTTCTCTCTCAGCTTCCATTCCGCTACCGAATAGACCATCAGAGTTAACACCATTATCATTGAGAGAGCTTCAATTCTTTGCGGTTTTTTCAAATAAACCTCGGAAACCCTAAAACTTTTGTCCTTTATGAACCTGAAACCTTTTTCAACCTTGCTCTGGTTCTTGTAGTATTCCAGCATCTTTTCAGCATCAAGATTGAGATCGTTACTTGCGATTATAAATCTTCCTTGATACTCTTTTTCATTCAATTCTATTTCGTAGTTTCGGACTGCTTTTGCATTTACAACATAGTGAAAAATAAGCTTTTCATTCTTTTTTGGTCTTCCTCTTTTACCGTTTTCCTTTGTTGAAACCGTGGAAATCTCTACGGTTTCCAGCAAACAATGAGGGTTCTCTTTCTTCCACCTTTCCAAAGCTGCTAAGGCATCCTTTTCACAAGCAAACTTGATCTTTTTTAGGTCTTTGAGATCTTTCTGAGATTCATTAACCTTCTTCTGGATTTTTCTTTCAAAAGTAATGTCTTTTCTTTTCTGCATTTCTGTGGAATGAACAACTATCCATTTTTGCTTTATACCACCATATTCAACAATGGTTTCATAAAATGAATAGCGTGGATCCTCTCCGTTTTTAAACTCAAGATCAGAAATCAACAAGGTTTTTGCGAGGTTTAGGGTTGAAGGAACACGAGTAATCCACTTCATGCCTTCTATCATTGCTTTGATGTTTCCTTCAGAATATAGAGCACTATCAGCTATGTAGTAAACATCATCAGGAAACGTTATGTTTTCCTGAAGTCTTTTCATTGCCTCTATAATGGTTTCTTTGTCTGATGCGTTACCAGAGTAAGCCTTTGCAAATAGTGGAATTCCATACTGATTTGTTATCATTCCAAGTCCAAAGCGTTTCAGGTCATCTCTACCGTCTTTTGCATGACCATATGTGATTTCAATGACAGAACCGTCATTGATATAATTGTAATCTCCATGAAGGCTAAAATTAGTGGTGTCAGATTGGAGAAGTTGAGTCCTGATGTTAACAATTTTCATCATTTTCAAGGAAAGCTTCATGAAAAGTTGAGTAGGATCTGCTTCATATATTGCGTCAAGAGTTCTACCTAAAACATCATCAGTAAGGTCAGAAGCACTGATCTCGGGACCAAGAAGCCTCTCAACAGGAAGGGTTTCAAAGTACTGAGAATACATGTAAAGACGACTATCTACGAAACCAAGACAGTTAAGAATCATTGCTTTTAATACAATAGAATGAGCTAATTTGTGCTGCCCAAACTTGGGCAGCACTTCGTCAATCACTTTTCCAATTTCAAGTTCATCATAAATGCCAGAAACGATTCCGTGATGATCAAGAGAACGTGTTGTAACAAGCATAATGAAAACCGAAAAAAAAGTATAATATTATGATAGTTATAGATTAGCTAAAAAAATACATAAATTTGTCAGACATCTGCGGAAAGACAGATAATAAACTTATATAACAAAAAAAGACACTGGGAAATAAGCGGTTAACTGAAAAAACACTGAAAACAAAAAGCTGAACGAAACCTTAAAATAAAAAACTAAAGAAAGTGTTGTTTTTAACTTTATCTCACGTCTTCACTTTCTCTTGCGATTGCAACAAGCTCATTTACGCATGCAACTGCCATTGGGGTTCCGCCCCTTGTCCCGACACAACTAATAGAGGGTACAGGAATTTTCAGGTTTCGGACTATTTCCTTAGATTCAGCTGCATTTACAAATCCTACCGGAAGCCCGATAATAAGGGCTGGTCTCACACCCTTTTCGATAAGTTTGCAGACCATAATAAGGGCAGAAGGTGCATTTCCGATTGCAATAATACTCCCATCGAGCTTCTCTCTGGCAGTGAGAAAGCCAGCTGATGTGCGCGTAATTCCATATCTGTTAGCAATTTCAGCATTCGGGTCTTCATCAAGTACGCAAATAATTTCAGATTTGTGTCCTGCCTTTGTAATTCCGGCTTTTACCATATTGATATCCACGAAAATCGGGGCACCCTTTTTAATCGCTTCCACGCCTGCAGGGATGGGGTCATGCATGAAACGCATAATATCTGCCACGGAAAGATCTCCGGTAGCGATAACACAGCGCTGGCGGAAGCGGTCTTCGGGAGTTTTGTTGCCGATGAGTTCCTGGATCATTGTCCGGCTTTTCATATAGATGGCTTTTGCTTCTTCGGTTCTTGCCCCGGAGTCCTTACAAATGCTTACAAGTTCGGGGTTCACATCAACCGTAAGCTCGGTAAGTTCTTCAAGATTGTCGAGGTTCCCTACCTTTTCATTAGCATTCTCTTCAGTAGTCATACTTTTTCTGATACCCCCTGGGAGTAATTATGAAATCTTTCTTTTGAGATCTCCATATTCTGGAATCCCCGTTTCCAATAAGGATCGTGGTGCTCATATCTACCCAATCTTCGTATTCCATAACTTTTCCAAGAGTGGTTACGATCCTGTCCTCACCGTCTCCCCTAAGAGCATTCTTCACAAGTCCCACAGGCACGGAATCGACCTTGTACTGACGGATAATTTCGATAGCTCTTGAAAAGTTGGATTGCCTCTTGCGGCTTTTCGGGTTGTAGAGAGCCATTACAAAATCGGCTTCTGCAGCAAGATTCAGCCGTTTTTCAATCACATCCCAGGGAGTCAGGAGGTCACTGAGGCTGATAACTGCAAAGTCTGTTACAACAGGTGCGCCTAGCATACTTGCCCCGGCTAAAATTGCCGTGACTCCAGGAAGAATCTCTATATCAACTTCAAGCTCTTGATGTTCAGCAACTTCAAGCACGATGCCTGCCATACCGTATACGTTGGTATCACCGCCACTTACCATGGCAACATTTGCAACTTTTGCAAGCTCCACCGCTTTTCTTGCCCTGTCTACCTCTTTACCCATATAGCTGCGGATTACTTCCTGGGTTCCGAGGAGGCTTGCTATCTGATCCAGGTAAGTACCGTTTCCGAGTACATAATCGGCATTAAGGATTACATCTCTGGCTCTGATCGTCATCTGTTCTACAGACCCTGGTCCGATCCCTACGATGTAAAGTTTTCCTTTAGTTGCCTTATCTTGCGATTGCGATTGTGACTCTGCCATAGATTTTCTTCCTGCAAATTAATTGTTTTTCTTCAGAAAGGGCCAGAGCTGCAGGTTCTGCAACTCCTTTTAATCCAAATCGGGAAGCCTGGGAGGCTGAAGGAGGATTGTAGCTGTTCAACACTTCATCCGGCAAAAAGTCCACCGGAATGCCGAGTGTCTCTCCCGCTTCCAGAAGCCCTTGTTCGTTTTCCTTAAGTTTCGCAGAAGCAAAAGCTGTAATTTCTCCCAGGTTCAGGCCGCACTCATCGAGAGCCTGTTTTACGGCTTCAATGACCTCTTCTTTCGTAATGCCCCTGCGAGTTCCTATTCCTACAATCATTTATTATCGTCTCTGATTCTTAAAGAGTTCCTGGGCAGGTTAATTCACTTAAGTGTAGATTAGTTAATTTACAGCTCAATTACTGTTTATCTTTATTGTTGATTTTGACTTCTGCATTCTCATGTTGTTTTCTTATCAGTACGGATACATCTTCATCTACAACAACGATTCTGGGCCCCTTAACCTCAAGAACCTCTATTTCCTGATCAAGGAGGGCACAGTTTACAGCTACAGTAGATTCTTTGTTGAAGATCTCGCAGCCTAACCTGTCAGCAATACCTTCTACTGAAGGTTTGCCGTGAACCTCGGTCGCCGTTGTAAGCACAGGAAC
>Ga0268359_13006_pt1 | contig 30848 bp, 32 predicted proteins | sample BioMet11_FD_194416 | JGI IMG/M metagenome (GOLD analysis project Ga0268359, IMG submission 194416) | Sewage microbial communities from Oakland, California, United States - Biofuel 11 (PacBio Assembly) | ecosystem: Engineered > Wastewater > Sewage > Unclassified | place: USA: California | collected...
GCCATGACTGGCCGATGCCGGGTTCGTGCCATGCGCGGTGTCGGGAACGACGATCTTGGTGCGGTTCGTTTCCCCCACGCTCTCTGAGATAGCGGCGAATGAGAAGGAGGCCGGTGTACTCGCCGTGGGCACCTGCCGCCGGCTGCAACGTCATGGCGTCCATGCCGAGAATCTCCTGGAGGTCTCGCTGGGTCTCCCACATGGACCGCGAGGCAACCCTGCGTCGTTCGAACGGGCTGAGCGGGTGGATGTCGGCGAAGCCGGGTAGCGCCGCGATCTCCTCGTTGACAGTGCGGGTTGTATTTCATGGTGCACGATCCGAGCGGGTAGAAGCCGTCGTTCACAGCCGTGCGTCTGCCGGGCGAGCTCGGTGTAGTGGCGACTGAGGTCGACCTCGGAGAGCTCGGGCAGACGTGGTGTCGTGGCGCGCAAGAGCGACTCGTCAAATTTGACCGCGGGTACGTCGAGCTCGGGTATGAGGGTCGCCCGGCGACCGGCACGCTGCGTTCGAAGAGGAGCCTCATCGTGCGCTCACCTCCCCAAGGGCAGCGACCAGCGCGTCTATCTGGCATCTCGTGTTCATCTCGGTGCAGCACCAGAGGATGCCGCCATCAACGGGGAAGTCCCGCGAGGATGTCCCTTCCGGCCAGTGCGGAGACGAGTTTGTCGGCATCCGTCGGGCATTCGGTCAGGAACTCGTGGAAGAAGGGGCGTGCGCTGCGCAGCGAGAAGCCCGTCACGTCCGCAAGCTGCTCGGCAAGGTAGTGTGCGTGTGCGGCGCTGGACTCGGCCACCTGGCGGATGCCCGAGGGGCCCATGGCGGCGAGGTAGACCGAGGCGGTCATTGCGCAGAGCGCCTCGTTGGAGCAGATGTTGGACGATGCCTTCTCGCGACGGATGTGCTGCTCGCGGGCCTGCAGCGTGAGCACATAGCAGCGATTTCCGGTGGCATCCGTGGTCTCGCCCACCATGCGGCCGGGCAGCTTGCGCATGAGCTCGCGCCGCGCGCACATGATGCCGAGGTAGGGGCCGCCAAAGGAGAGGGGAAGGCCAAGCGGTTGCCCCTCTCCCACGGCGATGTCCACGCCCATCTCGCCGGGCGTCCGCAACATCCCGAGGGCGATGGGGTTGAAGCCCATGACCGTCTTGGCACCATGGTCGTGGGCGGGTCGCGACGATCGTCTCCACGTCCTCGATCACGCCGTAGTAGTTGGGGCTCTGCACATAGACGGCGGCGGTGTCGTTCCCCGTAGCGGTCGCGAGCGCATCGGTGTCCGTGGAGAGGTCCGCTGCGGGAGGCACCACGGTCACATGGACGCCGCGACTCTCGCAGTAGGTCTTTACGACGGTGATCACCTGCGGATTCGTGGTACCGGAGAGTACGACGCCCGTGCGCGTCCGGTCCTTGCACATGAGCACGGCCTCGGCTGCGGCGGTGGCGCCGTCGTAGACGGAGGCGTTTGAGCTGTCCATGTCCGTGAGCTCGCAGATCTGCGTCTGGTACTCGAAGATCGACTGCAGCACTCCCTGGCTTATCTCGGCCTGGTAGGGGGTGTATGCGGTGACGAACTCCTCCTTCGACGTGACGGAGGTCACGATGGCCGGGACGTAGTGACGATACGCGCCCGCACCGCGAAAGACGCTCGGGAAGCGCACGTTCTCGTCCGCGAGCGCCTGCATCTGCGCACGGACCTCCATCTCGGAAAGACCGGTGGGAAGGTCGAGATGCGCGACGCGCGCCTCGGGAGGTATGACGGCGAAGAGTTCGTCTACGGAGGAGAGTCCGCAGGCCGCGACCATCTCCGCGCGCTGCTCCTCGGTATTGGGCACATAGCTACCCATGGGCTACTCTTTCTCACAGAACGCGACGTAGGCTGCGGCGTCAAGAAAATCCTCGACCTCGGAGACGCCTTCGATCCGCGCGATCCAAGCCTCGTACGGCGTCTCGTTGATCATCTCGGGTGAATCTGCCAGGGCCTCGTTGACCTCGGAGACGGTTCCCGTGACGGGGGAGAACACGTCGGACACGGCTTTGACCGATTCGACATCGCAGAGGGTCTCGCCGGCAATCACGCGGTCACCCTCCTGGGGCAGGTTGACGAAGACGAGGTCACCGAGGGCATCCTGGGCATAGTCGGTGAGCCCTATCGTATACGTGCCGCCCTGCTCCGATATCCACTCGTGGGACGTCGTGTACCTGAGGCCTTCGGGAACGTGTGCCATGGTCGTACCTCTCTCTGGGCTGATGGTTCGTGGCGGATGCTATGCGTGCTTGTAGAAGGGCATGTGGACGATGCGTGCGGTGACGCGGTGGCCGCGGACGTCGACCTCCATCTCGGTACCCGTCGTGGCGCAGGTGACATCGACGATGGCCATCGCGATGGCCCGTCTGAGGTGTGGGGCAAAGGTGCCTGATGTGGTGGTACCGATATGCCTGTCGCCCACGTAGACATCCTGATGCTCACGGATGATGCCCCGGCCCGTGGCCACGAGACCCACACGGATGCGACTGGGCGCGCCCGTGGCGACAAGCGCATCCCGGCCGATGAACTCATCCTTGGCGAACTTGACACAAAAGCCGAGACTGGCCTCGAGTGGCGTGGTCTGGTCATCCATCTCGTGTCCGTAGAGCGGCATCGAGGCCTCGAGGCGCAGCGTGTCTCGAGCACCGAGCCCGCAGGGGAGAAGGCCGAACCCCTCTCCCGCCCCACGTATGGCCCCCCAGAGCGTGACGGCGTTCTCTGCCGAGGTGTAGATCTCATAGCCAAACTCGCCCGTGTAGCCGGACTGGGAGACGAGACAGTCCGTACCCGCCACGCTTACGTGGCGCACGAAGGAGTAGTACTTCTCAGGAAGCCGGGTGGGGTCCGCGATTCTGGAGAGGATGTCGCGTGATCGCGGACCTTGGAGCGCGAGCTGAGCGATGCCGTCGGAGACGTCCTCGACGACCGTGCCGGGAAGAGCGTTGGCGGCCATGTGCGCGACGTCCTTCTCGCGATTGGCGGCATTGACCACCACGAAGTACTCCTCATCACCAAACTTGTAGACGATGAGGTCATCAATGCAGCCCCCACACTCGTTGCAGAGGATTCCGTAGCGCATGCGCCCCGTCCCGAGCGTCGCGTAGTCGTTCGTGATGAGGTGGTTGATGCTTGCAAGGGCCGTGGAGCCGGAGAACATGACCTCGCCCATGTGCGAGACGTCGAAGAGCCCCGCCTGCGTGCGCACGGCCTCGTGCTCCGCGAGAATGCCGGTGGGATATTGCACGGGCAGCAGGTAGTCCGCGAATGGGACGATCTTGCCACCTTCGGATACGTGCACCTCGTACAGCGGGGTTTTCTTCTCCATACGTGACCTCTCTCGCGCACAAAAAAGGACAGGTAGCACGTGGTGTGAACTTCATGCACCTGTGCCCTTGTCCTTAACCTGAAAGATTCTCCGCGTTAGCGGATTGCTTCTTCGGTGGCGTGTTGCGCCTTTCCAAGGTCTCGTCGAGAATCGGTCCTTTTGCCTGAGAGTTCCTGCTTCCCCTTCGGCTCCGCGGACACGCCGCGGCCTCTCCCGATCCCGTCATCCGAGGTATTCGATTTTCTTGGGCCTCAGTATAGCCATGCGAGCAACGTGTGTCTCCGGCGCGTCCGCAAAAGGTGTCCGGTTTCTCTCGATGGGCTTCCCTAGTTCACGCCATACCGTGCGTAGTAGCGGTCGAGCGCCAGCTTGGTCGTGTCGTCGATGACTATGCGGCCATCGACCTCGTGGTTGTGCAGCGCATCTGTGACCTCGGCCATGTCGACGATGGCGGAGGTGGGAAAGCCATAGCGGTCTGAGATCTCGTCGATGGCCGCCTTCTTGCCACCCTTGCCGACCTCCATGCGGTTAAGTGAGACCATGAGGCCAACGACCTCTACGTTCGCGGCGGCCTTGAGCTTGGGGAAGGTCTCCTCGATGGATTTGCCCGAGGTGGTCACGTCCTCGACCATGACGACGCGGTCGCCGTCGGCCAGGGTCGCGCCGAGCAGGTTGCCCTTGTCGGCACCGTGGTCCTTGGCCTCCTTGCGGTCGGAGCAGTAGCGCGCCTCCTTGCCGTAGAGCTCGTCGAGACCGATGCAGGTGATGACGGCCAGGGGAATGCCCTTGTAGGCGGGCCCGAAGACCACGTCGAAGTCGAGACCAAAGCTGTCGTGGATCGCACGGGCATAAAAGAGGCCCAGGCGATGTAGCTGATCCCCGGTGACGTAGGCCCCCGCGTTCATGAAGAACGGGGACCTGCGACCGCTCTTGAGCGTGAAGTCGCCAAACTTGAGAACATCGCTCTGGACCATGAACTCGATGAAATCGTGCTTGTAGTCTTTCATTGCTGACCTCTCGTCTCGTGTGCTCAGATACAGGATTCTATCCGAGAACGGACCTTTGGGCCACGTCCTCGAGAACGGAGACGAGTCGTTCCAAGCCGTCACGGTCGGCAGAGGAGAAGCGACCGAGAACAGGGGAGTCCACATCGAGCACCGCGACCACATGACCGTCGAGGTGGAGGGAGACCACGATCTCGGCCACGCTCATGGAATCGCAGGCGATGTGGCCGGGGAACGCATGGACGTCGGGCACGACGATCGTCTCGCCAGTGGCGGCAGCCCTTCCGCAGACGCCGCGTCCGAAGGGGATCCGCGCACATGCGAGACGTCCCTGAAAGGGGCCGACCACGAGTTCGGACGATCCGTCGGTGGCATCGCGGGCAAGGTAGAAGCCTGCCCAGTTGAGATCGGGGAGTGCGTCCATGACAAGCGCGGTCGTGTTGGCCAGAAGGGCAATCCAGCCCGCGTCCTCCTCCGCGAGCGAACGGACCTGCTCGGCCAGAAGTGCGTAGTCGGTCATGCGAGGAGCTCCAGTCGACGAGGTGCGGAATGCTTCCATTGTCGCGCATTGGAGAGCCAAGATCTTGGATATGCGGGGCAGCTTGTTTTGAGACACTTTTTCAAGCGAAGTGGCATATCCAAAGTCGAGCAGGTCTTTGGATATGTGGTTCATATCGTATGATGGCGATGACGCGTGCCTCGTCCTCATGTCAGGGCCTCCGATTTGCGGTACTGTTGAGCGGTTGACGAAGGGCGGCGGGACCGTCCGCACGCATCCGTTCGAGAGGGGTCCGCATGGACCGTAACACCATTGCTTCTCTCTACGCCGACGAGCCCAGCGACACGAGCGTCACCGTGGCGGGTTGGGTCCGTTCGGTGCGCGACATGAAGAACTTCGGTTTCGTCACGCTCAATGATGGCAGCTGCTTCAAGGACCTGCAGGTGGTCATGGGCCGCGACAGCCTGCCGAACTATGACGAGATCGCCGCGGTGGGCGTAGGTTCCGCCCTCGTGTGCGTGGGTACGCTCGAGTTCACGCCCGACCGCCCGCAGCCCTTCGAACTCAAGGCCGACACGATCGTGGTGGAGGGTGCCTGCGCTCCCGACTACCCCATGCAGAAGAAGCATGCCACGCGCGAGTTCCTTCGTACCCAGCAGCACCTGCGCAGTCGTACCAACCTCTTTCGCGCGGTGTTCCGCGTGCGCAGCGTGGCGGCCTTCGCCATCCATCGCTTCTTTCAGGAGCGCGGGTTCGTGTACGTCAACACGCCGATCATCACCACGTCGGATGCGGAGGGCGCGGGTGAGATGTTCCGTGTGACCACGCTCGACATGGCCAACGTGCCCAAGAATCCCGACGGCAGCGTCGACTACTCCCAGGACTTCTTCGGCCATGCCGCCAACCTGACCGTGTCCGGTCAGCTTCAGGCGGAGAACTTCGCGTTGAGCTTTGGTGACGTCTATACCTTTGGTCCGACGTTTCGTGCCGAGGACTCCAACACGCGTCGCCACGCGGCGGAGTTCTGGATGGTAGAGCCCGAGATGGCCTTCTGCGACCTGCACGATGACATGGACGTCGCCGAGGCCATGCTCAAATACGTGATCCGCTACGTCATGGAGGCCTGTCCCGACGAGCTCGCCATGCTCAACAAGTTCGTGGACAAGGGCCTTCTCGAAAGGCTCGATCATGTGGCGTCCTCTGACTTCGCCCGCGTGAGCTATACCGATGCGGTGGGGATTCTCGAGGAGGCGCAGGCTGCGGGCCGCACGTTCGAGTATCCCGTAAGCTGGGGCGTGGACCTCCAGACCGAGCACGAGCGCTTCCTCACCGAGGAGCACTTCAGGAAGCCGACGTTCGTGACCGACTATCCCGTGCAGATCAAGGCCTTCTACATGCGTCTCAACGATGACGGTAAGACCGTGGCCGCGGCAGACTGCCTGGTCCCGGGTATCGGTGAGATCATCGGAGGCTCCCAGCGCGAGGACCGCCTCGACGTGCTCGAGCGTCGCATCAGCGAGACGGGGATGGACCCAGAGCAGTACAGGTACTATCTCGACCTGCGCAGATACGGCGGATGCCATCACGCGGGCTTTGGGCTGGGCTTCGAGCGCCTGGTCATGTACCTCACGGGCGTAGACAACATACGCGACGTCCTGCCGCATCCCCGCACCGTGGGCAGCGCTGACTTCTGATGGCCTCTCTGGGCTAGGCTACAGGAGCGCTACTCGTACTTGACCACTACGTCGAGCAGGTCGTTGTCCTGAGAAACGCGGACGATGACGGCGCACAGCCGGTCAAACCAGGCGTCCTGCTCATGGTCGGTCACGCGGCGGCGGTCTATGACGATGCGCGTGGGTTCGTCGACGTCTCCGAGGCAGTCGCCGAGTGCCGCGAGGTTGCCGCCATAGTAGGCGGGAAAGTCGAGGCAGCTTGCAAGCAGGCCATGAACCTGGTCGGGGCCCTCGCAGTGCCTCTGGATGACGGTGATCTCGCGCATGTGGTCCGCCCCCTGATGGTGCTAGTAGAGTTGCTCGAATGTCTGGTAGTGGTCACCGGAGTAGTAGATGAGACCGTCGTTGGAAAAGACGATGCGCTCTGGTCCGCGAATGCCTCCCGCATAGTCGATGTCGCATTCCTTCCAGGTGCGTCCGTCCGCCTCGGGAAGCAGGCCATCGTCGTTGTAGAAGACGCTGCCGCCGATGCTCATGCCGGGACAGACGTCACCGAGGTTGCCCTTGGAGGCGACCCATCCCGCCCTGCGCGCCTTGGTCTTGGAGATGTAATTCGAGGGCAGATGCCCATAGGTGTGGATGTAGAGCGCCACCTCGGCCTTGCTCGTGTATCTGCCGTCTTCGGTCACGTTGACGGAGACATCCGGCTGCGACGAAGGGGCCTCTGGGCTGCTGCTCGTTTGGTTGCCTGCCATCGAGCAACCCATGATGCCAAAGCCGACCGCGGCGACGAGGGCGAGCGAGAGGGCCGAGCGGAGTATGTTTCGCAGCTTTTCGTTCATGGCCACATACTAGCGCAAGCCACCATTGGGCAGAAGATGTGCGTTCGGTCCCTGCCCATGGTTTTTCTCGTCTTGGCGGCAGGAGAGGGCATGCCCGCTTCGCCGTCCAATGAACGTAACCACTCGAGTCTGGTACGGTGAATCGTTGTCCGGTACTGGTATCCTTGAGTTTCCATGCGAGCAAGTGCTCGCAGGCCTACGGTTCTTTCGGAGGATGCTATGGTCAAGACATTGGTGCTCGTGAGGCATGGTGACGCCGAACCCGCCGTCGACGGTGTTGACGGCGCGCTCCGCAATCTCACCCATGCCGGAATCCTTGCCCTCGAAGCTGCGTATCCTGTCACGTTCGCGCGGCTTGATGCTACGGATTCGGCGGTGTGGAGCAGCCCGGCCGTTCGTGCGCTTCAGACGGCGGAGATTGCCGCGCGCGCCATGGGCGTCTCTGACATAGAGATCCACCAATCTCTGTACGATCAGGACATCGACGCGTTCCTCTCCGAGCTCAACGCATCGAAGGTGCAGACCATCGTTGTCGTGGGGCACGTACCTTTCATGGACCATCTGGTCGAGCGCCTGCTCGGCCAGCCGCATCCGCTGGAAAAGGGTGGTGTCATCGCGCTTGGCATGCCTGACGATCCCGCGCAGTCTCCCTCCCTCCTATGGTTCGCGGACGCTCCCGATACGTTCCGATGGGAGGCGCTCGGCACGGTCGATGCCGCCGTCGCGCATGTGGCCCAGAAGCTCGATGACGCGATGAGCGCCTTCCTCGTCAGTTCCGATGAGGCGAACCTCCTCGAGCTGCGCCAGGCCGTTCGTCGCATGCGGTCGATCTACGCCTTCCTCGGACCTTGGCAGTCGTCCAAGCAGAACGAGTGCACCGAGAAGGCTCTCAAGGGCATGCAATCGGCCACCAACCGCCTTCGCACCATCGACATCTTCTCCGATACCGTGGACGATCTCGTGGAGGCGGGCGAGCTGGGCAATAACAGCCTGCTGCCTATGGCCTGCGCCAAGGAGCGCCAGCTCGAGCTCGAGTCCGTGCTCGCACTCTACAAGAAGAAGAGGACGAGGAATCTCCTCAAGAAGGCCCGCAAGATGTATCCCAGCTTCAAGTGGCGCAAGTCCGTGCGCGCTGCGGGTCTTTCCGAGGCCGACTTCCAGCGGCGCTTCGACGAGGAGATGGATGCGCTCGACGGGAGCCTCTTCGGTCTTGACCTCACGGACGCACATGTCGTGAGCTGCGCCCGACGAAATGCCAAGGAGGTCCACTACGTGGCGAGTCGTCTCGGCATGGTTCTGGGGCCAGAGCGCGCGCAGATGAGCTCCTACATGGACGAGATTCAGAACGAGCTGGGTTCGCTCAGCATCGCATCAGAAAACCAGAGGCTCGCGCATGAGTTCTCCAAGAGCCCGCGATTCCGTGGCGTCCGTGCTGACCTGGGTGTGGTTGCCCGCGATCAGGCGGAGGTCGTTTCCGCCACGCTGTCGGGCCTACGCCACCGCGAGGCGCGCGCTTCCAAGGGCAAGGCGGGCAAGAAGGACATGGATTCCAAGAACTAGGAGAACTGCATGGAGTATCGCATCGAGCATGACTCGATGGGGGAGATGCGTGTGCCCGGAGACGCCCTTTGGGGTGCGCAGACCGAGCGTAGCCACGAGAACTTCCCCATCGGGACGGAGCGCATGCCGCGCGAGATCATCCGCGCCTTCGCCGTGCTCAAGAAGGCTGCGGCATGCGCGAACGTTCGACTCGGACGCATGCCCGAAGAGGACGCCGCGCTCATACGCCAGGTCGCCGATGAGATCTCTGCAGGCAAGCTGGACGAGAACTTCCCCCTCGTGGTCTGGCAGACAGGGTCGGGCACGCAGACCAACATGAACGTGAACGAGGTCATTGCCAACCGAGGAAATGCCATCGCAGGCGAGAGACGCCTTCACCCCAACGACTCGGTGAACATGAGCCAGTCGTCCAACGACACGTTCCCCACCGCCATGCACATCGCTGCCGTCAATGCCGTGACCCGCGACCTCCTGCCCGCGATCGATCGGCTTTGCGCTACGTTCTGTCGTCTCGAGGACGAGAACGTCGGCGTGGTCAAGAGCGGACGCACGCACCTGCAGGATGCCGTGCCCATCGCCTTCCCACAGGAGATCTCTGGCTGGCGTGGGCTTCTCGAGGGCTCGCGCGAGCAGCTCGTGGCAAGCCTTGCGGGCCTGTACAGGCTCGCGCTCGGTGGCACCGCGGTGGGGACGGGGCTCAACGCGCCGGCCGGCTTTGCTGACATGGTTGCCGGTGAGGTGGCGACGCTCACGGGAGAACCGTTCGTGAGCGACTCCAACAAGTTTCGTGCGCTCACGGGCAAGGATGCCATGGTCTTCAGCCACGGCGCCGTGAAGGGCCTTGCCGCCAACATGATGAAGATCGCCAATGACGTGCGCTGGCTCGCGAGCGGCCCGCGACTGGGACTGGGCGAGATAACCATCCCTGCCAATGAGCCGGGCAGCTCGATCATGCCGGGCAAGGTCAATCCCACGCAGTGCGAGGCCGTTACCATGGTGGCCGTGCAGGTGATGGGCAACGATGCCGCGATTGGCTTCGCGGCGAGTCAGGGCAACTTCGAGCTGAATGTCTTCATGCCGGTCATCGCCTACAATTACCTGCAGTCCGTTCGGTTGCTCGCCGACGTCATTCGTTCCTTCGACGAGCGCTGTGCGAGCGGAATCACGGCCAATCGCGAGAGGATGGACCACAACCTGCATGACTCGCTCATGCTCGTCACGTGCCTCAACCCTTCGATCGGCTACGAGAACGCGGCCAAGGTCGCGCGTAAGGCCTTTGACGAAGGAACGAGCCTGCGTGACGCGTGCGTGTCACTGGGCTTCCTTACCGCCGAGGGGTTCGACGAAGTATTCAAGCCAGAAGAGATGGTATAGCGTGGCGGAGGGTTGTCCCCTGCGCCGCTCGCTTCGAGGGACAGGGGAGAGCAACATGGAGCAGAGCATCGAGACGCGTTGCGTGCAGGCAGGATACAGGCCAGGGGACGGCGAGCCGCGCCAGGTGCCGATCATCCAGTCGACCACCTTCAGATATGAGACCTCCGAGCACATGGGGCAGCTCTTTGACCTCGAGGCCTCGGGATACTTCTACACGCGCCTGCAGAATCCCACCAACGACGCCGTGGCGGCAAAGATCGCCTCGCTCGAGGGTGGGACCGCGGGAATGCTCACGAGCTCCGGCCAGGCGGCCAACTTCTTCTCGGTATTCAACATCTGCGAGACGGGCGGGCATGTGGTGGCGTCGTCGACGATCTACGGCGGCACGTTCAACCTGCTCGCTCACACGCTTCTCAAGATGGGCATCGAGACCACGTTCGTCTCGCCCGACTGCACGCCCGACGAGCTCGATGCGGCCTTCCGCCCCAACACCAGGTGCGTCTTCGGCGAGACCATCGCAAACCCCGCGCTCACGGTCTTTGACATCGAGAGGTTCGCTGCGGCCGCGCATGCGCACGGTGTGCCCCTCATCGTCGACAACACCTTCCCCACGCCCGTGAACTGCCGCCCCATCGAGTGGGGCGCCGACATCGTGACGCACTCCACGACCAAGTACATGGACGGCCACGGTGTTGCCGTGGGTGGCGCGATCGTCGACTCCGGCAACTTCGACTGGATGGCGCACGCCGAGAAGTTCCCTGGCCTCACCACGCCCGACGAGTCATATCACGGCATCGTCTACGCGGAGAGGTTCGGCCAGGGTGGTGCGTACATCACCAAGGCGACGTCACAGCTCATGCGCGACTTCGGCAGCGTCCAGAGCCCCCAGAACGCCTTCTACCTCAACCTGGGTCTCGAGAGCCTGCATGTCCGCATGCCGCAGCACTGCAAGAACGGCATGGCTGCCGCCGAGTTCCTGAGCACGAGCCCAGAGGTCGCGAGCGTGCGGTACCCGAGCCTGCCTGGCGATGACTCCTACGAGCTGGCACGGAAGTACCTGCCTAAGGGGAGCTGCGGTGTGGTGAGCTTCGAGCTCGCGGGTGGACGAGCGGCTGCGGAGAAGTTCATGGCGGCACTCAGGATCGCAGCCATCGAGACGCACGTCGCCGACGCACGTACGTGCTGCCTGCACCCTGCGTCCTCGACGCATCGCCAGATGACCGATGACGAGCTGATGGCGGCTGGCATCAGCCCGAGCATGGTGAGGCTCTCGTGTGGTCTCGAGGGTACGGAAGATCTCATCGCCGATCTCGAGCAGGCCCTCGATGCGTCGCGGCGGTAGGGCGTGTCTGCCTGCCATGGCCACGGCATGCGTCGGTTGCCTCGGAGTGCAGGGTGCTTCTCGTGAAATCGCATTCCTAATCGCGATTTGGAAACATGGAGATACGCATCCTCTGTCAGAATCACAGGCGCGTCGATAAGACAGCGCCCTCCCGTCAGAACCACCACGTCCGCCGAACAATGGGACGCACCAGCTCGGGTAAATCATCTTTCGATTTACCATTGCGTTTGGTTTTTATCGGGTCGCCGGAGGGTTCTCCGCCGATTGGAGAGAGCAAAAAGGAGAGGACATATGGCTAGGCTTCACGTTATGGAGCGTAGCGAGGCCCAGGCCGTCATGGACGGTCTGCACGAGGCGCTGGGCAAGCGTCTCGCGGTGAGCTCGCTTGCCCCGTGCCCGGTGGAGTTCACGGCTGCCTACGTCGCCATGTGTGCGACGCAGAGCTGCGGCAAGTGCACTCCCTGTCGCGTGGGTCTCAGGACCCTGCAGGACCTGCTCGACGACGTGCTTGAGAATCGCGCCGACGAGCACACGCTCGACCTCATCGAGAGGACCGCGCGCACGATCTACCTCTCGGCGGATTGCGCGATTGGCTACGAGGCGGGCGAAATGGCGCTCACGGCCATCCGCGGCTTCCACGATGACTTCGAGCACCACATCAGGATGCATGCCTGCGGTTTCACGCAGAGCCAGCTCGTACCATGCGTCTCGGGATGCCCCGCCGGCGTGGACATTCCCGGATACATCAGTCTCGTGGAGGAGGGCCGCTACACCGACGCGGTCCGTCTCATTCGCAAGGACAACCCGCTGCCCGCCGTCTGCGGCCTGATCTGCGAGCATCCCTGCGAGATGCACTGCCGTCGCGGCATGGTTGACGACCCGATGAACATCCGTGGTCTCAAGCGCTATGCCGTCGAGCACATGGAGTCCGACTACACGCCGAGGAAGGCCAAGGCCACGGGCAAGAGGGTGGCCGTCATCGGCGGCGGTCCTGCCGGCCTCTCCGCTGCGTACTACCTCGCGCTCATGGGCCATACGCCCACGATCTTCGAGCAGCGCAAGCAGCTGGGTGGCATGCTCCGCTATGGCATCCCGAGCTATCGTCTTCCCCGCGAGGACCTTGACCGCGAGATTCAGTGGCTGCTCGACTGCGGTATCGAGGTCAACACGGAGACGCGCATCGATGCGGACTTCGGAAGGCTTCGCGAGGACTACGACGCCGTCTACATGGCCATCGGGGCCCACAGCGACCACAAGCTCGGGCTTCCGGGCGAGGATAACCCAGGTGTCATGTCTGCCGTCGACATGCTGCGTTCGATTGGTGACGATGAGTATCCCGACTTCACCGGCAAGCGTGTCTGCGTCATCGGTGGCGGCAACGTCGCGATGGATGTCGCCCGCTCTGCCGTGCGTTGCCACGCGAAGAGCGTGACGATCATCTATCGCCGCCGCATCGAAGACATGACCGCACAGGACGAGGAAATCGTCGGAGCCCAGGCAGAGGGCTGCGAGATCCTACAGCTTTGTGCCCCGGTCAGCATCGATGTCTGCGATGACGGGTCCGTCGGAGGGGTTCGCGTCCAGAGGCAGATCATCGGCGGGCTCAAGAAGGGACGTCCTGCGCCACGGAACGCCGAGGCGGAGGAGACCCTCGTCCCAGGCGAGGTCGTCATCGTCGCCATTGGCCAGGCAATCGATTCTGCCCCCTTCGATGAGCAGGGCGTTCCCACCAAGTGGGGACGTATCGTCACCGATACCGACGGAGCGATCCCCGGCTTCGATGGCGTCTTCTCCGGTGGCGATTGCCAGACCGGCCCCTCGACGGTCATTCGCGCCATCAACGCCGGCAAGGTCGCAGCGGCGAACATCGACCGCTACCTTGGCTATGACCACAAGATAACCCTTGATGTCGAGCTTCCGCCCGTCCAGTTCAGGGGCAAGGTCTCGTGCGCGCGTTGCGAGATGACGGTCCGCCGTTCTGACGAGCGTACCAAGGACTTCAAGAACATAGAGATCGGTCTCAGCGACCAGGAAGCCCATCAGGAGGCCTCCAGGTGCCTGCGCTGCGACCACTTCGGATTCGGCGCTTTCCGTGGAGGGAGGATCGAGCAGTGGTAACCGTAACCATCGACGGGCGCCAGGTGAGCGTGCCCGAGCACACGTCCATTCTCGACGCCGCCCGAAAGGCGAACATCAACATCCCCACCCTGTGCTATCTCAAGGACCTCAACGAGATCGGCGCATGCCGGGCCTGCGTCGTTGAGGTGGAGGGGATCGATCAGCTGGTGGCCGCATGCAACAACACCGTGCTCGATGGCATGGTCGTGCGTACCAACAGCCCCAAGGTTCGTGCGGCTCGCAAGATCAACGTGGAGTTCCTGCTCTCGCGGCACGACTCCGAGTGCACGAGCTGCGTTCGTTCTGGCAACTGCACCCTGCAGACCGTCGCCAACGACCTTGGCATCTCGGACCTGCCCTACGAGAAGCATCTGCCCCATCAGCCGTGGAACCAGGACTATCCGCTCATCCGCAACAACGACAAGTGCATCAACTGCTTGCGTTGCATCCAGGTGTGCGAGAAGGTCCAGGCCACGGGCGTGTGGGACCTCACCAACCGCTCGAGCCACACGAGCGTCGGCGTCAAGGGCGGCATACCCATCGAGCAGTCCGACTGCGCCCTCTGCGGCCAGTGCGTCACGCACTGCCCCACTGGTGCGCTTCGCGAGCGCGATGACACCGAGCGTGTCTTTGACGCTCTCGCCGACCCCGACAAGATTGTCGTGGTGCAGGTGGCTCCCGCCGTACGTGCGGCCTGGGGTGAGCCCTTCGGCCTGACACGCGAGAAGGCCACGGTCAATCGCCTCGTGGCGGCGCTGCGGGTGCTCGGCTTCGACTACGTCTTTGATACGGACTTCACGGCCGACCTCACCATCATGGAGGAGGGAAGCGAGCTCCTGGAGCGTCTCAAGGAGCCCGGTGGCAAGAAGTTCCCGATGTTCACGTCGTGCTGTCCAGGATGGGTGCGCTACTGCAAGGCGCACCATTCGGGTTTCGTGGACCAACTCTCCACGTCCAAGAGTCCTGGTCAGATGTTCGGCGCGATCGCCAAGAGCTACTACGCGGAGCTGCTCGGCGTCGACCCGCATCGCATCTACTGCGTGGAGATAATGCCGTGCCTCGCCAAGAAGTCCGAGGTAGGCATCTCGGTCATGAACAGCGCCTGCGGCGACCCTGACGTGGACGTATCCCTCACCACGCGTGAGGTCGACCGTATGATTCGTGCGGCCCATGTCGACGTGAACGCGCTCGAGGACGAGCCTTTCGACCAGCCCTTGGGTACCGCCACGGGCGCTGGTGTGATCTTCGGCGCCACGGGAGGCGTTATGGAGGCGGCACTCAGGAGTGCCTACTTCCTGGTCACGGGGACCAATTGCGACGCGGATGCGTTCAAGGCGGTGCGCGGTCTCAACGGCTGGAAGGAAGCCACCTTCGACCTCGCAGGCACGCCGCTGCACGTCGCCGTGGCATCTGGGCTTGGCAATGCCAATCGTCTGCTCACGGCGCTCGAGGCCGGGGAGGTCGCATACGACTTCGTCGAGGTCATGGCCTGTCCTGGTGGCTGTGCGGGCGGTGGTGGCCAGCCGATTCATGATGGCGAGGAGCTTGCAGGCGTGCGCGGGGACGTGCTCTGGGGACTTGATCGCGTCGCTGCGCTGCGCCGCAGCCACGAGAACCCGGCCATCCAGGCATGCTATCGCGACTATCTGGGCGAGCCGCTCTCCGACCGTGCCGAGCACCTGCTCCATACCAACCACCATGCATGGGCGATGCCTGGCGAGGAGTAGGGAAGAGACATCCAAACGCAGAGGACCCCGGTTGCGATGCTGCTGCCGGGGTCCTCTGCATGAGCTGACGGAGCCTGCCCCCGTCGTTTTGTGCTACTCCTCGACCTCGAGAAGCTCGATGTTGAAGTTGAGTGCCTGACCAGCGAGTTCGTGGTTGAGGTCAAACGTGACCGTTTCGTCGTCCTTGTCAGTGATGACGGCGGGGAAGGGACGACCAGAGGGGTCGGCGAGCACGACCTTGTCGCCGACGCTGAAGTTCTCGATGCCGTTCATGGCACCGATGGGCATGGTCTGGACCATGTCGGGATTCTTCTCGCCATAGGCGTCCTTGGCCTCGATATGGACGTCGCGCACCTCGCCGAGCTCCATGGTGGCGACTGCGGTATCAAAGCCTGGAATCATCTGACCTGCCATGCAGGTAAATCCCAACGGCTCGTTGCGGTCACGGGAGGAGTCGAACTGGGTGCCGTCATCGAGTGTGCCCACGTAGTGAACCTTGACCTTCTTGCCTGCGTTGCTGCTCATGCGAGCTCCTGTCTGGCCGTTTTCTCGGACTGGACTATCCTACTCTGCTGAGTGGCATACTAGTAGGACCACGCGGCACATCAGGGGAAGTCATGGAAAACGGTCATTTCATAGGGGTCTTCGATTCGGGAGTGGGCGGCATCTCGGTGCTGCGGCATCTCGTGGCCGAGCTGCCCCATGAGCACTTCCGCTATTTCGGGGACTCTGCGAACGCACCGTATGGTGACAAGTCCCGTACGCAGATACGCGCCCTCTCCGAACACATCGTGAGCGACTTTCTCGACCAGGGCGCAGAGGCAATCGTCATCGCCTGTAACACGGCCACGTCTGCTTCGGCATCCTACCTGCGCGAGAAGTATGGGCAGGTGCCCATCGTGGGCGTGGAGCCCGCCCTCAAGCCCGCCGCCCTCCTCCCTCGCCACGACCGCATCCTGGTGATGGCCACCACGGCGACGCTACGTCTGGAGAAGTTCCTGCGGCTTGAGTCGGAGTGGGAGACCGACTCCGAAGTCATCACCATACCCTGCGCGGGACTCGTCGAGCTTATCGAGAAGGGCGATCTCGAGGCGCCGGAGCTCCATGCCCTTCTGGAGGACCTTGTGGGCCAGTATCGAGGCAAGGTGGACTCGGTGGTGCTCGGCTGTACGCACTATCCCTTTATCCGCAGGCAGATCACCGAGGTCGTGGGAGATGTCCCGCTGCTCGACGGAGGCAGCGGAACCGCCCACCAGCTGCATCGCCTGCTTGCGGAGCGGGGTATCCTCGCCACCGAGGATGCGAGCGGTACCGTTGAGTTCTCCTCGAGCCTTTCCGCTCCCGGGGAGCTTGCCCTCTATGAGCGGTTCTTCTCTCTCTAGTCTCGACGAAACCCCAGGCGGCAGCAGGGTGCGGTCTATTCTGCGGCCTCCTCGTCGGCGGTGCGGATGGCCACGCGACGAATCTTGCCGTTGACGGTCTTGGGCAGCTCGTCGACGTAGTCGATGATGCGCGGATACTTATAGGGCGCCGTCTTCTTCTTGACGTAGGTCTGAAGCTCCTTGGTGAGCTCGGGGGTGGCCTCAAAGCCAGTGGACAGTACGATCGTGGCCTTTACGGCGTGCCCGCGAATGGGGTCGGGCACGCCGGTGACGGCGCACTCGCGAACGGCCGGATGGGCGAGCAGGACGGACTCGATCTCGGTGGGCCCTATGCGATAGCCGGACGACTTGATCACGTCATCATTGCGGCCGACGTACCAGACGTACTCGTCCTCGTCCTTCCACGCGGTGTCACCCGTGTGGTACCAGCCGTCATGGATGGCCTCGTGGGTCTTCTCGGGATTGCGGTAGTACTCCATCAGGATGCCGTCAGGTGGATTGTCTCGGTCATAGCGGATGCAGATCTCGCCCGTCTCGCCGTAGTCGCACTCGCTGCCGTCATCATGGAGGATCGCCATCTGGTACAGCGGCACGAACTTGCCCATCGAGCCCGGTCGTGGCGTTGAGTTATTGAGGTTGGCGATGGTGAGCGGCGTCTCGGTCTGGCCAAAGCCCTCGTAGATGGTAAGCCCCGTCTTCTGCTTCCAGAATTCGAAGAGGTCGGGGTTGAGCGCCTCGCCTGCGGTGGTGCAGTAGCGTAGCGGCGAGAGGTCGTGAGCGTCGATGTCGGCCTGCTTCATGAGACGATACATCGTGGGCGGACAGCAGAGCGTCGTGACGTTCCATCGAGCGATGAGATCGAGGATCTCGTCGGCGTGGAAGCGATCGAAGTCGTAGGTGAGAACGCAGGTCTCCATGGTCCACTGGCCATAGAACTTGCCCCACACGGCCTTGCCCCAGCCCGTGTCGGCGATGGTGAAGTGCGTGCCACCGTCGGCCACGGTATTGTGCCAGAGCTTTGCGGTGACGGTGTGCGCGAGGGCATAGGTGCCGTTGTGAAGAACCATCTTGGGTTCGCCCGAGGTGCCCGACGAGAAGTACATGATCATCGGCTCGTGGATCTTCGTGGGGACGCGGCTCCAGAACTCACGTGCGCCGCGGACGCCGGAGTTGAAGTCGATCCAGCCCTCGCGCTTGCAGCTGAGCTCGCACACATGCTCGTCACCGGAGAGCCAGGCATCGCGTGTGCTGGTGCCCGTCATGCCCTCCTCGGAGAGGCCCGATCCGCCACCGTTGACGATGATCCTCTTCGTAAGCTCGGGACAGTTGGGCGCCACCCTGTCGCAGACGTCTGCGACGGTGCCGGTGTTGGTGCAGACGATCGTCGAAATGGATGCGGCCGTGAGACGATACTCGAGGTCATGCTCGCGGAGCATGAACGTTGCGGGGACGAGAACCGCCCCGATCTTGTGAAGCGCCAGCGCGGTGAACCAGAACTGATAGTGGCGGCGCAGGATCACAAGGACCATGTCACCCTTGCGAACGCCCTGGTCGGCGAGGAAGTTGGCCGTCTTGTCAGACCAGTGCTTCATGTCGCCGAAGGTGAACACGTGCTCCTCGCCCTCGGGGTTGCTCCACTTCATGGCGAGACGGTCCGGTTCGGTCTCGGCGATGTTGTCGACGACGTCATAGGCCCAGTTGAAATCCTCGGAATAGTGCAAGGATATGTGGCAGACCTCGCCGTTTTGGTCGCGGGACTCAGACAGGTAGCTCTCGCTCAGATATCGCATGATTGTTGTCCTTTTCGGGGGAGGGAGATAGCCAGGCAGATACGCAAAAGCGCCATGCCGCTAGCGGCATGGCAATGGGGGCTTGGTTGAGGCATCGTCCGCACCGCAGACGATGCCTAGATAATCTCTCCGTCCTCAGGAAGAACGACTGCCAGCAGGTGGGCGTCCTCACCACCGACGGCGATGATGCCATGGCCACGTCCGGAGTCATAGAGCAGGGTGTCACCAGGGCCGACGTTCTCGATGTGATCCTCGAAGGCAAAGCGGAGATGACCGTCGAGGATGTAATCGAGTTCCTGACCGCGATGAAAGCTCAGGTGGATGGGTGCGTTCTGGCTCTCGGGCTGGTAGGGAACCGTGACGTAGAACGGTTCGCAGAGTCGCCCCTTGAAGTAGGGAGCCTTGTGGAGGTACTCGAAGTCGGAATGACGGTTGATGGCAAGGCCCTCGGTGGGGTGGGTGATGGAATACCACTTGATGTGGGGGCTGTCGCCCGTCAGAAGCTCGGTGATGTCCACATCGAGCTTGTGCGCGCACTTGTAGAGGAAGGTGAAGGTGAGGTCCATCTCGCCGGACTCACGAGCGGCGTACTCCTTTGCGGAGCGCCCCGTCGCCTGCGCCATGTCCTCGATCGTGAGGTCGTTGTCCTCGCGCAGGGACCTAATTCGGTTGGCAATCTCCTGACGACGCTCTGTCTCTGATTCCCTATCCATGCGCGCGGTCACCTTCCTTCGGCACTTGATGCCGTATATGGTCTCCTGCAGTACTGATGAGTGGAATCATAGTACCGCAGGAGAGTTGTCCATCGGGGAAGGAGAGGGATTTCTCGTTTGGTCACATTTGCAACCTCGATGAAAACGCGGGACCATCCGGAAGACGGCCCCGCGACCGCAAGCCCCCGTAGACACCCGACCGAGGAGTCCTACAGGTCGATACCCATCTGCAGCGCGCGCCTGTTTGGCTCGAGGAGGTCGCGATGCTTGGCGGGCACGCACTTCTCGAGGGCGGCATCGAGAACGGCGCGATCGCAGAAGCGGGTTTCCTTCCAGAGCTTGCCGAGGCAGATGATGTTGGAGAGACCCTTGAGACCACCATCCTCGGCCATGTGGGTGGCAGGGATCTCAAAGCGCGCGACACCTTCTGTGGTGACGACATCCGTCGCGTTCATGGCGAGCGTGGTGTCGACCACGACGGTTCCGCCGGCGACCACCGTGGTCGCGAACTTCTCGAGCGAGGGCTGGTTCATGGCGATGAGCGCCGTGGGCCTGGTGATGAAGGGCGTGCCGATGGCGTCATCGGAAAGCGATACGTTGCAGTTGGCGGTGCCGCCGCGCATCTCGGGACCATAGCTCGGCATCCACGAGACGTTGCGTCCGTCGATAAGGCCTGCATTGGCCATGACCTTGCCGGCGAAAAGAACCCCCTGCCCGCCGAATCCGGCAAGCACGCAGAGCATCTCTCGGGTCTTGATGGAGGTCTCGTCTGCCATGTCAGCTCTCCCTCCCCTGTTGGGCGATGGGGCAGTCGGCACTGCGAGCCAGTGCCGCCTCGGCGGCGTTGGCAAAGCCGTCGGCTACGACGTCCTTGTACACGCCGAGCGGATAGTAGGGGAGCATGTTCTCGCGAAGCCACTCGAAGGCACCCTGCGGAGTCATGCCCCAGTTGGTCGGGCAGGTTGCCACGACCTCCACGAAGGAGTAGCCCACGCCGTCCACCTGGTTCTGGAAGGCGCGCCTGATGGCCTTCTTGGCGCTGCGAATGTGAGCGGTGCTGTCGCAGGAGACACGTTCGATGTAGGCGGGGCCGTCGAGCGTGGAGAGAAGCTCGCACATGCGTATGGGGTAACCCACCTTGGAGACGTCGCGGCCGTACGGAGACGTCTGGGTGACCTGGTTGGGCAGTGACGTGGGGGCCATCTGGCCGCCGGTCATGCCATAGATGGCGTTGTTGATGAAGATCACCGTGATGTGCTCGCCGCGGGTGGCGGCATGCACGGTCTCGGCGGTGCCGATCGAGGCGAGGTCGCCATCACCCTGATAGGAGAAAACCACGGCCTCGGGATGGACGCGCTTGACGGCCGTGGCCACCGCGGGAGCACGGCCATGCGAAGCCTCGATCATGTCACAGTTGAAGAAGTCGTAGTTCATGACCGAGCAGCCCACGGGCGCGATGCCTACGGTGGTGCCCTCGATGCCCAGCTCGTCGATCGTCTCGGCGATGAGCCGGTGCACGATGCCGTGCGTGCAGCCGGGACAGTAGTTGAACACGACGTCGGCGAGGGAGTGCGGACGACAGCTGACGATGGTCTCGCCCTCATGCACGTCGATGCGGTCCTGCTGGTAGACGGGAAGGGTCTTTGTCTCTGCCATGCTACTCGCCATCCCTTCCGAGCTCTGCCGCGAGCCCCTCGATCTGCTCGAGGATCTCCTCGGGCGTGGGGAGCACGCCACCGGTGCGTCCGTAGAAGGAGACGGGCACACGACCGTCGGAGGCGAGTCGTACGTCCTGCACCATCTGGCCCATGTTGAGCTCGACGGAGAGAAACGCCCTGCAGCCGCCGGAGATGACGCGCTCGAAGGCGTTGGTCGGGAACGGCCAGAGACTGATCGGGCGTAGGAGGCCAGCCTTGATGCCTCTGTCCCGCGCGGCACGAACGGCCGTGCGGGCGATGCGTGAGGCAGCACCAAACGCCACGAGCACGATGTCGGCATCGTCGCACAGCATGAGCTCCTGACGCTGCTCCTTGGCGATGAGGACGTCATAGCGGGCAAAGCGCTCGCGGTTGGTGTCCTCGAGCTTCTGGGGTGTGAGGTAGAGCGAGTTGACGACGTTGTGCGTGCGCCTCATGTGCGTACCGGTGGTGGCCCAGGGCTTGGCGGGCAGGTCGGCGAGGTTGCGCGCGAGGGGTAGCGTGACGGGCTCCATCATCTGGCCGATCATGCCGTCGGCGAGGATCATCGCGGGTGTGCGGTACTCGTCGGCGAGATCGAAGGCCAGATAGACGAGGTCTGCCATCTCCTGGACGGTGCTGGGCGCGAGGACGGGCATGTAGAAGTCACCATGGCCCATCGCGCGCGTCGCCTGGAAGTAGTCTGACTGGGAGGGCTGGATGCCGCCGAGGCCAGGACCGCCACGTTCCACGTTGATGATGACGCCGGGGAGGTCGGCGCCCGCCATGTACGAGACTCCCTCGCCCTTGAGCGAGATGCCGGGCGAGGAGGACGAGGTCATGGCACGCGCTCCGGCCGCCGCTGCCCCATAGACCATGTTGATGGCCGCGATTTCGGACTCCGCCTGCAGGAACGTGCCGCCCACCTTGGGGAGCATACGTGCCATGTAGGCGGCAAGCTCGGTCTGAGGCGTGATGGGATAGCCGAAGAAGTATCTGCAGCCAGCGCGCATCGCTGCTTCCGCCAATACCTCGTTACCCTTCATGAGCACGCGCTCTTCGGTCTGTGCCATCTATCTCACCACCGTAATGGCAACGTCGGGACAGGTGAGATAGCACGACGAGCATCCGATGCAGCCGGATGGTTCGACGAGCTTTGCAGGATGGTACCCCTTGGGGGTGATTCTCTCCGTGTCGAGCGCGAGAACACCCTTGGGACAGGCGTCAACGCAAAGGCCACAGCCCTTGCAGTGCACGTCGTCCACGATGATGCGTGGCATCTGCTTGCCCTCCCTTGTAACGCGGACGCTTACGACCATGGGCCAAACGCGAAGCGTGCGGCCGTCTAGAAGGTATCCCATGGAGTGGATACATATTTTGGCATCACGAGAAGCTCCTCGCCCCTCGTGCTGCTCTCCGTTAACACATTGAACACAACGTCAGGAGTCGTGTTCGTGAGTGCGGACTCGGGAACGATGGTCGCGACGAGCGGCAGTCCGAGAAGGTCTGCGCACTCGCGCGCAAAGGCTCGCCCATGCTCGACGTTGCGCAGGGTCGTCTCGGCACCGAGATTCGACGTGTTGAGCACGGCGTCCACGTGCAGATGGCAATGGGCCTCGATGCCGGGGACGAGAGCGGCCGCCTCGGCGGCGGTGGTGGTGAGGCTGCGGAATGCGCTCACCACGTACAGCATGCGAGAGGGTGCCGAAGCGAGGGCATCGGCGTAACGACCGAGCGCAGTGGCACCGTCCTCATCCCCGCCCACGTCAATCACGAGCCGTGCGCCAGAGCCGGCCGCAATGCCCGCGACTATGGCGTCAAGCTCGCCCGTGAGGCTTGGCGTATCGAGCGTGGTGCGCGCGAAGACCGGTGCCACGAGCCCCACCCCTCGAGATGCGAGGAGCTCGGGGTAGTCGCTCGAGCGAAAGTAGGGGTTTACGATGTCGAGGTCGGCGAGGGTGACGGTATCTCCACGCTCGGCACACGCGAGTGCGATGCCCAATGCGGTGTTGGTCTTGCCCACGCCGGCATGGCCGACGAGAATCGTGATGGAAGAAAGTCCCTCCATGAAAGGGGAGGGGCCTTCGAGACGGCTGTGCGTGTCCACGTCCCTCCCTTGGCGCTATGCGCGCTTCTTGCCCCACCAGAAGGTGGCTACGGTTCCGGGGCCCGTATGCACTCCGATCGTGGCACCGATGCCAAAGGTGTAGATGCCCTCTATCCTGGGAAACTCCGCGCGGATGAGGTCGGCCACGGCCTGTGCGTCATCAGGGCATTCCGACATCGAGATGAATACCTTGCCCGTGTAGTCCTTACCGTCCCGGACGGTTTCGTGCATCATGTCAACGACGCGGCGGATGGCCCGCCCCTTGGTGCGAATCTTCTCGATCACGGCAAGCGATCCGTCGGATGCCACGTTCATGACGGGGCATATGTGGAGAAGGCCGCCGAAGTGGCCGGCAACCCTCGAGATGCGACCTCCCCGCACGAAGAACGTGAGGTCGGATGAGAAGAACCAATGCTGCAGCTCGAGCTTGTGCTCCTCGCACCAGTCATGCAGCTCGTCGATGGAGAGACCCTCGTCGCGCTTGTCGGCGAGAGCGTCCATGAGAAGACCGTAGCCAGAGCTTGCCGCGAGCGAGTCGATGACGTAGACCTTGCGCTCGGGAAACTCCGCGGCGAGAACGTCGCGGGCCGCACATGCAGAGTTGTAGGTACCCGAGATGCCCGAGGAGAGCGTGGGGTGCAGCACGTCGAGCCCCTGTTCGAGATAGGGGCGCCAGAGGTTGACATAATCGCCGGTGGCCACCTGCGAGGTCTTGCAATCCTGGCCGGCAAGCATCTTGGCATAGAGCCGGGAGGGCGTGTTGGTGACACCGAAGTCATCCTTGCAGGACACGCCGTCGAGCGCATAGTTGAAGTAGACGTATTTGATGTCACGGCTCTCGAGCCACTCGCGCGTGAGATCTACGGTGGAGCTGCAGCTGATTACATATCCTGGCATTGGACTTCCTCAACATACGTAGTTTTGACCCGTACCAACTATAAAGCGTCAAGCAGTCGAACTACGAGCGCACATGCCAGGTATGTATTTTTGACCTATCTTTAAAAACATGCGTGCCGTGGGGGCGTCATCCTTCTGCACAGATTGACGTCACCGTTGCATGGGGGACATTTTACCCTAGTCCTCCTCGGACATCCGTAAGGACACGTACCAAGCCTCAACGATTCGTTGGGGTTTGGTCTAAGCCGCCCGTCTCGAGACACAAAAAGTCCGCCACCGTGAGGGTGGCGGACTCGTGACGCAGTGAATGCCCGGGAACTAGGCGTTGAGAGCCTGCTCGACAGCCACGGCGCAGGCCACGGTGCAGCCGACCATGGGGTTGTTGCCCATGCCGATGAGACCCATCATGTCGACGTGCGCCGGGACGGAGCTGGAGCCGGCGAACTGAGCGCTCGAATGCATGCGGCCCATGGTGTCGGTCATGCCGTAGGAGGCGGGACCGGCGGCCATGTTGTCGGGGTGCAGGGTACGACCAGTGCCGCCACCAGACGCCACGGAGAAGTACTTCTTGCCGGCAAGCACGCGCTCCTTGAAGTAGGTACCCGCGACGGGGTGCTGGAAGCGCGTGGGGTTGGTGGAGTTGCCGGTGATGGAGATGTCGACCTTCTCGTGCCACATGATGGCGACGCCCTCGCGGACGTCATCGGCACCGTAGCAGTTGACCTCGGCGCGAGGACCATCGGAGTACGGAATGGTCCTGACGATGTGGAGCTCGCTGGTGAAGTAGTCGAACTGGGTCTGGACGTAGGTGAAGCCGTTGATGCGGGCGATGATCTGGGCGGCGTCCTTGCCAAGGCCGTTCAGGATGACGCGCAGGGGCTTCTTGCGGGCCTTGTTGGCGTTGTTGGCGATGCCGATGGCACCCTCGGCGGCTGCGAAGGACTCGTGACCGGCCAGGAACGCGAAGCACTCGGTGTCCTCGCCGAGGAGCATGGCGCCAAGATTGCCATGGCCGAGACCGACCTTGCGGTCCTCGGCCACGGAGCCGGGGACGCAGAAGGCCTGGAGGCCTTCGCCGATGGCCGCTGCGGCCTCCGAGGCGGTCTTGGTGTCCTTCTTGACGGCAATCGCACAACCGAGGGTATAGGCCCACTTGGCGTTCTCGAACGCGATGGACTGAATGTCGGTCGTGATGTCATATGGGTTGAAGCCGAGGTCGGTGCAGATCTTCAAGGCGTCCTCGAGATTGGCGATGCCATACTTCTCGCAGGTCTTGGTGATCTTGTCGATGCGACGCTCATAGCCTTCGAACGTAACTGCCATAGTGTTCAGCTCCTTTCTCTACTCAACGCGGGGATCGATGACCTTGGCGGGACTGTCCCACTGACCGTAACGGCCCATGGCGCCGTCGACGGCCTGCTTGGGATCGGTGCCCTTCTTGAGGGCATCGGTGAACTTGCCGAGGTTGAGGAACTCAAAGCCGATGATCTCGTCCTTGTCGTTAAGGGCGAGATGGGTGACGTAGCCCTGGGCGAGCTCGAGGTAACGGGCGCCCTTGGCGGAGGTGCCGTACACGGTGCCCACCATGGAGCGCAGGCCCTTGCCGAGGTCATCCAGGCCGGCGCCGATGGGCAGGCCGTCCTCGGAGAAGGCCGTCTGGGTGCGGCCGTAGACGATCTGGAGGAAGAGCTCCCTCATGGCGACGTTGATGGCATCACAGACGAGGTCGGTGTTGAGGGCCTCGAGGATGGTCTTCTTGGGGAGGATCTCGGCGGCCATGGCGGCGGAGTGCGTCATGCCAGAGCAGCCGATGGTCTCGATGAGGCACTCCTCGACAACGCCCTTCTTGACGTTGAGGCTGAGCTTGCAGGCGCCCTGCTGCGGCGCACACCAGCCGACACCATGGGTGTAGCCGGAGATGTCAGAGATCTCTTTCGCCTGAACCCACTTGCCCTCTTCGGGAATGGGTGCAGGTCCGTGGTATGCGCCCTTGGCGACGGGGCACATCTTCTCCACTTCTGCGGAATACTGCATCTATTGCTCCTCTCCAGAACTCCTCGTCAGCACCCCGTGTGCCGACGCGTTGGTCGCCGTCGACGAGACAGGAGCATCCCGCCGGGCGAGCAGACTACACGTAGTGTACGGCACCGCGGGGTCTGTTCCGTCGAACAACCGATATTCGTTCGTCCATGGTGGCGGATGGCGAGAAGCGCTCCCTGTCGGGACGCATGTGGCTTCTCGGTGAGGGCGGTGCGTGAACCATATAATCGTCACCATGACTGAATCCAAGGACATACCTGGCTGGGGCTGGAAGCTCGCCCTTGCGTCGGCAGCCGCCATCTGGGGTGGCTCGTTCGTCGTGATCAAGGGTGCGCTCGATGCCATGCCCGCCGCCTGGCTCATGGCCCTCCGCTTCGCGCTCGCGGCGGTCGTCCTCATCATCGTCTTCCGACGCAGGCTCGTCGAGAACTTCGACGGAAGCCACCTTGTCGCAGGAATGCTGCTCGGTGTCGTGGAGGGTACGGGGTTCGTGGTGCAGAACATGGGCCTCGAGTCGACCACGCCAGGTCGCAACGCGTTTCTCACGGCGGTGTACTGCGTGCTCGTCCCCTTCGTCAATTGGGCGATGGCGGGAAGGCGGCCTGGTGCCAACAACGTCTTGGCCGCCGTCCTGTGCATGGCGGGCGTGGGGTTCCTCTCGCTTGGGGACGACCTGTCGTTTTCGTTGGGCATAGGTGACAAGCTCACGCTCGTCTCGGCGGTACTGTATGCGGTGCATATCGTGCTCGTGTCGAAGCTTGCGTCCGCGCATGACGTGATGACGCTCACCATCGTCCAGATTGCGACGGGCGCTCTCGTCGCCCTGTGCTTTGCGCTCGCGCTTGAGCCGGCGCCGGACGTCAGCGTGTTCACGCCCGACTTCCTGGCTGCCCTGGCGTATCTCGTGATTCTTGCGAGCTGCGTGGCGATGGTGGTGCAGAACTTCGGCCAGAGCAAGGTTCCGCCCGCACAGGCGGCGCTGCTCCTCTCCATGGAGAGCCTCTTCGCGGTGCTGGCGAGCGTCGTCTTCTGCCAAGAGCAGGTCACGGACCGTATGCTGGGGGGCTTTGCGCTCATCTTCCTTGCCGTGCTGGCAAGCGAGGTGGGGGGACTGATAGTGAGGCATGCGAGGGACGGGGCCAGCGCGGTGCCCAGACCCGAGGAGGAGCGATGATTCAGGATATAGGTGCGTTGCGCTTTGACAATCACTTCGAGCCGCTCGAGCCTGGGGAGACGAGCTACGTGCTTCACTACCGCGACTGCGGGGCGCTCGTGAGCGTCGTGAGGCCTGGCGAGGGCGGAGCCGACGCCGGCTCGGCCGATGATGTCATCGAGCTTCCGCGTCTTGCCGACTACCCAGTTTTGCCCAGACGCACCGTCTATCTCTTCTCCGTCGGCGACGAGAGGTACTTTCTCGCGTTGGACGAGGAGGTCGAGCTCCCTCGGGGCTTCGGCTATGAGGCCATGAGCTGGATGCGCCACGCTACCCCCGCCCATCTGCTCTTTGCCGCGGCCACTGGCTATCAGCTCTCCAACTGGTACGCCGACAACCACTTCTGCTCGCGCTGCGGGCACGCGACCGAGCTTGCGCTCACGAGTCGCGAGATCGTATGCCCGGAGTGCGGGAAGGTCGTCTACCCAAAGATCCAGCCCGGCATCATCTGCGGCATCACGCAGGGTGACCGCATCGTGCTCACCAAGTACGCGGGACGGGCGGGCGTGTGGTATGCGCTCGTGGCGGGCTTTACCGAGGTGGGCGAGACGATCGAGCAGACCGTGCGACGCGAGGTCATGGAGGAGGTCGGGCTTCGTGTGCAGAACCTGCGCTTCTACAAGAGCCAGCCGTGGTCCTTCTCGGATACGCTCCTCGTGGGATTCTGGTGCGAGGTGGACGGTGACACCTCGATCACCGTTGACCGGACCGAGCTCAAGGAGGCCCGGTGGTTCAGCCGTAGCGAGATGCCTGACGAGCGCGCAGGCGACCACGCAAGCCTTACGGGCGAGATGATCGAGCGCTTCCGCGCGCTCGGGCATGGGGTGTTCGAGGGATAGCGACCCGTCACCCCCTCCAGACTAGATCGTCCTTCTCACCGCATCGTGCCAGCCGGCGAGGAGGACGTCCACCCGCGTGGCATCCATCCTTCTCGAGAAGACGTCGTCGGACTCACGCAATGCGAGCAGCTCGTCGGTGTTGCTCCAGAAGCCCGTGGCGAGACCCGCGAGATAGGCGGCACCGAGGGAGGTGGTCTCGGTGTTCTGCGGTCTGCGCAGGTCGCACCCCAGAAGGTCCGCCTGGAACTGCATGAGGAAATCGTTCGCGCTTGCCCCGCCATCGACGTTGAGCGTGGCGAGCGGCTTGCCGGCGTCCGCCGCCATGGCGCAGGACAGGTCGGCGATCTGGTAGGCGATGGCTTCGAGCGCGGCGCGCGCGATGTGCGAGCGCGTGGTTCCGCGTGTGAGTCCGTAGATGGCACCGCGGGCGTCGGGCTTCCAGTAGGGCGCCCCTAGGCCCGTGAAGGCGGGCACGATCGTGACGCCGCCCGTGTCGGGGACGCTCCTGGCCATATACTCGGTCTCGCTGGCGTTTTGGATGATGCCCAGCTCGTCGCGGAGCCACTGGATGAGGGCCCCTGCCACGAAGACCGAGCCCTCGAGTGCGTACTCGGTGTCCCTCACCGACGGTGGCGATGCCACTATGGTGGTCACGAGGTTGTTGCGGCTCTCGCGAGCGTTGCGGGCCCGTGTGCAGCAGCATGAAGCAGCCTGTGCCATAGGTGTTCTTGGCCTGGCCCGGCTCGAAGCAGCACTGTCCGAACAGAGCGGCCTGCTGGTCGCCCGCGACGCCGGTGATGGGCACGCCCGCAGGCACGCCTGGGTAGCTCGTCTCCCCAAAGATGCCGCTCGAACGGAGCACCTTGGGCATCATGGCCGCAGGTATGTCAAAGAGATCGAGGAGCTCCTCGTCCCAGCGTCCCTCGTGGATGTTGTAGAGCATCGTGCGACTTGCGTTGGTGACGTCGGTGGCGTGCACGAGGCCACCCGTGAGCACCCATACGAGCCAGGTGTCCACGGTGCCGAAGAGCAGCTCGCCTGCATCCGCCCGCTCGCGGGCGCCGGGGACGTTTCGCAGGATCCACGCGATCTTGCTGGCCGAGAAGTACGCATCGGCGAGAAGTCCCGTCTTGGCGCGAATCCTATCGCGGACCTCGGGCGTCCCGCAGACCTCGTCGACGAGCGCCGCCGTGCGCCGGCACTGCCATACGATGGAGTTATAGACGGGCTGGCCTGTGGTGGGATCCCACACGATGGTGGTCTCGCGCTGGTTGTCGATGCCGATGGCATCAATCTGCGCCGCCGCGAGACCGTGCCTGTTCACGAGTTCGGTGAGAGAGCCGATCTGCGAGAAGAGGATGTCTTGCGGGTTGTGCTCGACCCAGCCGGGTTGTGGGAAGATCTGCTGGAACGGTCGCTGCACGCAGTCGACCATGCGTCCTTGGTGGTCGATGAGCACGGCGCGCGAGGAGGTCGTCCCCTGGTCGAGCGCGATGACGAACCTCTCGTCAGTGGCGGCCATGGCTACTCATCCCCTTTGCTGTCCACGTGGGCGTCGAGCCATGAGGCAACGTCGCCATACACGCGAGCATGGCCGGTCTCGTTCAGGATCTCATGGCGCATGCCCTCGTAGATGATGCAGGTGACATCGCTGACCCGGCGGAGCGTGCCATGTCGACCGCGATTGCGCACCCCGTCCCCTTGTCGCCTACGGGTCCTCTGCGCCAGAGATGAAGAGGAGCGGCAGGTCATGTCGGGACCTTCGCGGACGTCTCCGGCCTGCAGTGCCTCGCCCGAGAGGGCCCCCACGGCGGCATACCCTCCACGGAGAACATGAACCCGCAGGCGGGGTCGTCAATGTAGCGTCTCACGTTGGTCCTCGTCGAAGGAGAGCCAGTCAAGGTCCGTCCTGCGATCGGAATGGCCTTCGCATGGCACCCACGCCCATGCCGTCGACGAACTTCGACCTGTGGTCCTCCCACGGAAGAACCCAATGACCGAAGGACAGTGCCTTGGCGGCACCCGCCCTTGGCTGGAGGGAGGTGACCGGTGCCGCCGATCACGGCGCCGGCGAGTCCCTCGCCATGGCGCGCGATACGGCAGCCGGACGATGAATCTTCCCATGGAGTGACCGAAGACGAAGCGCGGGGTTCCCTGCGCCCACGCGCGCCGAGACGATCCTCCACGCCCCGTCCACGTCTTCGATGAGGAAGTCCGAACCACCTCGCAGCGGAATGCAGCCCCACGCGGCGGGGTCGGAGGAGTCCCCGGTGACCTATCTGGTCGTGGCCGGCTACCACGTAGCCCCGGGAGCAGAGGAAGCAGGCAAAAGTCGTCATAGAGCGGCTGATGTGCTCGCCATGCCATGCACGATCTGGATCACCCCGCGTGGACGCGGTCTCTCATCGCCCGTCGGAGCGACGTCTTTCGGCCACCAGATGGTACCGCGGATCGTTGACGAGCCATCGCTCGATGCGAACTCGAATGCCTCTCGAATGACGTTCTCGCCTGTCATGTCAGCCCTCTTTCCGTGCCGCTGGTGGCAAGACCCATTATCGCCGCGTCCGAAGTGCGTCCCCTCCGCATTCCCGCCGCCGCGTGAAACTCTGATACTGGCTGGCATGGCTATCCCCGACGTCTCCCGCGGAAAAGCGCGAGAAAGCGCTCGGAGATCGCCGCCTTGCCCGTGGATCCGTCGCGGATG
>Ga0268359_12698_pt1 | contig 30604 bp, 28 predicted proteins | sample BioMet11_FD_194416 | JGI IMG/M metagenome (GOLD analysis project Ga0268359, IMG submission 194416) | Sewage microbial communities from Oakland, California, United States - Biofuel 11 (PacBio Assembly) | ecosystem: Engineered > Wastewater > Sewage > Unclassified | place: USA: California | collected...
GTTGGGATGTTGACCAAAGAACACTGTTTGTAATTCCGAAACGGGTTTCTTTTCCTTCCATTAGTGACAAATGCCCGAAAACAGGATTAGAGGAATATTCGGCATATAATGAAATACATAAACCTGCGACTAATAAAATCAGCATTGCAGAAAATATCGTCCAACCCTGACGGACGGAACCAACCATTTTTCCGTAAGTAAATGTTAAAGATGCCGGAATGAGAAGGATTAACAGCATCTCAAGGAAATTACTTATTGGGGTAGGGTTTTCGAATGGGTGCGAACTATTTGAATTGAAAAAATCCGCCTCCGTTTGTACCCAATTGCTTAATGGCAATTTGAGAAGCTGCCGGCCCCATTGGGATAATCTGTTCCGCTCCTTGTATTGTTTGAACTGTCTCATACGTTTTGAAATTCTGAACAACTCCTTGCCCGACAAATATTAAAGCAAATAATATTGATAGAGGCAATAGAACATATAATGTTGAACGTGTTAAGTCAGTCCAGAAATTTCCCAATTTATCAGTTGTTTTGCGTGAAACACCTCTGACAATTGCCAGTAAAACTGCTATTCCAGTTGCTGCACTCACAAAATTTTGTACCGTTAGTCCAATCATCTGAACGAAATAGCTCAAAGTTGTCTCACCAGCATATCCCTGCCAGTTGGTATTAGTCACAAAACTTACTGATGTATTAAAAGCCGAATGCCATGAAACATTGTTTAAATGTGTAGGGTTTAATGGCAAATAAGCTTGAAAAAGTTGAATTAGAAAAAGGAAAATAAATCCGATAAAATTAAAAGTCAATAAAGCAAAGAGATAACTTTTCCAATTTGTTTCTTCGTTGGGGTCTGTGCCGATAAACCGATAAGTCAGTTTTTCAAGCCAACCAAGACTGGTTTCATTATGTGCTTATCGCCTGAAAATACTTTGAACATATAATTACCTAAAATTGGGGGCAATCCAATAAGTAAGGAAAAAAATAAAATCACCTGTATAAAATCGAGTAAAGTCATAATCTAAAATTTTTCAGGTTTAACAAGTGAATAAAGTAAGTATCCTAAGATAAACAGGGCTATTATTGCACCAATGATATACCCGGCAGATGTGTTAATCTCTGGGGCTATTAATAAAAATGTTGCATTCATATCTTTTCTTTTTAATTCGATACAAATTTGCAACGGAATTTATAAGTGTTTGTAATGATTTATCGGATGGGTGTAAAGAAATTATAAAGATTGCAGGAAATTGGCTACGCAGCAGGCGGGTGGGAAGATTGCAGTTCTTTTGCAAGCCTTTGGATTGAGCGTTGGCTCGTGCGGGCTTGCAAATGTGCTGCAATGTGCGTGGGCTGTTGAAGTTACGAATCCTAATGCGTCCTTAAAGGCACAAAGCGGGTGGGCAAAAAAATTAAAACCCTTTTGGGTCGGGTTTCAAGGTGCAGGAATCCTATCGTTTTTCTTTCAAATCAGTCGATAATTGTCCGCTGTGACGTTTTTTTAGGCTTGTTGCTAACGGTCGGCGGTATGAAATCGTTGGGGATTGAGGGCTACTATCCTGTCCAGATACACCGAACTTGATGCGGGGCAGAACGCTCGAATAACCACTTAAACCCCAATGTTTTATACCTCTTGTTAGGGGCTGGTGTTCTTTGTTTCCTATCATTTTTCTATCAATTTGCTACCTCGTTTCTGTCTGCCGTTCGTTTGGGTAGGCAAGCTCTTTGGCTGGTTTTGGTCGTGCGTTGGCTTTTGTGCGACCAGCCAATGTGCTTGACTACGGAGCGAGGGCTATTCCCATAATTTTTTTCCTGTTGTAAATAGTAAATTTATATCAGATTTAATCTCTTCTTGCTTACGTTTGATTTCATTTTCTATTTTCAGTTGGTCTTCAACAAATTTGTTTTGTATTGTTATATCAGGCAATGGAATTTCAATATCATGTAAGTCATCTTTATCTAAAGAAACATTAGAGGTCCCAGTCATTAGTGATGCAATGATTTCCTCTTTCATTGCGGATAGTATAAAATATAAATATTTAGGATTTAAAACATCCTCTTTCAATACTTGGATACCACACATTATATTTGCTAAAGCAAACTTCCCTTCTACATAATGAAGTCTTCTTACACTAGCATGACCATGCCCAGTGGAAGATACAATCGGAACACATATAGCTTTACAATCAAAATCATAGTTTACAGATGACTTAAAATTTTCAGCTGTTACAACAAATGGAAAATCACCTTCTTCTGTACTTTGAGCACCTGATAAACCTTTAAATATGCGCACCAATTTTTATCTAATTTTCTTGTTGGAAATTTTGAACTATTCGCATAATGAACAGCCTTATACCTCCTACCAATTAGACTTACATACTTATCTGTAAGTAATTCTTTTTTAGAAACTAGATTATACTTGACTTTTACATTATTTAAACTAACGCCTTCTTTAAAATCGGACACCAACTGATACGCATTTTGTAAATCATTTGCATCAATTGGTCTTCTTGCACCTGTTTGAGTAAAACCATCATTCTCAATTTGTATAAATAGTATTTCGCTTTTTGAGCGAGATATTTCTTTGTCAATTAATATTATATGAGTTTTTACACTTGCATAAGGTTTAAAAACACCATGGGGGTAGTTCTATTATTGCATATACAAATCGTCTTTAACTAATTTTTCTCTAACTGATTTGTATGAAGAGTAATTGTTATGTAATACACCTTCAGGAATTATAATGCCAGCTTTGCGGCTGCCACTTAAATGTTCAATTATATAATCAAGAAATAAAATTTCAGACTTATTTGCTTGTATAGAAAATTTTTTATGAGGTCTTATACCCCCTTTTGGTGTCATAAATGGGGGATTTGCTAGAGCCACATCAAAAGTTTCATCCCATTTCTCTTCACTACTTAGAGTATCATATTCCCAAATTTTGGGATTTGAAAAACCATGTAAATAAAGATTTACTAACTTAACCGCACCATGTCAGGCGAAATGTCATAACCAACAAAATTTTGAATTAGTTTTTTGCTTTCGTCAGGTGTTAACTCATGATTACTTTTTTCTTTAATATGCTTAAATGCAGAAATTAAAAACCCAGCAGTACCGCATGATGGGTCAAGTATTGTTTCTGTTTTAGTTGGATTTACTACAGAAACAATAAAATCAATAATATGCCTTGGGGTACGAAACTGCCCTGCATCACCTTGTGAACCCATAACTGAAAGAAGATACTCAAAAGCGTCCCCAAGTTTTTCACTATGTGTATATTCAAATTCGCCTATCGTTTTAAGGAAGAGTTTAAGTGTTTCAGGGCTGCGATATGGCAGATAGGCATTTTTAAAAATATTGCTAAATAACTGCGGAATATTTGGATTTTTATCCATATTCGCAATTGATTCAGAATATAAAGTTAACATATCTGTTGCTGTAACTTTAGAATCGAAAAGATTATCCCAACTATACTTTTCAAAATCGCCCGAAAAAAATTTGGCTTTGCCACCTAATTCAATGGCTTCTTTGTCCATGTCGTCCATGAACTTATATATCAAACCAATTGTAATTTGCTCAATTTGTGCTTTGGGGTCGGGCAATTGCCAACCAATATATCGCGGCAATCGTCAATACGTTTTTTTGTATTTGTATCTAACATATTTCTTTTTATTAAGCGGCAAAGCGCTCTAAATTAATGTAATCTTTAATGTACAGCGGAATAACTTCCCTGTATTTGGTTGCCACTTCTTTGAATTGCGAAATGGTAAGCGTTGGATTGGTTTGCAAGGCGTGAAAATCTTTTGATTCAATGATTTTTCGTATCTCATTATCCACAATATACGCCTTGAAAAAATACTTTAAAGCCCTTAAGTTTACATCTTCTTCTGGTGGATAAATTGAGATAAACTTGTCAAATTCTTCTTCCAGTAATTCGTCTTTCGATTTGAATTTTGGAATTATCCCAAAAACTTTTTCCACCATTTCCCTTATGGATACTTTACGGTCAATCTTTGCTGCTTTACGAAGTTTTTCCAAGTTAAAATACTCTTCGGGTTTATCGAAAATCTCACTTTGAATGTGAGAAACTACTTGCTCCCAATTTCCTAGTTCAACATTCTTTTTGATAATGTCGTCCATTACAATTCGGTCTTCAAACTTCTTAAACAACATACGGTCAATTTTCATTCCTTCATAGCCTATATGTTGCTCTTTCAAAACAGATAATGGGTCGGGGCGAAAACTCGTATATTTATCAATATCTACACCACCGCCACCGCCAGCACCTTCACCAGTCTTTGGCTTTGGAAGTTTTAGCTTTTCATCGTAGTTAAACTTTTCTTCAAAATATTCGCAATTGGCAAAGAAGTCAAAGAGTTTGAAAAACTCTTTTTCGTGCTTAACTATTTCTTCTTCTCCCAATTCGTTTTTGTGTTTAAAATCGAAAGTGTTTTTTCGAGTTCCACGCCCTTTTATTTGCACAAAGTCCGAAGGGCTGAAAATTGGTCGCATCATACAAAGATTTAGCAAATCGGGGCAATCATAACCAGTTGTCATCATGCCAACGGTAACGCAAATGCGTGTTTTACTCGATTTGTAACCTTCTAACCAAGTTGTTTTTCCGTTTAAATTGTTGTTGGTAAAATTGATAGTCATTTGCTGTGCATCACCCACCTGTGAAGTAACTTGTATTGCAAAATCAGAATTGTATTTACTTGGGTAAAGTTGTTCAGCAAACTCATTCAGAATTTCAGTCAATTTTCGTGCATGGTTTTGACTAACTGCAAATATTATTGTTTTGCCAATTTCTTTGGTAATTGGGTCACATAGGGCATTCTCCAAAAATGTTTGGCAAAAAATACGGTTCGTTTTATCTGAAAAGAATTTTCTTTCAAAATCACGAGAAACGAAAGTTTCAGTTTCTTCACCTTCTTCTGAAGTTATTGCAACTGCATAACCTTCATCAGAAAGCAATTGAGTAGTTATTTCCGTTCTTGCATCTAAAACTCTTGGATTAACCAAATAGCCTTCTTTAACACCATCGAGCAATGAATAACGAAATGTTGGGTCGCCACCCTCGCAACCGAAGGTTGCGTATGTGTCTCGCAACATTCTGCGTTCAATCTCTCTTGGGTCGTTATCTTTTACTTTGTCGGGGTCAACACCTTTTAAATAATCTTTTGGTGTGGCTGTTAAACCTAATTTATAACCATGAAAATATTCAAAAACAGCTCGTGCATTGCCAGAAATAGAGCGGTGAGATTCGTCCGATATTATCAAATCAAAATCAGTTGGCGAAAACTCTGAACGATATTTATTGTCAAACATTAGCGATTGAATAGTAGTAACCACAATATCAGCTTTTCGCCAATCGCTTCTGTGTTCTTTAAAAATGAATGTTGTATAATCGGGTTTCAGATAATTGGTAAAAGCTTTCCATGCTTGGTCTTCAAGTTCCAATCTATCCACTAAAAACAAAACAGTTCGTGCATTTTTAGTTCTTAAAAACAACCGAATTACAGCGGCAGAAGTCAAGGTTTTTCCTGTTCCAGTTGCCATTTCAAAAAGAAAGCGGTCTTTTCCTTCTCGTACCGCTTTTTGCAAATGCAAAATTGCATTTAATTGATAAGGACGTAAGAATCTAAGAGCATTTGTCCAAATGAAATCTTTACTTTTTTCAATACTGCCGTTCCAACCTGGTCGTTGAGCATAATCGGGCATTTGAACAGTAACAATATAATCATTAGCAACGGGTTCCGTTGCTAATGAATTTCTATCAGGATTCCATTCTTTAATGGCTCCAATTTCGTTTGGCGATGGAAATTTATAAATCGGTTTGGGATTTCCTTTTTTCAAATCCCACAAGTAATGTACAATTCCGTTTGAAAGGATTATGAATTGTGCTCCAACAGTATTTGCATATTTCCTTGCTTGTTCCTTTGCAACCAAAGGGTGCAAACTTTCCTTTTTTGCTTCAAGTACGCAAATCGGTTTATTGTCGGAATCAACCAATAAAAAATCAAGTGAACCCGATTTTATTCTTTCATAATCGTTGCCCCAAGCATCAATCTCCTTTTGAGTTATTTTTACATGATTTTCAAGCAAGATATTAGCCTTTCCTTCGTGTTTGTCGAAGAATCTCCAACCTGCTTCTTCAAGCAGTTGGTTTATCTTTATCCTTGCATGTGCTTCGTTATGTAACATTAATTAAATCTTATTTTCAAATAATCTGCAAGATACATTATTCGTTTCTGTATCGTGCGGTGCGTCGGCAAGAAAACAGCTCTTTTGCAAATTTTGGTCGTGTGTCGGCTTGTGCGATTTGCAAATGTGCTGTTTTGTGCGTTGGTTGTTCATTATATCGTTTTTTCTTTTTTCTGTCTTTATGTAGCAAATTGTCTGCTGTGTCGTTTTTTTTACACTTGCCCCTAACGGTTTTCGGCTTTGCGTAGTGGCGGATTTTTAGCACTACTGTTGATGCGAAGACGAAAGCTCAAACTTACGAAAAAGTGTCATACGAAGCACTGAACCCGCCATTACGCAAAACCGATGTTACCTGCTGTATTTTTTCAGAGTTCAATTGTTCGTTCTATATTTATCTGCTCCAAAAACATTTCATCGTGCGACACAACAATTAGTGTTCCTTTATATTCGTTTATTGCCATTGTCAAAATTTCCACATTTTGAATATCTAAATTGTTCGTTGGTTCGTCAAGAATAATGATGTCGGGCGATTTACTGTTAATGGTCAAACAACACAATAATAAACGCATTCTTTCGCCACCGCTCAACGTAATACAAGGTTTGTCCCAATCATCTTTTGTAAACAAAAAACGGTTTAAACGGACTTTAATTTCGTGTTCTTGCAATGCCGAAGTGTTGAATTGTTGGGCTTGTTCGTAAACTTTCAGATGGTTGTTGAGCAAAGAGTAATCTTGGTCAATGTAAACCGATTTGTTTTCTGCCTGATAAATTCTTCCTGTTTGCGGTTTAATGTTACCCAAAATGAGTTTTATCAAAGTGGTTTTTCCCGAACCGTTTTTCCCTTTCAATGCAATGCGTTCGCCACTTGTAATTTGAAAATTTAGATTGTCTTGCCAAAGTGGTCTGTTGTCGTAACCAAAATTGATGTATGTTGCGGTAAACAAAACTTTTCCTTTATGCAACGCTGAATTGTCAAAGCCGAATTTCATTTTGTCAATGTCGGGCAACGAAGAGCGAAGTTCTTGTAAGTCCTGCGAAAGTCCACCGATTTTTTCTGCGTGAATACTTTTCAATTTTGAAGTGCTGTTTTCAGCATTGTTTCGCAAAGTATTCATCATTATTCGGGCAACACCCGATTTTTCTTGTTTGCCTTTGCCACGACTGTCTAATTTTTGTTGTCGTTCCAAAGTTTCCCGTTCTTTTTCTTTGGCTTTTCGCAACGCCTTTTCTTTGCTTTGAATGTCTTGGCTCAAAGCATTGTTTTCTATTTGCTTTTGTTCTTTGTAAAAGTCGTAATTACCGCCATAAACTTTAATTCCATTTTTGCTCAACTCACAAACGCTGTTCAAAAGATTGAGTAATTTTCTGTCGTGGCTTACGATTATTAAAGTGCTTTTTGTGTTCTGAACGAAGTCATACAAAAGTTGTCGGCTTGCGCTGTCCAAATGATTACTTGGTTCGTCCAACAAAATCAATTCGGGTTGATGAATGGAAATACCTGCAAGGAAAACTTTGGTTTTTTGTCCACCACTCAACGCTTCCATTTTTTGCGACAAGCTCAAATCATTGAGTTGCCAATAGTTTAACGCTTCGGTGCAACGGTCTTCGATTGTCCAATCGTCATTCAGTAAATTGAAATTTTCTTCACTTGTATTTCCGTTCAAAATTTCTTTCAAAGCGTTTAATTTATCTTCAATCCGCAATGCTTGTGCGATAGTTAAATGATTGAATTGCCCGAAAATTTGCGGAACATAATACGGTTGAGTTTCAACGCTTATTTGTCCGTTTGACGGTTGAAGTTCGCCTGCAATAATTTTAAGCAAAGTAGATTTTCCTACTCCGTTGTTGCCGATCAACGCTGTCTTTTCGTGATTGTTTACTGTCAGATTAATGTCGCTAAACAGTAAATCTTTGTTTGGGTGTGTATATGAAATGTTTTGTAAAGTAAGCATAATTCCTTTCTTTAAAGATTAAACAATACAGCAACCGCTTTGCGGTTGTTGTTCTGATTTGTCTGAAAGAAATTATTTTTTACATTTTGTCTTACTTAAATTTTTGTGTCTGCAAATATACGACTTTTCTTTTAACACGGTCGGTCGTAATATAGCAGGTAACTCGTTTATATATGCACCTTTTTCCAAAAAAGGTGCATATATCCACCCTATATTGGAAATATTGTATACCTTTTTCTCAACTTGGTGCATTTTATTTTTCCTAAAAATAATTATTTTTTGTTGTTACATGTCATCAAATGGGCTTTTAATTCTTTGCAAGCTCATTGTGGAAACGCGGGTGTAAATTTCTGTAGTTTTGCTGCTCTTAGCCCCAGCAGCTCCTGTATAACCTTAAATCTACTCCTGCCTCTAGTAAATGGGTTGCATTGCAATGGCGCAACCAATGTAAGGCCACAGCTTTTTTGATGGCTGCTTTTCGTAATACCATCTTCAAAACTATTTGTAAGCTCGCTTCCGAATATTGTTTTCCGGCTCTCACCCTTCTGCAGTTGGGCTAGGCCAAGTGTTAGTTTCTTCAGCCACCTCGCCCCTGCCGCGCTGTCAGGGTTGCTTCGCGCCGGCAGCACTGCAGGGTGACCACCCTGCTTTTTCGAACAAACAACGCAACGCTCGGGCGGTTGGAGGCGACGTACCCTGCGCTGGGCTGTTCCGAGTTGGGTTGAAGGCGGCGTACTGTACGCCGGGCTGTCCCGAGCTGGGTTGGAGGCGACGTACCCTGCGCTGGGCTGTTCCGAGTTGGGTTGAAGGCGGCGTACCCTGCGCTGGGCTGTTCCGAGTTGGGTTGAAGGCGGCGTACTGTACGCTGGGCTGCGCCGAGTTGAGTTGAGGGCGGCGTACTCAGCGCCGGGCTGTTCCGAGCTGGGTTGGAGGCGGCGTACGCTGCGCCGATTTCCCCAAGGGTAAATTTCTGCCACTGCCGCCCGTTGCTGGGGGTGAAAAAAATTCCGTTCGTCAAAAAATATTAACCGTTTACCATTGGGTAAAACCACCGCTTTTGAAGAAGTAGCGCAAGAAGTAGCCTCCTAACGTGCAGCCGGTCAGCAAGGTGGCCCCTTGACATTCTCCCTCCATTCTCCTACCTTTGGGAACAGTTTTATGTTTAACCTAAAAATAAACGATCATGATTATTCGATCACTCCTTCTCTCGAGGATGCATACGGATGAATGTCAATCGTTCGGAAACCGTGTGCTAACGTGCCTTGAAGGTTTCGACCTGAGCACGCTCATGCTGGCCTCGCTGGCCGACAAGCTCACCAAGGCCGTGGAAGCGCTTTCCAGCGTGCTGGTGAAAATTCAGCCCAAGGACAAAACGCAGGTTATTCAAAGCGCCGACATGGTTCGCGACCGCTCCTTTTTGGCGCTGCGAACGGCGTTGGAGTCCCTGGCCCACCGCCGCGATGCCGCCACCGTTCAGCAGGCCATGCTGCTGCTCGATATTTTTCACCAGCACGGGTGGGATTTGCACAACCGGAGCTACGCTACGGAATCCTCGCGCATGGTTGATTTGCTGAATGATTTAGAGAGCCGGGCGGAGCTCACCGCCGCCATTACCAGCCTAAAGCTCTCCGACGTGGTGGCCGAGCTCAAGCTGGCCCAGCAGGAGTTTGAGGCTGCCTACCAGGATAGAACCTTGGTAAGCGCTGCCATGCTCACCGCTACGGGTAAGGAGGCCAGCAAGGAGGTGGTGGCTACCAGCACCGCGCTATTCCAAGCCATCGACTCGCTCTACACCGTTACGCACACCGAGGACTACCTCACCATAGCCAACCGGATAAACGAGGTGGTGGACAGCTACACGCAGGTAATCCGTGCCCGCATTACCCGTGCCGCCGACTCCCCCAAGGAGCAGGTCGACAACGGCTAGCGCATTCATACCCGTCCTCCCCAACCAGCCCCGATATTTAGCGGGGCTTTTTTTGCTTGATGTGGCGCTGGTTAGCGCATAAAAAAAGCGGCTCTTGCCGCTTTTTCCATTCATGTGTGAAATGTGTTTTTGCTACTTGTAGGTAATGTTGTAGGTGGTTACCGATGGAGAAGAGCTAATGCCGTCAGTTGTTGTTTCGGTTGCTGTAATTGGGTAACCTTGAGCATTAAAGGTGTAGGTGTAGGAGGTGATTACATCGCTAGTAGTAACATCACCGTCTTTTCCAACTTCCCGGTATTGAGTTGGACAGTATTTAAACTGCCTTGTAATGTTAGTAGGATTTGGAATGCACCATATGTAGTAGGGGTGATCGGTATCGTAGTTAATTGTAGTTTCAAAGTTAGTGCCTTGCTTATCGGAGTATAAAATGGATGTTGCATTACCCGCTCCCGCAACGCTAAAGCGGAACCGCTAAACAGGCCGGTCAGGCTGGTCAGGCTGTCTTCGTCCGTGCCAATTTAGCAACCGCTTTTATCACAACTGCTGCAGCCGGACGCGACGTCCTAATCAAAGTTATTCAATTTTGCCATGGCTGCTATTTTGCCAGCATTCTGCTGTGTTTCCGCTATATTTGATTTTGAACTGGGTTGGTGCACAGGGATAGCATGTCTGGCAATCGGATCGTGTAGCTTACTGAACAGTTTAGATGCCCGTGTTGAGGTCTAGCGGCAGACGGCATTGCCTTTTCTACAGGCAATTGGGTTTTCGTTACATTTACTTTGAGGTAAAGTTATCAATAGATGGGGCGTAATTAATCCCGGTTAATTGAGGGGGAGCATATGCTCACCCACCTTTACCAGGAAACGAGTTTTGAAGTTGAAACTTGTGAATTACTCTCTCTCTTTTTAATGAAGTTGGATTAATAACCCATTACTAAATGGAGGTAGCCTTGAAGTTCCAAATATTAATCTTGCATCACTATCAACTAATAACGCTTTTATTTTCTTGAAAAATTGATTTGGTAATTCCCAAAAAATATCGAAATTAGTCATGCAATTAAGATCAGTAAAATAAATGGCGAATCGACATTTTTCCACTAAAATACTATTGAATATGCTATCAAATGCTTTTTCTTTTATTACACATTTACAACTTGTCTAAACCAAAACCAAGATAAAATGCTTAAAGTATATTTCTCATTGCTTTCAGAAATCTGAAAAAGCAGAAATTTTTTAGCCTTATCAACATACTAGGCCTCTCCCTAGGCTTAGGAATTGCCGTAGTCATAATTAGCTTTATTGTATTTGAGAATAGCTTCGATACTTTTTATCCAAATTACCAGAACATATACAGGATTGCTCATGCAGGGGATTTCAATGGAAAAAAAATAAATGCCGCAAGTTCACCACTTCCCGAGGCACCTGCAGTTTTAGAGGATATTCCGGAGGTTGCTGTGGCTACCCGCTTTTACAACATGCCAGAGAATAGCGTTGTTAAGGTTAAGGAATCAAAATTTTTGGGGAAGGGAATCTTTCTTACAGATTCTCTTTTTTTTAAAGTTTTTAATATCGGAGTGAGGGGAGATAACCCAGAAAAAAGTCTTGGCTCTCCCAGCTTTGTTTATCTTTCCGAAGCAACGGCCAGGCGATATTTTGGGGACCAGGATCCAGCAGGGCAAACCATCGAAATAAAAAATAGGGTTTTAACCATTGCGGGAACATTTAAAGATTTCCCAACTAACAGCCACATTCATCCTCAAATAGTAGCCAACTTAAAGTTACTATTTACTGAAAATGAGCTAAATGCGTGGGGCGGCTTTGGATATGTAACCTATATTCGCCTTAAGAATGGCAGTAATGCTGATGCGGTGCAGACAAAGATTAGAACGATGTTCTACAACCGTGTTGGAAAAATATTTGCTGACCTAGGAGTTTCCTTCGTTCCATATCTTCAAAGAGTCGACACCATCCATCTTCATTCCTCGCTGATGGGTGAGGTGGAAACCAATGGAGACTACCAAACCATTTACATATTTAGTGCCATAGCATTGTTAATTTTATTTATAGCCGCCGCAAACTACATGAACCTGTCCACTGCTCGTTTTTCTTCAAGGGCAAAGGAGGTTGGCATTAGAAAAGTAAGTGGTGCGCGTAAGGGAATGCTTGCGTTACAATTTCTTGGTGAATCAATTGTGTTGTCGCTCATCTCACTGATCATTGCACTTGTTCTTGCAAAATTCCTATCCCCCATTCTTCCTAACCTTTTGCATCGAAATATAGACTTGAATTTGTTCACTGCAAACAAAATATTTCTCTACTACCTTCCCGCCACTATTGTTGTTGGCCTTTTAGCCGGCAGCTATCCGGCATACTTTCTTTCGTCGTTCAAACCAATTACCACCTTGAAAGGAAAGGTGGGAGATGCCAGAAGGTCTATCATTTTACGGAAGGTATTAACGCTTATTCAGCTGTTAATAACTATAGGTCTCATTGTATGTACCTATACTGTTTATAGTCAGCTGCAGTATTTAAATCATAGAAACCTGGGATTTAACAGAGACAATATTATGATGCTACCGCTTTCAACTAAAGATGCGGCAGAAAAGGCAGATTTATTAAAGGAAAAGATACTTAATGTTCCAGGAATAGTTAGCGTTGCTGCAACAAGCAGCTATCCGGGGAATATTGATCAAGGTGAAGGTTTTGTTCCGGAGGGATTCGATTCCACCCAAACGGTGTTGATGTTCCGTCAGGATGTTGATTACGACTATTTTAAAACCATTGGAGCAAGAATGCATTCCGGTCGCTTTTTTTCAAAGGATTATCCAACCGATGCAACAGCCTCCATCATAAATCAAACTGCTCAAAAGCTCTTCGGATGGAAGGATGCAATCGGAAAAACCATTCGATCGGCCGGAGGACAATTTAAAATCCACCGTAATTGGTGTTTACAACGACATGAATATCCGATCGCTTCATGACCCCATTCAACCAGCAATCATTCTACTTACCAAGCAGCCACCATCTTACCTGCTCATTCATACCGATGGAAATACAAAAGAAGTTGTTGGAAGCACTGAAAAGGTGTGGAATAGCATTGTTTTGGATAGCCCATTCCAATACAGTTTTTTAGACGAAGAGCTGGCGAAAAATTATGTTAAGGAAAAGATGCTCGGAAGCATTTTCCTCATCCTAACAATTCTAGCTATTATCATTGCAAATTTAGGGTTGCTTGGCTTATCTGTTTTTAATACCGAAAGAAGGAGAAAGGAAATCAGTGTAAGAAAAGTGCTAGGTGCCGATAGGAAGAACATCGTGACGCTCTTTTTAAAGGAGTACGGTCTACAAATTGTATTGGCAAGTTTTATTTCATGGCCACTTGCGTACTACCTAATGCAGCGCTGGTTGGAAAACTTTCCATATCGAACAACTCTCTCTCCTTTAGCATTTGTCGGTGCAAGCGTTATTGCAAGTGTTATTGTACTGCTTGCGGTTGGCTATACCGTGGTAAAGGCAGCAAATACAAATCCTGCAGAGAGCTTAAAGTATGAGTAAGGTCTGAATAGAAAAATAAATAAAACCCTCAATGGATATTGTTTCCCTTGAGGGTTTTTTGCACCAGATATTACCAGATAAGTATTACAATAAACGCCATTACAGCGGATTTCAATCTTGTTCTCTGCTTGCCTTGCCTAGCGCTGCCTTCCACCTTTTAGGGGGAGGTTGGAGGGGGTCGGCAATACCACAAAAGGGAATTATTATGTTGTGGTCGTTCTTTACATGGTTTTTTGAGTCAATGGTATATACTGATACGCTTGAGCAGAGCTGCATGAAATATTCCCAAAACTCAAGAACTAAATGGAGCGCAAATCGTTAACTTTGCATAGGGTAATACAAATAGTGTTATGAATGTAGTTGAAAAGCGGGATTTTATTCACAGCCACCTGCACCTTGCTGATGAAGTTCTAATCAACGAGTTTTACGAAATGCTTCGTAAGGAGGAGGTTTTAAAAGCAAAGCTGGAGGATAGGGCAAAACGGTCAGAGGACGATATTCGTAAGGGTAAGTTACTTTCCCGCGCCGAGGTGGAGGAGCAAACCAAAAATATTGGCCGGTGATGAAGCTTGTTTATACCGAACAGGCAGTTAATAGTCTTCAATAGGTGCTGGAATTTCTTTCAGCCGTGCAGCATATTCCTGATGAGAAAATTCTTGAGATTCGGAACCAAATACTTGACGCTGTGGATGCTTTGCTAGAGCATCCATCAATAGGACAGGAGGAACCATTCTTGGTGAATCTCGGTTGGCACTATAGGCGCTTGGTGGAGGGACATTACAAAATAATTTACCGTATAGAGGACGAGTACATTTACATTACCGATATTTTCGATTCATGTCAAGACCCTGATAAAATGAAAGGGTAGTGCGGTTGACCTCCAATCCCACAAAACCGTTAAAACGGTTTCCCAAATCCAACCTTTACAAATAACCCACGGTTGAAACCGTGGGCTATGGTATTCTATGAAAATGGTGAAAAATATCGGGCAGGGAACTTCCGTTACCTCTCTAACCACACCTTAAAATCGCCAACCCGTTCGCGGCTCACCACGGCATTGTCGTCGGCTAGGGTGCCGGCCTTTACCTTGAGGCGGCTACCGGAGTATACAACCACATCGGTTATGGTTGCCTTGCTTACTAGCACCTTGCGCGAGATGCGGAAAAACTTCTCGGGGTCAACCAGCTGCTCCAGCTGGTCGAGCGAGTAGTCGAGCGCGTAGCTGCGGCCGTTGAGGTTTACCAAAAAGGTGTCCTTGGCTTCGCTGTAAAAGTGGGTAACCTCAGCAATGTCAATGGGGCGCAGATGCTCGCCCACCTTTATCAGGAACCGAGTTTTGAAGTTGGATGTAATCATCTTCATGGCCTGGGCAATGGCCATGGGCGAAAGGTTGGCTTCCGGCTCACTCTCCGCCTTGCCTTTGAGCATCTTCTCAATGGCCCCGTGCAGCTCCTCCTCGTCGATGGGCTTTAGCAGGTAGTCGATGCTGTTGTGTTTAAAGGCCCGTATGGCATACTCGTTGAAAGCCGTGGTGAAAATCACCGGCGTGGTGATGTGGCACGTCTCAAATATCTCAAAGCTGAGACCGTCGCCCAGCTGTATGTCGGCAAAAATGAGGTCGGGCTTTTCGTTGCAGGAGCACCACTTTATGGCCGACTCCACGCTGCGTAGCGTTGCCATCAGCTCCATGGTGGGCAGCTCCTTGCGCAGCATCTTCTCCAGCCTGCGCGAGGCGAGCACTTCATCTTCAAGAATTACGACCTTCATGGCTTTTTCCATTGCATTATACGTTGCGATTGCTTATGGTTGGGGTTCAATAAGGGGTATGCGTACCACAAATTTACCCTCTTCCGGACCATAGCTCATGGGCTTGCTGGTTAGGAATTCGTAGCGTGTTTTGATGTTGCTTAGACCAATGCCATTCTCTGCATCCATGCTTCTACGAGGCGAAAGGGTGTTGGACACAACGAGGTAGCCATCCTGCTCCTCAATGTTGATGGAAAGCGGTTTTTCTTCGGAAATGGTGTTGTGCTTAATGGCATTCTCCACCAGCATTTGCAGGCTCATGGGTGGAATCTCCCAACTGGCATGGTTTACGCGGATGGTTACGCTAAAGTTTTGCCCATAGCGGTGCTGCTGCATAAAAATGTAGGAGTTCAATAGGTCCAGCTCCTCCTGAAGGGTAACCATTTCGTTGTTGCGCTGCTCCAGCACGTAGCGGTATACGTCCGACAGCTTCTTAATAAACTGTACTGCCTCCTTGGGGCTTTGCTCCACCAGTGAGGTGAGCGTGTTTAGGCTGTTGAAGAGAAAGTGCGGATTCACTTGGTTCTTTAGCATCTGGTGGTGGAATTGCTCGCTCTCTGCCTTATACCGAGCCTCGCGTGTAAGGGCTTCGCGCCAGTTTTTAAAAAATGCCTTGCTGTAAAAAAGGGAGGTGATAAAGAGACTCACCAGAATGGTGATTAATCCGGTGGATAACATTTGATGGTAAAGTTGTAAACCCTCCATGTGGAGAAAATACTTAAAGAAGATTAGGTCACAGAGGTTTATCCAAATAATGGTAAAGAGGGAGGAGGTTATAATATCCCACACAAAGGTTTTGGTGGGTTGCTCCCGCCATCCAAATCGCATGGCCACATGGTAGCCCAGCAGCTGATTCCCTTTCCAAACGCCACCGCCTATGAGCATACCATAAAGGGAACTATATAGGAAACTTTCAAGGTGTTTCCATATTTGGAAATCTATGTATATGGCAGAAATTAATCCTCCAATTGCGGCGCAAATGAGTAAGTCGCGAAGGTGGCCTAGTATGGTTTTGTATGTGGTAGCCATTGTTGTTTTTGTTTTTAAAGGTAGATAAAAAATGAAGTCGGAGCGCAGCGAAGATCCGGCTAATGACGGATTAGAGAAGTTAAAGGAGTCAAAGAAGTTAGAGAAAAAAATAGGGATTTAGGCGGTAGGCTATAGGGTGTAGGTAAGCAGCAGCAAAAACTTCGGTCTTCCGACTATTTTGTAACTTAGTATCCACAGAGTTTCACTGTGTTTTCACGGAGTTGCACGGAGTAAGAAAGATTTTTTCATTGTCCAATTGACATATTGCCGCATTGGTACATTTTCTTCGGACTCCCGATTTCGGTCTATTTTGTAACTCGTCACTTTCTGAAGGAAAACCCCAAGCCTCCCCCAAATAGGGAGAGGCTTATGGTTTTGCTAACTTTTTGTGCTACAAACGGCCACCATTTTATCTGCGGCCCTTTTTCCCCACGAAGGGTCAATCCCTTTTTTCTCTGCTTGAGGCTGCTGGTTGAAAAGCTGCTGTGCTTTTTGGTAGAATGGTAGTGCTTTTTCTGCTCCACCTCCAAACATGGCAGGGGTGTAGTAAATGTTTTGCCCCTTCAAATATTGAGCCCGAGGATTGTTCTGATTTAGCGTAAGGGCCTTTTCAATGGCTTCTCCGGCCAGCTGTGAGTATTTCATGCCGCGGGCAAAACTAACTTGGATGCGTGCCTGGTAAAGCATTCCTTGAATAACGTAGAGTTCGCTGTTGTTTTCTGATATTTTCATGGCTTCATCAAGTGTTGCTTGCCCCTGATCGAGAATGGGATCAATCCGCTCCTTATCTTTTTCCATGAAGGCAGCAATGGTGCGGCAGTAGGCCGAGTAGTAGAACGGTAACCATTGTGTTTTTTCGCTAATGGCGATACGGTCGAAGTAGGAGGCAGCGTCGAGGAAATCCTGCTGGCTCTTTACGCTGTCGATCATGGTTAGGCCATTTTGCATGGCACCAACATACTGCTGCGATTGGCCGTTGGCAGTGAGCGCAAGGCTCAAAAATAGCACTGAGGCGAGAATCATGTTTTTCATAGTTGTAACTGTTTGTTGGGTTTATAATCTGTTTTCTGAAAGTATTTACTGTTTTTTGAGGTCGATGAACATGCCGATGAAGGCAAACTGTTTAGTGTCGGGACCAACTGCCATGTGTGGGTAAACCCCTTGACTGTTGGGTGCATTGTAGTAGCGGTAGGTATACACTTGGCTTCTATTTAGTAGGTTAGAAACCGATGCGTAGATTACTGTAAACCGTCCCCAGAGGTTGGTGAGGTAGGTAACGCTGAGGCTCAGGTCGGAGTAGTCGGGTGCCTTTGCTGCCATAAACTGGTTGGCGTTTGGGTCGTTGTATGGCCTGCCCGAGTTCCAGCTGTAGGTCATGCCCACCTGTGTTCTGAGAGATGCAATATAGTACTTGGCGTTTATCGAAAGGTTGTGCTTGGCAATAAAGTTTGGGGTAACCTCCTCGGGATAATCCTTGTAGAGGCGTCTCGAATCTATAATGGAGTAGGATACCCAGTAGTCGAGATTCTTCACGCTCTTTTGGTCGCGCCAGAATAGGTCGATGCCGTGTGCATAGCCATGCCCATTGTTGTTGTAGAGCGTCGGGTCGGTAAAATCGGTGCCGAAGCGCACCATACTGCCGTAGTCCTTCTGGTAGGCCTCTATACGAAGGGTTCTATCGTTTTTCATGATTTGGTAACCCAGAATGTAGTGGGTAGCGTGCTCGTAGTTTAGGTTGCGGTTAAAGCGCAGGTAGCTCTCCTCTGGCTGCTGGTAGAATCTTCCCACCGAGGCCGATATTTGGCTAAAGGTGTTCAGCTGCCATGCAACCGACAGCCGGGGAGCAGCGTCCCACTTTTGGGCAGGCTGCCAGTATTCCACCCTTTCGCCAAGGCTTACAGCCATCTTTTTAAGCATTATCCATTCCGCTTCAGCAAATGAGGCAAACAGCTGGCTGGTGTAGGTTCCGTGGTAGTTTTCGGCAGTGCTTAAGTTCTGGTAGTTTTGCACATAGCTGTTGGCAATCATTTCCGATCCAGCCGAGATGTTGAAGCTGGCATTGATCTTCTTTTTCACAACCAGCTTGGTGTCCATTTCTCGAGAGGTCTCCTTCACCCGTTCGTATCCGGGTTCAATGTTGTTGAGGTTGGAGGAGATGGAAACGCCGGGCTTTATCATCCATCCAGCACCCAAATCGTGGGAGTAGGCTACATTAACGTATGCGTCTTGGTTGGTGAGCTTAATGGGCGTGGCAACACCCTCCTGAAGCATATCGGGATAGAGCAGCTTCAGCGAGGAGGAGGAGACGGTGGTGAGCACCTTTAGCAGCCCTTTGGTGGAGACATTTTTGCGCATTACTACGGTGCCACCAAAATCCTCGGGTGCTTTGTCCCACGTCATCTTATGGTTTGTAAGACGGAAGTATGGGTCGAGGTTGGTGTAGTCGAGGCTAACGCTCACCGAGCCATTCTTGAACTGGCGAGTATCGGATACTCCCATGCCGATCGTCATTAATGAAATTCCGGTTTGTTGGTAGCTTGTTTTGCCGCTCGTTTCCAGAATTAGCGCCGACGATAGCGCACCACCATACTCGGCGGAGTAGCCACCACGGCTAAAAAGGGTTCCGGAGAAGAGCCAGGGGGTGAACCGTCCGCGTGAGGGAAGATCGGGGGTGGAGGAGTTGTAGGGTTTCTTTACGGCAAGCCCATCAATAAAGGTTTTGGTTTCGTATCCATCGCCCCCTCTAACAAACAGGCGGCCATCTTCACCAACCTGCGTAACCCCTGGTAGCGTTTTTACGCCACCATAGAGGTCACCAACGGCACCGGCTGTGGTCATTATATCGAGGGGTTTTAGGGTAACGCCTTTTTTCTTGTCGCTTGCCTGAAATGCACCGGCGGTGATGGTGATGTCATCGAGCGTTTTTCCTGCCTCCTCCAGCTGCAAAGTTACATTGCGCTCGCTTGGCTTTAACAACCTTGATAGACTCTTGTAACCAATATAGCTTGCTTCAAGCACTATGGAGTCGCGCTTTGTGGTCTTAAACTTAAAAGCTCCGGAGGTATCGGTGGAGGCGCCATCGTAGGTGCCCTTAACAATTACGTTGGCCCCAATGAGTGGATATCCTGCCTTGTCGGTTATTTTACCGTTAAGGGTAACCTGTGCCGTCAGGACCAGCTGGGTAAAAAGGGCAACGGATAGGAGTAAATATCTTTTCATGGCTTCAGCTTTTCTAGGTTGTGGACTGGTTCTTTAACTGAGTTCCAATCCTGCTCTATTAACTGAAGCAAAGATGAGGTGCAATAGCTCCTTTTAAAAGTAAAAGGGGATGAGCTGCGGAATGAGGGGGACGAGTTGTAAAAAAAGGAGGCTTTCGGCGAAGGTGAACTTTCCAAGCCTAAAATCGAATTAACACCCAACTGAAGGGTTCTTTCTACCGACAGCCTCGTAGAGGCCAAACGTTGGCAGAAAAACCATCCTTTCTCAACCATTACTAAAAGGTTAAATTCCTACGGGAGTACGGGTAACATGGTGGCATAATCTTTTTAACAATACTCTATCGTCTACGGCGAAGGTGAATATTTCAATGGGAGGAGCAAATTGACATCTATCTAGTGCATGCCGTTCGGCGATGCAGGAATAAAGTATTACAGTAGAACATTGCAATAGTTGATTTTGGGTTTACTATTGGGAATCAATAAATACTTGCCGGACGATAATGATTTTTTAAAATTTAACTGAAACAACTTTGACTTATATTTATTCTTTCTTAAATTAGCAACCATATTGTAAATGCTTACTAAAACCTGAGACATGAAAGGTTTATTCACTAGAAGTGCAAGTAAAAGAAAACCCTTCAGATTAAAGTTTGAAGATTTAAATTATCAAATTACACCTGAAGACAAGTTGATTTTGAGTAGGCTTGAGGAAACTTTTGACGCATTGATAATCAAACTCGAAGAATTTGCATATTCTGGAAATAGTAGAATACAGATTCATCTTAGAAATGAAAAGGTTATAGATTTAGCACGAGCTGAATTATTGTTACTTACAGTTAGATATTTTGATCCGGTAGCAGCGAAAGCGAATTTTAGTAGAGATGCTGGAATATTTTTTACTAGCAATTTAGCAGAGTACATTTTAAGTCTTAGAATAAAATTTCCCCAAGGTTGGTTTAAGGATTTTCAATCATTTTACAGAGCAAGATTTAATGATTACGTGCAATTTTGGAATAATTTCAACTCAAAAGATCCAGAAATAGTCAAAAATAGTTTATTCTGGCTTGAATCAATAATATCTTTAAGGCTTTTTGGTGAGATTAAAATCAATGAAATTGAAGGCATTTACTATCCTGATTTTGATGCATTGAATCAGGCTGTTTTCATGGTTTTTTTTCTTGAGGCTTTAATTCAATTTAAGATAAACTTAAGCGCTTGTTTTGACTAGAGTTAATCAATATTCCTCTTTTCAATTTTTGCAATAATAGGCGTCCGGGTGGAAATCTGAATAATTTATATATTCCTTCTAATTATTCAACATTGCCTGTCGGCAAGGCAGGAATACAGTATTGCAGTAAAACAGTGCAATAGTTGATTTTTGGTTCCCTGTCGGGGATCAACAAACATTTACCGGAGAACAATGCATTTTAAACTAAGTAGAGACGCAAAATTTTGCGTCTCTACCAACAAATAATACGATGCAATTAATTCTTCATTTAACTCCATCTAACTTCATTATAACTTCTTTTAACTTCCTGATATATTTCTTCAGGGCTGTTTCAAGTCTTTAACCACAATTAAAAAATGGTTTTAAAGAAATCCATCATATCCTGCCACGATTGCTCGTCGGCCACCTTGTTATATTTAATGGGCATGTTAAACTTCTTGCCTACCTCGGTTGATGCCGGGTTTGTGAAGGCGTGGGTTGCACCGGGATACACCTTGAATGTGTAGGTTGCGTCAGCCTCATCGAGGTTTTTCTTGAAACTATCAATATCGGCTTGGGTAACAAACTTATCGGCACCACCGTGGCATACCAGGATTTTTGCTTTAACCTCGCCCTTTTTTGCCATTACGCCTCCGGACAAACCGCCGTGAAAGCTTACTACTCCCTTAAAGTCCATGCCCTCTTTGGCGGCATTGAGCACCATGGAACCACCAAAGCAGTAACCAATGGCAGCCAGCTTTGTGGGGTCAGCTTCTGGAAAGCTTAGAAGTTCCTTCACGGCTGCCTCAATCCGAACGTTTGCCAGCTGAGGGTCTTTATATAGCGCACCGGCCAGCTGCTGTGCTTCTTGAGGTGTTGTTGCAATTTTTCCATCACCGTACATATCCACTGCCATAGCAATGTAGCCAAGCTGGGCAAGCATACGAACCCGCATGCGGGAGTAGTCGTTATTTCCCCACCATTCCGGCACCACCAAAATGGCTGGCCGTTTTCCTTCAAATACAGGACTATAGGCAACAAAGCCTTTCATGGTTACCCCATTGGCTGTGTAGTTAACTTCTTGTTCTATCAATCCTGGTATCATGGAGTTTGAATTTGCTTTTGAACTCATCGCAAAGGTGATGCTGATTATAATAAGGAACACAAAAAATTTTCTGCTCTGTTTCATAAGACGGTATGATTTAGTTGGTTATTGGCTATAAACAGCTTTGGAGGGTTATTTGTTTTTCAATCTTAAAATTGGTTTAACTTTTTGTATCTATAGGTTTTAAGTTCTTGGCAGGTTTTCCTTTTGAAAAGTTGCGCCAACAATTATGGTGTTAGGTCTTGAAATGTATTGCAATTTGCGATACATTTGATAATTGTGTATTGCAATTGTTCATAAGGAGAATGGATTGAAAATAGTGTGACTGGCCTTGCTAATTGTGTTTTGAACTATTAATCTTCAAAAATTTATCAACAATGAAAATAACTAAACCTAACCTCGGCACCTTTGGGCGCATTCTTTTTGCTCTTCCTTTTGGAATTCTTGGCTTGAACCACTTCCTGATGACCAATTTTTATGCAGGAATAATGACCTCCTTTATTCCCGGTGGTGGATTTACCATTCTTTTCACCGGATTTTTGCTTATAGTTGCCAGTATTGCCATAATGGTGAAACGGTTTGTAACGCTATCGTGTCTTGTACTTGCAGCATTGCTGTTTTTGTTTATCGTTACCATCCATATACCGCAACTCTTTGATCCTAAATTTAGCGACAACCTGCAGCATACAATGGTAATTATGCAGCTTTTCACGGATATGGCACTGATGGGTGGAGCGTTAATGATTGCCCACATCTATAAACCTGAAAAGGGAGAGATCTAGCCATTTCAGTAAGGTAATTTTCCTGCATTCTATTATTAAAACAATAAGGGGTTGGCGTTAATCTACTTTAGGTTACTCCAATCCTTTTTATTTTATGGCAATCCAACCTAGTGATTTAATGGGTTAGGCAAGAGTTGTCCCCTAGCCGTTTTCATTTAATTGTTGGTAAACGTAAACATCGGGTGCAATGCTCTGTTTCTGGAGATGGCGCTCAAATGTGCATATTTTATGAGGTTCAAAAATTAATATCGATCACATTATTACTGTAACACGCACCATTAAAGCATGTTGCACAAAGGAGGTCCACAAGTAGAATTAGCTATTTTTAAGCATGGAAAGTCAAGTAAAAACCGATAGACCTGTAGGTCGAATTGCTAGAAGCATAAAAAACGTTTTTTCGCTGCTCAAGGTGATAGTGATTGCGAGCCTTGTGTTTACAACATTCACCGGATATGTGCTAGCCGATGGACCACTAAATGCCGGCTGTGTTATTACCCTTGTGGGTGTTTTCCTATTGGGTGCCGGGGCGGCAGTGTTCAACCAAGCATACGAACGAAAAACCGATGCGCTAATGCCACGAACAGCCAAACGGCTCATGGCATCCGGTCGCGTTTCGCTTCAAACGGGTTTGATTGTTGGCACCCTGCATGTTGCCGCTGGACTTGCAATTCTCTACTTTCACGATGGTTGGTTTGTTGCGGCCCTTGGCCTCTTCAACCTAGTTTGGTATAATCTGGTTTACACTCCGCTGAAGAGGGTTAGTTCGTGGGCGCTAATTGCCGGAACGGTTGCAGGAGTTATTCCGTTGCTTATGGGCTTTTCGGCTGCAGGGGAAAGCCTGCTTAGCAATACTGTAATATTTGTAGCCTTTTTTATGGTGATATGGCAAATTCCGCACTTCCTTATTCTGCTGGTGAAGTATGGCAAGGAGTATGAGCAGGCCGGACTCGCCTCCATCACTGCATTTTTGCACGAGGAGCAGATTCTTAGGCTCGCTTACCTTTGGGTGGTTGCTACCGCGGCGTCAACGCTGTTTATTCCGCTCCTTGTTCCACTGCACCATCGCTCAACCAGCTATGCCATACTGGCCATTGTGGTTGTGGTTTTAGTTTCTATCGCCATCGATGTGTACCAAAAGGAGGGTAAGCGTAACATCTTTAGGCTATTTATGCTTACCAACCTAATGCAAACTGGCTTTATGCTTTGCCTCGTTGTCGACAGCCTGCTTTAGTGTTGAGTTGGGTTCACCAATCCAACGGATTTTCGAGGAGAACAACTGGTGAACTATTGGGATGAGCGGTCATTATAGCTTGAATTCATACCCCTCCTAGTTTTGTTCTATTCGGACTCCAGCATCTTGAGGTGACAAATGGCCGGCTCATCGCCAACTCGGCTGTGGAGGTGGAGGCCATTTCCTTGGCACCACTTGTACGATGAACAGCTGGCACAGAGTCCAACCTTCGTCCAGCTTTTATCGCGCATTGCCTGAAATTTGTTTTCCCAAACGTCTACGAAGCTATCGTAGTAAATATTTCCCTGCACAAAATCATTTCGCATGCTGGTGCATCCAGTAATGGAGCCATCGGCAAGAATGGATGCAACGGTAATGCCCGAGCGGCAGAAGAAAAATCCATCGCGAACCTCATTTTCATATTGACCCAAAAATCCTTCGCAGCCATAACTGGTGGAAATAGTTCCATCCTTTCGCGTATTGGCAATAAATTCCATCAGGATTTTAAACTGAGTGGGGTTGAGAGTAAGATCAGGATTGTCCTTCGCCCTCCCTCTTGGAAAAACCGTTATCAATCGCCACTGCCTTACTCCCAACGAGATGAACTTAGTGCGCAGCGTGGGTAGCTCCTCCAAACTTTTTGCCGTTACGCAGGTAACCACGTCGAAGGCAATATTGGGAGTTGCCGCTAGCAGCTCGATGGCCTTCATAGCGTTAACGTAAGAGCTTTGATGATTTCGGAACCAGTTATGAGTCTCCTCTAAACCATCGAGACTGATGGTGGCCGAGCGAAGGCCAGACTCGATAAGGCTCTGCAGCCTTTTTTGTGTGAGCTGCATGCCATTCGATACAATACCCCAGGGAAAACCTCTGCGGTATAGCTCACGACCCACATCTTCCAAATCGGAACGAACTAGCGGTTCCCCTCCGGTAAATACCACGGTGGTAGTGTTGGGGTTTACGATGGGCACTATCTCATCAATGGCTTTGAGAAATGCAGCAGCAGGCATATCTTTTTGCGTGGAGGAGGTGTGGCAATCGCTTCCGCAATGCAAGCAGCTGAGGTTGCAGCGCAGCGTGCACTCCCACATAATGTAGTTGAGCTTATGCTCCCGGGTAATGTTTTGAGTATAGCGACGGAATAGGTTAAGCGCTAAGCGCTTTTTTAATCCGATGGAACCGGCATGGCTCATTTGTTAGTTGGCTCAAGCGAAACGTTAACCGAAAGAGTCTCCTCACCCTTATACCAGCTGCCATCTCCATTGGTATAGTTAACGCCGGGAAAGGTAACCGTGGTATCCTTTTCGGCATAGGAGCCGTTGGCTATTCCGTCAATATCACTAATCTTTACAAGATAGGAGTGGGTGATAGGAAAGTCGGTTACTTTTAGACTGAAAGTTCCATTACTGTTGGTGAGCGCTGTGTCCCTTTCCATTATTAGCTGGATGTTCCCAATGGGATTTCCTGTTAGGGCACTCTTTATGCTACCGTTGAGTAAGAAGTCGGCATGGGGGCTACCATACTCTACAGGACTATCGCTCGCCTTATGGCAGGCTGTGCTAAATCCGAGCAGGGCAAGCAACAGCGCAATCACCTTGCTCTGGTGATGGCGAAATGCTTTTCCAATTTGAACAATGGTTGCTTTCATGGTTATAGGATGATGAATTCACCTGAAATTTAAGCAATTATTGTGCCGATTATTTAAAATCTTCTAATTCCATTCTTTCCATTATTTCATCGGCCCCCTGCTCGCTAAAAAGATCGGTGGCGTTGATTTTGGAGAAATCGTCAAGTTCAACAAGAAAAATAACTGCATTTTTTAATGCTGAAACCGATGGTTGAAAGATTGATCCATTTTCGTCTGCAACAAAAACCAGCGAAGTCCTCTCCGTTTTGAAGCTTTTAAGTGGAGTATCTTCTTCTAGGTCGCCCTCATCTGGCTTCAAACTTAAATCTTCGGTTATTTCGAAGTAACAGTCATCTTCTGTTTGGTAGATGCGTGCAGAAACAATTTCCACCCTCAGCTGGGTTGGATAAATTCTCTTGAGCTCGGGCAACAGCTGCACGGCTTGGAACTTCTCGCCCAGCTCATTTACCCCTTCTACTAAACCGGCAGTTAAAGCCAGGAGTAATTGTTCGGATGTTTCCTCCATAGGTCGTTTATCGTATTAATTTACTGAGCAAGATTTAACTTTTGGAATCGTTGGTGGCCTTCTGCATTATCGTATTCCATTTTAGGAAGGAGGTGACGGTACTCCTTGTATTTTGGTTCTTCTCTCAGCTTATTCACCACCTGAACAAGCCTGCTTTGGATGGTTTCGGTATTATGGTAAACATTGCGGCTGAAGGCTTCTCTTTCTTGTTCAAAAGGAGTGTAGTGCTCGAATTTGTCCCAATCAATTTTAGGTGCTGTAAAAAGTTCAACCTGTAAATGGAGCATCTCAAAGAGCTCCTTTGTCTCCACGCTATTTACTTCATGTTTAAGAATCTGGTGGTAGATGTCCTCGGGTAGCGCATAGGACCAATTTTTTATCCCTGTTTTGAAACCGCCCGTAGTATATAAATTGTCGGTTCATGTTGTGGATAAATATTTTCTCAAGAATCAGCGTGTCTAGAGAAATAGTTCGTCCAGAGCCGAACGCCTGTTTTATCTTGAGCAGGGTATTTACTGTTTTGCTCGAGTAATGTTTCAGCAACATTTGTTTGGTGGTATCGCTAAAGAATACTTTATGAACCCGGGCATCGCTAAATTCGTTGTCAATAAAATCTATATACTGCTTGTTACGTTGGTAGTAGTATTTATTTAATACGCTTCGGTCTGCGGTGGTTGTTTTATAAAGGTAAAGCGCTACAAGGCAGTAAAAAAGTGTAGCAAATGCCATCCAGTATCGTATTCTGAAAATTAACCGTATGGTATTCCAGTGGATAAGGAATATGTAGATGGGTATTAGCACCAGCAAAAGCCAGTAGCCATGTAAAATATCAATCTCATTGTTGTAGCCAAATGTGCCATACACTAAAATGGGAAGAAGTGAGCCAAATCGTGAAACCAACATGATGGCTACAAAGGTTATTAGCCAAGCATTGGAAATGGTGAAGGTTTTGAGGTAATGCTTTTTTACCCTCCGGTTACCGCCCTGGAGCCAATAAATTATGGTGAATCCAAACCCTAAGCTGGTTGAAAGTGTGGCGAAAAACAGGTCGTAGAGCCGGAATTCTTTTTCTGTAAGAATAAAGGGGTCTCGGAAAAAGGTAATAAACCGTGCACCCTCTCTGGCATAATTAAAAAAGTAACTGAGCACGAAGGCCGCTGCAACACCCACTACAATGCCGGTCCAAAACTGTTTCTTGCCTAGGACGCTAACCGAAATCTCGGGTTTAAGAAATCCTTTCTTTAACATTTGTATGGCTGGTTATTAGTGTTTTCATGTAACACTAACATAAATATACAAACGTTTTTTTAATTGCAACAGGGGAATGGGACAATTGTCCAATGTGTGGATAAGAATGAGGGGGATATGGAGTGACGTTGACTATCCAATTATTAATGTTCGAATAATATATTACTCAGTGTGTTTTAAAACAAAACATAAATATGATTTAAATTGAAACATTTCATATTTTTGTAGCGTTAATTGTGAAAACAGAAGCCATGAGTAGTAATCTATCCCAAAAACAAATTGGCCAACGGATTGCAGCATCTCGCAAAATGAAGGGGCTATCTCAAGCTGATTTGGCGAAAAGTGTTGGATTGTCTCGCCCTTCTTTGGCTCAAATAGAGATGGGCAATAGGAGCGTTGATATTTTTGAACTTCAAAAATTATCATTGATTCTTGGATTTTCCCTCGACGATTTTATGGCAAAGGATTTTTCTGCTATTAATACCTTAGAAGCTGTAGTTGAAGAACCAGCCAAAGAGAAAGTGCGTATTTCGGTCCCCAAATTACAGGTTCAAAAGTTTAAGAATGTGCTTCTCTATATTCTTGAACGTTGTGCCGGAAAGCCAATGTTGGAGAGACCGTTCTTTATAAGCTGCTCTATTTTTCTGATTTTAATTACTATGAGCGGTATGAGGAGCAATTAACCGGAGCACAATACCGAAAGTTACCCTATGGTCCTGTCCCTCAAAAGTTGGATGCAATTATCAACCAAATGTTGGAGAATGGGCAACTCCAGCGGGTTAAAACTGATTATAATGGCTATTCTCAAACACGGTATTTGCCCAGAGTGAAAGCAAACTTAACGGAGTTAATGGCGAGTGAAAAGGAGATAATCGATAGAGTTATTGAGCAAATGAGCGATTGGTCTGCCACAGCCATAAGTAACTATTCACATCACGATATGCCTTGGCTGGCAACTAAAGAGGGGGAGGAGATTAATTATGAATTAGCGTTTTATAGGGAAGCCCCATTTTCGGTGCGTAACTATGGTGACGAAATGGAACAGCCATGACATTTGATGAGCTGCCCGAATTTAAAAAGACTTAAAGAGTCTTTTGAAAAGGTTTAGGACGCTGGACGAAGATCTAGCTGTGGTCAAGCAGGTTTTGGAGGTTATGCCCAACGAAAGACCAACGTTTAGCTTCCGTATTGATAATTTGGGCATTGAAACTTGCATTATAAAGGTAAAAAAGATTGCCTGTAAGGCGCTAAAGGGACGTGGCGTAAACTCAGGCTTGCGATTGGTTTATGCACACTTCCCGTTGGAGCAAAGAGTTGTTTTTGTGGAGCTATACCATAAAAGCGACAAGGAGAATGAAGATCGGCAAGAATTCTTGAAAACTTTAAATAGCAGGATTTACCCTGCGAATGGTTAACCGTAAGCTCTCCCTTGTTCACAACCTACTCTTTCTTTTCTCCGTTTTGAGGCTTTGGCGTCAGGTGCTCAAGCGCAGCCTCGAGGGCAATTCTTGTTCTGTCTTGACTGCCGTAAGTTTTGCTGGCAATTTGGGTAATGGTAGTCCAGCTAATGTCGGGGTTGCTCTTTTGGGCGCCAAGCTTGAACACCGCGTAAACGGGTGGCTCCGTAAATCCGAAATCCTTGTATAGCATGGTTGCCCATACCTCCGCCATTTTTTTTGCCCTGTGAGTTGAGCCTGATCGAACAGCTCGGTAAACTTGGCTTCGCACACAAGCAGTAGGTTATCGACAGTAATAACCAAGTTGGGCTTGGCGTTAAACATGCCCTGCATTGCGCCATATACCTTTATTTCGCCAGCATTTAAAGGGATATTTGCCGAAGTTGCTTTTTGCTTAATCTGCTTGGGGTGAGTAAGCTTAGGATTTTTTAATGTTTCGGGAAGTTCGGAGTAAAGGCGACATTCACTCACCCCCTCTTGCTTCATAATTATCCGGGTGAGGTTATCCAAAAATGAGATTTTCTCGGCCCTTTTGCTTTGGTATGCGTCTCTTATAATGGAGGGTTCTAAATAAATGGCAATATTTTCATACTTAAGCTTAGCCATGGTGGCTTTGCCGTTAGCAAATGTTAAAGAACTTTTGGATAGCACGCTCATGAGTTGTCCAAATGGGCTTGTGGCTTTCTCCTCGAGACGTTCGTGTAGCAGGCGGAATAGGTGTGCACTTATTGCCCGCTCCTCGCGGTTGTAGGTATCGAATTTTATCATATCGTTTTCCTTGTTTAGCGTTGAGTGATTTACCAATTCTCGGGTTAGCCTGCATTGGCAATAGGAAAGGCCTCCCTTTTATGGTCAAAATTTTTGTAAAGGTAAGCAAAGGAAGCAGCTTTGCAACTTGGCTACTCTAAAGCATTGGAGAATAGCATGGTTGCTTTTATTTGCGAATTCTAATTTGGTGTTGGAAAGTGTTTTTGTGGGGCGGCTATTTGAATTTAGTAGGTGACAAAAATACTTAGCGGATGAAAGAAAATGTTTAGCGGAAGGCAGAAAATACCTAGCTGGTGGCAGAAAATGCTTTGCACAAGGCTATTTGAAGGTTAGAGGAGGCAATTTGATAATTGCGGGTGGCTATTTGAATCTTGAATATGGTTATTTGATGGAGGTAGACGGTCTATTCAATAAAACTGTGTGAAGTAAGGGAGTTCGCTTAGCAACAGAACCATTTTCAACCAATTTCTACACTTGGGAAAAATGTCTATTGTTTCTTGTCCTGAGTTCTGACATGCCTGTTTTGCTTTATCAACAACATTTAAAAAATTTCCCCATTTGATATATTCTAAAACTGTAAACAATTCTCTCGCACTTCCATACTCTTTTCCAATGCATTGGTCTGCTTTTACTAAAGTAAAGTCTTTTTAGAGATTGTCAAGAAAAGCTTTTTTTAAGACCCCGGCCGCGCCGGATGTGGGTGCAGCGAAAACCAATGTTATAACAAGTAATAACATTGTTTCGTATATTTGCAAAAAACAAGCTGCATGGAAACAACAATCATAAAAATTGGAAACTCCCAGGGGGTAATCATTCCCAAGCGAATGCTGGACAGGCTGGGCCCCGGTAAGAAGATGGAGATACAGGTTAAGTACGGGGGACTTTTCCTTGCTCCCATCCAGGATACGCCCCGGAAGGGGTGGGCGGAGGCATTGCCAAGGCCGTCAAGGAGCATGCGCTGAGGGG